>MKWU01003014.1_pt1 | contig 23235 bp, 16 predicted proteins | sample 809101 | NCBI WGS metagenome assembly MKWU01 (sample SAMN05860141, study PRJNA318959) | sponge metagenome | host: Aplysina aerophoba | place: Slovenia: Piran, Adriatic Sea, Gulf of Piran | collected 2013-05-07 | reverse complement strand
GGCGACCAACCCCTTGTAGGTCATCGTCTTTCCAGGCATGCCGCCGAACAAGGCCGCCATGCGATCCACGGTATGAAAGAAGCCTATCACAATCGGATTATCCTGTCAAGTTAAATGGATAATTCCCCAATATTATTATAATAGTGCAATAAATTTCACTATTATAATAAACGGTGAGGGAAAATCATGAAAACTGCAGAAGAAATACGCAGCCATCTCACGGAAAAGGCGGCTGCGGATTCGGACTTCCGCCAACAGCTCGTAGCTGACCCCAAGGGCGCCATAAATCGGGAATTCGGCATTACGATTCCCGACAGTATGGATGTTCGGGTGCATCAGAGCGACATGCAAACCATTCATCTGGCATTGCCGCCCACCGAGAACCTTACTGAGGAACAACTCGAGGCGGTTGCCGCCGGCCTCTGCTGCTGCACCTGAACGAAGCACATTAGTCCGAGCATGGGACTAGTTGGGCTTGCCGCGGTTCGATGATTGAAGCGACTCTTGATACGACAGGGGTAGAATGTCTTGCGTCAGGAGCTGTCTTCTCATTTCTTTCCATCCCACCATAGCGCTCCAGGCTTGCTCAAGCCGGGGGCGCTATTCTCTTGCAGTGACGTTTTCGCATAGCAAGCTCGACTTTGGCGAACAGTCCCAGTAATACGATGCAACATTTGGAAGCACGATTCGGGGAGTGGGTGCTCGTAGCCCGCTGGCCGATCATTGTGGTTTCCCTGTTCATGGTCGCCGTAACTGGAAGCGGCTGCTTGTTTCTCAAGTTCTCCACGAACTACCGCATATTCTTCAGCCAGGATAATCCTCAACTCCTGGCGCTTGAATCGCTCGAAAATACCTACGGGAAGAACGACAACGTCCTCTTTATGATCGTTCCGGAAAATCGCGATGCCACGTCGGAACAAGCCCTCGCGGCCGTGGTTTGGCTGACCGAGCGCGCGTGGCAGACGCCTTACTCCACGCGGGTCGATTCAATCGTGAATTTCCCGCACACAACCGCGGATAGTGACGACCTGTCCGTGCGTGACCTTGTGGACCCGACAAAACTGGGCGACGCAGAGGAACAAGCCCGAATCCGCGCAACTGCTCTGGCCGACCCGCGGCTTGCAGGCAACCTTTTAGCACGTGATGGAGGGGTAAGCGCCGTCAACGTCACCGTGCAACTCTCCGAGGAAGACGAGGCGTTCAGCATTCCCGAGGTGGTCACTTTCGCGCGCGGCCTCGCCGCCGAGGCGGAAAAGCGGTTTCCGGGCATCGATCTCCGGCTCGTCGGAACGGTGACCATCAACCACACCTTTACGGAAGCGTCGGTGGCCGCAACGCAAGTGTTTCTGCCCTTGAGCCTGGCAATCATGGGGCTGATCCTCTTCGTCCTTATCAGGGGGTTCGCAGGGGTAGTGGCGACGGGGCTCGTCATGGTCTTCTCCGTTCTCGCGGCGCTGGGGCTGGGCGGCTGGGCCGGCCTGCCGTTCTCGCCACCCACGGTCACGGTTCCGACAATCGTGCTGATGGTTGCGGTGGCCAACTGTACACACCTGCTGGTTACTTTGCTGCAGCGTCTGCATGCCGGGGATTCGAAACGCACAGCGATCGTCGAATCCCTCAGGGTCAACCTGCAGCCAGTGTTTCTCGCGAGCCTGACCACGTCGCTGGGGTTCTTGGCCATGAATTTCTCCGAAGTGCCTCCGTACCGTCACCTCGGAAACTTTGTGGCCTTCGGCATCGGCGCCTCCTTCCTGCTCTCGGTCACCTTCCTGCCGGCGCTGCTTTCGCTCCTGCCGGTGCGCGTGGTGGTGGCCGCACGGCGCAACGACCAGGCGATGGCGGCTATTGCAGAATTCGTCGTGCGCCGCAGCAAGGTCCTGCTGTGGGGATCGGTGGTGGTTGTGCTCGCCTTGGCGGCAGCCATCCCGCGCAACGAGTTGAACGACGTCATGGTGCATTTCTTCGATGAGAGCGTCGAAGTCCGCCAGGACACGGACTTCCTGGACGAGCACCTGAGTGGAAACACCTTGCTCGAATACTCGCTCCACTCCTCAGGGCCGGGCGGCGTGACCGAACCCGCGTTTCTCGCCGACGTGTCGGCTTTCGCCGCCTGGTACCGCAAACAACCGGAAACCCGGCACGTCACGGTCATCAGCGATACCTTCCGGCAACTCAACAAGAACATGCATGGCGACGACCCGGCCGCCTACCGGCTTCCCGCAAGCCGCGAGATCGCTTCGCAATATCTGTTACTGTACGAACTCTCGCTTCCCTTCGGCCTCGACCTCAACAACCGTATCGACGTCTCCAAGTCGGCAACGCGCATGACCGTCACGGCGAAGACCCTCTCCTCACGGGAAGTGCTGGCGTTCAACGCACGCGCGGAATCCTGGCTGAAGGGCAACGCGCCGCACATTACCCGGGTCGACAGTTCGGGCCCGGCACTGATGTTTTCCCATATCGGGCAGCGCAACATCCGGGCTATGGTGCTCGGAACGGCGATCGCGTTTCTCGGCGTTTCCATTGTTCTCATTGCCACCTTTCGTTCGCTCCGGATCGGCCTCGTGAGCCTCGTGCCTAATTTCGTCCCTGGCATAATGGGGTTTGGTATCTGGGGGCTGACGGTGGGAGAAGTCGGACTCGCGTTGTCGGTCGTCATGGCCATGACGATCGGAATCGTGGTGGATGACACGGTACACTTTCTCAGTAAATACCTCCGTGCGCGGCGCGAGCACGGCTCCACGCCCGAAGAGGCGGTGCGCTACGCGTTTCGAACAGTCGGGGGGGCATTGTTTACAACCACGGCCGTATTGGTGTCGGGTTTTCTGATCTTTTGCTTGTCCGAGTTTCTTCTCACCCGCGACACGGGGCTGCTCACCTCGCTGATCATTGGACTCGCGCTGATCGCCGATTTTCTGCTCCTTCCGCCCCTGCTCATGGCTGTGGACGAATGAAAACGACTCGACCAAAAATCATCGTCGTCGGGGGCGGCACCTCTGGTTTGGCAGCTGCCTATACCCTCCGCAAGTACCAAGACAAACTTGAGGTTACCGTATTGGAGGCGTCTGACCACGCGGGTGGCCGTATCGCAGGCGAAGAGATTGACGGTTTCCACGTTCATACCGGCGCTTGGGTTTTCCACGAATCGTTCGAAACGGTTCGAAGGCTGGCCAGCAGCCTCGGCGTTCCCTTGAAACGAAGCCCCTTCAAGAAAGGCGGCCACGTGTATCAAGATGGGAAACTTTGGGGAATATATGTGGGCGGTTCACTGAAGCAAACGTTAACAACAGCCCGAACCATTCTTTCTTTTCGCCCGTTTTCTCCAAAAGGAATGTGGCAATCTCTGCGGTTCTTCATGATGTTGAAGGCCCGACGCCAGGATTTCAGCTTCCAGGACCATTCAAGGATGTTGGATTTGGATACCAAGGAAAGTTTTGCCACATTTATGGAAGCGAATTCCATGACCGAGTACCTGGAGGAATCCGGTCAAGTTGATGTAAGCTGCTTCACTGCCGGTTATCCTGAGCAAGTCGGTGCCGCCTTCGCCATGGCACTGATTTGGGTTTGGTCCTTGAATCCAGCCTCGCGTGTCTGCATGCCTGAACAAGGCGTCGGAGCGTTTACTCAAGCTCTGGTTCAAGCGTGTATGAAAGATATCAGACTTTCGATGCCCGTTGAGCGGATAGTTCTTGAAGAAGGAATAGCAAAAGGCATCATCACGGCGGACGGCGACTTCATCGAGGCCGATGCCGTTATCTGCGCCACTACCGCCACTACGGCCCGCAAGATCATTCCCAATCTTCCTCCCGAGATCAGCAGTGTTTTGAGCCGCGTTGCCTATTCTTCCTGCTGTTGCGTCGCAATTGGACTTGACGCAAACATCCTTCCCGAAGGATCGCATGCCGCGGCGTTTCCGCGGCGTTCAGGATCTTTCCTGACCATTGTGAGCAATCTGGCGGGCATGGCGCCCCGAGCGGCACCGAAGGACAAGACATTGGTGCATGCATTGGTGATCGATGAACACGCCAGAAAACTCTTTGCCTTGAGTGACGATGAAATAGCGGATCGGATCATCAAGGAAATGCGCAAATATTTTCCCACCATGCCCGAAAGACCTCTGTTTGCTCGTGTTTACCGCTGGCCAGAGGCGGTGTGCCTAGCGCCAGGCGGGATGCTGAAAGAGATTGACGAAATGCGCCGACAAAGACTGGACAGCCTTAAAGGTCTATTTCTTGCCGGTGACTATATGCGGATGCCGACGGCCAACGGAGCGATGCTGAGTGGTGTTGACGCCGCTGAGGACTGCGCTGCCTATGTCTCCTCGCGTATGGCTTGATTTGGGACGAATGAAACACCATACCGACGGACCGGAGCCGATTACCTCCGTCCCCGCCCACTACGAGGCGATGACCGACTCCATGCTGAAATACGGTGGAGGGGAGCTACTGGCATGTCACTTCGGGCTTTGGGAAGCGGAAACGAAGTCTGGGCCGGAAGCTCTGCGGCATTCGAACCGCACCCTGGTTGAGGGGTGCGATCTCGGACCGGGACGGCGCGTTCTGGACGCCGGCTGCGGCGTCGGCGGCACCGCGATCGCGCTGGCAGAGACCTGCGGCGCACACGTCACCGGGTTGACGAATTGCGAACCCCACGTCGCGGTGGCGACGGAACAGGCGAAACGGCGGGGAGTGGGACACCTAGTTGAATTCCACCATGGCGACTTCATGTATCTGCCCTTTCCCAACGCCTGTTTCGACGCCGTGGTCAACCACGAAGCATTCTGCTACGCGCCAGACAAACTCGCCTACCTTCGGGGCGTCTTTCGTGTGCTCAAGCCAGGAGGGCGCTGGCAGGCCTTGGAGGGCCTGTTGAGCGGCGAACCGCTGTCCGAGGCCGATGAAGCGACTCACACTCGCATGCAATGGGGTTTCCGCATGCCGCCGTTAGTATCTTGGCGCGACGTGCTCGCGACTCTCGAGAAAGCGGGGTTCGAAGGAATTCGGGAGCAGGATCTGACGTCGAAGGTGTCGCCGTACACGGAAAGAGTCCGGAAATTCTGGTCGTTGTACTCGTTTGTCACCCCTATCCCTAGCGGCCCGGAACGGGCGTACCACGAATTCATGGAGGCAGCCATCGCCTTCGACCAAGGACTACGGGAAGGCGTGTTCACCTACCGCTTCGTGTCGGGTGCAAAGCCGAATCAGGCGTTCTGAGCTGCAGCTACCCGGCGGGATTTCCGCCCAAAGGCTGCACGCGCCGCATCCAGAAGAAGGTGTAGGCTTTGACCTGCTCAACGGCTTCCCCGGTCAGCACAAGCTTGATGTGGTGAATGCCACGCAGGAGCATCATGATGTCGGACTTGCCGAATAGCGCTTCCGCACCGCACGACGAGTCGGCCAACGCCGACAGTTTCTCCGGTACGGCAAAACCGGCCGCATGTATACCCTCCATAAGGGAGGTCCAAGGCTGGAAGTCCTTCAGCCATTGCCCCTCTTGGGCATAAAAACTCAATCCAAGCGTCGGCCCTGCTCCACCTGCAAGCACGTCGAAGTGAACCCCCAGATAGGCGAAGGCTTTGTGTTCCTCGAGCGGCGACACGATGGAGGCGACCATAGACCCCTGACCTGGCCAGCCCGCGCGTTCCAGAAACGCCATGACGTCAGATGTTTTCCTGAATCCCGTGATTGCCAGCCGAATCGCCCTGCTTCGCGACGGAAAGGCCCCGACGGCCCGAATGCTGGTATCCGGCTCCATTGCCAAGTACACTCGCTCGACCTGTCGGCACTCGGCGGGGTCGAGGTTCCACCCGGCACCGGAGACCACCGCGTCCACTACAACACCAAGATCCTGAAGCCTTTGGTCGGAACGGTCCCCGACTAGGACCCCTTCATCGGGATAGAGGAAAATTCCAGGGTCCGGGAAGGCGTCACACTCGGTCAAAGGGACGTCGTATTCGAGCAGCATCTTCCTGCCAGCAACGCGCCGAAGAGGGGATTCCTTCAGCCGCGTTTGGTCAAGCAGCCAGGCGATGCGCGCCATCGACGGATTTGCGTCTTCAGACTGCCCCCTCTCTGCGAAGAAGGCCGCCGACCGGCTCCCACCATATAACGAGACGCCGAGATCCACTTTCGGTCGCGCTTCGTGCAGCGGCAACTCGAACCCGAAAGGGAAGGCGGCCATGGTTGCGGGCATCGGATGGGCGCGCTCCAGCAGCCTCTCCCATTCCGGGTCGCCGATCAGCACGGGGGAGATACGGCCCCGGAGCTGCACCAGCAGTTCCCCCAGGGAATCCGCTTGACGCTCAAGAAGCTCCTCGGTGGCGGCCCATTGATTCTCCAGGTTCATGAGGCCTCTCAGGCTATAACCGGGACAGGGTTGAGATACGCTTCCGCAAGAGGACGTTCGCACCACCCCATCCTGACCGGCACGTCGTACAGTCGTCCCGGTGCGAAGCGCTCCCAGAAGTGGCGGAGGCCTGGCACAATAACCCTGGCCACCGGCATGCCGATGTCGGGCCTGGTCTGGTCGAGCACCAGAAATTCCATGCCCTTGGCTTCGACCAGCACACGGCATCGCTCCACGTCTTCCCTCACATCAGTCGTGTCGGGAACGGGATAGTTCGACTTGCCCCGCGGCGCGGCACCAGACACCGGCGCCAAATAGGGATGATCTGCAAGCCTTGCATTCTTCCACCACCACAGGCACATCGGATCGTCGACACCATACCGGGAATCGCCATTCCCCGGGCGAGGGACCCAGGTCAGACACTGGTTCATTTCGCACACCGCGCGCAAGGCCGCGATATACGGGTCGGTGTGCGCCCCGGCCCCGTAAATGATGTCTTCGGCATCCTTGTCGATCCGGCGCGAAAGGGCGACGAAGGCTGGAATTCCAAGATCGCTCGTGACGTCCAGCACCCACATGTCGCGATGAAAGTTGCGGTAGTAGTCGCGCGCCGACGCAAGATATTCGTCGCCGAAGCTCTCGAGGTCCACCGCGGGAAGAAGTAGCCGGTTGTACCACCAGATCGCAACGGCATCACGTTCCACCAGTTCGAAGAACCCTTGAAGGATCGCTTCTTCGAGCGTGTTGCCGGCCGCGCAGCCGTTCGAATCCGCCCAGAAGTCCGAAGTTCCACGCTGCTCCGGCGTCATGCCGAAGAGCATGGATGTCGGCAGGTATCGATGCCGGTCCTGAGTCAGCGACCACACGGGCGACCAGTCCATCTCCACATCCGGGTCAAGGCGCGCGGGAACGATATTGTATGGGTGTTGGCGGGCGTTGACTTCTTCCGCATGGTCCAGTTGCCAATCGCTGAAGAGTTGGACGTCGTTCGGGTGGATCGCCTCCGACTCCCCGGCCGAAATGAAATCCTCGAAGCGTTTCCGGCAGCGGATCTCGTCTCCATGGAAAGCGCCGGAGTAGCGCTCGATTGCCTCGCAGAGCGCGCTCGCCTCAGACTGACCCGGCGTACTCCCTTTGCCCGCGCTCTTGCTTCGCAAGCTGCGTCGTAACGAACTCAGATTTCTGATTCTCAGAGCCAGATTGCTGCCGGCCCAATGGACGTGCAACCAAGGATCGGTCTTCTCCGTGGTGCGCTCGACCCATGTTACGACACCGCTGATGGGACTGACCAGATGACGGTACCTGGCAAGGATTTCCTCCGGGGACACCGAACGTATGCCGCCACTGTTCCGAACGCTTTTCGGGCTTGGCCGCAGGTGCACCGGAACCGCCGGACGATCGGCGCGATACAACGCTTCATCGCCGCAGGTGAAGCACTGCGGGCGCCGCATGGTGGGATGATGCTCGCTCTTCAAACGAACGACGTCCAGCGAGACGGCCTGCTCATGGATTGGCGCCATTTCCTCCAAGACCAACCACTTGGCGATTTCAGCCGTGACGAGACCGTACACCGCGTCCAGGACGGCAGGTTCCGATGCACAGGGCTGGAAGGCGGCATCGTCACCGCCCAGGTTGCGCAGGTAGTTGTGGACCTCCTGGTGGCCCCGCAGGCGATACGCGAGGCAGGCCCAGCATGGCCCCTGCTCCGCCGGATTGAAGACCGGGCCGAACAAGGGCTGCACCCCCTTTGGCCTGACCAAAATCCACGGGATACCGGACGTGAGGTGTCGTCGATTGATGGCGTCATGCCTTTCGTCAAGATAATCGGCACAGACGATGATGGTGAGTGTTGGACGGTCCTCGCCTACGGCCACTCCCATGGTGCCCAGCCGCCGTGAGAGGCGGCCGTCATCGCCGTCGATCGCCACCTTCGCGGCCCCCAGGCGCTCCTCGGCCCAGCGTGGGGAAACGCCCAGAGAAGACCAGAACGCCGCCCGCCCTCGTTCCATCGCATACTCTCCGGAAACGACGTAACCCCTGGATGCCAGGAAAACAATTGCCGTCCGAACATCGAGTTCGGAATGCTCGCCGGCAAGGGCGACCGTGATGTCCTGGTGCGTGTGGCGGCCGTCGAGAAGCGGCAGGAGATCGCTATGGATCCGGCCGCGGAGCAACGTGTTGAAGGTTTCGGAAACCAGAAGCACTTGTCCGTCGTCGATCGGGCGAAATTCCAAATTCGGCGCCAGCACCGGCACCTCGACGAGGCCGGTGTCGGCGGGGGTGATCTTCTTCAATATTCCGCGCCCCGTGTTCTTGCGCATCTGCGTCTCGTCGTCCATGTTGTCCCCCGCGCCCGCCGCTCCGGAAATTGGTGCTCCTTTGCCGTTGTCGTGATGCGATTCAGACGTGAAACCAATCCATACCACCTATGAAAGTATTTTACTGCTACAAAATTTACCAGATTACAAGGGGTTGTTCTGTGACAGATTTACGCGTAAAACAACAGGCCAATCCCGCGGCGCTTGGCGTGAAGCGCTGGCTGCGCTGACTCAGCCAGTGGGCGTCGACGCGAAACGCGCGGCCCCCAACCCCTGCCGTCTTCACCCGCGCAACAAGACCGCCGCCGTGTAGGCGCTGCTCAAAGACATCGACGTACGCGGGCGTCATCATTCTCGATATCCTGCCTGCCGCCCGGGACACCGAACATGCGATGAGTGATTCATGCGACTTGCCTCCTCCTTGCCGTCGTTGTCTGCTTTCGACTGGGATATGCTGAACGGTGAGGAGGCTGCCTACACAAAGAATTTTTGAAACCTGACCCAGGTGCGCAGTGACTGGTATCTTTTCATGCTCTCTGCGAATCGTTCGGTGTATGCCCTCGCGTAGCTCTCCAGAGCGGCCTGTACGGATCCTCCCTGATTCACGCATCGACCGACGGCGTGCCCCAGCGAGCATCCTGCCCAGATCCCGTATTGGATTCCTTCCCCGGTGAATGGATTGATCATTGCGGCGGCATCCCCGATCAGTGCCACTTGCTGTCTTGGGACGAAAGGCAGGGATTGGGATCCCAACGGCAGCGGGTGGGTTTTGATATCATCCAGATTGCTGATCGCGACACCATTGTTGCCCAAGTATCGAACGTACTCGTCCAGATATGATTCCAGACGTCTGTTGTCGCGCTTGAAGTCGCGTTTGTCGATGATTACTCCGATGTTGACTTTTCCTTCTGCCAATGGGAACACCCATCCGTATCCAGGTATCAAGCTCTTGAGCCAGTCGATACGCAAGGTCCTCTCAGCCAGACCTTCGGCTTGCGCATATGCGCGAAGCGCGAGCGCGCAGTGCTCGTCTTCGTTGAGATCCAGTCCCACGAGCCGCCGGACCCTTGACCCTGCACCGTCCGCGCCTACCAATACCCTGCACCGTAGCTCGATGATCGCTTTGGCCTGCCCTCTCAGGGCAAGATTCCAGAGCTTGTCAGATTCGTCGAACTCCGCGTCCGTGAGTCGGTATCCCGTGCAATCTCGTGCGCCTTGTCCTATCGCTGCCTCGAACAGATAGTGGTCGAACACCTTGCGCTCAATGATGTAGTACCCCTGCCCGATCGGGTCGGCGGGGTCGGCGTCCTCCAGAAGCATTTCCAGGTATCTGAATTCAGGAGGACTCGTTGCTTGTATGTTCCGGATTATCGGCCTCCCGTCGAAGATGGATCCCAGATCAAGCTCTCTTAGCATGAGCGCAGCATCGTGTCTGATGGCGTCGCCGCATGATTTGTCTCGCGGGAAGACTTCCCGGTCGATAAGCGCGACGCGCATCCGTTCGGATGTCGCGAGCGCACTATAGGCGCACACGCTTCCGGCCGGTCCGGCGCCGATAACGGCCATGTCCCATGGTGCGGGATCCATTCTCCCCTTGCGACTTGTCGGCGCAGGTCGGATCGCGTTAAGCTTTGTACTCTTGTAACTTGTATCCATTTCCTCGTAGTAGGGGACAAGTCGTCTGCCAACTCAACCACCCCTTCCATGATGGCACGACCCCTTGCCCATATCACCTGCTACCATGGCATCTTCACCTCTAACTTCAAACACCGCGACTACATCATTCCAAGCGAAGTCCATCCGGCTTTGCGCGGGGCCGAGACCATTATCGCCACTGGACCAAGTTGATGGGATGCCGATCATATCCTCGCAACTCACCTGTCTACAGCGTGGCTCAGGGCATATGAGACGGTTTGAGGTTTTCGTCGCTTTCTGTTGAGAGATGGTGGCTTGGGGTCATGCCGTCCAGCGCGTCGACATCGGTGGCGGGCCGCCCCTCCCGGCGCGTCGCCGCGGGGGGCGCCCCGCGCCGCCGTTTCGCGGGCCGCGGCAGGCAGCGCGTCGAAATCGTCCATCTCGCAGGCTTGGGCGATGACGGCCTTGACTTTCGGGCCTGCGGTCTCGACCGCAAAGCCATTCTCTGCAACCAGCCGCAGGACGCCCCGCAGGTTTCGCCACGTCTTCGCGGCCTCCGCCAGCCGCGCCGCGGTATCGACGGGGATCAACCCACGGCTGCCAGCGGTCTTGAAGATGGAACTCGCGTTCGGAGCCGGATCGTCCGGGACGACGGCATGAGTCAATTGCAGGAACCTAGCGGCGAGTTCGACATCCCAGAGGCCGCCACGCACGTCGTCGATGGATAGCAGGCCGGGCTCGGACGTGTTTCCGGCTGCTTGTCGCAATTCGGCGATCAACGCATCGCGTCCGGCACCATCGGCCAGGATTTCGCGCCTCGCCTCGTCGAACCGTCCCGCAATTCCGGCGTCGCCGGACGTGAAAATACACCGAGCCCGGGTCATGCTCAGAAGTTCATCTGTCGACCCAGCATGATGTTCCACGAAATTCGAGAGTGAACGAACGAGGGGTACCTCGCGGCTGCGCGGGTTCGGCGCAAACAACAGGCTATCGCGTGACAACGCGCGGAGTTCATCGAGAAAGCGTTGGCATAGGGCTTCATAATATTCGGCAGGGCCGCCGTCGTACACGAACGTCACGTCGAGGTCGGCGCCGGGCGCCGTCTCTCTGCTGGCCAGATCGCCCAAGACGACCACCGCCACCCCGCCCCGGGCGCGGGGGTCGCCGGATGCTTCGTCGGCGGCCGACAGCACGGCATTCACAACGAAATCCTCTTCGACGGCCGACAGCACGGTGGCGATGGAAGCTTCGGTAACGTTGGATAGCGCCGTCCCCGCCTCGACCGGCGACAGGTTGCCGCGCATCGTATGCACGCCGACCTGGAAGACCTTGTCGTTCGACCAATTTCGCGCCGCCTGTACCGCATCCCGAACGTCCTGCACGGGAATCTCTGCGATCTGCTCCTTCATTTCGACGACGCCGAACTCGAGCGTCCAGTACACGCGCGCGCGACCGCGGCGGGCGATCTTCTCGAATTCCGGATCCGGACCGAAACCGTCAGGGAGATCAAGATCCGTGAACTCCCTGCTCTGAAGGTTGTCGAGCAATTCCGGAGCGCGGTTGATCCACGCGGCCAGGCGCGGCGCGGAACTGAGGATCTCGTCGATCGTCTCAAACGACTCCGGATGTGCAGCGGTCGCCGGACTGTCATAGACGCCCCAATCGTGGACCTGCGGATAGAAATGCGCACGCCAGGAATCGACCAGTGGATCCATCGCCCGGAACCAGAGCCGGGGAAACATGGCCAAGCCGAACATCTTCATATAGCTACCCGGCAGTTGCGGCGCTTCGTCCTCACTATAATGCTGCAACAGCGGGTAGCGCCGGCTTGCCGCGGCGTGGTGGTCGGAATGACGCTGCATGTTGTAAAAGAACCAATTGCTCAACTTGTAATCGACGTTCCAGGAATGCCGGGGCTGAACCCGCTCGTACCGGCCGCTGGGAAGACGGATGCGCCGCAATCCGTAGTGTTGGACATAGTTGATGGCCTTCATCGAAAAGATCACGCTCCCGCAAAGCATGATGTAGACCAAGAGTGCCCATGGGCCGCCCATCCAATAGACCAGCGCATACCACGCGGCGGTTTCGAAGAAGTACCGCCAGAATGGATTCGTATAGTGCCATCCCGGCAACTGACAACGTATCAGCCGATCGCGTTCGCAACGCCACGCTTCGACCAGGTTGCTTTTCAGCTCCATGGGCAAATATCGCCAAAAGCTCTTGCCTTTGGGCGCAGACCCGGAGTCGCCGGGCGTACAGGCCAGGGCATGATGAACATAGATGTGCTCCGTCGCATAATGCGGGTAGGAGGCGGACGCCAACAAGAATTCGCCGATGCGGCGCTCCAGCACGGAACGCCGGTGGACCATCTCGTGGCCGATAATGAAGCAGGGCTGGGCCACGGTGGTCAGCACCATCGCCATGAAGAAGACTTCCCAAGCGGACAAATGGCCGATGACAAGAATCTGCCAGAGCGAGAACGCGAGCGTGATCGGCCAGCCTACTGCCCATAGCCAAGCGGCCAGCTTGTACCAGAACATCTGGCGTTCGTTGGTCTTCTTAGGGTCCATGTTCCGCTCTTCCATGCCCAAGATGGGATCAAAAACGTCAGGGATCATAAAAAAGAGAAACGGAGCCGCAATCCACCACCCGCCGTGAATCGCGGCATAGGCCACTAATGGAAGAATTGGGAGGGATACGAAGTATGGGATGGCGTTCCAGAACGATGGCTTGATCGCCGCCTCTGTTCCGGCGGCAAAACCGCCCAACTCTACCTTTTGCTCCGCCATGGGAAACTCCCGTCTGGATAGACGTGTGCTTGTACCACTAATTGTCCACAGCAGGGCAGGCTTGTCAAGCAATCGGCGGGAATGCGAGTGACGGCCTCGGGAACGCGCCGTGACTGGATTATTTCAGGCTACACGAACAGGGTCGTCTCGGCACCGGCCGCCATGGCGAGGATGGCGGGAAGCCCCATGACTTCATCAACCTGCTTGGCCACCGCTTCCGCGTCGACACCCATGTATTCCAACCCGGCGCTGCACGCGATGAGGCGCAATTTGCCCACTTTTTTCCCCTCTTCAAACATTTCCGAAATCAGGGGAACTTTGCGCTCGGCCAGCAAGCGGGCTACCTCATCATGATAGCGTTCATACTCCGGGGGAAAATCGATGTCATCCAACTTCCCCTCGGCGAGCTTCTTAATGGTCCAAAACAGCAACACGACCACCACGTCTTTTCCCATGGCCGAGGCGGTCAGGGCGAGAGTCGCCACCTGGTGCAATTTGTCGTAGGTGGCGTTATGGGCGTAGATGATGAAACGAGGCGGGGGACTCATCTGAAACACCTCTTGAGACTGTGGCCCTGCTGCGTGCGGGGCAGGAGGACAATTACGATCGAGTGGGTTGAATGAGTTGTTGATCGGGCGCTTTAGCGGCTGGCCAATCCTCGTTTTCAAACATCAGGCAGCATTTCAACCGTCCACAGACCCCGATGCGATGCGCATCATTGGACCACGCGGCTTCACGACGGGACAACTTGAGGTTCACCGGCTTGAAATCCGTGAGAAACCTTGCGCAACAGAGGACAAGCCCGCAGGTATCGACCCCGCTCAGGCGACGAGCCTCATCGCGGCTGGAAATCTGCCGCATTTCAATCCAGCAATTGAACTCGCGCGCCAGATCTTTGACGAGTTGCCGAAAATCAACGCGAGATTCCGCCGTGTAGCTGAACGTCAGGGCCCGCCGCCGAAGCGATCCGTACACTTCGACCATCTTCATCTGCAAGCCCAAGGCCTGGGCCCGTTCTCGACAGAACACGATGCCGGCGGAGCATAACTCTTTTTGATGGACAATGGCGGCTTCGTCTTCCGGCGTCGCTTTCCGAAGGACACTCCGCATCACGCGCATGGGCGGGAGAAACGGTTGCGTATGCGGTGCGGAAAAGACGGTGCCATAGGTGGTATCGTTCTCCAATTCCAGGAGCACGTGGTCACCGACCTGCAGGGTGGGGTCGGCTGTCTGCGCGACTTTGACCTCACCATGGTCACGAATTTTCAATCCAACGACCGTGACCCAGGCAGGAAACGACTCTTCTTCGGCAATCCCGGGCACGGGAAGTGATTGATCGGTCATCACAAATCCTCCCGTCGTAAAAAGCACTTACTCCTATCACATTAGCCAGCCGGAGGCAAGAAAGGTTTACAGAGGACCGCCTTTGAGGAACGCGGGCGCTTCATGATCGAGTTGATACAGAGCAAGCGGCGCGACGGCGTCGTTCTTTGGGATGATTCGGACTTGTCCCGGCGCAGGCACTCGCACGATGTCCAAGGCTTGGCCATGATGGTACTGACGGCCGGATGCCGCCAGGACGTCTCGCAGGGATTCCGGGGGATCCCAGTGGGCGGTGAGTAACGCCGTCCGGGCCGGGTTGCGATCGCTGAACATGAACGATAAATGGTCCGGATACCAATCAGCGCCGCCCGTGGCGTACGAGACGAATAATTGGGCTTGGGCGTGTTCCATCAATTCAGACAGATAGTGATTGGTGAGGAATCCGTTTTCCCCCACCTCCAACCACTTGCCGGGAGGCGACAAACTCGCATGCGCCGCGTAGGAACGAATTTCCTTCAACTGTTGTTGAGAGGCATAGACGGTCGCGATCGGACCATACTGCTCCACGAGCCGGGCGATGACCCCGTCCTCGATCGCCGAATGCCCGTCGTTCGTCGGCCCGCTGTCCGCATGGACCAGGGTATTGTGTCCCCGGTCGCTGATTAAATAGCAATTGCGCGGCAGCGCCAGGTCGCAAGGATCCTCGCCGAAAAACGGAACCGACACGACCTGCCCGCCGTCAAATCTCCAGCATTCTCCATGCGCCAGTTCAATGACGTTCGTAAAGCCCAATTCCCGCATCAGGGACAGATAATCGAAATGCCACGTCTTCCGGTTCTTCCGGCTGGGTACGATCACCGGCACGTCCTTGGGCAGGTGCAGCAACGTGCGGGGGTCGACGTGGTCATCATGGTCGTGCGTCAGGAACACGGCGGCCGGTGACGGCAACAACGACGTCCACAGGGAAGGCACCGGGGATTCGGCAAACCACGGCATCAGCCACGGATCAAACCAGAGGAACCGGTCCCGTTGTCGATACAGCAAGGCCGCATGACCCAGATGAACCATATCCTGATCCCTGGTCGCGTCGAGCCATTGTTCGCGAACCGAGGAACGGTCGGTCACGGCCAAACACTCGTGCGAGTCGAGTTGCTCGAGCAGGTGCAGTAACTGTGGCGCCGCGTCACGACCGGCGGCCATGACAATGGTGCGAATTTCCGAAACGGTCCGGGTGCCGTTCAAACATCCCAAGAGCTTGCCCACCGCCGGGGAGAGCGGACCATTGAAGCCCATCGGCAGGGCCTGCCTGGTCACCGAATTGAAAATACGCAGGCCGGCGTAATTCATGACTGCCGATTTCTGACGGTCCTTGGGAAATTCCCATACGAAGGTGCCGTCGGGATTCCGTCCACACCGGATGTGTTGCCGGAGCCGGGGACGTGACTGCACGACTTCCGCATAGGCATCTTCCATCCGGCGACCGGCCGCCTCGTCATCGACCGACGTTCGACTCGCAAAGACGTCACTGATCGCCGTTTCCACCGCACTCATGAGGATGCCGTGGACTTCATGAAGACTTGCCACGACCTCCGGAGCCACGCCTCCCATAAAAGGGAAGGGACCCGGCGGCTCGGCGCTTTCCAGTTGCACCCACACCCACGGCTGAAGTCCCACGAACTGATTGAGGCCAACGCGATCCCAGAGAGCCATAGAGCCTTTCCGCGTATGAGATTCCACCCTCAAGTCATGGGACAACCGGGTGAGGGCGATCCTTTACGTCTCCGTTGAAAAACGAATCGGACTGATGGTGGGTTCGTATAAAATCTGGATGACGATGCGGTCGGGGTCCGCAAGATAAAACGAATAACTGCCGTCCCGATGTTGCTTCGGGTGGTGGATAATTTCCACGCCTGCGTTGACGACCCGTTGATACAGTTGAGCCACGCTTTCCGGCGAATCCATGACGAATCCCAAATGGTCAAGAAATTGCCCTTGAGACCGTTGGAAAGCAGGCATGTTCTCCTTTGGAATTTGATGCAGGGCCAGGTTGTCGACCCCGGAACTCATATACACGTTCTCGGCATCAGGCTCCCAGACGGTCGTCATCCCGAACCAGGTCTGATAAAACGCTTTCGAGACTGCCAAATCCGTCACGTTCAACGCCACGTGACGTAAGCCTTTTCCCGTTGGAATTTCTTGCCGGACTTGTTCGGACATGCTGCCCTGGTTCCACCTTCCCGGAAGAGATATTAACGGGGCGCACCGACAGGAGCAACCCCGCTGTCGTTCCGCAGGGAAGAATGATCGTGGTTCCCTACGGAACGGACCGTGTGTTACCATCCCATCCATGAACACGGCACCGGTCGCCACAAGCGGATCCACTGCATACCGGGATTCCCCACCGGGACGCAGACGCCCATGGCAGACGCGCCACGCCGTGCTCCTGATGTCCGCCCTGTGGTGGATGAGCCTGATCGGGAGTGGGTGTGTCTCGCCGGTGGCCATGCATAAGGCGGTGCTGGAATACGATTGGACGGTCAACCGGATCGAGACCGAACTCCTGCTGCTCAATATTGCCCGCACCCGCTACCATGAGCCGATTCATTTCACGGCCGTTTCCAACATCGCCGCCACGTTTGATTTCCGCGTCAACAGCGGCCTGACGGGACTCCTGGCCGGTGCGCCCGGCGCCGACTCGTTGTCTCTGACGTTGGGCAGCTCCGCCGCGGAAAACCCGACCGTGACGATCATCCCGATTCAAGGCAAGGAATTCACCAAACGCCTGTTGACCCCGATTACGGAAGAAACCATTTTCTTTCTCGCGCAACAGGGGATCAATCCCGCCATCCTCTTTCGTCTGGTGTCTCAAGGGATCATTCTCGAATCAGGTGTCTTGTCGAACCAGCCTCGGCGAGAAAAGGAATACCGGGAGTTCCGGCAGCGGGTGATGCATCTGTCATGGCTCCAGTCGGAGCGAAAGCTGTTTATCGGTCCGGTTCAATTCACCGACGGGGACCAACGGAAGACCGGACGGATCATGATCACCAACTATGATCCGAACACGCTATCCAACGATGATCGACTCACGTTACACCACCAGGCGACACGATTCCCTCTTCATCATATTCTGGTCGACATTCGACCGGACCATCCAGGTGGTGATTTCCCCATGTTCGGCCAGATCAAATTACGCAGTTTCAAGGGGATCCTGGAATTTATCGGACGAGGGATTACCGAGGAACCGGAATTTCACGTGGACCCGGACCCGCGGACAGGACCGGTGGCCGTCAATCCGGCCAGAACCCTGACCATCCGGGAGTCACGCACCCAACCCGAAGAAGCCATTATCTCCGCTCAGAAGCGCAGGCTGTGGTATTACATCGACCAGGAATCCGCAGTGGGAGAATTGTTCGACCGGTGGAATCATGAAGCGTTCGACCTCTTGTACCAACTGTATCACCTCACCGTAACCGATCTTTCTCAAATCCCCACGTTACCTATTGCGATCTCCAAGTAGAGAACAACGATCATTGTTCCGTATAAAACGGGCCGCGTGTTACCATCACCCTTATGAACACCGAACCGGACACAATCAGCGGCTTCGCCGGAATGACCGTCGCTGCCTTCGAAAGCCGGATGGCCGATCACATGGCCAAGCTGATTGCCCGGCATGGCGGAAATCCAATGGTTGCCCCCTCCATGCAAGAGATTCCTCTGGAAAACAATACGGAAGCCCTGGATTTTGCGGAGGACCTCATGGCTGGGACCGTGGACCTGCTGATTCTGCTGACGGGGGTGGGCACACGGACGTTGGTGGACATTTGGAAAACGCGGGCTCCCTTCGACGCGATCCAACAAGCCCTGGCGAAGACGACCATCGTCTGCCGCGGGCCCAAACCCATCGCGGCCTTGAAGGAATTGGGGTTGAAACCCCAGATCACCGTGCCCGAACCCAATACCTGGCGGGATATCCTCCACACCCTGGATGATCGCAAACCGGAGGGGCTCGCCGGACTCCGGATTGCCATCCAGGAATACGGGACAACAAATACGGACCTGGTACAGGGGTTGACCGACCGGGGAGCCCGGGTCAGGAGCGTGGCTGTATACCGCTGGGCCCTGCCCGATGACGTGGATCCCCTCAAACAAGCGCTCCGCAGCATTGTGGACGGGAACGTGTCCGTCCTGTTGTTCACAAGCGCGGCCCAAATCGATCATATTGTGAAACTGCTTGAAGCCACCGATGGACTCGCGGCCTTTCGTGACACTCTGAGGAAAACCATGGTCGCCTCGATCGGCCCGATCACCAGCCAGCGGCTCCGGCACTATCAGTTCCCTGTTGACTTCGAACCCTTCCATGCCAGAATGGGGATCCTGGTGAAAGAAGCCAGTGAACAGGCCGCAGAGATTCTCGCCCACAAGTCCTAGCTACCTGACGTTGCGCTAACCTGATCTTCCCTTCTCCTATCCCATTCGTTCATCGCATTCAGGCAGTTCATGAACGATTTTCGACTGTTCATTGAAAAAAACTCACGAAACACGAGCCGGTCGTGTATAAAGCCCTTTTCAGAAATGAGGATGGAATGATCACTGAAATAGAGGGGGAGGTTCGATGATGAGTTTAACGACTGAGTCCGTCAACCGGGCATGGCTGATCCTTGGGGTCGCCTTGGCGCTGCTTTGGGGAATGCCGCCGAGCGGCTCCGCAGCTCCAGCCGATCAGACGATTACCGGGTACGTGCAGAATGCAGACCTGCGGCGCGTGGCACAGGCCACCGTGGAACTGCGGGATCAGGAAGGGACCCTGGTCACGTCGGGAACCACAACCGATACGGGCGCATTTCTGCTGGTTGTTCCGCACGACGGCGTGTTTTCCGTCCAAGCCGTTCAGGATACGTATCGGAGCGAGCACGTGGTGATCAAAGTCGGTCAAGAAGCGCCCGGCTCCGTCGTGTTGACCATGACGGAAACCCAGGATATTGCGCTGGAAATCGTGGCGCCCCTCCTTCCCATCAAGCCCAACTCGTCCAGTGAAACCTATTCCGTCAATCGAAAAGACATTGAATCTCTGCCACGAGGCAACAATCTGGACCTGCACGACGTCCTGGTGACGATCCCCGGCGCCGCCTACGGCGGTCTTAAACAAGTGCACATCCGGCAGGATCATGCGAATCTCCAATTCCGGATTGACGGCGTGCCCATTCCGGACACCGTCACGAGCCAGTTTTCGGACCTGCTCTCCCCGCGGGTTTGGGAGCGGGCGGACATTACGCTCGGCGGCATGGAAGCCCAATACGGGAATCGGACGGCCGCGGTCATCGACATCACCAGCAAAAGCGGAACCAAACCGGGATTCGGGTCATTAGGCGTGTTCGGGGGCTCGAATGAAACCGTGCTGCCGTCGTTTGAATACGGAGGGACGGCAGGGGACCGGTTCCGCTTCTACGTGATGAACAATTATCGGACGACCAATCGGGCGATTGATCCTCCCACGTTGGGCCAGTCGATCTTTCACGGTCACGGCGAAACCAACCAGACCTTCCTGCGTGGCGATTACCAGGTGAACAACCGCAATAACGTGACCTGGTTGTTCATGAATAGTGTGGCAAACTCGCAAATTCCCACTCTACCGGGTCAAACCCCGAATGAGGAGATTGTCGAGTTGATCCAGGACCACACCGACCCGAGGTTTACGCCGTCGCCTTCGGAAGAGATCGATGAAAACCAGGAGGAGAATAACCAGTACTCGCACCTGGTGTGGCGACACGACATGGATGCCAAGCAGTTCGTGAGCGTGGCCGGCTACTTCCGGCACAGCCGGGCGACGTTCACCACCGACCCCTATAACATCCTGGCCTACACGAGCGACGACGCCGAACCCTTTTCAGCGGGAAACCAGGACCGGTGGGCCTTTGCCGGAGGCATGCGGGTCGATTACACGCACGCGCTCAATCCCCGTCACTTGATCAAGGCCGGGTTCCAGTTGGACCGGACGATGTCGAGAAATAAAACCCGCCTGTCCGTGTTTGCGCGTCAGGAGGAGGAAGAGGAAGAAGCTCACGAACATGGGCATGGCGCTGAGCCCGTGGGTGGAATCTTAGCCCGCAATGCCGATCGGCGTATTGTCGGGTACCGGGAAGAGTTCTGGATCCAGGATCAATTCACGCCCAATGAGCACTGGACCATGAACCTCGGCCTGCGGGTGGATAATATTCACGGGTACGTGGAGGTGTTTCAAGTGAGTCCCCGCCTTGGAGTCACCTATACGCCCAATAACCGGCATGCCTTCCACGTGTTTTACGGGCGCTTGTTTACCCCTCCCAACCTGGAGGCCCTGCCTTTTCAAGTCCTCAATCTTGAAGGCACCACGGCACAGCCCGAGCACCTGGCCAACGTCAAGACCAAACCGGAACGGTCGCATTATTTCGAAATCGGCTCGACACACGCGCTTGGGACACAGGTCGTGGTCCAGGTGACGGGCTATTACAAGGTCAATACCAACCAGGCTGACGCCCATCAGTTCAACACGACGCCGATGCTGAACTATTTTGCGTTTGAACGGGGCTGGCAACGGGGGATCGATTTTTCCGTGAACGCAAAGCTGACCGACACGCTCACGGCTCGCGGCAACGTGGCCTGGGGGCAATGCAAGGGCTATGGGTTACAATCCGGACACTTTTTGTTGCACGAACCTGAACTGGACGACATCGAGTCGAGCGGAGGCGTGTTTTGCGATCATTCACAGACCATGACCAGTTCCGCGGTGGTCACGTATCGCCCCTTCCCCAACACCACGGTCACCGGGCAGATGCTCTTCGGTTCCGGTCTGCGAAGCACGCCTCCGGGCGGCAAAACCAATTCGGGACACGCGGATTCGAACACCACGTATAATCTCTCCCTGACGCACGTGCTGCCCTTTGGCAAGAAACAAAAGCTGTTGTTTGCCGTGGACGCGATCAATCTCTTCGATCAGCATGAGTTCTTGAACGTCGGCGAACAGAGTATCGGGCTCGGCGTGGCCCATACCAACATGCCGCGCTCCATTTTCTTCCGCACCCAGTGGTTCTTTTAACCTGACGAGAGCCGGACGGCTCTTCCTGTCAGCAGGCACCTCCCCTCGTTTGACGGGGAGGTGCCCCCCCTACAATCATAATTTTCAAGTAGGTCATCCGGGTGGCCTGGATGCAAGGCCACACTGGCGGGATACAACGGCTTGACACGTTGCCGGAGAACAGCGATGCGTTACACTGAACTTGCTTCCTGATGTTCCGGGGGAGTCACGGCGTCGGCCATGGCCGGTTGGCCTCTGCGTAACAGGGTTTCCACAATGAGATAGACTGTCGGTACGATGACGAGAATGATCACCGTCCCGAACAGGATGCCGAAGCCCAACGAGACGGCCATGGGGATGAGAAACCGGGCCTGCAACGCCGTCTCGAAAATCATCGGGGCCAACCCGAAGAACGTGGTCAACGACGTTAGCACAATGGGACGAAACCTGTTCGTCGCTCCTTGAATCACCGCGTCATGGAGGGAGACCTGTTGTTCCTCGCGAAGCTGATTCGTGGCGGCGATCAGGACCAGTGAATCATTGACCACCACACCAGCCAGGGCTACGATGCCGAACAGACTGATCAAACTCAGCCCATACCCCAGGAGCAGGTGCCCGGCCACCGCGCCGATGAAGCTGAAGGGAATGGCCAGCATCACGATCAGCGGTTGCACGTAACTCCTGAAGGGAATCGCCAGTAACGCATAAATCAATAACATCGCCAAGGCAAACCCGGTGCCCAAGGCAGACAGCGATTCCTGTTGCTCCGCCTGTTGACCTTCTATGGAATACGTGAGACCCGGATATTTCTTCTTCAACGCTTCCAATTCATTGGCGGTCACGTCCGCCATGACGCTATTGGCATTGGCGATCTGATCATCGATGTCGGCCGTGACCGCTGCGATGCGACGCCCTTCGCGTCGCTTGATTTCCGTATAAGCCCGTCCCGCCTCGATCTCCGCGGCCTCGGCCAGGGGGATTTCTCCGCCTTGATCGGTGAGCAGGGTCAAGTGTTCGATCGTGAACGAGGTCTGGCGTTCGGCTTCGGGCAGCCGTACCATGACCTTCACTTCGTTGCGTCCTCGTTGTTGACGCAGCGCTTCCACGCCATAAAAGGCGCCGCGCACCTGCCGGGCCAAATCCGTCGCATTCAGGCCCAGGTTGCGGGCCTCGGGCTTGATGCGAAAGTTCAATTGCGGTTTGCCCAATGAGACACCGTCGTCGATATCCGTCACTCCCGCGTACCCTGACAGCCTCTCCGCCAATTCCTGGGCAGCGGTTTCCAGTATCGTCCTGGAACGATGGGCGAGTTGGATATCGATCGGAAGTTCACCGGTCGGCCCCACTTCGGCTTTAAACCCCAAGGATTCCAATCCCGGGATCGTCCCGATGGCGGCTCGCCAGGCCTTGGCAAAATCCGCGCCGCTGAACTCCCGTTGATCCGCGGGTTTTAAAAAAACCTGCACCCCGATGGTATGGCTGCCCATGGCACCCGAATCAGCCTGCCGCGGGCCCCTTTGCATCAAGGCCGCACCGATTTGGGCATAGACGCCTCGTAACGCGGTCTCGCCCCCGAGTTGGGCAATCGCGGCATTTCCGGACTCCACCAGGCGATGCAACACGCTCCGGGATTGTTCCATGGGCGCACCATACGGAAGGGTGGCTTGCGCCGTGATGATTTCAGAATCAATCGCCGGCAGAAACGTAAAGGGAATGTGCCCGCCGGCGACGATCCCGGCCGTCAGGATCAACAGGGCCAACCCCACCGCCACCG
>MKWU01003013.1_pt1 | contig 23238 bp, 21 predicted proteins | sample 809101 | NCBI WGS metagenome assembly MKWU01 (sample SAMN05860141, study PRJNA318959) | sponge metagenome | host: Aplysina aerophoba | place: Slovenia: Piran, Adriatic Sea, Gulf of Piran | collected 2013-05-07 | reverse complement strand
GCCTTCACCGCCAAAACGGCTTGGAACGCCGACTTCAGTCGGCACCCGCGGCCCGAGAGGGCCGCCGAACGGATCACGCCAAGCACGTTCAAGAGCGTCCGCGTCGCGAACGCCAGGGTGACGCGGAGTATGAGAAGTCCGGGCTAACGCGTTTCTTCTTCCCGCCAACCAGGGGTGTCGCCGAGTCCCAGCACGCCCAGCACCTTGTCGCAAAAGCCGTCGACGACCTGCGACATGGTTTCGGGGTTCCGGTACCAGGGAGGCGCCACCGGCATCACGATTCCACCCGCTTCGGAAACGGCGAGGGCGTTTTTCAACGTGATGGTGGACCACGGCGTCTCGCGTACGCAGAGTACGAGACGCATACGTTCCTTGAGAGCCACCTGAGCTGCGCGGGTAATGAGGGTGTCGGCGATGCCGTTCGCCACCTTGCCCAAGGTCGAAAGGCTGCACGGAATCAGCACCAGGGCGTCGTATCGGTTGGAACCGGATGACCAGGGAGCCGCCAGGTCGGAGTCCCGGTGAACGCGCGTTGCATGCTCTTGCAAGTCGTCCAGCGCCAGGCCCGTTTCGAGCCGCAGTACCTCCTCTCCCCAACGAGAAACGATGAGATGCTTCTCGCCCGGACAACGCTTCAGGAACTGGATACCGTAAATCGCTCCCGAAGAGCCTGACATGCCGACGACGATTCTCATGAGCCGGGAATGGGGGATCGGGACAGGAGTATTCCCAGGAAGACGACGCATCCCAACACGGCGTTCACCTGAAAGAAAGCGAAATCCACGCGGCGCCGAAGCAGATGCTGCAAGAGGAAGAGCCCGCCGGCGCCGATGAAGAGCAGACCGGACACCGCGCCGTGCAGCGAGGTTGAGAACAGAATCATAAGAGCAGCGAATGCAAGGGCATGCAGCAATGCCGCCACCCTTAGCGCTTTTCGGCTCCCGATTGCCGCCGGAAGAGAAAAAACGCCGGTCTTGCGGTCGGACTCTTCATCAAGGGTTGCATACAGAATGTCGAAGCCCGCGGACCAGAGCGCCGTAAATGAGGACAGCATCACAATGGGAAAAAGACCCTGCCATTCGAGAGCCACGGCATAGAAGCCGCATAGCGGGCCGAGGGCGAGCGTAACCCCGAGTCCCAGATGGGCCCACCTTGTGTATCGCTTCAGGAGGGGATAGCAGAAGAAGGCGGCCAGGGGGATGGGGGCGATGGCCAGGCAACGCGGGGAGATAGCCCAGGCCGCCACGAGGGCGACGAGGAACGCGAGCATTGCCACGATCACCGCACCCGAGAGGGAGATCTCGCCCGCGGGCAAGGCGCGGTTCGCAGTGCGTGGGTTCCGTGCGTCGAGGCGGCGGTCGAGGATGCGATTCAACCCCAGGGCGGTCGTGCGCGCCCCGGTCGCGGCCACCAGGATCAACACGGCTGTCCGCAGGGTCAGCGGAGGTTCCGCCAACAGCGCGCCTGCATAGATGAGTGGGACCGAAAAAAGCGTGTGTTCGATCTTGAGATAGTCGGCCCAGACCTTGAGGCGATGTCCCACGGAGTTCCTCACGTTTGCGGAATCGAATTCGAGCCGTGTTTCTGATACTGGCTGGAGGGAAAGAGCAACGCGGCCGAAAAGGCTAACAGCCGGTGGCGCGACCCACGCGGCGTTCGACGTGCGATCCATCCCGGCTTGACAGCCTGCAACAATCCAGCCGTGCGGCTCCGCCGCCACCGGCGACTTCGTCCGCTTCGGAATCCATCAGGAGTTGACCGGTAATCGAAAGCAGTGTTACGCTGCGTTCACGGGACAGGGAGCGGTACGCCGTTTCGCTTTGTTCGTTTCCATTCGTTGCGTTTCCAGCAAAAGGTGAAAGGAACTGTAATGAAGAAGAAGGTCAGGCGATCGGCCAAGAAAGCCGCACGCAGGAAAGCCGCACGCAAGAAGACTGTTGCGCGTCGGCCTGGTTCCCGTACGGCGGTGTCGAGGAAGGCGACGCGCAAGAAAGCAACGCGCAAACGCTCGACCCGGAAACCAACCACGCGCAAGAAGGTGACCCGCAAGAAGGTGACTCGAAAGAAGGCCACCCGCAAGAAGACCACCCGCAAGAAGGCGACCCTCAAGAAGGCGACGCGGAAGAAGGTGACTCGAAAGAAGGTGACTCGAAAGAAGGCATCCCGGAAGAAGGCGACCCGGAAGAAGGCGACGCGGAAGAAGGCGACTCGAAAGAAGGCCACCCGCAAGAAGACCACCCGGAAGAAGACCACCCGGAAGAAGGCGACCCGGAAGAAGGCGACGCGGAAGAAGGCGACCCGCAAGAAGGCGACCCGGAAGAAGGCGACCCGGAAGAAGGCGACCCGCAAGAAGGCGACGCGCAAGAAGGTGACTCGAAAGAAGGCATCCCGGAAGAAGGCGGCTCGCAAGAAGGCGGCTCGCAAGAAGGCGACGCGGAAGAAGGCGACCCGCAAGAAGGCGTCCCGGAAGAAGACGACGCGGAAGAAGACGACCCGGAAGAAGACGACGCGGAAGAAGGCGGCGCGGAAGAAGGCGGCTCGCAAGAAGACGACGCGGAAGAAGGCGACTCGCAAGAAGACGACGCGGAAGAAGGCGGCTCGCAAGAAGGCGACGCGGAAGAAGGCGACCCGGAAGAAGGTGACTCGAAAGAAGGCATCCCGGAAGAAGGCGACCCGGAAGAAGGCGACGCGGAAGAAGGCGGCTCGCAAGAAGACGACCCGCAAGAAGGCGACGCGGAAGAAGGCGGCTCGCAAGAAGGCGACGCGGAAGAAGGCGACGCGGAAGAAGGCGACTCGGAAGAAGGCGGCTCGCAAGAAGACGACGCGGAAGAAGGTGACGCGGAAGAAGGCCACCCGGAAGAAGGCGACCCGGAAGAAGGCGACCCGGAAGAAAGCCACCCGGAAGAAAGCCACCCGGAAGAAAGCCACCCGGAAGAAAGCCACCCGGAAGAAGGCGACGCGGAAGGAGGCCACCCGGCAAGAGACGACCCGCTCCGCGGAAACGCCATCGCCAGCTCCAGCGGAAATCTCGCCTTCAGAGCCCGAAGCGGCTGTGTCTTCGTAGTGGGTTCCCCTCGCTCAAGGGGAGTCAGCCAGCCGAATCTCCAACTCTGGAGACGAGCGCTCGTGGCCGGCGGCATCCCGGCGCTCGCCGGCGGTCGCGGGGTCGTCCGGAGGCCGGCTCCTATGCTAAATTCTTCGGCTCGCTAACCGCGTTTTCCTAGAACTTCCGTAGCTTCGGGGAGGAGAGTTCCGCCGTGCGTTTCCACTGTCCGCCATCCACAAAGGGCGCCAGCTCCTGGCGTCGCCGTTCCCTCGTAGCCGGACTCTGCCTGGTCCTCTTCGCCAGTGCGTGTGGCGGGCCGGACATGGGTGTCAGCAGTGAAGAAATCAAACTGGGCAGCTTTGCTCCTCTCACGGGCCCCTTCGCGACGCTTGGCAACGTTGGCCGCGCGATGTCGGCTTACTTTGACTGGCTCAACGATCAGGGAGGCATCCACGGCCGCAGGGTCAACATGATCCTCCAGGACGATCAGGGAGATCCCGAGAAGACGCCCGCCCTCGTGGAGGCTTTGCTGCGGGAGGAGCAGGTCTTCGCGATGGTGGGCGGCATGAGCAGCGCCAACACGCTCGCGGTCAGGGATGCGGTGGGGTTGCGACTGGTGCCCTGGGTGAATCCCGGGTCCAGTGCGCGGGAATGGACGGACCCTCTCGACGCCTACATCTTCTCCATTCTGCCCACGTCCATTACCGCGGCGCAGGTGCTCGCCCGCTATGCGATGACCGAACTCGGGGTGAATCGGATCGGCTCGCTGGCGGAAGACACCCCCTTCGGGATCCAGGGGCAGGAGGGCTACCGGCTCGGCGTCCGGCGCTTTTACGAGCAGGTGGCGGCCGCGCTTCCGGACGGTGTGGAAGTGCGCTACGCGCGGATCTCCAGCCGTCCCCGGCGCCCGCGGACCGATGACCCCACGAGCGAGGGATGGCACGAGTACCCGACCGGAGGCGAGGGCGTTCTGTGGCGGGTCCAGCGTGTCGAAGGCGGCCGGTGGGGCCGGCCCGAGGCAGCTCCCGAGGATGTCGGAATGCTGCGCAGCCCCAAGGAGGGAGGCGATATGGAAGCTGCCCTCGCGGAGTTCAAGGAGAAGCGGGCGGACGCGATTCTCATTTGGGGCGTTGCCGAGTACGGAGCCGAAGTGGTCAAGGCAATCGCCGCCGATCCGGACTGGAATCCGATCCTGCTCGGCGGGTTCGCGATGGCCGACTCCTCAATGATCGATCTCGCGGGCGAGGCGTTCGAGGGAGCGATCGTGGCCTCCACCACTCCCGATCTCTCGGTCGACTCGGACTCCACTCAGTTGGTGAAGCAGATTCTCAACGACTATGCGCCCGATGTCCCCTTCGGGGACTACGCCATGCTGGGAATGGCCTGGGCTCAACTCGCTGCCGAAGGGATGGAGCGTGCCGGACCCGAGCTCACGCGGATCAACCTCATCCGCGGGCTCGAAACCATCGACAACTGGCAGGGCCTGTTGGGTCATCCCGTGACGTTTTCCGAAGAGGCTCACCTTGGTTTCGACGCGGTGACGCTGAAGCGCGTCGAGAACGGCGAGTTCGTCGCCATCTCGGGCTGGCTGTCGGAGTAGCCAGTACCCGCGCAGGCCGGTCAGCGTCACTGACCGGCCGCGCCGAAGCGCCGACGGACTAACCGGTCCCGGCGGATCCGGCGCCCGCGGTTCGTCCGAGATAGGCCTGGCGCACCTCGGGATCGTCGAGCAGTTCCTCTCCGCTTCCCTCGCGAACGATCTTCCCGCCCTCGAGGACGTAGCCGCGCTCCGCGATCTCGAGCGCCCGCACTACGTTCTGCTCGACAAGCAGCACCGCGACTCCATCCTTGCGGATCGCCTGGATCGTGTCGAAAACGGTGTCGACCACCCGGGGCGAAAGCCCGAGCGACGGTTCGTCCATGAGCAAGAGCGCCGGTGAGGCCATGAGCGCCCGGCCGATTGCGGCCATCTGGCGTTCCCCTCCGGAAAGGGTGCCGGCCAACTGTCCGGCCCGTTCGGCAAGTCGCGGCAACAGCTCGAAGATGGATTCCAGGCGCTCGGCCGTGGAGCCTTTCCGCCGGACGGCGTAGGCGCCCAACCGCAGATTCTCGAGCACGGTCATCTCCGGCCAGATACGGCTTCCCTCGGGGACATGGGCAATGCCGGCCTCGACGACCCGCGCCGATCCGACTCCCACGACAGAACGCCCATCGAAGCGGATCTCGCCCGATTCGGGTTTGGACAGGTCGCTGATCGCCCGCAGGGTCGTCGTCTTGCCGGCGCCGTTCGCTCCCAGCAGAGCGACCACTTCCCGCCGGTCCACCTCCAGGCTCACCCCGCGGAGCGCCGGAACCCCGCCGCGGCGAACCTTCAGGTCCTGGAGTTCGAGAAGACTCATCGCGGCATTTCCTCAGGAACCTGTGGTGAAAGTGGCGTGAGCACCGAGAACGGTGAGGCGCCCGGCTGACCCGGTTCTCCCGGTGGGGGCGGCGCGTGAGGGAGGAATACCGGGTGTATTTCGACCGAAACGCAACGATGAGGGCCGTGCGGCCCGTTCAGCCGGGATGCATCGCCGTTCGCTTCCGGAGCGGGGCGGGAGCCCCGCGGAGACCCGGCTGGCACGAGCAATGGAAGACGGCGTAGCCGACCGCCATTCCTCGTAGCTCGGGCATGCCGCGTCACTTTTGCCACAGGCTCCTATGATCCGGCCGATCGGCCCAGATACGCCTCGATCACGGCGGAGTCCCGGGTCACTTCCGCGGGGGTGCCGATCGCGATGGTGGCGCCGTGGTCGAGCACGTGGACCCGGTGGGAGATGTCCATCACCGCTTCCATCACGTGTTCGACGTAGATGATGCCGATCCCGCTCGCGTGGACCTCCCTCAGAATTCCGACCGTCTCGCGCACTTCCGTCGGATTGAGGCCGGCGGCCACTTCATCGACCAACAGCACCCGGGGTCTGGTGGCGAGAGCCCGCCCGAGGTCAAGCCGTTTTCGTTCGGCCAGGTTCAGGGAATGGACCGGCGCGTCGCGGCGCGACTCGAGCCGGGTCAGGGCGAGGCACCGTTCCGCCGTGTCGGAAGCGGACGCCCCGGGCATCCGCCGGCCAAACTGGGCTCCGACCAGGACGCTTTCGAACACCGTCATCGCCAGGAAGGGACGGGGGACCTGAAAGGTGCGGGCGAGCCCCAGCCGGCAGATCCGGTGAGCGGGAAGATGCTGGATCTCCCTCCCCAGCAGACGAATCGCCCCCGCGTCAGGGGCAAACTGGCCGCTGAGCAGGTTGAACAGCGTTGTCTTCCCGGCGCCGTTCGGGCCGATAAGGCCCAGGATCTCTCCTTCCCGGAGCGTCAGATCGAGGCTGTGAACCGCGGTGAGGCCGCCGAACCGCTTGACGACCCCGCGCGCTTCCACGAGGGCGGATCCGGCAGCCGGAGCGCTCATCCGATCCTCCTTCGGACGAGCCCCACGAGTTGAGCCACCCGCGGCGCGGCGCCCCGCGGTTCGAGGAGGATGATGAAGATCAGCAGCGCTCCGAACGCCGCCAGGTGGATGTCCGCGAGACTCGCGAGCACGAACTGTTCGAGGAAGAGGTAGATGCCTGCCCCCAGGACCGGTCCCATCACCGTTCCGATTCCCCCCACCAGCACCATGAGCACGAGGCTGATCGAGAGATCGAAGCCGAATACTTTTTCCGGCACCACGTAGAGGGTGAACAGCGCGTAGTAGCTGCCCGCGAGCCCCGTCAGGGCGGCGGTCAGGGCAAAGACCGTGACCTGTTGCCGGGCGACGTTGACCCCGGAGGCAGCGGCGGCCCGTGCGTCCTCGCGGAGCGCGATCAAACCGAGTCCCAGCCGCGATCGCCGTACGGCGGTGCTCACCAGCACTGCAGAAACGGCGAGAACCGCGCCGACCGCGTAGAGAAGAACCGGCCCGAGATCTTCTTCGAGGGGCAACGTCAGGCCCGAGGCGCCCCCTGCGGGCTCGACGTGGTTCGCGACGATCCGCGTTGCTTCCGCCACCCCGATCGTGGCGATCGCGAAGTAAGGCCCGCGAAGCCGGAGGCAGGGCCATCCCCAGGCCACGCCGTAGAGGGCGGCGAGAAGGGCCGCCACGGGCATCGTGAGAAAGGGATGAATGCCGGCCAGCCACAGCATGGAGGTCGCGTACGCGCCGACTCCGAAGAGCGACGAGTTACCGAACGAGATCTGCCCCGCAAAGCCCCCTACCAGGTTCCAGGCGCTGGCCAGGAGGATGTTCAGGAACAGGAGCTGGGCGAGCCGCGACGAGTAGGGGTTGGCAATCAGGAGCGGGGCGACCACCGCCAGTCCAAGGAGCGCCCCGATACCGAGGACGAGATGGCGCCGGGCGGAAGGGGACATTTCGGTCAGTCCGCCTCCGCGCGGCGCATGACGAGCGCGGCGGTCAAAACCAGGAAGCTCACGACGTCCCGGTAGCCGGTGTGCACGTAGAAGGCGGTGAGGTCCTCGGCGATGCCGAGCCCGATGCCGGCAATCAGGATTCCGCCGATGTTGGTGAGGCCTCCCAGCACGACAACACAGAAACTCTTGAGGAGGAACCGCGCGCCGAACTCGGGAGTGACGGAGTAGAAGAGCGACATCAGGCTTCCCGCGGACATCGCCAGGGCGGACCCGATCCCGAACGCGATCGCCCACACCCGGTTCACCGGCACCCCGGAGAGAGCGGCCGCCTCGCGGTCCTGAGCCACCGCGCGGAGCGCGAGGCCCGACCAGGTTCGCTTCAGCATGAGGGCCAGCACCACGAAGCCGAGCAGCGAAAAGCCGGACACGATCAGGCGCGGGATGCTCAGCGTCAGAGGCCCCAGCGCCAGGGACTCGAGCGAGTAGGAAGTGAGGAGCGACCGATCCGCTCCCCCGAAGATGAGGTACAGCACGTTGCGGACGATCAGCCAGACCCCGAACAGCAGGAGCAGGGTGGTGACCGGCGGGCTGTCCCGGAGCCGGAAGACCAGGGTGCGCTCGACGGCGGCTCCGAGGACAAAGCCGAACGGAACCGTGACCAGGAGGGAGACGAGCGGATCCAATCCGAACGTCGTGTTCAGCCACCACGTCACGTAGACGCCGAGGGTCAGGAACGCCCCGTGCGCGAGATTGACGACGCGCAGGACTCCGTAGATCAGGCCGAGCCCGTACGCCATGTAGGCATAGACCGTGCCCACCAGGATCCCGGAGGCCAGGACGGAGAGGAGGTCAACCACGATACGGGTGTGTCAATCGGTGTTGTCGGCGCTCTTGTCGGGCTGACCAGTTGCCTCCGAGGCGGCGGTTGCAGCGTCGCTCCATCGCAACCGGCCCGGAGCGCTACCCGGAGGGCTTACTCCGCGAACTCCGCGCGGAAAACTTGATGCAAGATCTCTCGCATGAGGGGCTGCAGGACGTGGCCGTCTCAGCTTCCCAGGTAGGCCTGTCCCTCCGCCGCATCCGGCGGGAAGACGATGCGGACCCCGCCCTCCGGCTGGTTCTGAACGATGACGCAGCGGTTCTCGATCTGGAAGCGGCTGTCTTCGGGGAAATAGAGTCGGCCGCCGGGAAGCAGGGAGTCGTCCAGTTCCAGGTTCATGAGGGCGTTCTGGATCGCTTCCGCCTCCGTCGAGCCGGCGTTTCCGATGGCAGTGATCAGCGCTCTGGCCGCCTCGTAGGCAACCGCCGGGTAGTACTCGGTCACCGGTCCTCCGAACTGCGCCTCGTACTGCTCGATGAAGTGCTGTGACCGCGGATAGGGCAGTGCCCGGGTCCACCACTGCGCCGACACCAGGTGGGAGACCGCCTCGCCGAGCCCTTCGCGCACCGAACGCTCCGGTCCGCGGGCCCCGTAGCTCACCGCGATGTGCCCGAGCCCCTGCTCCACGTAGGCACGGTGCTGCAGGAGGAAATCGGGTTCGTGTGCATCCGACAGGAACACGTCCGCTTCGACCGAACGCACCTTCACGATCAGGGAGGTGTGGTCGCTCGAGAGGTGTTCGAAGGATTCGTCCAGGACGAGCTCGAATCGGTCTTCCCGGTTCTCGAGCACCTGGTGAACGCCGGTCCGGTATTCCCGGCCGTGGTCGGTGTTCTGCCACACCATCGCGACGCGCAGCGGTTTGGCAAGGCGATCCTGGTCCTGTTCCCACATCAGCCACTCAAGGGTGGTGCGCGCCAGCGACTCCACGGGACTCAGCGCGCCGAAGACCCACTGGTTTCCCTCGCGGAAGATCGACTTCGAGGCGCCGCCCGCGTTCACGAAGGGGATGCCCCGCCGCATCGGCACGATGACCTGCGCCTGCACCAGGGGCGTCGAATACCCCGAGAGCAGCGCGACCGCGCCGTCCACCGCGATCAGCCGTTCCAGCAGGCTCGGCGAGATGGAAGCGTCGCTCTTGTCGTCGTAGATCTGCAGATCGATCCGGTGCGGCACCCCGTCGATCTCGATCCCACCCTGGGCGTTGGCTTCCTGCACGGCGAGCTGGTAGCCGTCCCGGAAGAATCCCCCGACGTTCGCGTGTTTCCCGCTCAGCGGGAGGGCGGTTCCAATGCGGATCGTGTCTGCGTCTCCGCCCGAGCACGCGGAAAAACCCACGAGGAAGGCCAGACCGAGAGCCGTCGAAAACCGGCGGGCGCGGGGGTCAGGAAACATCGGCGAAGACGGCAGCAGGCAACCCCGAATTCTACCAACACAAGGGCCGCAGGGCGCAGTGATCTGTCAGCGCTTCGGGGCGGCGCTCCCGTACCGGCCGGCTCCCTGTTCCGGATCAGCGCACCGGGCAGGAGCTGAGGGCCGCGCAATCGGCTCCACCGCCCGGCGCGGCGCCCGACTCTACAATCGCGATTCGAGCAGCCTGTGGCCAAACTGACGCGGCATTCGACGCCCGCTGAATCCCCCCTGAACCGCTCGCCTTCGGCTCGCTCATCGTTGCGCTTCGGTCGAAATACACTTGGTATTCCTCCCTGGCGCGCCTTGTCAGCGAGGCCCAGCGGGCGTCTCGGTGCTCACGCCAGTTCCACCACAGACTGCTAATGCCCACCCGCCGCGAGCAACACCCGGAACCCGGGATTCCGGTCATGGAAGTCCTGCGGATCCGGGACATCCGGCCGCACGAAGACGTGGACCTCGCCCGGGTAGCGGCGCTCATCGAACGCCTGAGTACCGACGGCATCCTTCGGAATCCGCCGATCGTCGCGCGGTTGCGTGGGGGGCAGAGGCTGCTCCTCGACGGGGCGAATCGAATCGAGGCCCTGCGGCGCCTGGGTATCGCGCACGCCCTGGTGCAAACGGAGACTTTTCGAGACTCCGCACTGGGCCTGTCGCACTGGAATCACGTGATCCGGGCGCAGGAGGCGGCTCACATCCTCAGCTATCCGCCCGCGGACACGCGGCTCTACCGTTCGGGCGAGGCGGTTGACGGCTCGAACGGGAATCCCGTGTGCCGCCTCCTGATGCCGAGCGGCGAGGACGCCGTGCTGGTCGGGCCCCCCGACGCCGCGGCGCGGGCCGAGGTGCTCCGGCATCTCTGCGCCCGTTACACGCATCCGCGAGCCCGGCTGGCGCGGATCGCCCACCGCGACCTCGACCAGGTGCGATCCGCCTACCCCGACTTCGGGGGCATCCTCGAATACGCGTACGTTTCCAAGGAGGAAGTGCTCGCGATCGCCGAGGCGGGGGAACGGCTGCCTTCGGGAATCACGCGGTTCCTGGTTCCCCGGCGCGTTCTGGGTTTCAACCTGCCGCTCTCTTTTCTGGAAGTGAACCTCCCGCTCGACGAGAAACGGCGCCGCCTGGAAGATCTCGTCGCCGACCGGTTCGGCTCGGGGCGCGTTCGCTACTACGCCGAACCGGCCTTCGTCTTCGACGATTAGCCCGGTTCCGCGGCGCTGCCGCGCCGCGGGTGCCCACCGGAGGTCGGCGTTCCCGTACCGGGTGGGCGGTGACGCCCGGGACCGGTACGTCGGCTGAAGTTCGCCCCGTCAGCCGGTTGCCGCAGTCCGCGATTCCCCGCGCGACGGCGACGCCGCCCCCACTGAGGCCGATATACCGGGTAACCGCCGCCGCTTGGGTTACGATTTTCCCGAGGCCTGCCCCGGCGGCGGTGCTCGCCGGAGTCTCTCGGTGATTCGCACCATTTCCGGGACATCGCACCAGGAGAAGAACGCTCGTTGTCGGGACACAGCAAATGGCACTCGATCCGCCACAAGAAGGCGATCGTGGATGCGAAGCGCGGAAAGGCGTTCACCCGGCTGCTCAAGGAGGTCACCATGGCCGCCCGCCTCGGGGGCGGCGACCAGCACTTCAACCCACGGTTGCGGCTTGCGGTGGAGAAGGCGAAGAACGGAAACGTTCCCCGCGACAACATTGATCGCGCCATCAAGAAAGGCACCGGCGATCTCCCCGGTTTTCGTTTGGAGGAGGCCAGCTACGAGGGCTTCGCGGCGGGTGGGGTCGCCGTCTTCGTCCAGGCCGCGACGGACAACCGGAACCGCACTGTCAGCGACGTTCGCCACCTCTTCTCCAAGTACGGGGGGAATCTGGGCGAGAGCGGATCCGTCAACTGGATGTTCGAAAAGGCCGGCCAGTTTCTGGTGCCCAAGGACCAGGCGTCCGAAGACGATCTGATCGATCTCGTCCTGTCGAGCGGCGGCAGCGACGTGCTAGAGGACGGCGAGCACTGGGACCTGCGTTGCCCGCCCGAGGCGTTCGCCGCGGTGAGGGACGCCCTGGGATCGAGCGGGATCCAGTGCGACAGCGAGGAGATCGCCATGATCGCGACCCAGCACGTGCAGGTTGCCGGCGGCGAAGCCCAGCGGGTCCTCAGGCTCATGGAGGCCCTCGAGGATCAGGAGGACGTCACGGGTGTCTGGGCGAACTTCGACATGGACGACGACGAGTTGGACGACGACGAGCTGGACGCCGCCGCGTCCTGACACAGCAGCCCTCTTTTGAATCCGCCCGCCACCGTTGCTGATTCCGGGATTCGGCCCGGCGTTCGGGTCGTCGGTCTCGACCCCGGTTCACGGGTGACGGGTTGGGGAGCCGTGGACGAAACGGACGGCCGGCTGCGCGTCGTGGACTTCGGCGTCGTCCGGTGTCCACCCCGGGAACCGCTCGTGCTGCGCCTTCAGCGGCTCCACCGGGAAATCGGCGACGTCATCAAGCGGCTTCAACCCGATGAAGTCGCGGTGGAGTCGGTGTTCAGCGCGGCGAACGCGAAGGCGGCGCTCACGCTCGGGCATGCCCGGGGCGCGGTGCTGGTCGCGGCGGCCAACCTGCCCGTCGCCGAATACAGTCCGCGCAGCGTCAAGCAGGCGCTCACCGGCTATGGCGCGGCCGGGAAGGGCTCCGTCGCCGGCATGGTGGCCCGCCGGCTCGGAATGGCCGAGCCGCCGGACGCGGAGGACGCCGCCGACGCGCTGGCGGTCGCGATCTGTCATGGAGACGCCCGGCGGGCCGAGGCCCGGCTGGCGCGCGCCGTTAGACAGCCGATGGTGAAACTCACGTGAGCGCCGAGGCCCCCACCGGGAGAACTGGGGGCCAGGCGCCCGGCCGACAGGGCGCGTGAGGGAGGAATACCGGATGTACTTCGACCAAAACGCAACCGAGAGCGCTCGAGGGCAGCGCGGTTCGGCCGGGATGCATCGCCCGTCGAGCCCCCACCGGGAGAACTGGGCCGCGTGGGTTTTGCCACCGGCTGTTGAAGGACGCCCGCGATGATCGAGCGCCTCGCCGGCCGGCTCCTCGAGAAGGGCGAAGGTCAGGTGCTGCTCGATGTGGGCGGCATCGGCTTCCGCCTCCAGGTGTCCACCGGCACGGCGTCGCGCCTTCCGGCGCCCGGGGACGAGGCGTCGCTTACCGTCCGGATGCTGCTGCACCGCGAGGAAGCGGTGCAGCTCTTCGGATTCGGCACGCAGGAAGAGGCGCTCCTCTTCGATCAGCTCCGGGGAGTGAACGGCGTCGGCCCCTCGGTGGCCCTCAATCTCCTGTCCCTGACCGTTTCCCGGCTTCGCCAGGCGATCCGGGACAAGGAAGTGAAGGTGCTCCAGGGGGCGCCGGGAGTGGGCGCGAAACTGGCGCGCCGACTCATCACGGAACTCGCGGAGGCGCTTCCCGACGACGAGAGCGCCCCGGAGCCGTCAGCACCGCGCGACCCGGTCCACGAGCAATTGGTCACGGCGTTCGCGAACCTGCAGTTCACCGACCGGCGCCGCATCGAAGAGGTCGTGCAGTCCGTCCGGAACGAGATGCCCGACGCCGGGATGCAGGAGCTCTTCAAGGCGGCCCTCAGTCGTCTGTCTTCGCGAGGGCCGGCATGACCGCGCCTTCCCCCTCGCCCGCCGACACCAACGAGTTCTGGAGTCGGGCTCAGGAACGGCTGACGGAAGCTTCCGGTCTCCTCGCCCGCGTCCGCCGTGTCTCCGCGGCGCGCCTGGCGGTGGTCCTGGTGGCGCTCGCCCTGGCGCTCGGCGCCGGCGAAGTCGGGTTCTGGTCCGGTTGGTGGGTCGTCGTTCCCTGCGCCTTCTTCGTGTGGTTGGCATTCGTGCACGAACGTCTCCTGAACCGGGCGCGCGGGGTCCACCACATCGCCCAGCTCTACCACCGCGCCGCGCTCCGGGTCGATCGGGACACGGAGGGAGAGCCGGGCAGCCCCGGCACTCCGGCGGCGGCCATCCGGCGGGGCGGGACTCCCGCCCATCGCAACACGGTCGACGAGGACCACCGTCTCGCGGATCGGCGCCACCGGATTTCGGAACTCGCCGACAGTCACCTCGGTGACCATCTGGATCTGTTTGGATCCGGTGGACTCTTCGAACGGCTTGCGGATTGGCGGACCGATACCGGAGGCGAGACTCTCGCCGAATGGCTGCTGCAGCCCGCCGCGCCGGAGGGGTTGGCCGCCCGTCAGGCCGCCATTCGGGAACTCGCCTCGCGGATCGAAATCCAGGAGACACTCGCGGCGACCGGTTGTCTCGAGCCGTGGCCGAACACCCGATCTTCGGTGGTGCTCGATTGGCTGGGGTCGGACGGCGGAGCCGGCGACGGGACCGATGGGTCCGCGTCCGCCGAGGAGGAACCCGCCACCGCCCCGCCAACCCGAAGACCCGAAATGCTGTTTGGAGCTCTGGCCGTCCTCCTGAGTGCGGCCATGCTGGGCGGACTGCTGCGCTGGATGATGGCGGGTGAAGCGTCCTTCTTCCTGGCGGCGGTGTCCCTCTCCGCGGCCTGGGGCCTGTGGCTCCGGTCGCAGGTTCGGGAAGAGGAAGCCGTCCTGAGACTGATGGAATCGGAGATCGCCGGCATCCGCCAGATCGCCATCCTGGTGGCTTCCGAGGGTTTTGAGTCCCCGTTCCTCGCTGAGCTGCGGGAGCGCCTGACGCGTGCCGACGCGGCGCTCCGGAAGCTCGAACGCCTCCAGGTCCGCCTGGCGGCGCGGCGGAATCTGCTCTTTGCCCCGGTGGCCGCCATGTTGTTCTGGGGCACCCATCACCGGTGGGCCATCGACCGCTGGCGGCGCCGCTACCGGGGCGAGGCGCGGGAATGGGTCCGGGCTGCCGGGGAGTTCGACGCACTCCTCGCCCTCGCGCAGTACTGCGTCGAGCGTCCCGGCCATGTCTTCCCCGAGTTCGACGACATCCCGGGTCTCGAAGCGCGCGGGCTCGGCCACCCGCTCATCCCGGAAGCCCGGTTGCAGCGGAACGACGTTCGCCTGGGCCGGGGAGATGCCGACGTGCTCATTGTCACCGGCTCCAACATGTCGGGGAAGAGCACCCTCTTGCGCACCATCGGCGTCAATTTCGTGCTGGCGCGGATGGGTGCGCCCACCGCCGCGACGACCTTCCGGCTCGGGCCCCTCGCCCTGGGAGCCTCGATCGCCGTTCACGATTCGCTGCAGGACGGCGTGTCCCGCTTCCTGGCCGAACTGCTGGCGCTGAAGGCCGTCCTGAACACCGGCTCCGGCGAGGAGCCGTTGCTCTTCCTGCTGGACGAGGTCCTCCAGGGCACGAACTCGGACGACCGCCGCGCCGCGGCTGCCGCCCTGCTGCGCGAGCTGGGCCGGCGCTCCGCCGTCGGCGTGATGACGACGCACGACCTCTCGCTGACCGAGCTGGCTCACCAGCTCCCGGGCCGCGTTCGCAACATGCACTTCACCGAGCGGGTGGTGGACGGCGCCATGGAGTTCGACTATCAGCTCCGGGACGGCGTCCTCGCGCGCGGCAACGCGCTCGATCTCATGCGCATCCTCAACCTGCCCGCGCCCGAAGGGGAGGTAGGGGAGTTCACCTCGCTTCCCGCTCCGGGCTCCGGACGAGAGCACTGAACGGCGGGCGCCGACGCGAGCACGGAATGAGCGCGAAGCAGGCTCCGCCCGGCCGCCGGGACGAAGAGTTCCACCAGACTCTCCGGCCGCGGGACTTCGGCGAGTACGTCGGCCAGACCGCGGTCCTCGAACAGCTCGAAATCAGCGTCGGCGCCGCGCGCGCCCGGGGAGAGGCCCTCGATCACGTGCTGCTCCACGGACCGCCGGGCCTTGGAAAGACCTCGCTCGCCGCGGTTCTGGCCCGCGAACTCGAAGTGCCCATGCACACCTCGGCGGGGCCGCTCGTTCCCCGCACCGGCGACATGGTCGCCCTGCTGAACTCGCTCGCGCATAACGAGATCCTGTTCATCGACGAGATCCATCCGCTCCCCGCCCCCCCCCCGCAGTCCCCCCATCGCTCTGCCGCCGTTCCCCCTGATCGGCGCGACCACCCGCGCCGACCTGCTGACCGGCCCTTTGCGGGACCGATTCCCGCTCGTCCACCAGCTCGAGTTCTACTCCATCGAGGAGGTGGAGCGGGTCCTCTCGCGCGCCGCCCGGGTGCTCCGGGTGCCCCTGGAACCGGACGCCGGACGGGAGATCGCCTCGCGGGCCCGCGGCACGCCGCGGGTCGCCAACAACCTGCTGCGGCGGGTGCGCGACTACGCCGAGGTGAAGGGCGACGGGATCATCCACCGGGACACGGCCCTCGCGCTGCTCGAGATCGCCCAGGTGGACGAGCGGGGGCTCGACCGCTTCGACCGCAGGATCCTGGAGAGCCTGCTCGACAACTTTTCCGGCGGTCCGGTGGGGGTAGCCAACCTCGCCGCCACCCTCGGAATGGACAACCGGACCCTCGAAGAGGTTCACGAGCCGTATCTCATCTACCGCGGGTTCCTGAGGCGGACGGCGAAGGGCCGCATGATCACCGACCGGGGCGCGAGACATCTGGGGCGCACGGCTTCGGGAACCCTGTTTGCCGAGGGGTCCGCCGCCAAACCGTGATGGCTCGCGGCCGCCGCCCCGGCGGCCGGTAGCGGCCCGGCCGTTCGAGACCCGATCCGGACATGCGGACCTCCGACTTCGCGTACGACCTGCCCGCCGGGCTCATCGCGCAGGAACCGCCTCCCGCGCGGACCGATGCCCGTCTGCTCCATCTCGCCCCGGACGGCCAGGTGGCGCACCGGGGGTTCACGGATCTTCCCCGAATCCTCCGGCCCGGCGATCTCCTCGTCCGGAACGTCACCCGCGTGATCCCCGCGCGCGTTTCGGCCCGGAAGGAGGACGGGGGCGGACGCGTCGAGGTGTTCCTCCTCCCGGAGGAGAGCGCGCCGCCGGACCGGTTCCGGGCGCTGACCCGGCCCGCGCTCCGGCCCGGCGTGCGACTTCTGGCCGGCGAGGAGGGGGGGATCCGTCTGGAGGTGGGCGACGACCTCGGCGGGGGGCAGCGCCAGGTCCGGATCCTCTCCGGCGCGAATGGAATTCTCGACCTCGCGGAGCAGGTGGGCCGGACGCCCCTGCCGCCGTACATCCGCCGCGATCCGGAAGAACCGGAAAGGGCGGACGGCGCCGACCGGGAGCGGTATCAGACGGTGTACGCGCGTTTTCCCGGCTCGGTTGCGGCCCCGACCGCGGGTCTTCACTTCGATGCCTCGATGTTCGAACGGCTCGAGAAGCGGCGCGTCGAGGTCTGCGACCTCGTGCTCCACGTCGGGTACGGGACCTTTGCCCCGGTGCGGGTCGAGGACCCTCACGATCACGATTTGGCGGCGGAGCGGTTCCGGGTTCCCGACGCGACCCGGGGGGCGATCCTCGCCCAGTTGGCGCAGGGTCGCCGGGTGGTGGCCGTCGGGACCACCAGCGTCCGGGTGCTGGAGACTCCCGGGGTCCTGGACCGCGACGGGGTCGCCGGATCGACCTCGCTGCTGATCCTTCCCGGCCACCGCTTCCGGGTGGTCTCGGCGATGGTGACCAACTTCCACCTGCCCGGGAGTTCGCTTCTCATGCTGGTGGCGGCCCTCGGCGGGACGGAGGCGGTGCTCGCCGCCTATCGCGAGGCGGTCCGGGAGCGGTACCGCTTCTATTCCTACGGGGATGCCATGTTCTTGGAACGGGCTCCTACAATGCGCCAGCCATGAACCGCCAAAGCGTCGGGAGCGGCGTCGGAGCGCCGGCCTCTGGCCGGCATCGTCCGCCGGAGGCGGGCGAAACACGGAAATCCCCACCCGCCGAGTGGACCCCTGACCTGCCGTCGGCAAGGCGCAGCCAATGAGTCGCCGCAGCGTCGGGAGCGGCGTCTCCTGGGAGATCGAGTTCGGCTACTCCCGCGCCACCCGGATCGGGAACCGCATCCTGGTGTCCGGAACGACCGCGACCGGGCCCGACGGGCCGGTCGCCATCGGCGACCCCGGGGAGCAGACACGCTACGCAATCGAGAAGATCCGCACGGCGATCGAGTCGCTGGGCGGCACGCTCGAGGATGTCGTCCGGACCCGAATCCACGTAAAACCCGGAACCGACTGGGAGCCCGTGGCCCGGGTCCACGGGGAGTTCTTCTCCGCGGTGCGGCCCGCCTGCACGCTGACCTACGCCGACCTCATCGGCGAGGAATACCTCGTCGAGATCGAGGTCGAGGCCGTTGTCGGCTCGGCGGCCGCGATGCGGGCTTCCGATCCGAGGTCGGCGCGCGACGCTGACTAACTCAGAAGGTGGGTTCATGACGCGAGATCGTCGTTCCAAGGCACCGAGGCTTGCGGCCGGGAGGGGAGTCCGTGAAGGGGTGATCGTCATTCCGCGCGGACCACGAAGCCTCAATCCCGTTTCGCCGCTGGCTTCCGTGGCTCCTCGGCTGTCGCCTCCGTCACCGGAACCACCAACAGGGCCGGGGCCGACCCAACGCCGACGTATCTACTGTGTTGACGTGGGTTCGCCACGGCAGAAACCGAGCGGATTCGCATGGACCCGAATCGACCCGGACGAGGACTCCCCGACTCCAGCCGGCAACTGCTCGATCAAGAGTCTCTGCCGAAATCTGGTGGACGACCTGAAAGCGGGGAGGAGTGTTGCGTTGGGCTTCGAAGCGCCACTCTTCATCCCGGTTCCGACGTGCGCTGACGAGCTATCGACGGGCCGCGAGAACGAGGGTGACCGATCGTGTTTTGCCCCCGCGGGCGGATACGTGGCTACGCTGGGGCTGCATCAAGCTGCATACATCCTGAAGTGCGTTGCTGCCCAGCTAGGTGAATTGGTTCGCTTCACCGTTGATCCGATCGCTTGGCCACCGCGAGGTGATGCTGCGGTGCTGTTCTGTTGGGAAGCACTCGTGACCGGCGACGCTCACGCAGCGAAGACCGACCCGCAGCCACATCTCCGAGATGCCGCGACCGCAGCGATGGAGTTCCGGAAACACGAGAACCGCTTGGCCTGTCTGCCCAACGCGATCACCGCGGAACGGCCCCTGTCGCTGATCGGTGCCGCGGCGGTCTGGAGCGGACTCGTGAAAGATCGCGATTTGATCCGCGAATCCACTGTCGTCGTCCGGGCACGGGCACCCTTCGATGGGGAGATCAAGGAAGTCGACGGCTGGATGAACAGCCATATTGGCGGAACAGCGCTGGACGTCGTTTCGGAAGACTTCGCGCCCCGATGACCGATCTACGAACCGGGCGTTGCGCCGTTGCCGCGATGGCTGCGGGAGTCGTGCTCGGTCTCGCGCCGCCCGCTGCCGGGCAGGGTCCCGTCGCAAAGGCGGCGGTTCCCGATGGATTCCCCGTTCCCGAGGCGGTGCTCGAAGGGCTTGATTTCCGGATGGTGGGGCCGTCCCGCGGGGGACGGGTGACCACGGTGACCGGCATTCCCGACCAGCCCCACGTGTTCTACATGGGTTCGACCGGGGGCGGCGTCTGGAAGACGGAGAACGCCGGAGTCTCGTGGACCAATCTGAGTGACGACGATTTCGCCGTCGGCTCCATCGGCGCGGTGGCCGTCGCGCCGTCAGATCCCAACGTCGTCTACGTGGGCACCGGCTCGGCCTGCCCGCGCGGCAACATCTCCGTCGGCAACGGCGTCTACCGCAGCACCGACGGCGGGCGGTCCTGGACCCATGTGGGCCTCGCGGCTGCCGGCCTCATCGGCCGGATCGTCGTGGATCCGGACGATCCGGATCGGGCCTTCGTGGCGGTGCTCGGCCAGATCTTCGGCCGCTCGCCCGAGCGGGGCGTCTACCTGACGGAGGACGGGGGAAAGACCTGGACCGCGTCGCTCCGGATTTCCGACGCGACGGGCGCGGTGGAGCTCGCGATGAACCCCGCGAATCCCCGGGAACTCTTCGCCGCCATGTGGCAGGCCGAGCGGAAGCCGTGGACGCTCATCGACGGCGGTTCGGAGGGCGGCCTCTACCGCACCCGGGACGGCGGGGAGTCGTGGGAACCGGTCGGGGGCGGGCTTCCTCAGGCCTCCGAAGAGAACCCGGTCGGCCGCATCGGCGTGTCCATCGCCGCGTCCGACCCGCGCCGGGTGTACGCGTTCGTCACCGCCGCCGGGGAGCGGGGTGGCCTCTACCGGAGCGACGACGGCGGGGACGCCTGGACGCGGGTGAACGGCGAGCGCCGCCTGCGGGCCCGCGGCTGGTACTACGCCCACGTGGTCGCCGATCCCACCGACCCGGACACCGTCTACGTCCTGAACGCCCCCTTCTTCAAGTCGGTGGACGCCGGCAAGTCGTTCCGGACGGTGCGGGTCCCGCACGGGGACAACCACGACCTCTGGATCAACCCGAACGACTCCCGGATCATGGTGGAGGCGAACGACGGGGGCGCCGCCGTGACGCTCGACGGCGGTGAGAACTGGTCCTCCATCCACAACCAGCCCACCGCGGAGTTCTATCGGCTCACCGTGGACGAGGAGTTCCCCCGGCGGCTCTACGGGGCGCAGCAGGACAACTCGACGATCAGCGTGCCGGCCTGGACGGACAGCGGTCTCTCCGCCGAGGCCCACTGGTGGGATGTCGCGGGCGGCGAGAGCGGGCACATCGCGGTGACCCCCGGCCGGCCCGAACTCACCTACGCGGGCAACTACATCGGCCAGATCGACCGGTACGACCGGGATGAGGCCGGCGCCCGCAACGTGATCGTGTATCCGGAGATGGCGGACGGGGTGGCGCCGCGGGACCTGAACTACCGGTTCCAGTGGAACGCCCCCATCGTCGTTTCCAGGCACGACCCGGAGGTTGTGTTCCACACCTCCAACTACGTCCATCGGACCACCGACGGCGGCCTCTCCTGGACGACCATCTCGCCCGACCTGACCGTGGGCGATCCGGAGAAAGGCGCGCGGCCGGGTGGCCCGGTGCAGCACGACCACACCGGCGTCGAGGTCTACGGAACGATCTTCGCGCTCGGGGAGTCGCAACGGATGCCAGGCGTCATCTGGACCGGCACCGATGACGGCCTCGTCCACCTGACGCGCGACGGCGGCGCCTCCTGGACCGAGGTGACCCCGCCGGAGATGCCCGCGGGCGGCACCGTGAACAGCCTGGACGTCTCTCGGCATCACGACGGCGGGGTCCTCCTGGCCGTGCAGCGGTATCGCGAGAACGACTTCGAGCCGTATGTCTTCCGCACCACTGACTTCGGGGCGACCTGGACGAGCCTCGGGAGCGGCGGCGGGATTCCGGCCGGCCATCCCGTGCGCGTCGTCCGAGAGGACCCCGAGAACGAGGATGTGCTCTACCTCGGCACCGAGTTCGGGCTTTTCCTGAGTCTGGACGGCGGCGCGCGCTTCGTTCCTTTCGGGGACCTGCCGGCGACCCCGATCACCGACCTGCAGGTGGGCGGAGGCGAACTTCTGGTCGCCACCCAGGGCCGTTCCTTCTGGGTGCTGGACGACCTGACGCCGGTGCGGGCGCTGGCGCTGGCGGGGAGGGCGTGGGACGCACCCGCGCTCCTCCCCCGGGGAGCGGCGGGGCGCCGCGCGCGCGGGGCCGCCCCCGGCCGTTCCGGGGACCGGGGGCGCCCGAGAACCGTCCCGCGGGCGCGCTGCTTCAGTACTTTCTGCCCGAGGATCTTGAGGAGGGAGATGAACTTCAGATCACGATCAGCGATGCGGGTGGCACGGTGATCCGGGAACTCGTCCGGAAGCCGCCGCCAGGCGCGGAGGGCGAGGAGTCCGGGGAGGAGCGGCCGAATCCCGACGCCGTGCTGGAAACCGAGGCCGGGCTCCAGCGGATCGCGTGGGACCTGAAGTACCGGCGTCCCGAACTCCTGAAGGGCTCCGTGATGTCCATCTCCTACACCGGTGGCGCGTTCGTCCTGCCGGGGTCCTACCGCGCGTCGCTGTCCTTCCGGAAGGAGGGTGGTGAGGAAGTCCTTGGTGATCCCATCCGGTTCGAGGTGGTGAAGGACCCCCGGGTGGCCGCGACGGACGACGATCTCCGGCAGCAGCACGGCCTGGTGCGGCAGGCGCAGGCGCTTCTCGAGCGGATGCACCAGGGGATCGGGACGCTCCGGGACGTTCGGGACCAGTTCGAGGCGGTCGAGAAGCGGGCGCGGGAGGCGGACCGCTGGAGCGACGAGCTGGAGGAGCAGGCCGAGGCGCTGCGGAAGGCACTGACCGAGGTCGAGGACGAACTGATCCAGACGAAGAACGAATCGAGTCAGGACCCCATCAACTTCCCGCCGCGGATCGACAACCAGATCGCCTACCTCTACGGCCACGTCGCCCAGAACTACGGCCGCCCCACCGGCGGCTCCTTCGAGCGCTTCCGGGATCTGGAAGCGGAGGCGCGGCCGATTCTGGAACGGCTGGAGTCCCTACTCGGGGAAGGGGTCGCGGACCTGAACCGCGCCCTTCAGGAGGCCGGCATCACCGGAGGGGTGCTGACGGCCGAGCCGAACCGCTGAGAAACCGGCACCCACTGCACGAGTCGGAGCGCCGGCTTCCAGCCGGCATCGACCGCCGAGAGGCGGTCGAAACCGCACTCCCCCCAACTCCGGAGCACGGCCGAAACGCAAGGGACCGCCGGCCTTCATTCAGGTCAGGCCGGCACAGCGGGCCGCAGGCCCGCGCACGGCGCAATGCCAACGGCGGCGGAACGCAGGGCCCCATAGAGCGTTGCACCGCTCGAAGGCAAACGTGTAGTAGTGACGGAATCGGTGGCCGGGATTCGCCTCCGTCAGAGGGCGAGGAGTCCTGTCAGGCGGGGGTCAGTTCGGCAGCCGCAGAATCCGGCCACAGGCGCTCCACTTCGATTTCGTCCGCGCGCTCCATTGCCTGGGCGAGGTTGTAGTTCGCCCGCAACCGGTACCGGGCCTCGGCGCCGCCGCCGAACACCTTGTCGAGTCGGATCGCCATCGTCGGAGAGATCCCCGTGCGGCAATTCACAAGTGTGGACAACTGCTTCCGGCTTACTCCGAGCCTCTTTGCGGCGTCGGCGATGGTCAGCCCCTGAGGCTCGATGCAGTCATGCAACACCGACAGGCCAGGATGTGACGGGCTCATTCTGGTCATGTTTGGGTCCATCCCGGGCGCGCTTGATGGCGGGTGTCGTCCTCCTCGCCGGCGACCAGTTCGCCGGGAACCGTTGCCCGCCAAGGCAGATCCCGCTGGTCGCCCGTATCTACTGCGAAGGCTCTCGGGTCAATTGCTCCGACGTATTCCGCCTTCCGCAACTTGCTCTGGACACTGGCGAGGCTGATTGCCGTCGGCCGGAGCCTCGATTGTCTCGTGTCCCGCTGTTCCAAATGCAGGACCACCCTCCAAGCTGCTGTCGAAACAGCGCCCGCCGCGAACCGCTGTTCGTCGCCTTGCGCGCACAGGCGCGCTGCTATCAATCCGCCTAGCCCGGATTTCTCATACTCACGGCCCGGGGCGGACCGCAATGGGTCG
>MKWU01003012.1_pt1 | contig 23243 bp, 24 predicted proteins | sample 809101 | NCBI WGS metagenome assembly MKWU01 (sample SAMN05860141, study PRJNA318959) | sponge metagenome | host: Aplysina aerophoba | place: Slovenia: Piran, Adriatic Sea, Gulf of Piran | collected 2013-05-07 | reverse complement strand
GTCGCCGCGGATGGGCAGCAAGCAGGAATTCGTGGTGTGGTTGTGCAGGCAGTTCTCCTGTTCTCCGAGTCGCAGATAGGCGATGGCGAGCTGGTCGTGCAGCATGTACACAAAACCCTCGGTCGCCGGCACCTGCCCGGCCTCTATGGTCACTAACACGCGCTGTATCTGTTCGATGCCCGCGCGCAAATCCCCGGCCCGCACCCGCTCTTGGGCGATCCGCAGGCGCATATTTAGCCGCTTGCCCGCGCTCATCGGTTGACCCAGTAAGGAACTAAGGCCCTCGACGCGGGCTTTGTTCAGATAGATGTTGGCAATGGGATCGGCCCGCTGGGCGAGGCGCGCCAGCACCGTCGCCATAAAACGCGAATCCCCGTGATCGACGCCGACGTCCACCTGCCCGAAGACGGCTGTGGCCCATAGAAGGACGGCTATAATGCTCTGCATGAATAATAAAAAACGGTTACGAAAATTGGTTGTCTCAATCCTCGTAACCGCGCATGTCAAAAAAGTAATGGTGGGCCCAGTAGGACTCGAACCTACGACCGACGGATTATGAGTCCGCTGCTCTAACCAACTGAGCTATAGGCCCATGTAAGTTACACTAAAAACCTAGGATTTTTCCCATGTAGGTCAAGAGCTTTGTTGGGTCGCGACCGCTTGGCGTTCCTGATTGAGCGCGACGAGCTCGGCGCTGATGCGCGCAATTTCGTCCTCGTCGGATGCTGCCGCGAGAGCCTGACGCGCGTTGGCGATGCGCTTTTGCAGCGCATTTTTCTGAAAGTAAAGCAGATAGTCACGCCATTGCCGCTCGACTTGTTCCTCGTCGAAACCTTGGGCCGCGCATTGGGCGGCTAGGCGTGCGAGTGCGTCGTCCTCTAGCTCGCTGATGAGCATTCCTATATTGATAGCTTTGCCTTGGGCGTGGTGGTCGAAGATCGTACGACACAGGGTCTGAGTGCGGGCGTCGCTTAGCGAGTCGGGGGCGAATTCCCGGACAGTTTGGGATATGAATTGCGGGAAGTTGAGCAACAGCCCTATGAATCCGATCTCGTGGCGTGGCGGCTCGGGCGCGTCCGTTGGGGATGGCTCGGGAACTGCTTGGCGCGGTTGTTGGGGGGGGCGCATGGAGGCCTGTAGCTTATCACGCAGGAATTTTTCGTCAACCGGGAGGCGCTGGGCAACGTTTCTCAGCAGTAGATCGCGGAAGACCAGATCTTCGGGTTTGTTCAGCTTAGCTATGAGCGGTTTGAACGTTTCTACGGCACTGCTCCTGCCTTCGAAGCTGGATAGGTCGTGCTGCTGGGAGAGTTGTTCGAGGTAGAAATCGAGCACCGACTGAGCATTTTCGGCTCGTTTGAGCAGTGCGTCTGGGCCGTGCTCTTGGACGAAGCTATCGGGATCGTGCTCAGCGGGCAGCGAAATGAAGCGGACGTCTAGGCCTTTGCTCAAGAGTGCCGCTAGGCTAGGTAGGCCGGTACCCAAGAGTACTGTTAGGCCGCGTATGGCGGCCGTGGACCCGGCCGCGTCGCCGTCGAACAGCAGCACGACTTGGCGGGCAAAGCGAGCCAACAGGCGGCAGTGGTCTTCGGTCAGGGCCGTGCCGGAGGTGGCGACCACGTGCTGGATGCCAGCCTGTGCTAGGCTGATAAGGTCCATGTAGCCTTCGACGACTAGTACAGCATCTTGGCGGCGGATGGTGTCGCGGGCGATGGATAGCCCATAGAGCACCCGGCCCTTATGATAGATAGGTGTCTCGGGCGAATTCAGGTATTTAGGCTCTTGGTCGGGCTGGAGCGCACGCGCGCCGAAGGCAATCGTCCGATCGGAGAGATTGGCAATGGGAAAAGCGACTCGGTCGCGAAAGCGATCGTAGTGTCCACTGCCTGTGGAGCGCGGCAGAGCCAGCCCAGCTTGCTCCAAGGTCTGGGGACTCAAGCCTCGGCGACCGGCCACTTTGAGCAGGGCGTCCCACCCCGGCGGCGCGTAGCCCAAGCCGAAGCGCTCGATGGTTTCGCTTGTGAGGCGGCGCGTCTGTAGATACTCGCTGGCACTGGCACCGACCTCGTCGTTGAGCAACAGGTGGTGAAAGTACTTTTGCGCTAGGTCGTTGGCTCGGTAGAGTTCATCAGCAGCCTCGGTCTCTTCACGCGATGGTCCCGAACGCTCGGGCAGGGCGATACCGGCGCGCTCGGCGAGGAATTTGATCGCTTCAATAAAAGTAACGCGGTCTATCTCTTGGATGAACTTGAAGACATCGCCGCCGGCGCCACAGCCGAAGCAGTGATAGAATTGGCGGTCTGGATTGACGCTGAAGGAAGGGGTCTTCTCTTCGTGAAACGGGCAGAGACCCAAAAAATTGCGGCCTCTCCTAGTGAGTTGGACATGTTCGGAGACCAAGTCGACGATGTCGGTAGCGTCGCGGATTCGGTCGCGAACGGCTTCAGCTTCATGGTTGCGTGGCATTGCTAGCAGGGGGCTTTTTCTCTATATTAACAGCGCTATTGAGCAAGATATGGCGGCCCATTAACCGGGTCAAGAAAGTCAATAAGCGACGCTAATTTGCGTTAATTCCTTGAGTTTACAGCGAACTGTTGGTATTATTGATAAGTTAAACGCTTATTTATGGCCTATACTGGGGCCAAATCAGAATTTTGACCCATTGAGTTAAGAGGAGGAGATCAGATATGTCGAAAGGCATAAAGGGAGCTATCGCGAGTTTGGCCTTGTTGGGATTCGGCGTTTTTCTGTGCGCGAGTCCGGCTGCAGCGCAGTTGGCGGTCTCTGGGTCTACGGCGGATACAGACGATCTTGCACCTAGTCCTGTCGGCGCAGTACAGGCTGAGTTCAACGAAGGTGGAAGGAGCATCACTGTCACTTGGACCTTGTCCGACGACGATGGCGTGCGCCAGGTCCCGACGAGTAGCGACTTTACGACGGGTGGCACCTTTAGAGAAGTCAACGATGTGGCTGGCTACAATATATGGCGTCGTTTCGCCGATGGCTCCGGCAGCTTGGCAATAGTCGGCACCGTTGGTACCGGCGTGACAACCTTAGTTGATGACTCGATCGACGTGAGCGCGGGGAGCAGGCGGTATGTCTATATGGTCTCGGTCGTCGATGATAGCGCCAATGAGAGCGCTCCCATCGAGTCCGCCGAAGTCAAGAACATGTTGCTCTTTGGCGATTTTGACTACGATGGCGATGTGGACCTTTTAGACTACAGCATTTTTCAAGCCAACTTCGGCAAAGCCGACTTCTATCCAGCCACAGATATGGACGGCAATGGCATGGTCGATCTTGAGGATTTTTTCCTGTGGGCCGATAACCTCGGTGCCGATTTGTACGAGTAGGTACCGGCCGCAATATAGCTGTGTATTTCATCTTTTCACAAGGAGTATAGTTCGATGAAAGAGTATATCCGCATCGTCGCGCTAGCCGCTTTTTGTGCTGTTCCCGCGGCCGCTCAGCTAACTACCACCGGGCCCGTAGCTTCCGTCGATAATATTCCTCCTGCACCTGTGACCAATCTACAAGCCACAGCCGGCGATGATTCATCCGTGTCGCTCTCTTGGGCGCTATCAACAGATGACGCTCGTTCGTTTACGACCTTTGGTGGCCAGGTGGTGCCCACAGGTGATGTACAAGGTTATCGCGTGTACCGCACGGATTTCTTTCCGCCAGTGGACGATAGCGGCGAGGAGGTGCTCGGCTGGTTTACGCGCGAGGGGAACAGGGTTGACTTCGACGACTTCTTTCTCTTAGCCGATCGCTACGGCTCTTCCGATGCCGATGCGAATTTTGAGTTGTTCTTCGACATAGTGCCCAATGGCCAAATTGACGTCGATGATTTTTTTCGTTTCGCCGATGATTTCGGCAAGACCGCAACTCAGGAACACGGCACTGAAGAGCTAATCGCCACGCTGGGGGCGGGGGTCTCCGAATTCGTCGACGGTGACGTCGTTGCCAGTGGAGCTTCCTATGTCTATGACGTAAGAGCCTTTGACGGAGATAACGAAACAGGTGTTGTCGCACCTTTTGCTTCCAATGAAGATCTAGCCCGGACGGTCGGACGGCGATGACCGTAGGTGTCGATCAATAAGGGTACGCGAAGCCGCAGAGAATAGGACGCTCACTCGACGAGCGAGCGTCCTATTTTTTTGTAGTACTCCTTGACAAACAAAGAAGTTATCTGTATTCTTTAATCTCTTTCGCACCTCTCCTTTTCTCAAGTAAATACCTCTAGCGGTTTATTCCGCTTGAACTTCCACTCTCCCTTTAGATATTCTCTCGCAATAGACCTCCTGTAGCGATTAAAGAATTTTGCCAAGGTTCGGCATACCCTAGGTTTTAGAGTCTTAGCGGTGCTACCGCTTTTAACAATCCAATCCTCGCAATAACTAAGCGCTTCTAGCGCCGCAGCGCATTCTAAATATCCGCTCCGAGTTCCTGCACTTTAACCGCAAGAAAGGTCGCAAGGAAGAGATGCCGCCTGTCAATAGAACGCAGAAAATGAATATTGTCGAACTCCAGCGCATGAATATCTTGGATCTCCAAGAGCTGGCCAAGAAATTGGAAGTCGTAGATAGCACTTCTCTGCGCAAGCAGGAGTTGATCTTCTCCATCCTCAAGCATCAGACTGAGCGCAGTGGGCTGATTTTTGCCCAAGGCACTTTGGAGGTGCTGGAAGAGGGGTTCGGCTTCCTCCGCTCGCCGAGCTATAACTACTTGCCTGGCCCCGACGATATTTACGTTTCCCACTCGCAGATTAAGCGGTTTAGCCTGCGCACGGGCGACACGATCTCTGGTCAGATCCGCCCGCCGAAAAATGACGAGAAGTACTTTGCGTTGCTGCGAGTCGAGGCGATCAACTTCGACGATCCAGAAGTCACCAAAAACAAGACGATCTTCGAAAACCTGACGGCCTTGCATCCCACGGATCGCTTCAGGTTGGAGCACAATCCCAAGGACATGACGACGCGGATTCTCGACTTGCTCTCGCCTATCGGCAAGGGGCAGCGCGGCCTAATCGTAGCGCCGCCCTTCACCGGCAAAACTATGCTCCTGCAAAAGGTCGCCAACGCCATTACCACCAACCATCCCGAAGCGATTCTCATCGTCTTGCTCATCGACGAGCGCCCGGAGGAAGTCACCGATATGCTGCGTTCGGTCCAAGGCGAAGTCGTCAGTTCGACCTTTGACGAGTCTGCTACGCGGCACGTGCAGGTAGCGGATATGGTGATCGAAAAGGCCCGGCGTCTAGTCGAGCACAAGCGAGATGTGGTCGTGTTGCTCGACAGCATCACGCGTTTGGCGCGGGCCTACAATACGGTGACACCGCATTCGGGCCGGATCCTTACCGGCGGCGTTGACTCGACGGCTTTGCAGTGGCCGCGCCGCTTTTTCGCCGCCGCCCGCAACCTCGAAGAGGGAGGTAGCCTGACGATTATCGCCACGGCCCTAGTCGAGACCGGGAGTCGCATGGACGAAGTGATCTTTGAAGAATTCAAAGGCACGGGCAATATGCAGGTGCAGCTAGACCGCCGGCTGAGCAACCGCCGCGTCTATCCGGCCGTTGACGTGACAGCGACGAGCACCCGCAAAGAAGAGCTACTGCTCACGGAGTTTGAGTTGAACCGCTCGTGGGTGCTGCGCCGCATACTCAATCAGATGGGAGTCATTGAGGGCATGGAGTTCCTCCAAGAACGCATGCAGGGCACGGAATCCAACGAGGAATTTCTCAAGGCCATGAACGACTAGTCGCCTTGTTTTTTGAGCGTCAAATTTCTATTTTTGCTGACTCGGTAGCCGAGTTTCACCGCCAAGAAAACAGAGGAGTGCAAAGGTGCAAAAAGACATGCATCCCCCGTACCAAACGGTTATCTTTCTCGACACTAGCTGTGACTACAAGATACTGTCGCGTTCGACGATGAAGTCCGAAGAGACGATGGAGTGGGAAGACGGGAATTCCTATCCGGTGATCCGGGTCGAAATCAGCTCGGCGTCGCATCCTTTCTACACCGGCAAGCGCCAACAGATCATGGATCGCGGCGGGCGCATCGACCAGTTCAATCGACGCTACGGTACAAGCGCGCAAGACTAGCGATTCACTCCGTGCGAAGAGGTGGTAGGACGCTCTCCCCAGAGCGGTCGTATCGCCTTTTTCGTGTACGCGAGTCCATGGACAGAGAACAACTCACGCAAGATCTACCAGTTGGTGGCCAAGCCGTCATCGAAGGGGTGATGATGCGCGTGCCCGGCAAAATCGTCACCGCAGTGCGGGCGGCTGACCGCCAGATTGTGGTGCGCGAGGAAGCGTACGATTCCCTAACGCGGCGCTATCGCCTATTGGGTCTGCCCGTATTGCGCGGTGCCCTCTCTTTTTTTGAAATGATGCTCATCGGGCTGAAGGCCCTCAATTTCTCAGCCGATGTCGCTAGTCAGGAAGAGGGGCAGGTCGAGCGGCGGGAGGAGGAGAGTTGGCGGGAGCAATTGGCCTTGTGGGCGACGATGATATTTTCCGTGGGACTGGGCGTGGGCCTATTCTTCTTTTTGCCGCTGCTAGCTGCCCAGCTTTTCGGCTTGCAGGAGAACGCCCTCGAATTCAACCTAGTGGCCGGTACCGTGAGGGCGACGCTTTTGATCCTCTATCTTTGGGCGATAAGCCAGTGGCGCGAAATCCAGCGGGTCTTTCAATATCACGGTGCCGAGCATAAAAGCATCTTCACCTTAGAGGCCGGTGCCGAACTGACGGTGGCAACGGCGCGGGGCTTCGGTCGGCTGCATCCGCGCTGTGGAACCAGCTTCATGCTGATCGTAGTGCTCTTTGCGATTTTGATCTTCGCCTGCGTGGATTCGCTGTTCCCGCTCGTCTTTGGGCACACGCAGAGCCTTTTTGAGCGCTTTGCCACTCATTTTGCAGTGCTGCCCTTTATCGCAGGGACGAGCTTTGAGTTGCTCAAGTACTCGGGCAAGAAGCGCAATGCCCCGTTGGTTCGGTTGCTGAGTGCCCCGGGGCTGTGGTTGCAGCGCATTACGACCCGCGAGCCGGATGACGACCAGTTAGAGGTCGCCTTGTTCGCGTTGCGCCGCGCTCTAAATGAAGAAGTCGAGGCCAATCCATCGTGTTAGATAAATTGAACGAATACGAACTGCGCTACGAGGAACTAAGCACGCTTATGGCCGATCAGGCCACCAGCCAAAACCCGACTCAGTACCAGAAGCTGGCGCGGGAAATGGGCGACTTGCAAGAAGTGGTGGATTTAGCAGGCCAGTACCGGGCCGCGCTGGAACAACTCGCAGAGGCCGAGGAGATCATCGCCGATGGCAGCGATGCAGAGCTAGTCGAATTGGCCGCGGCTGAGCGAGACCAATCGCGAGGAAAGGTGGCGCAGCTAGAGGAAACACTCAAAGTGCTGCTGATTCCCAAAGACCCCAACGACAGCCGCAATGCCATCGTCGAGATCCGCGCCGGCACCGGCGGCGACGAAGCCGGACTTTTCGCCAGCGACCTGTACCGCATGTACCACCGCTTCGCCGAGCGCAAGGGTTTGAAAACCGAGGAGCTTTCCTCCAGTCAGAATCCAGCCGGCGGCTTTAAGGAGGTGGTGTTCGTGGTCTCGGGTGCGGACGCCTTCGGCCAACTCAAGTTCGAAAGTGGGGTACACCGCGTGCAGCGGGTTCCCAAAACCGAGGCATCGGGCCGGATACACACATCGGCGGCCTCGGTGGCGGTTCTACCCGAAGCCGAGGAGGTAGAGGTGGAAATCGCTCCCGACGATTTGAAAATCGAAGTGTACCGCTCCAGTGGGCCGGGCGGCCAGAGCGTCAACACCACGGATTCGGCCGTGAAAATCACCCATGCCCCAACGGGCATTGTCGTTTCCTGTCAAGACGAGAAGTCACAGCTAAAGAACAAGAACAAAGCATTAAAGGTTCTCCGCGCCCGGCTCTACGATAAACTGCAGGCCGAGCAAAAGGCCGAGCGCGACGCCGCCCGCGCCGGCCAGATCGGCTCCGGCGACCGCAGCGCGAAAATTCGCACCTACAACTTCCCCCAGAGCCGGGTCACCGACCATCGCATTGGCTTGTCCCTCTATCGCCTAGAGGAAATCCTCGACGGCGATTTTGGAAAATTCATAGAGCAATTGGCCCTCGCCTCCCAGCAGGACGCGTTAGCGGCAGACCAATGAGCGGACGCTCTTGGCGGCTGCTCGACATCCTCGAAAACACGAGCCGCTTCTTCGCGTCAAAAGGGTTGGAAAACGCCCGCTTACAAGCCGAGTTGCTGCTAGCCGCAGTGCTCGGCGTCAACCGCCTCGATCTCTACCTGCAATTTGAACGCCCCTTGCATACTAGCGAAGTAGATCGCTATCGGGAATACGTACGTCAGCGGTTGCAGCGCGTGCCCGTGCAGTACATCACGGGTGTGGCCGCCTTTCGCCAGCTAGAGTTGACCGTGACGCCCGCAGTATTGATCCCGCGCCCTGAGACCGAAGTACTCGTCGATGTGGCCTTGGAACTGTTGCCCGAGAGCGGAAGGGTTCTCGACCTGTGTTGCGGCTCAGGTGCGGTCGCCCTGTCGCTGGCCCAAGAGGCGGCCGCGGCCGAAGTGGTGGCAGCCGACGTATCGGCCGCAGCATTAGAAGTAGCGAAGGCCAACGGTCAACGTTGCGGACTAGCTGGCCGCGTCGAGTGGCAATGCGGCGATCTGTTTACACCTCTCCGAGACATCGAGCCTTTTGATCTCGTCGCGGCCAACCCGCCGTATGTGCGTCGCGGCGACTTGGCGCAACTCGCGCCGGAAGTTCGCGATTACGAACCTCATCTCGCGCTAGATGGGGGCGAGGACGGATTGGTGTACTACCGGCGCATTGCACAGGAGGCAGCGGACTTCATCCGCCCCGGAGGCTATCTGCTGCTAGAGGTAGGAGACGGTCAAAGTGCGGCCGTGGAGGGCCTACTTGCGCGGTCTGCACGCTTGACTGAGGTTCAGATAAGACCGGACTTAAACCAGATTTCCCGAGTCGTTGTCGCGCGTGCGGCTACTCAGACGAGTTGAGGCATGGCCAAAAAGAACCGTTCCGCTTACGTCTGTCAGTCCTGCGGCCACAGTGCTGCGCGCTGGTTTGGGCGCTGCGTGGCCTGCGGCGAGTGGAACACCTGCGTCGAAGAGCGGCCCCAAGCACCCGACAGCCGGCGCGAACATCTCGCGGTATCGCCCCGCTCCCAATTGCAGCCCATCACCCAAGTTGATGACCAAGACCACGAGCGGCTGCAAATCGGCATCTCCGAATTCGACCGGGTCTTAGGCGGCGGCATCATGCCCGGTTCAGTCGTCTTAGTTGGCGGCGATCCCGGCATTGGCAAATCGACGCTCCTGTTGCAGATGGCCGGACAGCTAGCGGCTTCTGATTTTCGCATCGCGTACATTTCCGCCGAGGAGTCGGCCGCGCAGATTCGCTTGCGCGCCGGGCGCTTGGGAGCATTGTGCGAAAGCCTGCACGTGATGGCCGAGACCAGCCTCACAGCTATTCTCGACCAACTGCAATCCGCCAGCCCGCTGGCCATCATCATCGATTCGATCCAGACCATTTACATGCCCGAGCTGGAGAGCGCACCTGGCAGCGTGACCCAAGTGCGCGAATGCGCTGCGCGGCTCGTCTATTTGGCCAAAGAGAGCGGCATTCCCACGTTTTTAGTGGGGCACGTGACCAAAGAGGGCACGGTCGCCGGGCCGCGGGTGCTGGAGCACTTAGTCGATACCGTGCTCTATTTAGAGGGCGAGCGGCACCACCACTTCCGCATCCTGCGCGCCGCCAAAAATCGCTTTGGTTCGACCAATGAGATCGGAATTTTTGAGATGCGGGACCAAGGGATGATTGAGGTCGCCAACCCCTCTAAGATTCTGCTGGCCGAGCGCGCCGAAGGCGTGTCGGGTTCGGCCATTGTCTGTAGTATGGAGGGCACGCGGCCGCTCTTGATCGAAATTCAGGCTCTCGTCTCGCGCTCTAGTTTTGGTTATCCTCAGCGGGTTGCCACCGGCATCGACGCCAAGCGGCTCTCGATTATTATCGCGGTGCTCGAAAAGCGCTGCGGCCACGACCTGTCGAGCGAGGACATTTTCGTCAATGTGGTAGGGGGCATTCGCCTCGACGAGCCGGCGGTGGATATGGGGGTGGGGATGGCGATTGTGTCGAGCTTCCGCAACAAGCCCATTGACGCGCAGACCGTGGCCATTGGCGAGATCGGGTTGGGGGGGGAGATCCGGCCGGTGAACCAAATTGACCGGCGGGTGGCCGAGGCGCGGAGTTTGGGGTTTGAACGGTGTTTGGTGGCGCGGAGCAACCTGCAAGGGTGGAAGCGTCCGGAGGGGATGGAGGTGGTCGGGGTAGGGGGGATGGAGGCGGTCGAAGCCCTCGCCTTTGGCTCAAGCTAGCCCCTTTTCTTCACAGAGCTGTTTCCCGCAGTTGCCAATTTCTGCTTTTCGCAGTATCCCTCTCGCTTTTCTAACATATTATTAAACAATAAATTACGCAGATTCTTGCCGCTTGGCACGGCATTTGTTATAAACGGGTAGAGCAGCTTAATCTACTTCAATTAAAAAATGCTTGACACCTGAACATTGATTCACTATTTTTTTGTTCAGGTTGTTCAGGTGGCGGTGTTAACGAACGTCTCTTTATAGAACGCGCGAGGAGGAAATCATGATAGCAGGCAAAGGCAGGGCCAGTGCTAACGGCAAGCCCTTGGGCGAGGACAAGGACAAGGCGATCGGCTTGGCGCTCGCCCAGATCGAGCGGCAGTTTGGCAAAGGGGCCATCATGCGGTTAGGCGAGTCAGCGGCAATGGACGTCGCCGTCATTTCCACAGGTGCTATTTCGCTCGACGCGGCCCTCGGGGTCGGCGGAGTGCCCAGAGGTCGGGTCGTCGAGCTTTTCGGGCCTGAAGCTGCGGGTAAGACCATGCTGGCGCTGCACATCGTCTCCCAGGCGCAAAAGACCGGCACGGCGGCTTTCATCGACGCCGAACACGCGCTCGACGTGAATTTTGCCCGTCGGTTGGGCGTTGATGTCGACAATTTGCTCGTCTCGCAGCCGGATTCGGGCGAAGAGGCCCTAGAGATCACGGATACGCTGGTGCGCAGCGGTGCCCTTGATCTGGTCGTGATCGATTCGGTAGCAGCGCTCGTGCCCAAGGCCGAGCTCGAAGGCGATATGGGCGACTCCCACGTAGGATTGCAAGCGCGGCTGATGTCCCAAGCCCTGCGCAAGCTCACCGGATCATCGCAGAAATCGGGGACCACGGTGATTTTTATCAACCAATTGCGGATGAAGATCGGCGTGATGTTCGGCAGCCCCGAGACCACCACCGGCGGTCGTGCCCTAAACTTCTATTCCTCGGTTCGTCTCGACATCCGCGGCATTGGCGCGATCAAGGACGGCGACGAGATCATCGGCCGTCGCACCCGCGTCAAGGTAGTAAAGAACAAGGTCGCCCCGCCCTTCCGCGAGGCCGAGTTCGACATCATGTTCCGCGGCGACGACGTAGGCATATCGCGCGAGGGTGATCTGCTCGACTTGGGCGTCGACAGCGGTTTCGTCGCCAAAAGCGGCACTTGGTTTTCCTACGGCGACGAGCGGCTGGGGCAAGGGCGCGAGAACGCGCGCATCTTCCTCCGCGACAACCACGAGGTCCGCACGCGCCTAGAGACCGAGGTGCGCCAAGCCCTCAACATGCAGGTCGCAGAGGAGCGGATTGAAACTGAACTCAAAGAAGCAGAGGCCGAACTGGCCTAGCCTCTGCGCTCTCGCGGGTCGAGGTGCCAAGGCTGCGCTGGAGACCCCACGCCAAGGCGGCCACAGTGCCTCGCACCCGCGCGCACTCCTGAAAGGGCGGGTTTTAAACCCGCCCCTCCCCCAAGGAGGTAATTATGCAGACTGCCAGACTAAGCCCCGCGGCCATCCCCTTGCAGGCGCGCATTGGGCAAGCTCGCTCTTGGGCCGACTTAGAGTTGTTGTGCGAGCACATCGATGCCGCCTATCAGCGCGGCGAGCTCGACCTGTCCAGCGTCGACGAACTGAGTGCCTTGGTTGCGGCGGCTGCCCTGAAGGTGCCCGAGCAACTTAGTATCCCTGCCGAGGCGCTCTTAGACCGGGAACGGGAAGTGCTGCACAACACCCGTCAAGCTGCCTGACCAAGCCGCGACACAGCCCGCCTTTAGGGTGGGCCAACATGGGCGCCGGAGTTTTTGCTCCGGCGTCTTTCGTTTGCAAAGAATGGCCCATAAGCCGTATAATCAAGGGCATGCCTCGCAGTCCGTTGGAAACTCCCGCCTTAAGAGTGCTAATTGAGCGCCAGCAAGTGGAGCAACGCATCGGCGAGTTGGCCCAGATGCTAGCCGACGACTACGCTGGGTCGGCCCCCTTATTTATCGGCCTCCTCAACGGAGCCGTACAGTTTATGATGGCCCTGATGGATCGCTTGCCCGAGGAGCTGCTGGCGCGGTTGGACTACGACTTCGTCGATGTTTCGAGCTATCAGGGCACGGAAAACACCGGACAGATCGAGCTGACCAAGGATCTCGTCGTCGCCGTGGCCGGACGGGACGTGCTCGTCGTCGATGGCATTGTCGATACGGGCCGATCGCTAGATTTTGTGATGACCATGATAGAGTCGCGAAAACCCCTTTCGCTCAGAGCATGTACGTTGCTCAACAAACCCGCCCGTAGGGAGTTTCCTGTGCCGATAGATTACTGTGGTTTTGAGATTAAGGACACGTTCGTCGTCGGCTACGGCATGGATTGCGACCAGCACTACCGCGCCCTGCGCCACATCGCCGCCATTGGATGATATAGAGGAGAAGAGGAGCCATGGCCCCCAAGAAAGTCTTAATTACCGGTGTTTTCGGATTGATCGCCGGCGCTGTATATCGGCATTTGCACACCCAACCCGACCGCTATGACCTCTACGGCCTAGCGCGGCGATCCCAGCTTTCGGAGCGGGCACCCAAAGGCGCAGACTTGGGAATTTCCGAAGAGAAATTCATCCTCGCAGACTTGACGGATTACAACGCAATAGCAAGGGCCGTTGAGGGCATGGATGTGGTCGTACAACTGGCAGCCGACCCACGGCCAGATGCCAGTTGGGAGAGCCTGCTTGGAAGCAATATCATCGGGCCGCGTAATGTGCTGGAGGCCGCGCGCCGTGCTGGCGTCGGGCGCGTGGTTTTTGCCAGTTCGATCATGGTGTCTTGGGGCTACCAGCAAGAGGATCCGTACAAGGCCATCTCCGAAGGGCGCTTCGACGCGGTCAATACCGGTCAAGTAGAGATCGTGACGCACGAATGGCCGCATCGGCCCACCGGTCTTTATCCGGCGACCAAAATTTGGGGCGAGGCCCTAGCGCGCTACTACGCCGACGTACACAATATGTCGGTGCCCTGTCTGCGCATCGGCTGGGTCAATGCCGAGGACCATCCGCGCGACGAGCGGGGCGGAGCCATCTGGTGCAGCCAGCGCGACGTGGTGCAACTCGTGCAACGCGCTATCGAGGCCCCTGCGGACTTGCGCTTTGATATTTTTTACGGAGTCTCTCACAACCGCTGGCGCTGGGTCGATATCGACCACCCGCGCCAGGTCTTGGGCTATATCCCCGCAGACAGCGCCGAAGAGAAGTTGGGGCTGGCCTGAGCTAATGGGCCAAGCGCCTAAAACCAAAACGGACCTATTGTCCGTCAAGCTCTTCTTCGTCGTCCTAGGGGCTATTGCCGCCTACAATGTCGTCAATTGGATGCGCGGCGAACCGGAATGGGAAGAGCGGATCTATGAGCCGGGGGCCTTCACAGTGCAGATGGCCGGCCAGCCCAATCTGCGCAAGCTGCGCGAGCCGTTGTCCTTTGGCGAGGTAGAGTTCCAATACCTGATGTTCGAGCGCGCCGACGTGCAGTATGCCGTTGCCTACGGGGATGTGCCCGAGGCCGTCCAAGCCGATAGCGCGATTGTTGCGCGCCGAGATGCCATCTTGCAGAAGATGAAGGGGACGATCCTGTCGGAGGCCGCCGTTGAGATGGACGGGCATCCCGCTTGGCAGACGCAGATACAAGCTGCCGACGAAAGCCTCCTGCGAATGCAGAGCCTACAGGTGGGCCAGCGGCTCTACAGCTTGATGGCGGTCGGAGCACCCTACGCGTTTGACGACCCCTCGGATATCGAGCGATTTTTCGCGTCCTTTAGACTCGTCAAGCCCTGATGATAAGGAGTATCAAGTGAAGCTGCTCAAAGAGCTATGCGAAAGCGCGGGGGTGCGGCCACAATACTGTGGCCGGACTGCTAGCTGACAGGGGAGTAGTCTGTTTGTTCATTTTGTTAGCACCGGTTTTCGCAAAGTGAAAGACTGGAAATGCACGCCCTCGGGCTCGACTATGTGGAAATCCAAGACATCGAAATACTCCCGGACGTATCCATGCATCTGATCGTCGGTTCGAAAAGAAAAAAATCGAGGAGGATCGTGCCAGTCGTTAGGTGCTTCGCCCTCAAACGGGTCACCCCCGTACACGCCTAAAAAAAAGAGACCGCCTGGAACTAAGACGTTTCGGATAGCAACCAGTACGTCAGATAAATTGACATTCGGGACATGAAGCAGGCAATTCATTGCATAAACTGCGTCGAAAGAACTCGGGGGAAAACCCAAATTTAGAAAGTCAGCCGAGTAAGCCACGAGACCTTTAGCGCGGCAGCGCGCAACCATTTCCGGTGAAAGATCAGTCACAACTGTTTCTAATCCACCTTTCTGGAAAAACAAGCCATCCTGACCTGTCCCGGCACCGATCTCCAGAAGACTCACCTTGCCCTCGGTGCGTACGATACTGAGAAAGTTTGCACGCTCAGTCAGCTTCCACGGGGCTTTCTCACGCTGATCGCGGTCTTCTGCGCTACCGTCGTAGGCTACTTGAAGACGAGCGACTATATCTTTGTACTCGAACATTGCTTCCATTCGTCTTTTAACGTTTTGCCGGTTTGCGAACCGCGGCCGAGTGTTGCCTCAGTTGCTTACTCCTTCAATAGGCCCTCACACTCTGATCACGGATAGTGAGATATTGGAAAACCCATCCATCTTCGAGTGGAGCTAGAAACAGCGACGTTCCCTTTTCGATCTGTGGATAGTGCGAGGTATTTGTCGCGCTGTGACGAAGCGCAGAAGCAGGAACATAGATCGCTTCAATCTTCTCGGCCCAAGGGGAGTTGCTGGCAGCGAATTGGGCGTGGACATGTTGCAAGGCAGTGAAGCGATCAGGATCAATCTCTGTAGAGGTCACGACAACAAAATCAATATCGCTGCGGCGCGGGTTGAAATCGCCCAAGGCGAGAGAACCAACCAGATAGATGCCCACGAGCTCGCTGTCCAAGAGTGCTTGAAGCTGTGAGCGGAAGTGGTCAAGGACAAAATTGACGTCGGTAAATGGTGTAGGAGCTAGGCGATGGTTCATTGGATGTTTCGCCAACGCCAATCATTGAGCAGAATGGAGAGATTCAAATCTTGATCGTTGGTCCCCAATCACCAGCAAAATCCTTCGTCGAGCTATTAGAGAGATTAGTCAAATTCTTTCCGTCGATATCTATCCGGTAGATTTGCTGGCGGCCTTCCCAGTCGCCCGTGAAGCTGATCGCCGAGCCATCTGGTGACCATGAGGGTTCCATAGTGCTGCCCTCAACGTTGGTGAGGCGTCTAGGATCCGACCCATCCGCTCTCATGACGTAGAGTTGCGGTCTTTTGCCATCGCGGTCCGACTTAAAGGCGATCCACTTGCCGTCCGGTGACCAGGCAGGATCTTCATCGTTGCCCTGAGAAACGTGCAACCGTTTTTGCTCGCTTCCATCCGGTTTCATCACATAAATTTGTGTCTTACCATCGCGGTCGGTCGTGAAGGCAATTTTAGAGCCATCTGGGGAAAAAGTTGATTCCAACTCATACGCCGGATGATTGGTCAAATTCCTCTGGTTAGAACCGTCGCTGTTCATGGCATAGATCTCGACGTTGTCGTGACGATCCGTGCAAAAAATGATCGTCTGGCCGTCGGGCGACCAATGAGAACGAAGGTCAGGGGCCGAATTGTGGGTCAGTCGCCTCGGTTCGCTTCCATCGGCGTTGATTACGTAAATTTCGCCCTTGCCATGGCGTCGGTCGCAGTAAGCGATACGCGTGCCATCGGGCGACCAGTTTACGTGGTCTTTCTCGTAATCCGGGGTGCGCGTGATGTTGGTCTGATCTGTTCCGTCCTCATTCATAGTAAAGATATCAAAGAGTCCATCCCGGTCTCTCACAAAGGCGATTTTGGAAGTTTCCATAGCTGTAATCCCTTCGACCAATCAGGCGAAAACGCATGGCAGATAACGTCTTGCAGTTACTGAACCTGCGAAGCAGGTTGCCCGCAGTGGTAACTGCTTGTTACGCGAAGAATGACATTTGACTCTTAGAAGTCAGTTCGAGACGGGGTTCCGCGTTTATGCGCACCCGAACCTCAGGAACCCACAAGGCTTTTTAATCCACTTTCCAAGTCATCCAGCCATTGCGGCGTTTTGGGGTGAAAGGCTCCCAACACTTCCCAGAACCAGCACAAACCGGCACCCATGATGGCTTGTCTGACTTTAAGGTACGTCTCATCTGGTTCTATCCGCACTCCACCTGCCTCCGCATACCCCGACCAAAACTCCTGCGGATAGTGATCGCGACCATAAATTTCTTGAGGTTCTCGGGTAAACTCTGCTGCGACATGCAGTTGTTCATGTAGAAGGTCGCCAGTCGCTCCATTCTCAAAATCGTAAATGCCGACTATATGGCCATCATCATCAACCAAAAGATTATGTATAGTTGCATCTCCCCATAGAAGCCCTTGAGGACTCGGATTCGGCACGACATCAATCTTGTCCAGAAGATCTTCGATAATGGGCAACTTGGCTTGACAATCTTCTGGCAGGTCGGCTACCAAGTCCTGATTGTAAAGGAGCTTTCTCCGTATGTCTTCTCGCCATTGGGTCACATCCTGCACGGGTAGAAGACCGTCGGATACTCTCTGTTCATTGATGGCAGCGACCACTGAGCCAAATTCTTTGAGCAGGCGACACCGCCGATCATCGCTAGTACTGGGCCTCTCGAAAAAGTCTCGTCCTTGAGTGCCGGGGAGCAGACTAGAAATCAAATAAGGATATCCGAACGCATCGGTGTCCTCGCATAATAGACTGATCTCTGGGACGGGCAGAGTGGTTGTATCGCGTAACAATGCGGCAATATTGAAATCGACCGCTAGCGAGAAGGCTTTTCGATACTTGATCTTGATCACATAGCTGCCGTCGCAACACACGGCCTTATAGACACAGTTGGTTTGATTTGCTTTAAGTTCAGTCCATTCGATAACCGAGCCTAGCCCCTGTCTAGCAAAAGCCACTGCTCCCTGCTCAGCAGTAAAGGTCGGCTTTTTGGATGCTTCTATAGATGTTGGAACTTTCATAAGGCTATCCTTTCTTACCAACGATTTCTGTGCTGTGGCAGATAACGGTCCGCACGTTCCCAAACCGTGCAGCGGTTGGGCGAAGGCCGAAAGGCCGGAGCCGGGGACGCTGCTGTTATACGATTGCCACCATAATACTTAAATGGTCAGTGTTTATCCCAGTCGCATGGAACAAGAGGGACTGGCCAGTCGGGATCTGGTTGCCACCCAGACCAGTCCTCGAAGAATGGCCAAGAGCGATTCTTGAGGGCTTCTCCGACGGTGTTGGCCTCCGACTTAGCAAATGAGGCTTCATCAGCAGATACAATGCCTTCATCCTGAGCCCATTGGAGCTCGTCCTCATCTTTTAGGCACCAAGAGGACAGATCGTCAGCGACTGTCACATCCAGAATCAGGTCCCGAGTATCGAACCCGATGGGCGTGCGAACCCACTCCGCTTCGAGGTTTACATACCATCCCGTGAAGCGTTGCTGATCCGGATCCCACGAGCGAATAACGGTGTGGCTGGATCCCATCTTGTGGAGGTGCAAATTGCTTCTGCCGGTCCATTCTCTGTTTGAGTAGCCACCGTCCCACCCACCCGGAAGCATGTTTCTTCCGCCTGGGCCACCTCGTTTCCCTGTCCGTTTTTTGCAGATGCTTCCCGTGTGCTGGAACAGCCCGATCACATCATCGTCGTCGCAGACTATCGTAGCAGGAAAGACATAGCCGACATTCCCTTCCGGAAGCGAGCGCCATACAACTTGGTCACCTCGACCGAATGTCCTCATTCTAATCTCCGTGGATCTGAGCAGGCTTTCGTATAACTACTGTATTCCCGACGTACGTCGTCTAACCCTCTCAAAGTAGAGGTTAGACGATGTACATCAAAGACTGATTTCTGGCCCCGTAGAATTCGCAAGCATTTATTTGTCAATAATCTTAAAATTATGTTCGCATAAGTTCCACCCGATAACGCTCCTTGGCTAGGCGCAGATTCTCCTGCGTCAGTTCCACTGTGCGCTGAGAAACAAAAACAAGGGGATAAAAAGAAAGCCCCTGAAAAATCAGGGGCTTAGAAGATGGTGGGCGATACTAGACTTGAACTAGTGACCTCCTGCATGTCAAGCAGGCGCTCTAGCCAGCTGAGCTAATCGCCCTCGTGTTGCCTAATTGCAGACAGGCCAATAATATATCCCAGCACACCAACTGCGTCAAGATTGCGCCAAGAGGAGAGCAAAATGCCTACTACCTACCGAGTTGGCCTCATCGGCTGCGGGCGCATGGGTGCCACCATCGACGACGAAGTCAAAGGCGGCCCCAATGCCCAGCTCTTTCTGCCGTATTCGCACGCCGCGGCCATCGTCGCCTGCGAGCGCATGGAACTGGTCGCTGTCTGCGACCCGATCGCGGAGAAGGCCGAACGCATCCGCGATCGCTACGGTGCCCAACGAGCCTATGCCGATTACAGGGAAATGATCGAGCGCGAAAACCTCGACGTGGTCAGCATTGCCACCCGGCCGGGGCCGCACGCCGAGCAGGTGATTTTCGCGGCCGAAGCTGGCGTCAAAGGCATCTACTGCGAGAAGTCGCTGTGCAACGCCGTGCACGAGATGGACGCCATGCTGCAAGCTTGCACACCGCGGGGCGTCAAATTCAACTACGGCACGCAGCGGCGTTATGCCGCGCTCTACCGCGATGCGCGCGCCATGATCGAGCGCGGCGACATCGGCGAGGTGCAGGCGGTTGTGGCAAACTGCGGGATCAGCGTGGCCCAATGGGGGCACACGCACGCGGCGGACATGATGCTCTTTTTCGCGCTGGATTCGGAGGCGGAATTCGCGCAGGGGACGGTGCAAGCAGAAGCCGCGGATTGGGAGGGCGATCGGCTGACCATAGATCCGAGGATCAGCAATGGATACGTAAAGTTCAAAAACGAGATCCACGCCTACTTAGTGGGCACGCCCGGCTGGGAATTTGAAATCAGTGGCACCGAAGGTCAGCTACGCACCTTGAGCAATGGGATGGGCTATAGCCTGCGCAAGAAAGATGAGCACGGGGAATTGCGCCCGGTGGATGCGCCCGAAGCTGTCATTGAGAGCGGCACGCTGCGCGGAATGGAGGACATCGTCCGGGCAATCGACGAGGACGGCGATACTCAAGGCAATCTAACGCTCGCCTGCCGCAGCCAAGAGCTAATTTTCGCAATCGTCGAGTCGCATCGGCAGGGCGGGGCGCGAGTGGCCTTGCCGCTGGAGAACCGGGCCTTGTCGATTGCGCCAGATCACTACTAGTGCCGATGCAGATCAGCATTGTCTCTTACGAGAAACACCGCAACTCAGCGCTAGAAGCCGCCGAGCAGGAGTATATCAAGCGGCTCTCGCGGCAGGCGCGGGTCGCACTTTGCCCAGGCAAGGTGCGGGGCGGCCTACCGGACCGGCTGTTGAAAGGGACGTATGTCGTCGGGCTGTACGTGGAAGGAGACCCGTTTACTTCTGAGCAGTTGGCACAACGGCTCCAGCGGCTGATGAATCAAGGTCACTCGCATCTAGTGTTGGTAATAGGAGGGGCCGAGGGAATGCCTGCGGGGGTAGAATCTCAAATACAAGAGCAGTGGTCGCTGTCGCCGCTGACTTTTTCTCACCAGCTAGCGCGCCTGCTGTTGTTAGAGGCTTTATATCGGTCCTTCGATATTTTAAGCGGCGGGCGGTACCACAAATAGCCGCGCTTAAAAATACGTCATCAGCTTGTCCCACAGCCCCATGCGGCCGATGCTCTTTTCAGCGTGGATGGGTACCACGGCCAGTAGGCTGTCGCCCAGCGAGACCCGCAGCTTGCCCAGTTCGGCACCGGCCGCGACCGGTGCTGGAAATTCCTCGGGCAACTCTAAGTGGCGGACGATCTGTTCCTTCTGTTCAGGAGTAAGCACGGCGACTATGGTGTCTTGGGCCAAGACGCGCACCTCTGGCTCTATTCCCCAGTCGAGCACGACCTTGCCCATCAGTTCGCCGGTCTCGACGATGGGCACGCGCGAGAAGTTTTCAAAGCCCCAAGTTAGCAGGCGGCGAGTCTCCCGGTTGCGGACGCTCGCGGAGGAAGCTCCCAATATCACAGAGATTAGGCGCATGTTGTGGCGCGTGGCCGTGGAAACGAGGCAGGAGCCAGCTCGCCGCGTATAGCCAGTTTTTAGTCCGTCAAGCCCTTGGAACCGCCCCAGCAGCTTGTTGGTGGCGCGAAGCGTGAACTTGCCGTTGCGGAAGGGTTTGCGGCGGGTAGATGACCATTCTAGGGCCTCCGGGTGGCCCAAGATGAGTTCGCGGGCGACTTTGGAGAGGTCGTGGGCCGTGCTTAGGTTGCCCTTACTGCGTGGCGTGTTGTCGAGGCCGTGGACATTGACAACACGCGTGGCGTGCATCCCGAGGCTTTGGGCGCGATCGTTCATCAGTTTGACAAAGCCGGCGGTCGAGCCGCTGATGTGCTCGGCAATGGCAACGCAAGCATCGTTAGCCGAGGAAATGGCCGCAGCCTCCATCAATTCCCGCAGTGTAAAGACCTCGCCTCGCTTCAAGAAAACCTGCGAGCCGCCGGTGCGGGCAGCGCGACGGGAGACCCAGACCGAGTCCTCTAATGAGACCTCGCCGGATTTGACCATTTCCAAGACCACCAGTTTGAGCACCAGCTTTTGGGTGCTGGCTGGCGAGCGCTGTCTATCTGGGTGATGGGCAAAAAGGACGGTACCGCTTTCGGCTTCGAGCAAGAGGGCAGCGGCATACGGCGGCTTCGGGCCGGGGTCAAAGTCGGCAGCTTGAAGCGGTACACACGACAGACATACAGCGACACACAGCGAACGAATGTACATTGTTTTTCTCGATCAAAAAGCCAAAGGGTATTCCGGGGGATGGGCCTAAATGTAATAATTAAGGCACGTTAGGTCAATCAAGATGTTGTACCGCCCATTCGGACGACACTCTGCCCGTTTGGTCGGCGGGTGTTTCCTTACGAGAGCTAGTAGCGTAATTTTAACTCCAGAAAGGACGACCTATGACTACGGCAACCATACCTCAACTCACGTATAGCGGCAAGCAGATCGCCATGGATCAGGTGGGCGAGCTCCGCCACTCGGATGATGTAATTGACGATCGAGACGAACTCTGGGAGCGGATGGAAGAAGATGGATATTTGTTTTTGCCGGGGTATTTGGATCGGCGCGACGTGTTGGCGGCGCGAGCAGAGTTGTGCGATCGCCTCTTCAAGGCTGGGGTGCTAGACCCAACGAGACCGCCCATGGAGGGCGTAGTGGCCACGAGTAAGAAGATCAATCCGGCGGCCACTGGCCCTTTTATGCCCGTTTTAGCGCGCAACAACCCGCCGCTGGACAAGGTCCTCTACGACGGCCCGATGATGGACTTTTACGAATTCTTCTTAGGCGGCCCGGTCAGGCATTACGACTACACTTGGTTCCGCGCTAAGCAGCCGGGCACGCACACGGCGACGACTCCGCATTATGACATCGTCTATATGGGCCGAGGCACCAAGGCGCTCTACACGTCGTGGACGCCCTTCAGCGACGTGCCCTACGAGATGGGGGGGCTGATGGTGTTGGAGGGGTCGCACAAGAACGAAGCCTTGAAACAAGGCTACGGCCAGACCGATGTGGATGCGTTTTGCGAAAACGACGGCCCCACCGCGCGCCAAATCGTCGCGTCAGCTCAAGAGCAGGGCCGCGAGTTGACACAAGAAGAACGCGAGCAAATTCGCTGGAACTCGTCCGGGTCCTACTCGCACGACGCGATTGCCGTGCGCGAAGAGCTACAGGGTCGCTGGTTGACGGCCGAGTACCAGATGGGAGATTTGCTGGTCTTCTGCATGTACCTGTTGCACGCTAGCTCAGACAACCAGACGGACCGCATTCGCCTGTCTTCCGATACGCGCTACCAGCGTTCCCACGAGCCAATAGACGATCGCTGGATCGGCGACGATCCGCCCGCGCACGGCATCCGCGCCAAGCGGGGCATGGTGTGTTGATTATTAATTGACGGCTGGATCTTCGGGAAATACGGAGATGGGGCGATATTTGCCCCCCATGGAATAGGTCACTGCTTGCCACATGGTTTCGGGCGTGGACGCGAGGACCAATTCGGAGTCGCCTGGGGCCAAAAACCAAGTGCCGGCACTAATCTCGGATTCGAGTTGGCCTGGCTCCCAGCCGGCATAGCCCAAGTAGAACCGCAGCCGCGGCGCATCGGGCCGGAGAATCTCAGCCTCAGCGTATTTGGTATCGAGGTCGCCACCCAAATAGAGACCGTCGAGGATTTTCGTCCCCCCTGCGACTAAGCCGTCGAGTCGGTGCAAAAAGAAAAGATAGCGCTGGTGTACTGGCCCGCCCTGGTAGAATATCCGTCCCAACTCCGCACACGCGTCTTCGCCGCCTGCGAGCTGTTGTAGAGAATCAGTTGCATAGCGCCGGATCCGCTTGCCGAGGGGCTGGTTGATCACCAAGCCCCTCGTGATCTCTGTTTCGCTATAGTGGGTAATGAGCACGACCGCGCGGTCGAAGGCGAGCGATTCGAGTGCGGGCGTGGCGACCAACAGGGTGCCGGTTTGGAGCGGTGCAGGCATGACAGGTATCAGGTGTAGCGAGTGCTAATGTGAACGATAACAAAGATCGCACGGCGAGACAACCTCGCTCAAGAGTACGCTAGGTAGCGGCGGCGGATAGCGTCAAAGGCTTGGCACGCCTCGGCCCAAACGGCCAGCA
>MKWU01003011.1_pt1 | contig 23262 bp, 25 predicted proteins | sample 809101 | NCBI WGS metagenome assembly MKWU01 (sample SAMN05860141, study PRJNA318959) | sponge metagenome | host: Aplysina aerophoba | place: Slovenia: Piran, Adriatic Sea, Gulf of Piran | collected 2013-05-07 | reverse complement strand
GCTATCAACCATAACCCGGGCCATTGTGCTTGGTAACGGCTTATGTCTCGCCCTCGCACAACGGGCTTGATGATCTCAGACACATTCGGGTCCTCGGCGACAAGTGCTTCCTTAGTCTGGTTATCGACGATAAAAGCATCGTTGCATCCGGTAGTTATTCCTCGATAAATCTCAATATCCCATTCTTTCAGCGGCGTGCCGACGGCGTACATCTTGTCCATGATGCTCTGCTCGGTGCGAGACAGAATGCTCCACGGCGCTTCGCCTTGTGGGCGTACCTCGCCCCACGCGTCGGGGGCGGGTGGGAACTCTCTGTCGGGGAGCCTGTCCACATCCACCGCGCTGACGGCGGACGACGCCTCACTGACTCTACCCTCTCGCGCTAGCAAGATGCTGGAATCGACGATAGCTGCCTCGAATATATCCTTGCCCATCTCCAGCAGACGCAGCGGCATGTGGCGTTCAGCGAAATACCGGCGCGTGGATTTGCCATACTCGGCCTTTAGCCAGCTGTTGGATGTAATGTACGCCACCAGTCCAGTGGACGGCGTGAGCAGGCGGCAGCCACGCTCGTAGAATAGTTGGTATATATCGCCGGTGCTTGCGAATGTCTGGTAACCGGCATCCTTATATAGTTGTCTCAGCTTGCCGCCATCCTTCTGCAACTGGATGTAAGGCGGATTGCCGATTACCACATCAAATCCGCCGGAGACGCCGAACATGTACTCCGGATCGAACCAGTCCGCGCTGGCGTTCTGATCGTAAGGGTCCCATGAGGCTATCTTGTCGGCGTCTTCCGATTCCCATCCGCTTTGCGTCAACTCTGCGGCGATGCTCTCACGCAGCCTCTTATCAACCCTACGATACTTGGACTTCACGGCGCGCGTATTCGCATGGAAGTGTTTCTCCCGGTTCTCCTGAAGCTCGACCTGCAAGCGTATAATGGGTTGAGGCGGCAGATGGCCTTGCAAACTTCGCAAGCTCAACAAGGTGTTTGCGGCGATGAAACGAGTCTCCAGATTGGGCAGGGGCTTGATGCCGTAGTTCTCTGTCGTATAATCCGGCTGCTGCTCGATGGCGAGCGAGATGAAGAAGCGCAGCTTGGCTATCTGTGTGGCCACCGGCTGTATGTCCACGCCATAAATGCTGTTCTGTATAAGGTGCAGCTTCCGCCCGAAGTCGGAATCACGGTACTTTTCAAATGTGCCGCTTATCTCTTTCAGTTCGGCATCCCGCTCTTCCTGGTTCGTTGCTTCCTCATACGCGGCTTCGGACCTCTTAATCGCCCGTTCCCTTTGTAATCGTTCCCAGAAGCGATTGTCCGTATCAAGACGACGCAGCGCGAGCGTGAGTTTGTGAAGCATAGACATGGGGAAGGCACCCGAACCCACTGCCGGATCAAGTATCTTGACTTGCGCAATGGCGTGCACCACCGCTTCGCGCTCAGCTGCCGTGAACAGATCGTCAGCGTCGTCGAAAGCGTCCGAGTGGTCAAGCAGGTAACGCAGCCTGTCCTGCATCCAGTTGCCATCTCCATCGGCGGATTGCACGATTTCGGAAAGCGACGCAACGAGTGCTTCGTCAACCATGTAGTCCACAACCACGCGCGGCGTGTAGTACGAGCCGGTCTGCCTGCGAGCGGTTTCGCGAGTCTCCGGGACGTTGGCGGCGAGCAGGTTCTCAAACACTTTGCCTAGTAGTTCGGGGTCGAGCGCAACCTCCTGCTCGGCAGGCGTGTTCTCCTCGACCGTGAACTTGTAACGGTTGAATAGGTCTATCAGCCCCGGCTCCTGCCTGTCAGGGTCGAAGAACAGACGATTCGGGATCGACAGCATCCCGTATTCTTTACTTCTGCGTCTAGTGATGTTGTCGCTGAAGCAGTCGATGCGCCATCCCCCTTCGCCAGTGGCGGCTTCGCTGTCTAGACAATCGAATAGCCCTCCGTTGATGAACGGCGTTCGCTTGAACAGGTCCCTCAGCTCATCAGGGTCCACGATTTCGGACTCGTATCGGTAGAGTGAGAAGTTTCGATACGTTGAGTTGTCCTGTTTGCTGAAGTCGCGTTCCTTAATCTCGGTGTTCAGAGTGGCGAAAAAGAGGTTTTGCAGCACGGCTCGGTAGTACGAGTCGCCGTTGTCACTGTCGTAATCGCGCAGCAGTCCTTTCACTTTCGGTTCGGTGAACAGTTCCTCAGCTATCAGACCCTTCTCCTTGATGAACCAGACGAACAACATCCGTGTTATGAGCCTGATGACGTGCTCCTGCGGCTCCTGCGTGCGCACCTCGCCTGTGGGGAAACGGGCGTCCTTTACAGCGCGCTCAAACCAAGCGAACAGATCGCGGTAGAAGCGGCGGTTCAGCGCCTCGGTGTCTAGCGCGTCTAGCCACGCAGCGAGCAGTCCATCAAAGTTGCGATGCTTGTCGTGCGTATCCATCCATTGAAGCCGGTCGTCGAGCGACAGATCGGCCAAGATGTCTTGATGGGCGCGGTGCGGGGCTGCTGGGTCTATCTCGCGTATCAGCCGAACATCGCCGAGCACCTGCCGGTTCGTCTGCGTCTTGCTCCTTCTGCGATGGACGAACGCGATCGAGAGCAGGCCAGACTCCGTGCGGAACAGCATGACCGTGGGCGCGACGGCGATGCGTCTGTTCACCTCACGCGTGAACTCTGCATAGCGGTGGCGCGAGTAACTTTCTCCTTTAAGCGTTACGGCGGCGAACAGGAAGCTGCGCGCATTGCCCGTGTCGAACTCCGTATCCGCAAACAGAGTGGGGTTCGTGGACGCCTCAATTTCCGTGTCGGTAACCTGAAAGAGTATCTTCACGCTATTGGCGTGCTCGCGGAAGCGCCTCTCCGTCTGCGTGTTCGGGTTACGCGCCGGCAATGCCCTGATGAAATCGTTCACATCACTGGACATCGTAAGTCGGCGTTCGCTACGATAGCCAAGGGCTGAAAGCAGGTGCTCCGCCTCGGCGCCGAAGTCGCCAACGCCAATTGTGTTCAGCGCGTCAGTAACTCCCTGACTGAGAACATTGTCGGTTGCCGTAGTCATGCTCGCTCCTTGATGACCAGCCATGTAACCAGCTCAAAATCTTCCGCATCGCGTGGGGTTTCGGACTCCATTGGCAGCTTGAGGTCGCCGCCCGCGCCGTTGATGCCCAGCCCGCTCACCAGCGTTTCGTCGAAGTCTTGTCTGATGCTGGTGATGGCGGTGCTCAGCAGGCTGTCGTAGTGTGACATGTCTCTGCCCCTGTCGGTCTCATGGTCAAAGGCATCGCAAAGACGGGTGATGACTTTCGTATTTCCCGCTGCTACCGCCTCGAATGCGTCCAGTACGCGACGTGCGCTGACGCAGCCGTAGCGAATATCGCCGCCGTCGCGCACATAGACGAAGTAAAAGGGATGCACGGGGCTTGCCACGCGCTGTCCTGGATCTTCCGCGGCGTTGCGCTGCCTCAAGAAAAATATAACGCCGGGACTTATCGCACCTTCGGTGACCGCGTATATGCCGGGCGGCATTTTCTCCAGCTTGTCCCTGTTGCGCTCCAGATACCGCAGCAACTGCGTGAGGAAATGGTCGAGCGTGAAGTCGCTCATCACGGGCGTGTCGGCCAGATCGTCCATGTCCGCGACCTCCTCGATGATGCGTCGCGTCTGCTCGTCTCTAAAGCGCCGTTCCTGCTCCGCTTCCCGCTCCATAGTGTCAGTGTCAGTGTCAAGAAGATTATCGTCGCCGCTCGCCGACACATCCGCTATCGCCATCCGCGCATAAACTCGATTCTGAAGCTTCAAGTAGGCGTCCATATCGCTCGTAGGCCAGTAGTTTATCATCCGCACGCTGTCGTACTTGCTGCCGATGCGGTCTATGCGCCCGAAACGCTGCACCAGACGCACCGGATTCCAGTGGATGTCGTAGTTCAGCACAGTATCGCAGTCTTGAAGGTTCTGCCCTTCGGAGATGCAGTCAGTGGCTATCAGCAGGTCGATTTCGTCGGCCCCGCTGCTGTCGCCATCCCCGGCGCGGTTGCGCGCTACGGGCGCGAAGTTGGACAGGATTGTATTAAAGTCGTTGCCTCCGAACGTCGCGCGCGTCTCGTCGCCCGAGACCATCGCCATGTTCAATCCCAGTTGCTCCGACTGCTCTCTTAAGTTGTCGTACAAATACATCGCTGTGTCCTTGAACGTAGTGAACACGAGCAGTTTGCGGTTCTGCCTGTTCTCGTGGCCTGGAGTAGGGTTCGCCGCTCGCTCTGCTATGTCCGCCCTAATCTGACGCAGTTTACCGTCCCTGTCCGTGTCGATTGCGGCGATCCGTTGATACACGCCGTCAAGCACCTTTTTGTCCTCCAGCAGGTCAGCCCGCCAGCGTGGGATGTCCATTTCGGACAGACGGTACGGGCGCTTACCCCTACCAATGAGCAAGTCTTCATCGTCTGCATCGTCCTCGCCTTCCACAGGGCTGGTGTCGTCGTCCAGCGAGGCGTCGCCGCTATCCGACTCGTAGCGCTCGAATTTGTCTAGCAAGTCATCTATCTTGCCGATGGTGCGTCTGAGCGTGAGCGTGAGTGAGTACGCCGAGCTTTCGAGGCGCTTCAGGAAGTTAGTGCGCATCATCCCAACGAGGTAGTATTCCCGATTCTGCTGGGCGTCTTTAGTCGTTAAATCATCGAATGGCAATTGCTCCGACCTGTCTGCACCTTTCAGATACTCCGACGGGCGATACTGACGAAGCTGGAACCTGCCTATGTGCTCGGAAAGCTCTTCGTAGGACAGTTCACCTCGCAGGTCGGTGTCCGGATAGTGATTCACCGGCTTTTCCCGCGTGGGGAACTTGCCTATGCGCTCCATCTCGTCGGCATAGAAACGCTGCACCTGACGTCGGGAGCGTGCGATGGACACCCCCGAAAGCAGACGCAGGAAGTCCGCGCCGAGTCTGTCTAGAAGTTCTTCCTTGTCTCGGCGTGCCGTGCCGTGCTGCGCCTCTTCCCAATGCTTAAACTCCGCCTGCGCGTTTCTCATCACGGAATTGATGTCACGCACGCCGAGGCTGTGGGCGAATTTGTCCTCGTGACCCTCCGTCATCAGATATATCTGGTTACGAAGGTCTAACAACGAAGTGTTCACAGGCGTTGCGGACAGCATCAGTACCTTGGTCTGCGCGCCCTGAGAGATTATCTCGTCTAACAACTTCCGGTAACGCTTACCCTCGCTGTTTCGGAAGTTGTGCGACTCGTCGATTACTACGAGGCCGTAACTGCTCCAGTTGAAGTTGGCAAGGTCGATGCCGGTTCTGGTAGTGCCACTGTCCCGCGACAGATCGGTGTGCGCCAGCAGCGTATACCCGAAGCGATCTTTGATGAAGGGGTTCTGAGAATGTCCAAAATTGGCTGGGTATAGTTGCCAATTACCTAGGAGCTTGCTGGGGCAGAGCACTAATACTTGCCTGTTGTGCAGCTCGAAGTATTTGATAACCGCGAGCGCAGTGTATGTCTTGCCCAGTCCCACGCTGTCCGCAAGGATGCAGCCGTTGTGCTCTCGTAACCTTGCGATGATGCTCTTGGCTCCGTCTCGTTGAAAGCCGTAGAGTGCTTTCCAAATCTTTTTGTCGTGGAGACCTGTGGCAGGTATGCCTTCGTCGCCCGCTGCCCTCGCCTCAATCTCCTTGCGAAACAGCTCATACAGCGTCTTGTAGTACACATCATCCGGCGAGTGGTCTCTGCCCACGCGCTCCAATGCTTCTATCACCTGTTGCTTCACATCTTCTGTGCGAGTCTCGTCGCTCCACAGACGGTCGAACCAGTCTTGCAGCTCGGTGATCGTATCAGCGTCCGTTGTCGCGAGGTTGATTTCGAGATTGGAGCGCCTACCCTCTCCCAACCCGCTTTTCGTGAAGTTCGAGCTGCCTACGATGCCGCTACGAGTCGCGCTGGCCGCTCCGCTAAGGTACATCTTGCCGTGCAAGAAGTTCGACAGGCTGACGGAGCGAATGGACACAGCGTCGCTCTTCATCCAAGTCTTGCACCGTTGCGCGAGATGCTTCTGCTGCAGGGTGTGATTCGGCGTCAACACATCCTCTGTCAACTTAAAGGACTTCGGTTCCTTCGTGCCCGGGTCGATGTCTTCTACCGACGTGGGATCGCCGAACAGAAAACGCACTCTGTCAAGCGCATCAAGCTCGTCCGCCAGCAATTCATAGCCGTAGATGGTGAAGTACGCCGATACGAAATCGAAATCCTCCGCGTCGGACAGACGGCGTCTTAAGTAATCGGCGACTGTGGTTCTTTCGTTGTCGACAATATGTTGGATAGGTGTGATGGCTTGGCTTACTGACATTCGTTAAATCCCTCTTGGCGCATGCTAGCAGATAGATGCTTCTCCGAGTGTCCTACTTCATGGTTTTCTGCCATCTTCGATTGAAGGCTCATCTCGAGAAGCGTAATTCGCCTGAAAGTATATTGCAATCAAACATGCCATAATGGAAGTCTTCAGTCATTTCGGGTGAGAATCTGGCCAATCCGAGCCCTACAAATTTACAGGGCACCTCATCGCAATGTTGCGAGAGATTGGAGACCAAGGGCGTACAAAACTCTGTCTGGAGAAAATGGTACTGGGGTTTGAAGCGACAACGAATGAGGGCACTGGGATTGTGGTTCGTCTGATTCCTCTCATGGGATTCTAATCCACAGTAGGTTCAAGTATCTCGAAACTGTACAGTCGTCGTCGCTATTTCTGACTGATTCTGACAGAAAAATGTCATATAATTCAATCTCCAAGGGGCGGAGACTATCGACAGCGATAACTTCAGTTACCGTGCAGCAACTTCACTTCGTAAGTCGACGGGTCAGCGACTGAAACGGGGATACGAAGCTGTCTAGCATACTTGGTCTCGAGCGTCACGCCGACACTGTCTTCCCATCCATCCAGTCCGAGAATGCGCAGCTCGTCACAGCGCGACAGCATCTGGAGTCCAAAAGCGTACCAGGCGCTGTTCAGGATGGCATCCTCATCGAGCGAAGCGCCGAGAGACAATGGAGAGAAGACGAGCTCGTGCTGGCGGATCAGGTATCCGCAGTACCTGTTGACACTGTCGAACCTCTCTTGCCGAACGGCTGGGTCCTGATGCCCTAGCGGAGCCGCCAGGTACGTGAGAGGACCGTCGAATTTCCTAAAGTCGTCCAGGGCGTCGGTGGGCAGGTATCCGGGCAGCGGAACTGTGGTCATTGATGATTCTCTCAATTGGGGGTATGCGATGGGGTGTTCACTTCGAGCTATGCGCGACACCGAGCAGTGTAACGAGACGACGCGGCCCTCATGAGTGTTCTGCTACGAAAATACAGAATGCCGACATTCTCCATCTTAGCGATTCCAACAGCACAGGCCGGAGCACAACTCGCAGCCGGTATGCCGCCCGTTCCACGCCATCTCCACATCCTACCCCTTAACCGCCGTTCCGCCCATCCTGAACATCGTCGTCCCACACTCACCGCACTTACCCCGAGTCGCCAATCGTTCGTTCTTCAACGTGACTTCCTCCGGCTCCTGCATCTCCCGGTGCGCCCGGCACTTCAGGCAGTATCCGCTCATCGTGAACTCCTTTCTCACTAGGTCATCATCAATGTCCTGGTGACGTGTTCTAGCCTGAAAGCCTGTCTGCATTCCCCTGTCACGCCTGACAGGGGAAACCAATCCTCGCTGGCGTCCGTCACTGTGCCGGCATAGTTGACGCTGTACACCCTGTTCCGTTTGATCAGCTCGACTGCGGTCCGTTCGTGCTGAGTCACGTGGTACCGATCCTCCGATACAGACGACGCCGACATAGCTGTGGAGGCATTCCTCACTTCGGCGGACCAGTCCCGGGTCTCTGTAACTTGATGGAAAAGCGATTACCACTGACAAGTGGTGAGTCAACTCGTGTCCCACCGGATGGGCGCGAGAATACCTGGAGCACTACTCTTCCCGTATAAGCGGTAGCCACAGTCGCCCTTCCCTATCGCCCTCAGCCTGGGGAGTTCTCAAAGGTCAACGTGAAGTTGTGGATGCCGGGTGTAGATTCCAGAGTCAGTTCGACGCCCGTTTCGTACAGTATCGGCCTGGCCAAACTCACAGTCTCGGCGGAGTCCGTCACCACTAGCGAGGGCAGGGCATCCGCATTCTCCAGAATCTCCACCAACGCGTCCCGGCGCTCCTCATACGACGGCGATTCTTCCAGCAATTTCATTCCCACTATCAGCGACGTGGAACGGTCGATTGCGAGCGCCATCGTCGGAAAATAGGGGCGGCTTCCTCTCTCCTGCTGAACGTATGCGTGCACGTAGAAGACGCCAAGCTCCCAGACCGCCGTCCCCCTGGGCATGGACAGTTTGACGCGGCGGAGCCGCTCGGGGTCATGATACTCGGGTGCGGGCGCAGAAGCCACCGGTTCAGGGTACTTTATCCATCGATCAATCCACGCCCCGTCACGAAAGACGCGCATCAACATGAGGTCGTAGTCGTCTTCGCCGTATAACACCAGGTCCCCGGATGACACCCTCGATGCCACATCGGTCATGTTGCCGAGCGCAGCCGTGAGGAAGACGGCCTCATCCTCGTCCAGCCGCCACGGCAGGTAGCCCGGCCGCAGGCTGCGAATGATCGGCCACGTGCCCCTGCCCGTGTAGCGGAGCCGCGCACGACGCATCGCCGCCAGCTCACTCTCTCTCAGGCTCTCCCTGTCTCCACGCACCGCAAGCAGCGCGTTGATCCTTTCGAGACCCTCCTGAGACTCCGGATCCACCTCATCATTCACCAGGTCGAGGTATCCGGACAGTCCCTCATCTCCTATGAACACCGCCAGACCGTACCCCCTGAATGTCGAGCCTGGCACGGAGCAGTACCCGGTGTAGCGACCCGTGGGGTGCTCGACTGCCACCACGTCCAGCTCGTCGAGTACCTGCCAGGGACTGGCGTCCCAGAATTCGCCAAAAGCGCGGTGCAGTTGTCGCAACTGCTCTCTAGTAGGATCTGCCATGATGTCTATCCGCCGCCTCACTGCTATTGCCAGGCTTTTGATTCGCGAGATGCGAACGTCGCCTGAGCACACTTACGGGCCATTTCACGTGGGTGTTCGCGCCGCCCGGGGTTCCTGGGTTGACGGCCGTCCCCGGCGCCGTTCGGTCTCGCGAGGATGGCTCAGACCCGTACGGGCGTCAATACTGCTGGCTATTCCGATGGCGGTCCCAGGTCTTTGACTTCTCCGCTGCTGCTGCCCAGGAATGCCCGGACGGCCTCAAGCCCCGCCTGGGCTTCAGCGTATCCGGGATCAATCCTGATGGCTTCCTCATAGCATTCGACGGCGAGGTCGTACTCGGCGGCCATTGCGTACGTGCTTCCCAGGCAGGTGCACGCCTTCACAAGAGTGGGGGCACGAGCAATCGCGTCCCTGAAGTCGGAGGTGGCCCTGCCGTACCGTTCCAGATGAAAATGCACCAGCCCCCCGCAGGTAGCGGAATTCGGCGTTTTCACGGTCAAGCCTGATCGCTCTCGTAAAACTCCTCGCGGCGCTCTCGTGTCGCCCACGCCTGGCATGCTCCATACCGCTCTCGTAACGCGCCTGCGCTCTGCTCAGCCTATGCAGGTTCATTCGTGCCGGCTGATGCTCATTCATGGACTCTGCCCCGTCACAGTTCTCTTATGGTCTTTCGGCAAGATCGGGCAATGTGGAGCCGACAGGAACAACTCGCCCCGCAGGCGCCTGGGCGCCGCTTACAAGCCCGGCGCACGCACACTTCTCGGCTGCTCGACAGATTAGCCTGTCAGTGTTGCCGCCGCAACATACGGGTAATTGTCGTTGACCGGGACTGCCTAGATTACCTTCGCCCAGTCAATGTCTGTAGATCTGCTGGGTTGTCGAGGCTGTCTCTCGTCTTCGACAATACTTACGCAGAGCGTTTCACTCTCGTCTTTGGTCAACCGCAACCAGCACGACAGAGGCGGAGGTCCATCCTCTTCATCGTCCCACACCATCTTGAAATTGACCACCAACCCGTCGTAAAGCGCGAAACCACGGTACTGCGCAAACAGAAAGACCTCGCTCATCATCTCCTTGCCTACTTCGAGCCTGTCCAGAATGTTGCGGTCGCTTGCGGGTCGAACGCTGAATATCGCTGCTATCTCGGCTTCGATCTGCTCCATCTCCGTAACTGCCATCGGGTAGCTCCTTCGCTCCTTGTGTCTATAGCCTTATCATTCAAGACCTGTCCCGAGACATTTTCAAGCCAGTATCCACACCAATTTGAGCCAATAGGCATATCCACGGTGGCTCGTAAGGTTAAGTGCGCCCTCCAGCCTTGCCACGAACTCCACGCTCAGTTCGGGGATACGCCACGCGTTGGTCCACCAGGGCTTGAGTTCGTTCTTTTCAAGCTCTGGCGCACCGTCTCCCTAGCTATGCTCTCCATACAGCCCGATTCCACGACCTTGTACTCAAGCAACTCCAGCGTCAAGTGCGTATGGCCCTCGGGAGGGTCGATGCACGCTATGGCCACAAGGTGCGCTTCGGCACGCTCGTCCAATTTGCGTTTCTGTCCGGGACGCGATCGATCGATCAGCGCGCTCTCATGCCCCTCCTCCCAGAAGCGCTTATGTGTCCTGAATACTGTACACTTGCATTTCGACGACGCTTCGGCTATTCGGTTGTCAATCCGGCTTTCGTCGTCCTAGATGTCAGGTTATGCTGGTCCTCATACACTTCTTTAGCTCGCCTTGACGCCTCCCTGTAGATGCCTTGAAGGGAGGTAGCGAAGTCTTGGTTCCCGCGCCAGAAAGGAAATCGGCCCAGCTGTTGCGGCAGGGATGCGTCGGCCTCCGGCGGTTCCGCCGGGCCAGCGTAGTCTTTTTCGTCTAATCTCGCCAGTGGGTTGAGCCAAAAGTCTTCCGAGTCTGACGGCAAAGGTTCTGCTGCCAATAGAGGAGCCTCAAGAGTCTGTGCGGCGCGACGAAAATCGTCGCCCAGCAGACGGTCATGCTCCAAGCCCCTGAGTCGAAATATCAGAAAGGGGTCCCGGTCGAACTCCTCGCCCAACAAGAGATACACCGCGGCGACATGCTTGCATGGGTTGGAGTAGTCCGGGCAGGAGCAATCGGTTTCCAGATCGTTCTCCCTTTCGGGAAACATAGACAAACCTATCGAATTGAAGGTGTCGTCAACATCATCGGGCATGCGCCCGGACAGCAAGCTGGCGGCTATTATGGGCTGGTCGGTAAACTCCTGAAGGACGAGGTCCCAGTTCTCAGGACTGATCATGCGTACCTCAATGCTCACGCTGTATGGTGTCGCTCGCGAGCCTTGCACCCTGGCCTTCACCATACCTGGCCGTACATCGATGGATATGACCTGACCCCGGCGGGCGTATGAACGACCTCTGCCCAGGCGAGCGCCTATCTCGAATTCGTCAAGCGTCTGAAGCCAGCGTTTGGACCACCAACTGGAGCCGAATGCTCCACGTTTTGAGCCAGCCTTTATGCCGCCCCTCACTTCGACGGGTCTGCCGTATGGTGGATATTCGTAAGTCATCGGGTCTCCTTGTGTAGAAACAGAACCAAGCTCAATGCTGTCAGTCGGACGCGGTTGCGCTGAGCGCCAGCACATCCCGTAGCTCTGCGTTTGACAGTTCCGTCAGCCAGCGTTCCGAGGTTGCGCCAACTACTTGCTTTGCGGTCTCCTGCTTGGCTTCGATCATGAGGTCGATGCGGTCTTCCAGCGTCCCGGCGCATATGAATTTGTGGACATGGACGTCCTTTGTCTGCCCGATGCGGAAGGCGCGGTCGGTAGCCTGATTCTCCACTGCAGGGTTCCACCAGCGGTCGTAGTGAATGACATGATTTGCACGGGGTAGATTGAGTCCCGACCCTCCGGCCTTCAGTGAGAGAACGAATGCAAGTGGACCCTCGGGGTCATTCTGAAACCAGTCGACCATAGATTCGCGCTGCTTGCGCGGGACGCCGCCGTGCAAGAATGGGGTTTCCAGCCCGTAGGTCTCCTGTATGTGTTGCTGCAAGATCGCGCCCATCTCGGCGAACTGGCTGAATACCAGCACGCGGTCTCCCGACAGCACTATCTCGTCCAGCAATTCTTGGAGCCGGGCAAGTTTGCCGGAACGCCCGTTGATGGCGGAGTTATCTCCAAGCAGTTGCCTGGGATGGTTGCACACCTGCTTGAGCTTAGTCAGCGTGTCGAGAATGCTTCCCCGTCGCTCAATGCCTGTGGCATCTTCTAGACGAGTCTCCGCCTCTCGCAGAACCGCCTCGTAGAGCGTGACTTGTTCCCTTGTGAGATTGCAGTATTGCTTGGTCTCATGCTTGTCGGGCAGGTCGTCTATGATGGCCCGGTCGGTCTTGAGACGACGCAGGATGAAGGGCCCTGTGAATTTCTGCAGGTGGCTTGCCACCTCTTCGTCCTTACGGACTTGGATCGGCTGGAAATACCTGCGTTTGAACTCGGCCTGAGAACCCAACAGCCCCGGGTTCAGAAACTGCATGACGGACCAGAGGTCGCCGACATGATTTTCCACAGGTGTTCCGGTGAGGGCTATCCTATGGTCGGCCCGAAGCGTTTGCGCGGCGGATGCCTGCTTGGACACCGGGTTCTTGATGTTCTGCGCTTCGTCCAGTATGACGGACCGCCATCGCATTGAAGCCAGTAGTTTTATGTCTCTTGCCATAGTTGCGTAACTGGTGATGACCATCTGGTGGCTTGCCGCCCGCTCCCTGAAGTCGGCGCCGCGATTGCGGTTCGGCCCGTAGTGTACCAGCACGGCAAGCTCGGGCGTGAATTTCGCAGCCTCTCGCTGCCAGTTGTTGATGACCGAGGTGGGGCAGACCAGCAGACTTGGCAGGCGGTTCCCCTGCCGGTAGTCCAGTTGAAGGGCGGCGAGCGTCTGGATGGTCTTTCCAAGACCCATATCGTCTGCAAGGCAAGCTCCCAGTCCCCACCGCTTCAGGAAAGCTATCCACGAATAACCCAACTGCTGGTACGGACGAAGCTGCCCGACGAATCCTTCGGGGGCGTCCAATTCTTCGATTCCGCCTTTCTGGTACAGGCGATCTAGCATATCCTGAAGCCATTCATCCGCTTCGAGGCGTAAGTTATCATCCTCTGCCCGAGTGTCTGCGCCCAGGCCGACATGCAAGACCTCCTGTAGGCTGAGATGCTCTTTGTTGCGCCAGTATTCTGTCGCAGCCTTGATAGCGCCTGCGTCAATCTCTACCCACTGTCCCCTGAAGCGCACAAGCGGCACCTTCAGTTCAGAAAGAGCTTCCAGTTCCTCCGGGGTTATCCGGCTGTCCCCTATGGCCACTTCCACATCCAACTCCAATAGAGTTGCCATGCTCATGCCGGAGCCGCCCTGCATAGTCGGCGTCTTTACCTTCACGCGAATGCCGGGCTTGGTCTTGGTCCCATGACGAGTCCACCACGCAGGCAGCAGCACTCCGAAGCCGGCCTGTTGAAGTGCGGCAGCCTGGTGTGAGAGGAATTGATAAGCCTCTGCGTCGCCCAGTCTGCATCCTGCCGGTTCTTTCGTTTTCAGGCTTTCTGCTATAGGCGCACAGATCATGGACGCATGGGCAAGGGAACTCAGCAAGAACTCTCTGAGGTTCAAGTCACTGCGCTGTTCTTCGACCTTTCGGTTCCAGATGTCAGAAGCATTCATCAAGAGACTGTAATCATCATGGGGTTGCAGCAAGTATCGGAGTCGCCATATATTCCGTCGAATGGCGGCAGCCTCTTCTTCGGCGTCATGTTCTTCAGGCTCTTCCAGTCTCAGGCAAAGCCGATAGGGAGAGTTGGCAGCTATGGCAATGGGGTGTTGCCAGTCTGCGATCTGGCGGCGGAGGTGCCGGAGCTGAGCATGCTCCCCTTTGACAACCGGGTTCCGACTTCTCAAGGCGTGCAGCCAGGCATCGTGGGTAGAGTCAAAGCGAAGGTTGTCGTCGTCTTCCTTTGCCTGTTGGGTCGACCGGGCCATGCAATCGACAATGCCTGTGATGAACTCTCGGAGAACGGATTGACTGGCAATCGCAGGCGGCTCGCTCGTTTCCGTCTCTGTCATCGCTCTAGCGGGCGGCGGCATCAGGTTGGCAAGTTCTGCCAACCTGTGGGCGTCATCTCCGACAAAGATTGGCGTCCAGACCGCCAATGTGCGCCCGTTGCGCTCGGCAACACCAGGCAGGAAACGCTGGTGCACCGTCAGGGACGCAGCGAACAGGAGCGCGCGGGACCAAAAGGCAAGGTCCGCCCCAATTGCTATTCCGTGCGTCAATGCACTGCGGTTGGTGCATCTCTGCAGCAATTCAACAGCCTGCTCCGAATCGAGTCGTAGAGAAGGCACGCTCCAAGGCTTGATCCGCATCTTCGCACGGGACACAGGACCGGCCATCGAACTGGATGGGTTTGGGGTGCTGCCCCGGCTGGGCAGCCAAGCAATGGCAGGGCCAACTCCGCAGTCTTCTGCTGCCAAGCCAACGGCTTGAGCTAGCCGATGAGCGTCAGCGCAGCGCGGATGCTGTCCAGGGCTCCTGCCGTCAACGCGCGCGCTGTCCGTCGCCCGGGATTCCGAATCTTCGCCCCAAATGGCAAGTCGTCCATCGAGTAGCGCTGCATGAAGAATAAGCACGGTGGTCTCCACTGTTCAAGGGTATCAATTGGGAATAATATACCCACTTAGACAAGTGTGATGTCGGTCCGCCAGTCTTCAAGCCACATGCCCTTCTCGTGCCATTCTTGCATGATGTCAAATGCGGGGCAATGATGGACCAGCGTGGTGTCGCCGCTGAGGGATTATCCCATGCATGTCAAAGATACAATGTCACCCCGGGCCGGGGCCGGCTGGATAGCGGAATGCTTATCCGAGGCGGGCAAGCCTCCTCTGTAGGTTCAGCAGCCTAATCTCGTCCATTGCCTCCATAAGCTCATTCCCCAGGGCTGACGCGGTGGTGATGCCCACCGTCAGTCACTTCTGGCAGGCGGCGAGTCCCAGACCCAGCGCGAAGAACGTCTCAGGGGAGGCGTGTATACGGTCCTCGTATGGGGCAGTCTCTATGGTGAGGATATCGTCATTTCCGAATACTCAGTCTTTCAGGGAGTTACGCCACCGGTTTCCTACGCGCTAGGGTGATGAGTCTGTCGAATCTCTTTACGTTGGTAGTCTTCCAGCGCATGGTGACCAGAGTAATAGATTAAAGACTGGTTCGCTCTGTAGGGCACTTTCCACTCCTACCTAGGGATACTGACTATTGATCTTCCAAGAGAGGAGGTTCAGTCCACCAAGAGACGCGAAGGACGAAAATGGGGTGATCTGTGTCGAATGATCCGTGGTAAGTTCCTGAGTCGCCTACAATGCGCAAGTTTCGTATCTTGTTCAGATTGATTCAAATGAAAACCGTCCTACGAATCAACTTTGTAGAGTATCAATGTAGTCCGAAAAACCAGCCTCCAATTCCGATTCTGAATATAGGGTCCAATTATATCAAGACGTAAGTTGACATTTCTCAAATACCGACACCACTCTCAGACTAAGGTGAATGAATGTCAAGATTCAAAGGAGGCTCACCATGGCTGGTGCGCGCGAGAAGTCTTCCAGTCAGGCACAGCCTGAACTGCTTGAGGGTATGCGCAACATCGCTCGATTGGAAGGGAGGCACTTTCAGGCAGTTCTCGAAGATGCGATGGGCGCCTACATAGAGAGCAAGAACCAGGAGCGGGTTCGACCCGCGATAATGGGCCACTTCTACGCGAGCCTTGAGAGGAACCGGCGCCTAGGCGAGCTGCTCGGCAAGTCCTGACGCACGAATTCCCGACCATCGAAGACATTCTGGCAATACACGAAATCGCCGTGCAAGAATTCGGAGGCCCACAAGGACTGAGGGACCAAGCCGCGCTGGAGTCCGCTCCCCTGAGACCGCAGCTGCGCTATTACAACGAGATCTCGGAGGGAGCTGCTGCGCTCATGAAAAGTATTGCTATGAACCACCCGTTTGTGGACGGCAACAAGCGCACCGCCGTCTTCACGACGGACGCATTCCTGAGGATGAATGGCCTGCCCATAGACTGCGACAACCAGGAAGCATACGAGTTCTTCATGCACTCGTATGAGACACATTCTTTCCGATTCGACCGGTTGCACGAGTGGCTGAAACAGCATGTCAAGCCGCTGATGTAGTGGAAAGTTTTCAAAATGACCACGAAAGCGGCCGCCCGCCGGGACTTCCTGTCATGGTAATCTGATGGTGCAAATACCAGTGAAAGGGAAACGCCATGATCGAGAAGCCGTCCGGTCGGTCGAGTGAGGACGAACTTGAAGAACTGCTCGCTCACTTAGGCGGCACAGAGGCGCTTCGAGACGACCCTAATGACTTCCGCAAAGCAGTCAACCGACTGCGGACTGAACGCGACTTGCTTACGGAGAAGCATCCCGAAAGATGGGTTTCGATGGGCAAGGACGGCGTCGTGTCAATCGGCGATTCAATTGAAGAGGTCGTAACGGCCACCGAAGCGAAGGGCGTCAACACCGGCAATGTGATAGTCGAATACCTCGACCCTAATCCGGAGCGGTTGATTCTTTGATTCGAGGCCATTTGGACAGGGGGCAACCACAGATCGATCCAGACGACGCTCTTCTACCTGGAGCTTGTGCCGGACCCGACAGCGAGTCGGGCCCTCGTGATCGCTCTGACCGGCAACACCGCAACGCTGAGCGACGCACACGCTAACATCGGCGACCTCTATCCATCAGGGCGGCCTCTCCCAGTATGGCCCGGCCCTCCCGAAGTTGCTGGAATGCCGTGTTTACATCGAGCGGTTGGTGCTCAGTACCGGCCGCAAACGCCGTAAGTCGATAAATTCTGTACTCCCTCGGGTCCGGCTGACACCGCACGAGTACGTTGAGGTATCCCTGGCCGAAGGGAACTCGGACGATGCGAGCGATGTCGTAAATCTCGAATGCCGGCATGCTTGTATTTTCCTCCGCGTCCTTGATAAGCATCAAGTAAGCTTGATGCCAGAACCTCTGGGTGAGACCTGCCTCTCGCGCACAGTCGCTTAAGAAGAAATCATGATTGGATTCGGTTTCGGGCATGCTGTTTCCCTCTCGACTTACTTAAATCTGGTACGTTAATTGACTGTCAGCGGACTGCATTATGCTTCACGGCACAACCTGAGGTGCTGGCCGCGTATCCCGTGGAGCTTGCCGAGGATGGGAAAAGAACGTCCACGATTCGATTTGCTGTCGCGGCAATCGTCGACGCACTCAGGCGCGGCTGCCCCCACAAGTCACGGTCGCGGGGGGTTTGTGGACCTCTTCCGGCAACCGGCTGACCGCGTAGAGCAGCACGTTGGTGTCAGTTAGTCGCATTGACCCTCCCGGTCACTTCGGCGTACAGCTCATCGCGAGTCAACCTTTCCGACACTCCCACACCACGGGCATCGAAGTCCGCAAGCACTTCGTCCAAGTCGCGTGGACGAAGCGCAACGGGTGTTTCCTCATGACTCGGAACGGTGGATATGCTGGCGGTTGGCCTGTTTTGTGCGATGCTCCGCAGAAACTCCCTCACCAACGCCGAAACCGATGTGTCCAACTCCGCCGCACGGATGCGTACCATTCGATGGGTCTCCTCGTCAACGGATACCGTGATGTTCTTCATTGGGTTCCCCTCACAGAAAATGTGATTTACAGTATAGCGGAGCTGGAGGTTGGCAATGGCGGAGTAGATGCCGACATGGATATCACACCGCAAGAGTTTGCAATATCATTTCAGATGAAAACGCTCAGGAGATACAGCAATGGCGGCCATCAAGGCAATCCGCTCTGAAGATGACTACAATGATGCTCTTGCCAGGATCGAAGAGATATTTGGCGCAGAAGCTGGCACTCTCGAGAGCGGCGAATGTGACGAGTTGGTTGACCTTGTGGAACTCTACGAACAGGAGCACCACCCGGTTGGACCACCAAGTGTGAGTGCGGCCTTCGAGTTCCATAGGGAGCAGACTGGGCTGTAACCTCGAACCCAAAATGCATCCCGGGACGGTATGCATCGAGCTGAACCACGATAATCTTCGCATACTGAAAATGACAGCCCTCGACAGCATATCGCCATCGGGGGCTCTATATTTCTGCAGAAATGTCGATTATTGTGCAAGTCGACATTTGTGTACCAAGTCCAAAAGCCCGATAAATCAGGAAGGGATTTTATTGAAGGGAGGCGACATTACCGTGGAAGCCCAGGAATCGTCTGATTCCGTAAGTCGCCAGGAATGTTACGATGACGACAGATTGGCAAGGATTATAGCGAAGTTAGGCAAGTTATCTGATTTCAGTAACTTCGCTTGAGAAGGGCCCATCGATGAGCACAGCCCCCAATCCTCCCGGTGAGTTTCCTGGCTGGCGAGTCCTTCAGGACACCGGTGCAGGCGACGGCGTGCCCACCGAGTGTGAGAGCTGTGGCAAGCCTGGCACTCCTCGTCAGCAGTTTGAGCACTTGGGCGTCAAAATCTGCTAAATGTGTGCCGATGAGCGCGTCCGCGAGCTGCGAATGGCAGGCGTCGAGTGGGATTAGCCAGAACCGGGTATTCTCCGGAATTGTCACTATTCCTGACGTTCTTGAAATAGACCGCCGGTGTAGCCGGAATCTCTGCCAGAGCAGTCTCGTCCATATTCGATAACTGAAACATCTTTAATTTTCCATATCGCAATTGGGGGACGAATGTGACGCTTTCATCAGGTCTGGGTCGCAGATCGCACGGAAGACTCGTAACCGGTCCGGGTGGCTATCGGGCCTACGTGCCTCATCCGCTGCCGCCCTCTATCCCGTGGGACGATACGCTTATCCGGCATCTCTCTGCCGCCGATCGGGCCATAGGAAAGCTCGAGATCGAGGGGCGGCATCTGCCTAGTCCCAACCTGATGATCAGACCGTTCACCCGCAAAGAAGCCGTGCTTTCCAGTCGAATCGAGGGAACACAGACGAGTCTGCGCGAACTGCTGGCCACAGAGGCCGGAGCTGTGGTGAATCAAAGCCCCGCCGACCTGCAGGAGGTGGGCAACTACGTCACGGCGCTTGAGTACGGGCTGCGACGCCTGGACAGTCTGCCGCTCTCGCTGCGCTTTATGTGCGAGTTGCACGAACGGCTGATGCGTGGTGTCCGCGGCGACAGCGCAAAACCCGGGGAGTTCCGGCGCGTGCAGAACTGGATTGGCGGCCCCGGCAGCACCCTCCGGAACGCCGTTTATGTGCCGCCGCCGCCCTCCGAGTTGGGGAGTTGCCTTGCTGACCTGGAGCGATATCTGCATGATGAGTCATTGCCGCCACTGGTGCATGCGGCGCTTGTCCACTCACAGTTTGAAGCCATTCACCCGTTCGTCGATGGCAACGGGCGCGTCGGGCGCCTGCTGATCACGTTTCTGCTCGTGCAGCGAGGCCTGCCGCTCTCGTCTCTTTTTCTACATCTGAGCGCGCACTTCGAGCGTGAGCGGTCTCAGTATTACGCACGACTGCTGGGCATCACTGAGCGCGGCGAATGGCAATTGTGGCTGGACTATTTCCTGATAGGTGTGGCCTCTCAGGCTGATGATGCCATGGCGAGGATGCGGCGCATAGAGAGTCTCCTGTCAGGCTGGAAGCTTGAGCTTGCCCGTGAGCGATCGCAGGTGCCGGAGAGGGCGCTCGACCTGTTCTCCGAGAACCCGTTCTGGACGGTCGGCGCGCTTGCCGAAAGGTTGGGAGTCCCTTACACGACGGCTCAGAGAGCGGTCAACCGGCTTGAGACGCTGGGCGCGGTGTCGCTGGATAGCGGTGAACGGCGCAATCGCGTGTACTGCGCTCGGGCGATTCTTGATGTGCTCGAAGGGTCTTCTCAATAAGGAGAGCGAAGTAAAGCACGAGATGCGGAGCATCTTGGGCGACTCGTTCTACCTATGTTTGCTATCCTGAGGACAGGATAACAACAGGTTGAGAGCAAGACCATGGCGCAGGTCAATGTCGATTTTGAGGTAGAAATACAGGTGGCCGAAAGGGACGATAACCTCTACGCCGCCACGATAATGCCTTTCCATGTAACCGGCTACGGAGATACGTCCGACGGAGCAATCGACCGTGCCAAAGAGGGCCTGCATCATCTGCTCGTGGCATACGAAGACGAAGGCAACCTGGAATCTTTTCTGAGTGAGAGTGGCATCGAGTACACGTTCGCGACTGAAGCCCCGGCTATGGACGGTTGCACCCACATCTTCCGCCACATCTACACCCGGCATATTCTGATGAACGAAAATGACCAATAAACGGCTCAGCGCTAACAACTTTGAACGTTGCCAGCGCCTGGTGGCTGCGATCAACACCATCTCGATACACGAGAAACTCAGGATGGCTCGTGTTGATGACGAATCACGCCTCGATGAAGTCCGAGAGGCGAAGGCGTGTCTGCTTGACTTTATCAGCAGCTTCAGCGAAATCGTCCGCGGCGCGGAGGAGAGGCCAGAAAGATTGATCGACGGCGTCGATCCCAGGACAGGAGACCTTGCTCGGCGCTTCATGAGCATCAAGAGGCAGCAACCACGAACATCGGAGCTCGCCACCGTGTCTCTGGACGAGTTGCCAGGCCTGGTGACATCAGAAGACGATGCGGACCGGCGGAGACTCCTGCATTATCTCCGCGATCTTAAGGATCTTCTGGAAGACCATGTTCATTTGGATGTGGTCGACCTTCTCGGCAGTCCTTAAGCGTTGGGCAAAAACCGCTCGAAGTTCTGTTAGCGAGTGGGAGTAATCAAGATGCCGCCCAGCGGACGCTAACGGCCGGCAGCACGATAATCGCCTTCAGGGATAACTTCATGACTACCTTACTGGACACCGACCGAATCACTGGAATAGTACGCCAGCTCCTATCCGAACGGTTTGGGGATAAATTTGACTTCGACCCCATAATCGTCGAGAGAGAATATGACCATGATGGCGATGAGTACGTCCACGTTTACATAGTCTTCGACGGCGACCAGGATGAACTCGATCCGTCTTGGACTGCGGGACTGAGTGGACTGCTGTGGCCGCATCTGATGAAGATGGGATTCGATAACCCGCCAAGCAAGTCATTCATCGAAAAGTCGGAGTGGCTTGAAAGTCCCCGCGTGAGGGCATGTTAAATTCGCGAACTTGGCAGCAATCTCCTGAGTCGTTTCTATTGGCTGCCGTCACCCGATCAGTGGGACAATTGCCATACTCCGAACCTGTCGCGATTCTCGACGTGCTATCCTTGGCAATATCAGCTCGACCGGAATTGGAAAACCATGTTTACCAAGCCCTCAAAGACATTCGACGAAGATCTACCTCAAGGTAGGATGTTAACCGAAGAAGAGGACCGCGAGATGAAGGAAAATCTCGCTCGTCGGAACTTCGACATGAGCCTTGATGACTTCACAGAGGCTTGGAAAGCTGGCAAGTTCGACGGCGACAAGGAAAAGCACGGAAGGGTAATCGCCCTGGCAATGATGTTGCCCGAGTATTGGGAAGACTGACCAACCAAACTCGCGAGGGAGCAATTATGTTGGAGTCGAGCGTCAATTACCGCGGACAGACCACGCTTCCGGAGGCCGTCAGGGCTGCACTGGGCCTGAAGGCCGGAGACAAAGTGCGCTATGTCCTGGTCGACGAGGGCGTTCTGATGATGCCCGTCCGGCCCACGAGCCGCCTGTTCGGGAGCCTGAATTATGACGGGCCACCCATGGGACTGGAAGACATGGAGTGCGCCATCGCCGAGGGCGCCGTCGAAGGATGAGTTCAGGACCCTGCCAGCCTTGACTCGCGGAGCGTCTTGAAGTGTTCTTCCTAGTCAGGCTCACGCAAGTCTGACTCACTGTCGTTGTGTGTCTGGAAGAATTCCCTGGCCTCCTTCGACGAAGTGAATGGCTTGTCAGGTTCGTGACCTCTTTCAGCGCAAAGGTCAAGATAATCGTCTATCGAAGACTGGAACTCCCTGTTCAAGTCCTCCACTGAAGTCCCCTCGAAGAAGATCACATCGCGGGTGCCAACGACTTCTCCGTGAAAGATCTCCGCCTCATCATCATATTTGAGTTCAGCCAGGTAGCCCTTGTGACTCATCATGGCTCTACGCCCACCTCTCTCAATAATTTTCGCACCGCCTCCACTGCGCCCTTGTAGCATCCGGGCGAGGATGTGGGCGATTAAGGAACCATCGCCAGACTCCCCGGCGGATCCGGCACAAGCTCCAGGTAGATAAGCGTCGTCTGGATCGACGAGTGTCCCAGCCACCTCGAGAGGAAGTTGATTGGGATGCCGTTCATCAGCAGGTGCCGGGTGTAGCTGTGGGGCAGCGTGTGATTCGAGATTCGCCGGCCGGGAGGGTTCCGTTTCGCTGGGCACCTTCCGTCGCCTGCCGTATCCAGCGGCCTGCCGTCGACCGGACTGCACGGATTATCCTGCCGTCCTCGGCTACATTGCCGAACTCAAGGGCGCCGCTCAGCTCAGCGTGCAGCTCGGGATGCACCGGCATGATGCGGGACTTCCTGCCCTTGCCCTACCGCACTCTCAGGGTTGGCAGGTTCACATGAAGCAAGATGTCCGGGACCTCAAGCGCCAGGACCTCGGAGACCCTCAGGCCAGCACGCCACTCTATCATCATCAGGAGTTTCGCCCTGGCATGTGGCGCCGCACGAAGCAGCGCGTTGACCTCGTGGGCCTCAAGGTACTCCGGCAGCTTCTTCTCGACTGGCTCAGATGATTGGTAAGCCTTCCTGGGATGCAGTCCGCGGGGCCTGCGGTTACGAGTGGCCTGCCCGGTTTCAGGGATGGCGGGCAGTATCTCGGTGGTCATTTCGGCAGCCCTTTCTCGTCATAGAGGAGGTCGCCGTGCTCGACCGCGGACGGCCCATCTTTCAGCAGGCCGCGACAACGCCTTCGTATTGCACGAAGTTGCCGTATGCGAGCCTCAACTTCCGAGGCATGTTTCTCTTGCTCTGCGTTCTCGGTCATAGATGTCCTCACGACTCCAGTTGCGGGGCCCCATATCACGGCTCAATCGCCGGAATGATTCGTCCAGTGCGGCGATACTCCGCTGACGCTCTGGCGGGTCGTCTGTCACGGTAACGTCGGGCAATTCCTGCCGGTCGCCGCCAGAGTCGTTTGTGATTTTGTCAGGCATCGGTCACTTCCTCCGAGATATTGTCCTATACGGAGGCTAGGTTGTCCAAATTAAGGAATCGAACCGGGTATAGAGCGAG
>MKWU01003008.1_pt1 | contig 23268 bp, 26 predicted proteins | sample 809101 | NCBI WGS metagenome assembly MKWU01 (sample SAMN05860141, study PRJNA318959) | sponge metagenome | host: Aplysina aerophoba | place: Slovenia: Piran, Adriatic Sea, Gulf of Piran | collected 2013-05-07 | reverse complement strand
GAGTGGATATGCGACGTCGTACCTTTCCTCTCGGTATAGTCTGTTCGCTCGTTCACGAATGTGCCTCATATAACTAATGTCACTTACACTAAATTCTGCTGGATCTTCAGATATGTGACCAAAGCTATATCCATAAGTGGTTACTTCCTCAATGTTCTCACGTTGCTTCCTTCTTTGATCTCGTTTCTGCTTTCTCTTTTGATCTGGAGTCATAAGAGCCCGTTGATTTTTCCCAAAGTCCAACAGAAAATCTAGCCACTCACCGGGAGTAATTCCGTCCTTAAATCTAGGATCCATCTCACGTAGCTCTATGCTATTCAACTTAGAGAGTTTTTCTGAAGCCGCGACAAGCGCGTAATACTGCTCTACAGTCAAATATGTATCAGACGTCAGTTCTTGAAATCTCTCAACTGGAATGTTCAGTTCCTTAAGCAAAACGCCAAAATCAGTATCGGTTTCTTCATTTTCAGCTACTGGAAGAACTTCATTAGACAATGTCACAAAATTGAAGAATACGACGGTGACCAATACGGCCACCGTGCGTAAAACTATCAAGCATATTTTTCTCATCAAAGTCAGATTCATGACATACTCCTAGCAAGGCGGATAGCCAACTTCTTCGATACGGATAACGTTTCCTTCTGCATCGTAATAGAGGCACACCTCTCTCAGAGGAGCTCCTCAATTCGTTCCTTGTGCAGTTGTTCCTGTAATTTTTCTTCAATAGGCTGCAATCCCATGAATGTTCCAGGCTCTTCATTCACTTTATGTGCCCAACTCTTATAGGGCCAACTTGCGTCGGCAATTGACTCAAGCCGAAATCGACAATAGGTTCGTTTGACAATGCTTGATCCAAAATGCACAGAGTACTTATGGTCAGTCGAACAGACCTGATACTCAGAGTATCCGAACTGCTCACGGTAACCGTTTACCACAGCCTCAACTCTAGGAAGAACCTCGTGTGGCACTTGCCGCATATACTTTTTGAAAAGCACCCGATAACCAGGCTCAGTTGGCGGAGCGCTCGCTGCACCTAACCAGCCTAACGCTCGCATATTACTTTTCGGAACATCACCCAAACCATTGAACAATATATATGCCACTCGCGATTGAGCATCTCGAAATCCTCTCTTAGCTAAGTCGAGTAAAAGTGGATAAGCGACGTCGTACCTTCGTTCTCGGTATAGTCTGTTCGCTCGTTCACGAATGTCTCTCATATGCGTAATGTCTGCAACACTAAATTCCGCTGGATCTTCAGAAATGTGACCAAAGCTATATCCATAAGCGGTTACTTCCTCAATGTTCTCATGTTGCTTCCTTCTTTGATCTCGTTTCTGCTTTCTCTTTTGATCTGGCGTCATAAGAGCCCGTTGATTTTTACCGAACTCCAACAGAAAATCTGTCAACTCCTCAGCAGAAATTCCGTCTCTAAATCTAGGATCCATCTCGCGGAGCTCTGTGTTATTCATCTTAGAGACTTTTGCCACGGCCGCGTCAAACGCTTGCTTCTGTTGCACAGTGAAATATGCATCAGAGAACAGTTCTTTCACACTCTCAACGGATATGTTTTGTTCCTCAAGGACGTCACCAAAATCACGCTTGGTATCTTCCATTTCCTCTACTGGAACAATTTCATTAGACAATGCCACAAAATTGAAGAATACGACGGTGACCAATACGGCCACCGTACGTAAAACCATCAAGCATATCTTTCCCATCAAGGTCAGATTCATGACATACTCCTAGCATGGCGGATAGCCAAGATTGACGGACACAATCACCATACAGAAGCTTGTTCAAGAATTCCTCACGAAACGACTACCACCTGTTCTTTCTTTACCAAACTTTTCATGTAGCAATTGCGATTTAACTTAAGAGAAGCTTAACTTGCGGCTGAACCTGAAACAAGCTCAAACATATGCCGTAGTGGTGTCTAAGTGCAACCAGATAGGTATCACTATGACACCACATGATCGTTGTTGCGTTATCTAAGAGCAACAAACATCTGGGAAATGCGTCGTGGCTTGATTGCTGATATGAATCCATTGAGTCAATACCCACTTTTAACGATTTACAAATAACGAATTTTCAGTCCTGATTGTGCGGTTCAACGTACTTTGTCTTTTGTCGTACAGGGTGGTTTAACCGTCTTCCACCATTTTTAGACCAGTGAATGCTTGAGCTTTGGCTGAATTCCTGGACTCAGTTCTGTAACAAGGACATGGTCAGAATGAAAAGAAAACAATACATTGATGATCTTTGCGCCACAATGCTCGATGGGTCGAAAAAGCACACACGGTTTGTTTAGTCTGTGAACAATACTGTGTCAGTCCGGCAACAATCTATTCATGGTGCCGTAAGCAGGAGCCACAGCGTAGGTTGCCTTATGAGACAATGGAAACGACAGGTGAATCGCGTCCTCAATGAAAACAAGCCGTTGAGGGAGGATGTTACCACTCTGGAAACGGCTACCGGCTACTTCGTCTGACATGGCCCTGGTATGTCCATTGGACTTACTGGTTCATCGAGATGAATTAAGCGATTGTTCAAGTCAAACGAATGTGTCGAGCACTGGCGGTAGCGAAAAGTGGTGACTACCAGTGGCAACCATGTACCGAGTGAACGTGCTAAACTGGCCACAGCACTCAGACTGGTACTCTATCGACTCCATGCGATGAAGCCATTTCACCGCACGTTTGGTTTGCCCAGAATGCATGCTCTAGAGATTAAAGAATGCTTCCAGGTGGGTGTGAAGAGGGTGACACGATTGGCTAGAGAATTGAATTTGCAAGGCAGTCCACGGCGACTTAAGGTGCGAACCACGGTTCCGGCTGACAAGGTCTGGTGTAGCGAAGACCGGGCGCTACATGAGTTTGTGAAGGATGAGCCGAATCGGGTTTGGTACAGCGATGCGATTCAGATACCAATGGAAGAAGGTGTCGCTCACTGAGTAGCGTACCAAGATGCCTGCAGTCGTCGAATGAGCGGTTGGCGTATGGGATTGCGAGAGAAGACGAGTCTCTACATTGAGGCATTGGAGGCAACCATTCTGCGCTGTCAATCTGAAGTAGGACTCATCGTCCATTCGGATCATGGATACCAGTACACCTCGTGAGCGTTTCGCGATGGGTTGGCAAAATATGGACGTCAGCCATCCACGCGTGAAGTGGGAAATTGCTTTGATAACGCCGATACGGAGTAACGCCGTTGCGGACACATGGTATTCGCACTTCAATCGAGAGGCAATCGGTGATCGCATAACCAAGGATCTTTTGGAACTAGAAGCACGACTGAAGGCGTACATGAACGGGTTCTACATTGCAGCGACCTGAAGTAAACCCAGAATGGACAAAAACACTTCATCAGCCCAAGGTTAACCTTGGGTTGCTTAAGTCATTATTTTTGAATAACTCGGGACCGGGAAACTGTCCAAGCCCAGTAGCCCATACTATAACTCATTGATTTAATGAAATATAGAGGTACGTTTGCTTGACTTAGGGTTTCGATTACAATCAGTTTACTTAACAAGATTTTCTCGCCATGCCTATCTTCCAATCCAATGATGTGTCCATCAACTACGAGATTTTCGGATCTGGATTCCCAATACTACTCTTCGCGCCTGGAGGCATGCGTTCAGCAATACCATTTTGGAAAGGTAGCCCCTGGAATCCAATCGAATCACTCCAGAATGACTTTCAAGTCATTGCCATGGACCAGAGAAATGCAGGAAACTCCAAAGCACCTGTAAGTGGTGGCGACGGCTGGAGTACATATACAAGAGATCACGTAGCGCTTCTAGATCATTTAGGAGTGGATAAATGTCACGCCCTCGGCGGTTGTATCGGCGGACCCTATTGCCTTGGACTAATTGAGGCAATTCCTGATAGAGTGTGCTCTGCGGTGCTACAACAATCGATCGGTGCAGAAAACAACCAGGATCTATTCTTTGAGATGTTCGATCAATGGGCTAACGCGATTAAGACCGATCATCCAGAAGCATCTGAACAAGACTGGATTTCGTTCCGAAGCAATATGTTTGAACAAGAATTCGTCTATAACGTAGATCGAGAGTTCGTTCAAAGTTTGAGTACACCTTTGCTAATACTCATGGGTTCCGATGCTTATCATCCTGAGTCCATCTCCAGAGAAATTCATGCTCTCGCGCCCAACTCCATCCTCAAGGAAAACTGGCAAAACGCAGACGACAATACTGAGGCGGAAGTTCTCAAATTCTTGAAAGACAATACGCCTTAACTTACATTTCCGTGACCATCGCTTACCCGCAAAGAAATTTGTAGCTGTAGGCCGTTGAGCTAGGATTAGATATCAGCCCCCTAAAGTCGTGTTCGAATCGGAATTTCAAGAGTCAAAGTTGTATACTCCATAAAAACGATACCCATTTGAGGATCGAGTCATTAGCCAGAAAGCATCTACCGGTTACATCGTTGGGATGGCTATCCTAGGAGTTGCGGTTGTTATCGTTACGCTCCTTATTGTCGTACCCGTATTTTCCTCTGCTATTCCAATTTGGGTTAAGTTGCTGATTGCCCTCCCGATTCTTGGTGGCGGTATTCTTTTGGCGGTGGTGATTAAAGATCGGTATCGTGAAGCCCCACATGATAAATACAAGGACATAGAGAGGTGAATCTATGATTTCTGCAACAACTGAAACTATCCCTGGTTACAACGTCGTAGAGGTGCTTGGTATCGCTCGTGGCAACGTTGTAAGAGCCAGAGCAATTGGCAAAGACATCATGGCCAATCTTCGATCAGTGGTCGGCGGCGAAATTCACGAGTACACTCAGCTCGTTGCTCAATCACGCGAACATAGCGTGGACCGCATGCAGGAGAATGCTGCGGAGATGGGAGCCAACGCTGTTATAGGAGTGCGTTTCACCACCTCTGTAATGATGAATGGATCTGCGGAACTCCTAGCTTACGGGACCGCCGTCAAGATCGAACCCGTCAGTTAATACTTATGCAACTCACCAGCGTGAATATCGCACAGTTGGCGAAAGTCGGCGAGTTTAAAACAGGAATCATGAAGATTCCCCAACAAGGTAGTTGCCACGTCAGTAAATCTGGCGTAGACGGTGACCATATCCATCACAAGTCTGATCACGGTGGTAGCGATCAAGCGATTTACTGTTATGGTGGCGACGACTATGCATGGTGGCAGAGCGAACTGGGTTATGAACTGAATCCAGGTACTTTCGGCGAGAACTTAACAATCCAAGGGTTGAGTTGTAAAACGGTTCATATTGGTGATCAACTGACCATCGGCGATGTCGTTTTAGAAGCTACCGCACCTCGCATACCCTGTGCAATCCTCGGTGCAAAAATGGAAGATCCACGATTTCCCGTGGCATTCCGACGCGCCGAAAGGCCTGGCTTCTATTGCCGGGTCTTAAAAGAAGGCCAACTAGAAAAAGGGATGCCAGTAATCTATGCATCCAATGATCAAGACCAAAAGCTCCAGTTACTCGATCTCTTCCGCTTGGCGTACGACCCAAATCCCGTGCGGGAAACTTTAGAAAAGACTCTGCACTTTCCCATTGCGATTCGTGAACGCAATCGCATTGAAAAGTTAATACATTCAATGGCTTAGATGTCGTGGAGTACGATTCTGGCACAGCCATTCAATTTGTAATATTCGCTGTGATTTTCGGTGTGGCTTTCATGTACGCTGCTTGGCGCATTGTGCGGAAGGTAGAGAAGGACGATTCGACGAAAAAGTGAGTGAGACCGACCGAAACCGCTGGAATGACCGATACGAATCGGGTGAATATCAAGGTCGCACTCATCCGAGCGAGCTAATCCGAAATTGGCACAGAATCTGTAACGTAGGCTCAGCGTTAGATCTTGCCTGCGGCATCGGACGCAACTCTGTGTATTTGGCAGATCAAGGTTTTAATGTCACAGGGCTTGATATTGCCGATGTTGCGATCGACAAGGCGATTCAGGTTCATTGCAATCCCTCTCGTAATCTACGCTTTCAGGTCATGGACCTAGAGAATGCTTCTATCCAAGATAAATACGACTTGATCGTGATGTTTCGGTATGTAAACCTTGACCTATTGGAACGTCTAGTCCATAACTTGAACCAAGACGGAGTAATCATGATCGAGGAACATTTGGTCATGCCTAATCCAAAGGATTTCGCAGGTCCTAAGAGTCTGGATTTCAGAGTGGAGTCAGGCACCCTAAGAAAACACCTAGGAGCTCTTCGGATATTGCACGAATTCGAAGGTCCCACTCACGACCCAGACGGCCAACGAGTCGCCTTAAGCCAGTTAGTGGCACGAAAAATCTAAACGCTATGAAATAATCCAAACCTCTAGAGCTACTTCCCAAACAATGCCTTACATTTCAGATCGAATTGTTCACGATGCCGATTCCCATGTCATGGAAATCCCAAATTGGTTGGATGAATTTGGATCCAAGCGAGTCGTCGAAGCATTTCACAAGAGATTTGGCAAACGATCAAAAAACTGGGCACAGGAACTACAAGCGCAACACCAAAGTAAAGAATATCGAGACAAAAATGAAAACGAAGTCATGGCTCGAAAGAATCACGACGCACTTGGAGCCTTTCGGAAGGAAGATCGCAGTCTTGCAGTGAATCATATAGGTCTATCGTCTCAGCTGGTATTTCCAACATCCACAAACGTCTGGCTTGAAACCTTGGAACACGGTGACGACATTGATCTCCTGTATGAAACCGCTAGCGCGACGAATAGGTCCCAAGTGGATTTTTGTGGGAACGATCCGCGCCTCCTACCCGTGGGTTATGTGTCTTTAGCAGATATTCCGAGAGCGTCAGTAGCAGCTAAGGAAGCAATTGCTCTTGGCGTAAAAGCACTCTTGGTTCCTTGGGCATGCCCTAAAGACCACGCTACCAGTCATATCGAACTTGACCCAGTGTGGCAACAAGCGGCTGAAGCAGAGATTCCAGTTTTGCTCCATGTGGGGTTGGCAGATCGCGTTCTGCCAGCGGCGCACAAAATAAATGGTCTACCCGATGTACCTGATTTTCACGGGGGAGAGGAGAACTTTCGGTCGATTTCCTACATGGCGATTCCGCATGGTCCGATGCAAGCGTTATCCATGCTCATTCTGGACGGTGTCCTAGATAGACATGAGACTTTGAAAATTGGCGTGATTGAGTTAGGTGCTGCTTGGTTGCCTGGATTCATGCGACAATTGGACGCTGGGTTTGAGGCATTTGCAAGACATGAGGAGAGGCTCCAGAGCTTAAAACTTAAGCCGAGTGAGTACGTCACCCGACAGATTCGTGTGACTCCATACCCCACCGAACCTACAGGATGGATCATCTCCCAGTCTCACCAGGATATTTGCATGTTTTCCTCGGATTACCCGCACTTAGAGGGTGGAAGAAACCCCTATGGCAGATTTTCCCGATCGCTTGAAGGCATGTCCGACCAGATCAAGGACAAATTCTTTCAGCACAATTTCGAAGATCTTATGGGGAAACGGACAATGTCCGGAGTTTTTGCGAACTGATTGGTCAATAGAACTCAAGTATTCTGACAGCTAAATCTATCCATTCAATCCTCAACTCAATCAGTCAATCTACAATTCCGTCAATCTAGAAAACCTAACTCAAATGCCAAATACACGAACCTTCGATAGAAGCCAGGAGGATGTTGCAAACATTCTCAATATGGAGCATTTCAATCTGACCGTACCAGATCAGCAACTAGCCGCGCTCTTCTATGTCACGGGGATGGGATTTACCAGAGATCCGTATATCGATTTCGGCACATTCAATATGTGGATCAATGTCGGCGAGCAGCAATTTCACCTGCCAAAAAACAATGCACAAAAGTTTCGAGGAGAGATAGGTGTCGTTATCCCTAGTTTTGAAGACCTAAAAAGAAGATTCGCATTCATAGATCGTCCTATGCAAGGAACGGAATTTAGTTGGGAAGAACTCGACGACCACATGATTGTGACCTGTCCCTGGGGCAATACTTTCAAAGTACTTGAGACAAAACCTGAACATGGTATGAGTCTCGGAATCCTCTACGGGGATATGCAGGTAGCCGTAGGAACCGTTGACGGGATCGTGAAGTTCTATCAACGGGTGCTAGGTACCAAGGCACGTAAGATCCAGGACAACGAAGGTACTCGAGCAGAAGTGGCAATGGGTTACAACCAGACGTTCATATTCAGAGAGACTGAAGGCGAGATACCTGATTATGACGGACACCATATTGCAATTTACGTGTCAAATTTTTCGGCACCTCACAAAGCTCTCTATGAACATGGTTTAATCTCGGAGGAATCGGATCAACATCAATATCGATTTGAAGAAATCATTGATCCGGACACAGGCGAGCACCTTACTGAGATTGAGCATGAAGTTCGTAGCCTATACCACCCAATGAAGCGACGGGTGCTTGTAAACAGAAACGCAGCGCAGACCTTTGGCAACTATGTTCAAGGGCGCGACGCTTTTGTTCCGTGAGCTCATTAGGAACTATTGAGGAACCGTATTACCTACCGATCAAGGATGAGGTAGAGATTTTTCAGGTAGCCTACGAGCAAAGGCTTCCTGTCCTCTTAAAAGGACCTACCGGTTGTGGAAAGACGCGATTCGTCGAACATATGGCGTGGAAGTTGCGCGAGCAGCTAGGCTCCGAGAGCGCAACCACACTACCGCCACTCATCACGGTTTCTTGCCATGAGGACCTCACTTCGACTGATTTAGTCGGTAGATTTCTACTACGTCAGGATGAGACTTATTGGCAAGACGGACCCCTCACGACGGCGGTGCGCCATGGCTCAATCTGTTATCTCGATGAAATCGTAGAAGCGCGAAAAGACACGACCGTCGTCATTCACTCACTTACCGACCATCGACGAATCCTACACATTGAAAAGACAGGGGAGTTTCTTCAAGCTCACCCCAATTTTCTATTGGTAATCTCATATAACCCAGGGTATCAGTCGATTCTGAAAGACCTCAAGACTTCGACAAGGCAACGATTTGCCTCTCTGGTTTTTGACTATCCAGATCCAGAACTAGAAGCCCAGATCATTCAGCATGAAAGTGGCGGCACACACGAAGTTGCACAGAAACTTGCAGAACTCGGTGTACGAGTACGAAATTTGCAGGAACACGGATTCGAAGATGGCGTGAGCACGCGGTTACTCATTTATACGAGTGTTTTGATCCACCGAGGTATAGATCACAATCGAGCAATCGATACTGCAATATTGCAGGCCGTCACCGACGATGCGGACATCCAACAAGCCATACGGGATGTTGTGGACGTCAGTTGGTAACAATTACCTAGACACACCAATACCTCACTCATTTGACTGATTTCGTTGAGCTCGAACGAGAGATTACCTTTTTCATTGAGGCAATTGAAGGCTCTGAGCAACCGCTAGTAGTCAAGACTTATTCCGAAGCGACTGTCCCGAGTCGGCACGAATATGCTGACTTACTTCTGCCTGAGTACATCGACACTTACAGCAATTCTGACGACAACCGAAGCATCTACTTGTGGTTCGTTCTTCAGCAACTAGGGTACAAGCAGTTCGGCACACTCGATTTTAGTTTTCAAACTGCTCTTGACCGTTTTGAATTCCTGGAGCAATCCGAGCGTTATACCTCTCACCGAGCTACGGAATTTGAGAAGTTCTACGCCACTTTTGAGTTGCCAAAGTTAGCTACTCAGCTCTTCGAGATCCTCGAAGCTACAAGGATCGAAACACGGATTTTGGATAGGTTTGTAGGTGCTGAAAGACTCCGTCTACTCACGCAAAAGTTCTACCAAGAGGAACTGGAGGATACCGTATCAGCTGATCCCTACTCTATCCCTGCTTTGCGCGCCGGTCTACTCGGTATTACTTCTCTGGCACCAGAATTTAGAGAACCGTTACCTGCAATCTACACCCCATCTGCAACCGTCTATGACTCACTTTCGGTGCTCTTTGATTGGTACAGCATACTCACATCTGATCTCGAACTCCAATCTACCGAGACCTGGGTAGAGGAAATATCTGATATTCCGCTAGAAATGCGGCAAAGAAAAGCACGCCTGGACGAATGGGAGAACGACTTGGTCCAGATTGACAATCAAATCATGACCTCGGAGTTATTTCATGACCCTGATAGCAAACTCGAGACTGAGCAAGGAGAGGATTTAGAAGGGTCTACGCGGCAAGTTGGCGTCGATGAAGCACGTGAACGTGAGCAATTACGACGGGTCATAGACCTAGAGAGATCCATCCTCGGGTTGCCATTTACAGGTACCCCACGCACAGCGAAAAAGTACCACTACCACGAGTGGGATTACGTGAACCAAGTGTTCCTGCAGAACTACTGTACGGTATTTGAGCGAACTTGTAACGTAGATACAAACGAAAACTCAGAGAATCTAGTCAAGGAGATAAGACCTCTCTTACCTCAAGTAAGAAAGCAATTCGAGCAACTCAAACCGACTGGACTGAGAAGAGTGAAACACTCGTTGGACGGAGACGATATTGACTTCGATAGTCTTCTGAACACTCGAATTGATCTGAAGGCAGGCTATTCGTCAGACGAACGGATTTTTAGTCGTCGAGTCCGAAATCAGAGAGATGTCAGTGCGGTCTTTCTAGTTGATCTATCTGCCTCAACCGACGACTTTGCCGAAGAAGAACCAGAACTAAATTACGAAAGTACCAAGGAATTCAAAGAGCAAGACTTGAGGGATCCATTCTTCGACGATGACGATGACCCGTATCTTCATGGTTCACTCGACTTCGAGACACTGAAATTTCAGCAAGATGAGCGCAAGCGGATCTTAGATGTTGAACGTGAAGCTGTATTGCTACTGGCAACAGCCCTCGAAGATTTAGGTGATCTTTATGCCATCTTTGGATTTTCTGGTTATGGGCATGACAATGTTGAGATTGAAGTTGCCAAGGAATTCAATCAGACCTTAAATCATCGTGTTGTCAATGGGTTAGCAAATTTAAAACCTATGCGATCCACACGTATGGGTCCGGCGATTCGCCATGCGGCTTGGCACTTAAATCAGACCGGTACGGCGATGAAAGTTCTATTGGTGATCAGCGACGGTTTTCCACAGGACCATGACTATGGACCAGACCGAAGTAGCCATGAATATGGTATCCAAGACACTGCTAAAGCGCTACAAGAGACACACTTGGAAGGAATCCAGTCCTTCTGTGTCACGGTAGACAAATCCGGTCACGACTATCTGCGGAAGATGTGCCCTCAATCACGTTACTTGGTAATTGAAGAAACGACCGAGCTACCAATTGCACTTCAAAAGGTGTACCAGCAACTCTCTCAAGGCTAACTCTACCAAGCCGGCTAGGTGGCGGTTAGTCGTCGCCGCCCATGATCCCAAAAATATTGATCAGTGACATGAACATAACCCACAAGTCGACAAATATACCGACCGCGGCCATCACGTAGTTCCTTTCGCCACCTAAGACAATGGCGCTCGTTCGGTACAGAATGCCAGCAGCACAGAGAAAAACCAGGAATCCTGAAATCAGTAACGAAAACCCACTCATCACTCCAGGTAGAAAGATCGTCAGCACGATGAGCCCTAGTACCACAAGACATCCCACGGTCAAGAATTGCCCAAGCCAGCTGAAGTCGTGCTTACGTATGACAGTGTAAGCAGATAAACCGAAGAAGGTCACTGCCGTGACGGTAAAGGCATTTAGCACAATGCTGGGATTCACTGATAGCGTATAGGCTATCATCGGTGCCATATAAGCGCCAAGGAACGCCGAAAGCACGAAGGTCCACACCAGACTCCACATCGAATTTCGAGTCTTCTGGATCATGAACATTATCCCAACCAATCCGATCAAGTACACAAAGAATCCGAACGAAGGAAGCGCTAGATTGATGGCCACTGTGCATGCGAATGCACAGAATAGGATGATCAACCCTAATAACATGTACGTATTCCGTAACACGGAATTGACTTCAATCGCAATGTTTCTATTTCTGACAATTGCCTTAGCGTCTATCATCAGGTCAGTCCTCTAATCTCGTTTTTGTGTTTGATTGCCAGTATATTAACTGGCAAGAAGCTGTACTTTTTCCCTATCGAAGCAAATCTTCGCCTCCTATATTTAGATGCGGAAATGCACTGACAGGTTTCGTCACTTTCATAGTTTAAATTAATGTACTCATCTAGCAACTCCAGACGCGGAGAAAAAATGACTAAGTTCAACCCTATAAAGCTGGTTTGCATGGTAATCCTTGCCGTGATTGGTGGTGTACTCCTATCTTCTTGTCAAGCTATGAGCGCATCAGATTGTTTGGCGACCGATTGGCAGTTCAAGGGAGAAGACGACGGATTGAACGGTTTGCCTGTGTCTACCTTCCAAACCTATAAAGAACAGTGTTTCAAACATTCGGTTTTATTGTCATCGGATCAAATGTCTGACTACGAGAGTGGCTTAAATGTTGGATATCAGACATTCTGTAGAAGAAATAATGGATACACACAAGGAGCCAGAGGTAAAGCAAATCACGATGTCTGCCCACAGAATTTACGAGCTGAATTCAACCGGTCCTATTCGATGGGAAGAGTGTTCAACAGTGAGCGAAAAAAAGTAAATAAAGTGCAGTCGGATATTGACAACAGGAATCGGAGAATTAGGAACATTCAGAGTAGCATCAAGTCTTTGCAAAAAACTGCATATTCGAGCGATACCGACGAAAAAACACAAGCAAGCCAACAAAAGAAAATTGATGATCTTCAAAACGAAGTGAATCAAATTCTTGTCGGACTCCAACCGCTGTATACTGATCGATATCGAGCCCAGGACCAGTGTGAGGAAGTCCGTCGAAGACATCAACGGCAAGGTTACCCAGTACCTGCTGAGTGTTAGGACGTTAAGAGAAATACAAGGAAATTAACTTATGGTATGGAAAAAGGAAGTCGCTGAACTTCAACAAAGACGAGAGTTTTCAGAACTTATGGGTGGCGAGCAAGGCATCGCTGAACAAAGAAAGCGAGGCAAGCTGACTGTTCGGGAGCGCATTCGCTTGATCGCGGACGAAGGCCGCTTTAAAGAAATTGGGCAACTCGCTGGTGCTGCACAGTACGAAGGCAACGAGTTGGTTCATGTCAGACCATCCAATATGGTAATCGGCACAGCAGATGTCAATGGCCGACCTGTCGTCGTTACCGCTGGCGATTTCACAGTTAGAGGTGGCTCCGCAGATGGATCTATTGGTAACAAAGGTGGTCATGCCCAGAAAATGGCACTCGATTGGAAACTACCTTTCGTTCGCTTGCTGGACGCGACTGGGGGAAGCGTGCGTACTTTTGAACAGATTGGCCGTACCTATATCCCAACAAATCCGGTGACGCCAGGGATTGAAATTCTTCTCAATCAGTCTCCAGTTGTCGCAGGCATTCTCGGCTCAGTGGCTGGATTACCCGCAGTCGATGCTTGTCTTGCACACTTCAATGTGATGGTTAAGAATATCAGCCAACTGTTCCCTGGTGGACCTCCCGTCGTGAAAGCGGCACTCGGTCTCGACATTACCAAGGAAGAACTCGGTGACGAACGCTCGCAAGTATATGCGAGTGGAACCGTCGACAATCTGGCCGATACCGAGGAAGAAGCTTTTGAAATGATCAAGCAATTCCTCAGCTACCTGCCAAGTAACGTATGGGAATTGGCTCCTCGTGGACCGACCGACGATGATCCAGAGCGTCGAGACGAAGCCTTGCTATCGGTAATCCCCCGAGAAAAACGCCGGACCTACAATCCTCGAAAGATCCTCAATGCTGTTCTGGATAAAGATTCTTTTTTTGAGATCACCCCGCATTACGGACGCTCCCGGATCATCGGCTTGGCGCGCATGGATGGGTATCCTGTTGGCGTCATGATCAACAATCCCAATCGAATCGGCGGGTCAATGGACGTCTCTGCAGGTACCAAGGTAATTCGCTTTTTGCAACTCATCGACACATTTCACTTGCCGATGGTTTATTTTGCAGACGAACCAGGATTTATGGTGGGACCTGAACAACAGCATCTTGGAATCGTGCGAGCTGGCGCGAAAATGATCTGTGCCACCTTGAGAACACGAATCCCCTGGATATCGGTAATCATTCGACAGCTCTATGGGGTGGCTGGTCAGTGTCACGACCGACCCAGTGGGATGTTCAAGCGTGTCGCTTGGCCATCAGGCCATTGGGGATCAATGCATATTTCAGGAGGAGTCTCCGCAGCTTACCGTCGAATCATTCGAGAATCTGAAGACCCAGTTGCGAAACAGAAAGAGATTGAGGAAAAATTGGAAGCACTCTCCTCGCCATTTAAGACCGCCGAGGCGTTTAACATCGAGGAGATTATCGATCCGCGCGAAACAAGACCGATGATCTGCGAGTTCGTGAAGATGGCTCAACCTGTTTTGAACACCCAATTGGGGTTAAATCCCACTCCGTACATGCCGTAGGATCATTCCTCTCCTTGATAAAGAGATATTCAGTGACTCACTAAAATTGCTCAAGGTTTCTAACTGAATCTTCTCACTCACGTTCTGTCAAAAGGGGTTAGTTCAGTTACTGAGGTAAATACTCGACCGTGGCTACGTAGCTCAGTTGGTTAGAGCGTGGCATTCATAATGCTGAGGTCGTTGGTTCAAGTCCAACCGTAGCTACCACTTAACTCGGGTTTTTCAACCAATCGAACGCAAAATACCTGGGTTTCTATCTCAATAACACGCTTCTAACGTTCTCAACGCATAGCCGCAAGGGTACTTCAATGGCACAGGAAAACAAGACGCAACCAACGGATGTCACGGCAGAGGAATTTCTCGATTCCATAGAAGACGAAAAGAAGCGGGCAGACTCATACGTTCTCCTCGACCTGTTCAAGGAAGTGACCGGCGACCCGCCAGTCATGTGGGGAGATAGCATCATTGGATTTGGTAAATACCACTACAAGTACAAAAGTGGTCAACAAGGTGAATTTATGCGAACGGGTTTCTCTCCTCGCAAGCGAAACCTAACGATTTATGTGATGCCGGGCTTTGACGTCTTCGAGAAACTGTTGACAAAACTCGGAAAGCACAAGACCAGTCGAAGTTGCTTATATGTGAACAAACTTGCAGATGTGGATTTGGATGTACTCAAGCAATTAATCGAAGCGGATGTAGCGCACATGCGCGAGTTATATCCGGAAGACTAGCACGGCTACGCTGCTCAGAGTTACTTGCCAGGTATGGCGTTTAAAGAAAAACCACTTGGTAGTAGATTTCTTTTAAACCGAAAAGCCGAGCTATTTCCGGATGGCGTCGTTTCAGGCTCCGTCTTAGTAACGAACATTGCCTTTGGTGCAGCAGCCCTGGGCGCTGGGCATGTGGAAATTAAGAATGAGAACTCCTGGTGGTTTGCGGCAAGCGAATCCAATTGGCTAGCAAAAGGACTGACCGATGATCACTCTGAAGAGACTCTATTCCTGCAAGCGCTGGATTTCCCGGAGTTAAGCTCTCAATCTATTCGACCAGAAATCTATGTCTCTACCTTCGCTGACCGCGCTTATCTGGATTTGGATGGTAGATTCATTCATCTCTTTGGTGAGGAACCAACGAATCCACTTCCACACATAGATGTCACACCACCGTGGTGTTCCTATGTCTTGGGGTTTCAGTTGAGCTAAGACAAGATTTCAGACATTGAATCTGAAATGCATAACGTCTCCATCTTGCACAATGTAGTCTCTTCCTTCTAAACGTAGGAGTCCTCTGGATTTCGCTCCATTCTCCCCGTCGTTTTCAACATAATCCTCGTAAGCAATCACTTCCGCACGAATAAAGCCCTTCTCAAAATCCGTATGGATTTTTCCAGCGGCAGCTGCCGCGCGTGTTCCTTTAGGAATCGTCCAAGCTCGAACTTCCTTGGGTCCTGCAGTGAAGTAGTGGTGCAGATCCAATAAATCGTATCCTTGTCGGATTACTCGGTCTAATCCTGTCTCCTCAAGCGCCATCAGCTCAAGATATTCAGCTCGCTCACATGCAGGCAATTGAGAAATCTCCGCTTCCAATCTCGATGAAACCGCGACGACTTTAGCTGATTCTTTATTCGCGATTTCATTAACTGCGCTTAGATAGCTCGCACTATCTGACATATCTTCCGATGTATTGGCGATGTACATGACTGGTTTCAACGTCAAAAATCGGTAGGGTTCTAGTATGGTTAACTCACCTTCGTTCCAATTTTCACTTCGTAGCGCCACTCCGTCCTCGAGCCGTTCAAGAGCTTTACTTACCACTGGCAGTGCCCTCAGTGCTTCTTTCTGTCGTGCCCTAGCAACCTTGGTCAGGTTTCGATGGACGCGAGTAACCACATCTAAATCAGACAGTAAGAGTTCGGTATTGATGATTTCAATATCGTCCTCAGGAGACACTTTTCCTCCTACATGGACCACGCTTTCATCTTCAAAACATCGAACTACGTGAGCAATTGCCTCCGTCTCTCGAATATTTGCGAGGAATTTATTTCCTAAACCCTCGCCTTTAGAAGATCCTTCAATCAAGCCAGCAATATCAATAAAAGTCATCTGACACGGGACAATCCGTTCAGGTTGGGTGATACGGGCTAGAGCTTCCAATCGCGGTTCTGGTACTGGTATAGATCCCGTATTAGGGTCAATGGTGCAGAATGGGAAATTAGCGCTTTCGACCTGTGCACGCGTCAGAGCATTGAACAACGTTGATTTACCGACGTTCGGCAAGCCTACGAAACCACAACGAAATCCCATCTCTATCTAATCCGTTGCAGGTTTGGTTTCATTAGGTCTTTCTTTGGATTCCTCATCCGAGACGAGACTTGGCTTACTATGAAACTTCGTCATCGCTTTCTGCCAGTCACCTTCCAATAGCCAACTTAAACACTGTTCGTCCAAGGAACTACTGATCTCGGACAGCTCCCGATCCGCCTTCGGCATGTCTACACGAGTGAGAAAACCAACTACAGCCGAAGCATTACCGGGATGACCGACTCCGATCCGCAGACGACCAAAGTCGCGGCTTCCTGAAAAGTGTTGAATAACGCTTTTGACGCCATTGTGACCATTTGCCCCGCCCCCAAACTTCAGTCGAGATACACCCGCCGGAAAAGCAACTTCGTCATAGGCAACCAGTACTTCCGCAGGTTCTAAATCGAAATATCTACATACGCTACCCACAGAATTTCCTGAGTTATTCACGTAAGTAGTCGGGACGAGGAGACGAACATCTCTGCCGTGAATCTCACCTCTACCCAAGTACCCTTGATGTCTAGTCGACGCGGCCAGATTGATTAGATTTAGCTCGGCGAGACTTTCGACCCACCGTTGACCAGCATTATGTCGAGTTAAGGCGTATTTGCTACCAGGATTACCGATACCAACTATGAGTCGAATGGGAGTGAGCAAAACAATTCCTCGACATTCTCAAACCTAGGAGTTTAAGTAGCACCGTCTGTTAGGGCTATTCGTTTTATTCCGAGTCAGTAGCATCGTCAGACTCGTCGTCGAGTCCAGCCTCTTCCTCGCCGAATTCGTCGGTATCACCATCTTCATCATCCAATCTAGGCGGTTGTACGCTCACTACTTGAATATCTCTGTCTGAATCGTCATCACCGTACATCAAGTTGACTATTGAGACGCCTTCAGGTAACTCAATATCTGAAAGATGAACGCTCTCGTTGACATCAAGATTTACAACATCTACACTGAGGAACTCAGGCAAATTTCTCGGGAGACAACTGACTTCGACTTCAACTAGGTTACGAGCGAGTAACCCTCCACTAAGTCTTACGCCCACACACCTACTCTCATTTTCAAGCCTGATGGGTATCGAAATCTGGACAACTTGATCTTCGCGAATCCGAAGAAAATCGATATGTAGAACGCGATCTGAAGACGGATGTCGTTGCATATCCCGAACTAACACTTGTTGGGACAGGTCCTGGAGCTTGAGATCGATGATCTGAGAAAAGAACCCAGAGTTTTGCATAACTCTCACTACGTCATTATTTGCGATCGAGATTGGAGTTGGAGCTCTATCCGCTCCGTAGACAATCCCTGGTATCCGTCCAGATCGACGTAATCGCCTAACTGCGTTCTTGCTGGATCGTTCCCGACTTTCAACTTCTAAGACTAATTCTTGTGCCATATCATGCCCCACCAGGGGAATTAACAAAGATAAAACGAGTGCTCAGTATCGTCGCAACCTGATAATGTTGGATTACAAAGCACTAAAGAGTGGTGATTGATTCAGTACACTGACTGATTCTTCGTTGCTAATTCTACGAATCGATTCTGCAACCAAGTGGTTCAAACTCAGTTGTCGGATCTTTGGACAGTTCAATGCTTCCTCTCCGAGACGGATGGTATTGGTGACCACAAGTTCATCGATTTCTGAGTCTGTAATACGAGAAATCGCTGGCCCTGAAAGGACTGGGTGTGTGGCATATGCAACCACACTCGTTGCACCATTCTCTTTCAACGCGCTCGCAGCATTGCACATCGTGCCTGCGGTATCCACTATATCGTCTACGATGATTGCTGTTCGGCCTTCTACCTCGCCGATCACGTTCATTACTTCAGACTCATTTGCCCGGTCACGACGCTTGTCGATGATGGCGATGTCTGTATCGTTGATTTGCTTTGCCAGAGCTCTTGCGCGGACTACGCCGCCAACATCTGGACTGACCACCACAGGATTGACATGACGCTGAAATATGGCATCGCGAACCAGGATTGAAGACGCGTATACGTTATCCACAGGGATATTGAAAAAACCCTGGATTTGATCAGCATGCAGGTCAATGGTGCAAATACGATCAATGCCGGCTGTTACCAGAATATCTGCAATTGCTTTGGCACTAATCGCCACTCTTGCAGAACGTATCCTTCGATCTTGTCTTGAGTAGCCGAAATACGGCATGACTGCGGTGATGCGTTGAGCCGAGGAACGTCGAAGTGCATCGACCATGACAACCAACTCAATGATATTGTCGTTCGCAGGATAGCAAGTTGACTGAATGACGAATACATCCATGCCACGAACGTTTTCCTGAATCTCTATGTTGATTTCGCCATCACTGAAACGACCAACATTCGCTTTGCCTAGAGGAGTTCCAAGTTCGAGCGCAACGTTTTCGGCAAGTGCGGGAACCGAACTCCCCGCAAAAAGCACTAGTTCACGAGTTGCCAATCAACTTCTCCGTGTTGAGGCTGGCTGGGGTGGTAGGATTCGAACCTACGAATGACGGGTTCAAAGCCCGTTGCCTTACCACTTGGCGACACCCCAATTAGGTTGAGACGAAACTATTTTAAGTAGCTGGGAAAAATGAGATGTCTAACAGCTGAAATTGTTCCTTGATTTTCGTTCTTAGTTGCTGAACCGTATATCAAGCTCAATTGAATCTTTCCTTACCAGCACGCGTTTCGGTACGGTGTTTTTTCCAATATTCGTACTTTCCGTCATCTTGATCCGCCAACCATACTCCTCGAAAGCTACGAGCTTACCGGTTCCGTCGAAGGAAGTATTCGACACTAACTGAGGCGAATCGGGCTCTAGGTTGAGCCATGAGAGCAGTGACCGCGGAGTAGCTTCAGTGCCCAGCAGGTCGGCAACCCAGATTTGCGCGGCTGTTTCGTCCAAAATTGAGCCGTCGGGTAGCAATACTCTCGACTCTCTCTCGCCAAGTTCAATGCGAGTTCGATGACTACCCATCGGTCCCCATAAATCTATGACATCGGACTCAACATTTTTAACCCATCTGAAGTTAAGTGCATTTTTACCTCCTTGAGTGGAGATGATCACCTTACCACTTGCTTGCAATGTTGTGTCCACAGGGGTGGGAGGGTTCGTCAGAAATTCACAACTTGCTAGTGTTAGAAAGCTAATACACCAAATCCAAGACAAAGGATGGGAACAGCGTTTTCGATTTGAACCAATCGGGCGGTAAAAAATCAAGCGAGCAGGTACGGGTGGAAGCATCTGACTAAGACTAGTGACTTTTCGAATTTCGTTCACACACCGATACTCCCGACAGTGACGTCCCATATGACAATCGACCGCTTGCTATCCGATTAAACCTACACTGATTAACGCTCGTCCAATAAATGGACGAGAGCATACGCCAAACTATTCCAAGGAGCAGGTCTTTACGGCATGGTAATCAGTAGCCATTTAATAAAATCCTATGCACGTAAACGGACATTACTCACCAATCACCCTATGCCGATTCTAGTGTATGGGTTGAATTATCGTACGGCAGACATAGACGACCGGGGACAGCTAGCCTTTTCTGCCGAAGATATTCCTCGCGCTTTACAAAGCTTGCGGGACACTGTTTCAGGTTTAACTGAGGCGGTGATTCTATCCACCTGTAACCGCTCTGAGATTCACTGTGCCTTGGACAGCAAGTCATCCTTGCATGTCCGCAGGTGGCTGGCTCAAGATCGCGATTACTCCAGCGAACTGATTCAAGCCAATGCCTATGAATATTGGGACGATCGCGCAGTACAACATGCGATTGAAACCGCGGCGGGACTGGATTCTCAGGTGCTGGGTGAGACTCAAATTTTTGGCCAATTTAAGGACGCTTACGAAGAATCCCAAAAACTAGGTCACCTCGGAAGGGAGTTGCAGCTGGTTGAGGCGACTGCAATCCATTCAGCTAAAAAGATCCGATCCAGTACAGATATTGGTCGCAACCCAGTTTCGGTGTCTTATGCCGCAGTCAAGATGATCAAACAGGTTTTTACTAGCCTAGAAGACATCTCCGTACTGGTGATTGGCGCTGGAGACAATGTGCGCCTGTTAATGGAACACCTAGTGTCCAATGGTGTGCGAAAACTAACCATTGCAAATCGCACAATTGAAAATGCACAGGAGCTTGCGGCAAACTTTGGTGCAAACACCGTGAGTTTGGACAGTATGCCAGGGCAGCTAGCTAGCTACGATGTAGTCATGAGTTCCACCGGTAGTCCTGAGCCCATCCTAGGTAAGTCTGACTTCACACAGGCGATTACCGAGAGGCGTCGAAAACCGATGCTGGTTGTGGATCTCGCCGTGCCAAGAGACATTAATTCAGATGTATCGGAGCTAACTGACGTTTACCTCTACACTGTCGACGATCTTACTGGCATCATCAAGGAGAATCTAAAACAACGCGAAACAGCCGCGGAGGATGCCAAGCTTCTCGTTCAGGCAGGATTGGAACGATTTAAAAAGGAAAACCAAATCCTTCGCATAGCACCGCTACTTCGGGAATATCGAACTCAGAACGAACAAACTCGTGCAGAGCTTCTCAAAGGTGCTTTAATCAAACTCAATCAAGGTCAAGACGCTGAAGCAGTTGTTGAACGTCTCACCAAAGATTTGACAAATCAGCTGTCTCACAAGCCGACATTGTTACTACGATACTTGGCAGGCGTGCACACTAATCAGCAATTAAAAGCTATCCAGCAACTCTTTGACGAAGACGAGAACTAAAACACTTTGTTTTCGCGTCCTATCGCATGCCACTCTCCAAAAATCTATTCTTCAAGTTAGAGGAACTGAGCGATCGTTATGAGGAGATTGAACGTCTCCTTGGCGACCCCGAAGTAATCTCAGATGTTGAACAGCTACAGTCTCTATCCAAAGAATATGGCGAATTAAAGCCCGTCGCTCAAGAATTTGATAAGTATCTCCGAGTTCTCCAAGAAATGGATGAGGCGAACGAGATGCTCGAAGATGATGACGACGAGGTCCGTTCACTCGTGTCGGAGACGGTTGATGAACTTGAAGAGGTCTTGACAAATCACACGGAGACATTACAAAAGCTGCTGATTCCAAAGGATCCTGACGACTCGAAAAATGTTTACCTAGAAATCAGAGCTGGTACCGGTGGTGAGGAAGCCGCTCTATTTGTAGGCGATTTAAAACGGATGTATCAGCTGTACGCCACGAAAGTAGGCTGGAATACAACCATTCTCTATGAAAATCCCACAGGTATCGGGGGCTTCAAGCAAGTCAATCTGCTCGTTGAGGGTAAGGAGGTCTACAGCAAGCTCAAATTCGAGTCTGGAACGCATCGAGTCCAACGAGTACCTAAAACTGAATCGCAAGGTCGAATTCACACTTCCGCATGCACCGTCGCAATCCTTGCCAAATCTGATGGCGATGTACAGATCGATATCGATAAGAAAGACCTGAGAATAGATACCTACAGAGCATCAGGAGCTGGTGGTCAGCACGTAAATAAGACTGATTCTGCGGTGCGTATCACACATTTACCGACCAATACCGTCGTTGAATGTCAACAAGAACGTTCGCAATTAAGAAACCGTGAGCAGGCCATGTCTCTCCTTCTCTCAAAACTCACACAGCTTGAACGCGATCGAGCAAGTCAAGAGGAGGCCGCCGATAGAAAGACCCAGGTAGGGAGTGGCGACAGGTCCGGGCGTATTCGTACCTATAACTACCCTCAGGGTCGTATGACAGACCACCGTATAAATCTCACACTCTACCGACTGGAAGAGATTCTGGAGGGTGACTTATCTCAAGTCATCATTCCTCTCATACAGAATCATCAAGCTGATGAATTACGATCACTCCAGGTGGTCAATTAACCCCGTTGTAACATCCATCGTTAACGCATGGTACCAAGTACTCCTTCTGTTTCAGAATGCTTACAGGAAGCAACTCGTCGATTACCATACCATGAAGCTCTGAAAGTCACAGAAAAAGCTCTTGACCTCGAACCCGGTACACTGGGAACGTACGACAATGTGCTAGTCGGTGAATGTGACTATTCGCGGTTTGTGAAATCTCTTGATCGCAGATGTTCTGGCGAACCCATTGCTTACATCTTTGATACGCAAGCTTTTCGAACTTTAGATTTGTATGTTTCGCCCGATGTGCTCATACCTAGAGCAGATAGTGAAACTCTAGTTGAAACAGTCCTACCCTGGGTGAGTGAAGGTTCAGAGGTTTTAGATCTCGGCACTGGGTCCGGAAATATCGGTCTTGCTCTCGCAATAGAAACTGGTTGTCATGTAACTTTGGTGGATGTCTTTGAGTCCACGCTAGCTATTGCCCGTAAGAACGCATTAGCAAATAACATTTCGGTGCGCAGTATCCGTTCAAACTGGTTTTCCCGTATCAATGATGCCTTTGATGTCATCGTCAGCAATCCACCCTATGTGAGTTCTGAGGATGAGCATCTTCATCTAGGAGACTTGCGATTCGAACCGCCACAA
>MKWU01003006.1_pt1 | contig 23272 bp, 23 predicted proteins | sample 809101 | NCBI WGS metagenome assembly MKWU01 (sample SAMN05860141, study PRJNA318959) | sponge metagenome | host: Aplysina aerophoba | place: Slovenia: Piran, Adriatic Sea, Gulf of Piran | collected 2013-05-07 | reverse complement strand
CAGGCGGGCGGCCTTGAGCCGCAGTCTGACCCGGCCTGCCGAAATCGGACCGACCGCTTTCGGCGTGCGCCGCACTGGCGGCACCCGCCACCCGGCAGGCGTGCGTGCTGGGGGCCGTACACGGCGCCGCCGGGACTGTCCCGGGAGGTGGCGGCGAACCGGCCACGGCCGGTCGAGGGTTGGCCAATGAGCGGTACGCCCGGTAAGCGGCGCCGGCGCGGTGTTGCGGCGCGCCAGGGCGGCGGTGCGGCACTCGAACCAAGGCGCCGGGCCGGGGGGACGTGGTGAGCCGCGCTGTCCCCGATCCGAAGGCCGCGGTGGGGCGCGCGGCCGCCGCGTTGGTGGAATCCGGGATGCGCGTGGGGCTCGGCACCGGCTCCACCGCCGTGCACGTGGCGCGGGCGGTCGCTGAGGCGGTGCGTAGCGGCGCCTTGCGCGATCTCGCGCTGGTGCCCACCAGCAGCCAGATCCAGGCGGTGTGCTGGGACTTGGGCCTGGATCTGCTCACGCTCAGCGACCCGGCGGTAGGAGGGGCGCTCGATGTTGCCATCGACGGCGCCGACGAGGTGGATCCGGCCTGGAATCTGACCAAGGGAGGCGGCGGCGCGCTGCTCAACGAGAAGGTGGTGGCGCGGGCCGCGAGCCGCTACGTGATCGTGGTGGACGAGTCGAAGCTGGTGGCGCGGCTCGGGGAGCGCATCGCACTGCCGGTGGAGGTGGTGCCGTTCGCGCTGGCCCCGGTGCGCGCCGCCCTGGAGCGCCGCGGCTACCGGCCCGCCGTGCGCATGGCGGAGCGCAAGCAGGGGCCGGTGGTAACCGACAACGGCAACCTGCTGATCGACGCTTGGCCGCCGGCGGAACTCGACCCGGTGCGCGCCGAGCGCGAGTTGGCGGCCATCCCGGGGGTGGTGGAGAACGGCCTGTTCACTGCCTGCGTCACCGACCTGATGGTCGGGAGCGCGGCCGGCGTCCGCCACGAGCGCCGACCCTTGCCGCGGTAGGTTCTCTTGGCGGATTCGCCGATGAGCGGTGCGCGCAGGCGGGTGGCGGTGCTGCTGTCGGGCGGTGTGGACAGCGCGCTGGCGTTGGCGCTGCTGCGCGAGGCAGGGCACGATCTGACCGCCTTCTACCTGAAGATCTGGCTGGAGGAGGAGCTGGCGTTCCTGGGCGACTGCCCGTGGGAAGAGGACATGGCGTATGCCACCGCCGTGTGCCGCCAGCTCGAGGTGCCGCTGGAGGTGGTGCCGCTGCAGGACGAGTACCGGCGCGCGGTGGTCGAGTATGCCCTCACCGCGCTACGCGCCGGCCACACCCCCAGCCCCGACGTGCTGTGCAACCGCGCCATCAAGTTCGGGGCGTTCGGCGACCGGCTGGCGGCGGACTACGATGCGGTCGCCAGCGGCCACTACGCGCGCTTGCGCCGGTTGCCGGACGGCCGCTGCCAACTCCTGCGCGGGGTCGACCCGGTCAAGGACCAGAGCTACTTCCTCGCCTACCTGCGCGCCGAGCAGCTCGCCCGGCTGTGCTTCCCGATCGGCGGCATGCACAAGAGCGAGGTGCGCGCCCAGGCGAGCGGGCGGCAACTGGCGCCGTGTGCGCGCCGCGACAGTCAGGGCATCTGCTTCCTCGGCAAGCTGACCTACCGCGACTTCGTGCGCGCCCATCTCGGCGAGCAGCCGGGACCGATCCGGGAAGCCGGCGCCGGCGCCGAGCTCGGCAGCCACCGCGGGCACTGGTTTCACACCATCGGACAGCGCCAGGGCCTCGGCCTCGGCAACGGGCCCTGGTACGTGGTGGCCAAGGACGTGGCCGCCAACACGGTATACGTCGCCCATAACCCCGCGGCCACTGCGCCGCGCACCGTGTCGCTGGTGGACGGCAACTGGATCGAACCGCTGCCCGACACGGCATCGACCGGCCAGCCGGTACTGGTCCGCATCCGCCACGGCGATGCGCCCCGTCCGGCCACGCTGACCCGTGCACCCGCGGACGGCGGCGCTGCCGCTCCCGTGCTGCGCTTCGACGGCCCGGTACCCGGTCTCGCCAGCGGCCAGTTCGCGGTGCTGTACCGCGCCGCCGAGCCCGCCCTCTGCTACGGCTCCGCCGTGATGCAGCGCCCGTCCTGAGTAGCTGCGGCGGGTGACGCCGGCGTCATCACACCGCTCGTTCGACGACCGTTGCCAGCCATGCGTTGAGGCTCTTGCCGTCAGCTTTGGCCGCGGCGGTTGCGGCGCGGTGAACTTCCGGGCTGATCCGCAGCGGAATCTTACCGGAGAAAGGCCTGTCCGGCGGCTGCCCCTGCTCGGCGCACATCGCCAGATAGTCGTCGATAGAGAATCGGAACTCGTGCTTCAGCTGTTCGACGGAGGTCGCCTCGAAAAAGATCACGTCACGAGTGCCGACAACTTCCCCGTGAAACACCTCTGCTTCATGGTCAAACGAAATCGCCGCTTTATACCCCTTGTAAGAAATCATTCATTCAAACCTCGCAATGCAGGGGGCGACCGGCGGCCCGCTCACGGCGGCCCGGCTCCGGCTTCCCTCAGGAACCTCCTCATCGACTCGACCACGGCTTTCCTTGCGACACGCTGCGGGTGTGGCGTGAGCGCGTGAGCGCGAACACCGTTTAATTCGATCGCTACCCGCGAACCGCGCCTCTGAGTAACGCTCGCCCCCAAGGATCGAAGCAGCGATTCAATCTCATCCCATCGGATATCCGCCTTGGTGGGCCGAGCGAAGATGGCCGAAAGCGTTCGCCGCTGAGTGCGATTCACCAACACAAGGATATCATCGTGTGATACTATCCGACAAGCACCGGCGAGGCGTGCAGGAACCTGTCGACTCGGGTATTGACCGATGCTCCGGCCGTGATTAGGTTATTGGTCCTGTAATCCTGACTAAACCGATCAGGATTGCAGAGAAGAGCCGGGAGGGCGATCGGGGAGCATGTTGTCTCTTTCCGCGAAGGCGCGCTATGGGCTGCAGGCGGCGTATGATCTGGCGCTGCATGCCGGCAATGGGCCGCGGCAGGCGCGCGAGGTGGCCGCCGAGCAGGGTATTCCGCAGCACTTCCTGGAGCAGGTGCTGGTGCAGCTGAAGCGCGCCTTGCTGGTGCGCAGCTATCGGGGCAGCCACGGCGGCTATGCGCTGGCGCGCGATCCGCAGCAGATTTCGGTGCTGGAGGTGCTCACCTGCCTGGACGGGCCGCTGGAGCTGGACGGCGGGCCGTGGAGCGACGCGGTGCTGGCGGCGCCTTTGCGGCGCGCGGCCGACGGGGTGACGCGGGCGCTGCAGGTGAGCCTGGCCGACCTGGTGTGGGACAAACAGCGTTCCGGGCCGCGCCTGACCTATCAGATATGACGGATCAGATATGACGGACCAGATATGACGGACATGACACGAACCACGGACAAGCCGGCGTCCGCAGCCGCCATTGAGGCATTGACGGCGGCTGGCGGGGGCGGGCCGGAGGCGCTGCTCGGCGCCCTGGTGCAGCGTTACGGCAACCGGGTCACGCTGGCTTCCTCGCTGGGCGCCGAGGACCAGGTGCTGACCCACATGCTGCTGGCCATCGAGCCGCGGGCGCGCATCTTCGTGCTCGATACCGGGCGCCTGCACCAGGAGACTTACGACCTGATGGCGCGCACGATGAGCCGCTACGGGATGCGCTACGAGGTGCTGTTCCCGGATGCAACGGCGGTGCAGGAGATGGTGAGCGGCGAAGGCCCCAACCTGTTCTACGCCAGCGTGGCCGGGCGCAAGCGCTGCTGCGAGGTGCGCAAGGTGGAGCCGCTGGGGCGCGCGCTGGCTGGCGCCGACGCCTGGATTACCGGCTTGCGCCGGGCGCAGAGCCCGGAGCGCGGCGATACGCCGCTGGTCGAGTGGGACGCCGCCCATGCGGCGGTCAAGGCGAATCCGCTGGCTGAATGGAGCGACGAGCAGGTGTGGGACTACCTGCGCGCCCACGGGGTGCCCTGCAACGTGCTGCACGACCGCGGCTTTCTGAGCATTGGCTGCGCGCCGTGCACGCGCGCGGTGGAACCGGGCGAGCCGGCGCGCGCCGGGCGCTGGTGGTGGGAGCAGGGCACCGCAAAGGAGTGCGGTCTGCATGTCGACGGGCGCCCCAAGGAGCGCGCGGACGGGGACGCCGGCGCAGGACGGCGAGCGCCCGCGGAGCGCCGGCGATGACGGCGCTGGAGCGCCTGGAGGCGCAGAGCGTGTATATCCTGCGCGAGGCGTACCGCGAGTTCCCGCGGCTGTGCATGCTGTGGTCGATCGGCAAGGACAGCACGGTGATGCTGTGGCTGACCCGCAAGGCGTTCTTCGGCGAGGTGCCGTTCCCGCTCGTGCACATCGACACATCGTTCAAGATTCCTGAAATGATTGCCTACCGCGACCAGTTGGTGCGCGACTGGCGGCTCAACCTGATCTACGGCGAGAACCGCGCCGCGCTCGACGCCGAGCACACCTTTCCGGCCGGCGCCATCTCCCGTATCGCCTGCTGCAAGGCGCTGAAGACCGACGCGCTGGTCAACACCCTGTCGGGCCAGTGGCCGCGCTACCGCTTCGACCACGACCAGGGACGCTACGTGCAGGACACCAACACCGAACCCTACACCGGGGTAATCGTCGGCGCGCGCGCCGACGAGGAGGGCAGCCGCTCCAAGGAACGCTACTTCTCGCCGCGCGACCATCACAGCGACTGGGACATCGGCGACCAGCCGCCGGAGCTGTGGAACCAGTTCAAGACCGACTTCGCGCCCGGCACCCACGTGCGCGTGCATCCGCTGCTCGACTGGACCGAGCTGAACATCTGGGAGTACATCGAGGCGGAGGAGATCCCGGTGGTACCGCTCTACTTCAACCACGGCGACGGCACCCGCTACCGTTCGCTCGGCTGCTATCCGTGCACGACACCGGTGCGGTCGGATGCCACCTCGGTGGCCGAGATCGTCGCGGAGCTGCGTACCGGGCAGTTTGCCCACATCGCCGAGCGCGCCGGGCGGGAGCAGGACAAGGAGGGCGACGGCACCCTCGAGACCTTGCGCCGCGAGGGCTACATGTAATGGCGGCCGCGGACTTGGCACACGCGGCCCCGAGTCAGGCCGCAGCCGCAGCGACGGCCGCGCCGCCGCCTGAACTGCCGACCATGAACGTGGTGGTGGTGGGCCACGTCGACCATGGCAAGAGCACCGTGGTGGGGCGCCTGCTGCACGACACCGGCGTGCTGCCGCACGGCAAGATCGAGCAGGTGCGCAGCAACTGCGAACGCAGCGGCAAGCCGTTCGAGTACGCGTTCCTGATCGACGCCCTGCAGGACGAGCAGGCGCAGGGCATTACCATCGACGCCGCGCGCGTGTTTTTCCGATCCGACAAGCGGCGCTACATCATCATCGACGCCCCCGGCCACATCGAGTTCCTGAAGAACATGATCTCCGGTGCGGCGCGGGCAGAGGCCGCGATTCTGGTAATCGACGCCAGCGAAGGCGTGCGCGAGAACTCGCGCCGGCACGGCTACATGGCCGCCATGCTCGGCATCCGCCAGTTGCTGGTGGTAGTGAACAAGATGGACCTGGTGGACTACGACGAGGCCGTATTCGCCGCCATCCGCGACGAGTACGAGACGTTCCTGGGCGAGATCGAGGTCGAGCCGCGCGGCTTCATCCCGGTGAGCGGACGGCACGGCGACAACCTGGTAGGCCGCTCGGAGCGCACCCCGTGGTATGAAGGCGCCGCCCTGCTGGAGCAGATCGACGCGTTCGCGAGTGCCGGCGCGGAGACGGCGCAGGCGCTGCGGCTGCCGGTGCAGGACGTGTACAAGTTTCCGACCCGCGGCGACGACGCCCGCATCATTGCCGGCACCGTGGCCACCGGCAGCGTGCGGGTGGGCGACACGGTGGAGTTCCTGCCGTCGCGCAAGCGGGCCCGGGTACGCAGCGTCGAAGGCTTCCAGGTGGCGTCGCGCGAGCAGGCCGCCGCGGGCGTGGCCACCGGCGTCACGCTCACCGAAGAGCTGTACGTGCGGCCCGGGGAGTTGATGTACCGGGTCGGCGAACCGGCGCCGCAAGTTGGTACCACGTTCCGCTGCAACCTGTTCTGGCTGGGCCGCAACCCGCTGGTGCCGGGCAAGCGCTACCGGCTCAAGCTGGCGACCACGCGGGTCGGGGTACACGTGAAGGAGATCGTCCAGGTGATGGATGCCGCCACCCTGGAGCACAGCGAAACCGCCGGCCACAAGGGCCACGTCGGCCGCCACGAGGTCGCCGAGTGCGTGCTGGAGACGCAGAACCCGATTGCTTTCGACCTCGGCATCGGTGCCGAGTTCGCCGCCACCGGGCGGTTCGTGCTGGTAGACGAGTACGAAATTGCCGGCGGCGGCATCGTTACCGAGTACGTGTCGGGGCTGAAGGCGTCGCTGCGCGAACACGTCAAGCAGCGCGACTACGCCTGGGTGCGCGGCGCCATTTCCGCAGAGCAGCGCATTGAGCGCTACCAGCAGCGCCCGCGGCTGGTGGTGCTCACCGGCGAGGACGGCGACGTGCTGCACGAGTTCGCGCGCGATCTGGAGGACCGGCTGTTCCGCGCCGGTCGCAGCGCCTACTACCTGGGCCTGACCAACCTGGCGCGCGGGCTCGACGCCACCATGGACGAGGCGGCCGCGCGGGCGGCGGCGCACGCCGACGAGGACCGCAGCGAACACCTGCGCCGGCTCGGCGAGGTGGCGCACATTCTCGGCGACGCCGGGCAGATCGTGATTACCACGGTCACCGACCTCGACGCCGCGGAGGCGGAGATCCTGCGCATACTCAACGAACCCAACGACATGCTGGTGATACGGGTGGGCGCCGATCACCACGCAGTGAACGCGGACCTCGTGCTCGCCCCGGGCACGCCGCCGGAGCAGGCGGTCGCCGAGGCGTACCGCCTGCTGCGCGAGCGCGAGGTGGTGCTCGAGTATTACTTGTGACCGCGGCGATGGCGGGGTGCGGCTGATGGCGGCGTTCGTCAGCCTGATCGGGGCCGGGCCGGGCGACCCGGAGTTGATCACGGTGCGCGGGCAGCGCGCCCTGGCGGCCGCCGACGTGGTGATTCACGACGACCTGGTGGATCGCCGCCTGCTGATCTCCTGCGCCGGGCGCCCGGTACACGGCCTCGGCGACCGCCGCGCGCCGCCGCTCGAACGGCAGCGGCTGCTGTACAACCTGCTCGCCGAGCTGGCGCTGGCCGGGCGGCGGGGGGCGGCCCCGAAGGGCGGGGGGCCGCGTGTGGCGCACCGGAAGGGCGGCGACCCGCTTTTGTACGGGCGCGGCGCCGAGGAGATCCAGTTCCTGCGCGCCGCCGGCATCCGGTACGAGATCGTGCCCGGCATCACGGCGGCGGCGGGGGCGGCGGCGTACGCCGAATTGCCGCTGACGCGGCGGCGGCGCGCCTCCTCGGTGGCGCTGTGCACCGGCCACACCGGGCAGGTGGCGGTGCCGGAGGCGGACACCCTGGTGTACTACATGGCCGCCGCCCGCCTGGGCGAAGTGGCGCGGCAGGTGCTGGCGCGCGGGCGTGCGCCCGACACGCCGGTCGCCCTGGTACGCAACGCCAGCCGCCCGGAGCAGTCGGTAACCGCCCTGACCCTGGCCGAGGCCGCCCGGCAGCCATCACCCGACCCGCCGCTGGTGGCGGTTATCGGCCCCGGCGGCGCCCCGCTGGCCGGCACCCTGGACGCCGCCGCCGCGGAGGTAATCGCCGCGCACCGGCTGCCGGGCGCGGCGCAGGTGGGTCCGGAGGAGGATGTGGCCGCCGTCGCTGCGCAGACCGCCGGTACCAGGTCCGGCGCCGAGCCAAGGGAGAGCGCCGGCGCCCGCCCCGGCCCGGCTTCCGTGCCCCGGACCTGGTTCGAGGCGGCGCGCAAGGTGTTGGTGACCGGGACCGGCGCGGAGCCATACCGCTACCTGGGCGAGCTGGTTCACACCCCGCTCATCGAGATAGCGGCCCCCGAGGATTGGCGCCCGCTCGACGCCGCGGTGGACACGCTCGCGGCTTATTCGCTGGTGGTGTTTACCAGCCGGTTCGCCGTCGCCGCGCTGCTGGAGCGGCTGTTTGCCCGTGGCGGCGATGCGCGCCGGCTGGCCCAGGCGCGGCTGGCGGCAATCGGGCGCGCCACGGCGCACGCACTCGGCGGCCGCGGTTTGGCGGCTGACATAGTTGCCGCTTCGGAGCACACGGACGGACTGCTGGATGCGGTGCTGCGTACCGGTCGGCTGGACCGGGAACGGGTGCTGCTGCCGCGCTCGGCGCGGGCCGGCGACAAGCTGCCGGACGCGCTGCGCGCCGCCGGCGCGGAGGTGACGGCGGTCACCGCTTACCGCAACCTCGCGGTAGCCGATCCGGTGCGGGTCGACCTGGCCTCACTGGACGCGGTGCTGTTCACCTCCCCATCGACGGTGGCGGCGTTTCGCGGCCTCTACGGCGAGCTGGTCCCGCCGGCGCTGGCGCTGTGGTGCCGCGGCCCGCGCACCCGCCGCGCCGCGCGCGCGGCGTTCGGCCGCGGAGATTCGTTACCGCCCAAGTCTTGAGCCGGCCGCAGCCTATCCGCGGGAGCGGAGCTGCTGCAGGAGGGCGTCGTCGCGGCGCCACTTCTTGCGCACCTTGACGCGCAGGTCGAGGTGGATGCGGCGCCCGAATATGTCGGCGAGTTCGGCCGTCGAGGCGCGGCGGATGGCGGCGATGCCGGTGCCGCCGCGGCCGACCACGATACCGACCTGGCTCGGCCGTTCCACCCAGATGGTGGCGCGAATCCACAGTGCGCCCGGGCGCTGCTCCAGGTCGACCACGTCGACGTACAGCGCGTGCGGCACCTCCGCCGTCACCCGCCCGAAGGCGTGTTCGCGCACGATCTCGGCGACGCGGAAGTCCGGGGTTTGATCGGTGTACATGTCATCCGGGTAGAGCAGGTCGCCGGGCGGGCTCAGCGCCAGCAGGCGCGTTACCAGGTCGGGCACGCCGGCGCCGGTGAGCGCCGACACGGCGTGGGTCTCCTCGATGCCGGCGCGCCGCAGGCGTGACTCGCGCTCCTTGGCCGCGCCGCGCGCCGCCGTCAGGTCCACCTTGTTGCACGCCGCCACGCGCGGGCCGGCGAAGCGGCGGGTGCCGGCCAGGACGGCGTCATCCTCGGCGCCGAACGGACGGCTGGCGTCGAACAGCAGGAGCAGCAGATCCACTTCGTCGGCGACCGACAGGGCGACGGTCTTCAGTACCAGGTTCAGCTTGCGTTCGCTGGCGTGCAGGCCGGGGGTGTCGAGGAAGATCAGCTGGCCCGCCTCCAGGGTAACGATGCCACGCACCCGGCTGCGCGTGGTCTGCGGCACCGGCGACACGATCGACACCTTGTGCCCGCAAATGCGGTTGATCAGCGACGACTTGCCGGTCGACGGGCGGCCGACGACGCCGACCGTGCCAACGCGTGGTTGCTCGGCGTGTGGCGGCTCGGCCTGCGGTTGTGCGGTGTGCGACGGCTCGGCGTGCGGCTGGTCGGCGTCGTTCACTGCGATCCGTTCTCGGCGTCGGACGGTGCCGGGGTACGCCCGCGCGCCCGGGCGCGGCGGCGGTCCACCCGCTCGGCGCGCTTGCGCAGGGTCAGGCGGCGGCGCAGGCCGCGTTCCACCAGCGTCAGGGTGTCTTCGATGAGGGCGTCGTTGCCGGGGCTGCCGAAGTTGGCGAGCAGGGCGGTGTAGAGAGCGATCAGCATTGAGCGCACGTTGTGAAACCGCGCCGTGCGAAACGTGCGCAGGCGGGTGCCGGTGAGCAGAATCTCGTCGATCATCTCGCCGATGCGCTCGAGTACCCACTCGGAACGCTGCGCGGGGCTGGCGCCGGGGCACACGTAGCGCCGGTCGCCGGTGAGCACGCCGAGCAGGATCGGGCTGCGCCGCAGGCCGAGGGTAATGAAGCGGTACAGCGCCTTGAGTTGATTCATGGGCGATTCGAAACGCCCGATCACGCGCCGCGCCTCGCTGATGGCGCGCCGCTCGATAAGTTCGACGATGTGCGCGTAGAACGCCTCCTTGCTCGGAAAATAACGGTAGAAACTGCCGGTCGCGAGGCCGGCGTCGCGAGTGATCTGCTCGACGCTGACGTCGCGGTACCCTTGCGCCGAGAACAGACGTTCGCCGATCTCCAACAGCGCAGCGCGGCGCCGTGCACGGGCCGGACGTTCGAGTTCCAATTCCTGTAGGATGGCGCTCATAGCGAAAAAGTGAATATCGGATTCAGATATTCAGCCCCGTATTGTATCCGAGGATCGATTTCTGTACCACCTGCGGCGGCTAATTTCGATCCTAGCATATTTCGGGCGCCCGCCGGAATACGTCTCGCGGCACGGTCCCGTACACTGGCGAGAACGGCGCCATCCTCGGTTCGCTGTGCGTGGGCGGGAGATTGATTGGCCGGCGGCCGTGCCGGCTTCCCCCCCGCGGACGGCGGCATTCGTCCGTAGCGCCGTGTGGGAGAGACGATGGAGTCCATGCACTACCGGCTGCGCTGCCTCGCCTGCGGGGAGCCCTGCCCGGAACAGCGGTCCGGGTTCCGCCTGCACTGCGACTGCGCGGCGCCGCCAAGAGGGTTGTTGCGCGCCGAGTACGCCGAGCGGTTCGCCTCCGGCGGCGGCGGCGGCGTGTTCCGGTACCGCGCCTGGTTGCCGGTCCGGCGCAGTGCGCCGCAGCCCGCCACACCCCGGAAGCCGGCGCCCGGTCCGGTGGCCTACCGCAGCGACGAACTGGCCCGCCGAATCGGCCTCGACCGGTTGGTGGTGCTGTTCTCCGGGTACTGGCCGGAACGCGGCGCGCACTGCGAAACCTGCAGCTTCAAGGAACTGGAAGCGCTGACCGTAACCGCGCGGCTGCCCGAGGATGAGCGGCGTCCGTTGGTGGTGGCCTCGGCCGGCAATACCGGGCGCGCATTCCACACCGTCTGTTCGCGGACCGGCGTGCCGGCCGTGGTGGTGGTGCCGGAGGCCGCTCTGCCGGCGCTGTGGACCACTGCCCCGCCCGCCGCCGAGACGACGCTGATTGCGGTGAGCGGCGACGCCGACTACGCGGATGCGATCCGCGTCGCCGGCATGATCTCGGGGCTGCCCGGATTCCTGGCCGAGGGCGGCGCGCACAACGTTGCACGGCGTGACGGAATGGGAACCACGCTGCTCGCCGGCGTGGAGAGTGCCGGCGCCCTGCCGAACCACTACGTGCAGGCGGTCGGCAGCGGCACCGGCGCAATCGCGGCATGGGAGATGGCGCAGCGGCTGGTGCGTGACGGCCGTTTCGGCGGCCAGATACCGCGCATGCACCTGGCGCAGAACCGCCCCTTCACCATCATGGCGGACGCCTGGGAGCAGCGCAGCCGGCAGTTGCCGCCGCTCGACGAGGAGCAGGCGAAGCGGCGCATCGCCGCCCTGCGCGCGGCGGTGCTGAGCAATCGCAACCCGCCGTACGCGCTGGCCGGCGGCGTGTACGATGCCCTGTCGGCCAGCGCCGGCGCCATGTACCGGGTGACCAACCGGCAGGCGGAGCGCGCCGGCGCCCTGTTCGCGGCCAGCGAGGGCTGCGATATCGATCCGGCGGCGGCGGTCGCCGTGGCGGCGCTGCAGCAGGCGGTGGCGCGCGGCGCCGTGGAGCGCGACCAGTTGGTGTTTCTGAACGTCACCGGCGGCGGCCTCCGGCGCCTGCACGGCGAGCGCCGCGTGCGCCGGCTGGAGCCCGACCTGACGGTCGATCACCGCACCGTCACGGCCGCGGACCTGGCGCGGCTGCTCGACGCGGCCGGTGCGCCGGCCCAGGAGGTAGCATGAACGATCTGTTTGCAAAGTGCCACGGCGACGGCGGCTACTTCGGCGTGTACCGGGCGGCCGGGGACAAGTACGTGGTGCGGCCCCTTCTCGACTCCCTGCCCGGGCCGCACATGGAGTCGGGCGGGCGCCGGGTGATCATGTGGGGCATCAACAGCTACCTGGGTCTGACCGGCAACGAACGCATCAAGGCTGCCGCCGAGGAGTCGGTGGCGCGCTACTCCACCTGCACCCCGATGGGGTCGCGCCTGCTCACCGGCAACACGACCAAGCACGAGGCGCTGGAGCAGCGGCTGGCCGAATACTGCGGCAAGCAGGCTTCCGTGCTGTTCAATTACGGCTACCTCGGCGTGATGGGGACGATCTCCGCCCTGATCGGTCCCAAGGACGTGGTCATAATCGACAAGCTTTCGCATGCATCGATGATCGACGGCACCATCCTGGCGATGGCCGGGCGCCGCTTCCGGCCGTTCCGGCACAACGACATGGACAGTCTCGAGCAGCAACTCCGCGCCGAGCGCGAGCGCGGCGACGGCGGCATTCTCATTGTGATCGAGGGCGTGTACGGGATGCGCGGCGATCTGGCCAATCTGCCCGAGATCGTCGCCCTTGCGCGCCAATACGAGGCGCGCATCTTCATCGACGACGCGCACGGCTTCGGGGTGATGGGCGACAACGGGCGCGGCACCTCCGAGCACTTTGGGGTGCAGGACGAGATCGACCTCTACTTCGGCACCTTCGCCAAGGCGTTCGCGGCGATCGGCGGCGTGACGGCCGGCGCCCCGGAGGTGATCGAATACATCCGCTTCAATGCGCGCACCAACGTGTTCGCCAAGGCGCTGCCGATGGTGTACGTGGACGTGCTCGGCGCCACGCTCGACGAGATCCTGGCGCATCCGGAGTATCGCGACCGTATGTGGCACAACGCCCACACCCTGCAGCGCGGCCTGGTGGAACTGGGCTACAGCATCGGCGATACGCAGTCGCCGGTGACGCCGGTGTACATCCCCTCCGGCCCGGAAACCGGGCGTGCCATCATGATGATGCTGCGCGAGGAATATGGCGTGTTCCTGTCCGGCGTTACCTACCCGGTGGTGCCGCGCGGCATCAACCTGTTTCGCATGATTCCGACGGCGCTGCACACCGATCAGGACGTGGCCGATACCCTTACCGCCTTCGCCGAGATTCGCGACCGCCTGAACCTGGACCTGGCCAGCCTGAAGAACCTCAGCCTCGCCTGACGCGATGACCGCTACACGGCGCGCGCAACGGGGCCGCCGGCGCCGCGTGCTGCTCATCGCGCGTGTCCGGGCCGCCGCGCTTGCACTGCCCGCACGGACCGGCTGCGGCGACCGACTGCGCAGCCGCTGGCTGCGTGCCCCCTTGGTTGCCGCCGTGCTGGCCATGGCGGTGTTGAACGGCTGCAGCGACTCTCTTCGGCAGCACGAATTCGCCGCCATGTCCACGGTGGTGCGCGTCTCGGTGTACGGGCGCAACCCCGACTGGCAGGCATTCGAGAGCGCCGCCCACGCCTACGCATCGCGCTATGACCACCGTGACCCGGCGAGCCCGGTGGCGCGGCTCAACCGCGACGGCGCGGCCGACCTCGACCCGCTGACCGCCGCCACCCTGAGCCGAGCCGTGCAGTTGGCGGAGGCCACCGGCGGCGCGTTCGACCCCACCGTGCTGCCGGTCACCCGGCTGTGGGACTTCGATGGCGGCGGCACGCTGCCGGAACCGGCCGCCTTGCGCGCCGCGCTGGACCGGGTCGACTACCGCCGCCTGCAGGTGACCGGCGCATCGGCGGTGCTGCACGACGCGGAACTGGACCTGGGCGCCATCGGCAAGGGCGCGGTGGTGGATCACCTGGCCGACTGGCTTGCCGACCGCGGTTACCGGCGGTTCCTGTTGGAGGCGGGCGGCGACGTGCTGGTGTCGGACCTGAAACCGGATGGCACGCAGTGGCGGATCTGGATCCGGCACCCGCGCTCCGCAGACGCCCCGCTGACGATCGCCGCCATCGGCGCGGCCGGGCAGCGGGTGGCGCTGGCCACGTCGGGAGATTACGAGCGCTTCATGGAGCGCGACGGCGTCCGCTATCACCACATCCTCAACCCCGCGACCGGTCATCCCGACAGCGACGCGGCTTCGGTGTCGGTGATTGCCGGCAGCGCCATCGAGGCGGACGCGCTCGCCACGGCGCTGTTCGTACTGGGCAGCGGCGGCGAGGAGCTGTTGCGCGGCGGCTACCCGGGCATAGAGGGGGTGATCATGTACCGCGCGGGCGAGGAGCTGGCGGCACTGACCAGCGAGCAGTTTCCGGCCCTGCATGGCCGCGTCAACGTCAACTGACGCGGGGCGGCGCGGGCCGCGGCGGCGGCGCTCATTGGCACCTCCTGGAAGCGGTGAGTATATTGCCGCGCGAGGCTGGCAAGCGGCGGCGGGAAGCTGGCGGCGCTCCGGCGAATGGGAGGCGACGTGCGACCCGACTGGTACGCAGGACAAGGCTGGCATGCCAACGACGGCTGGCAGGCCGAGGATGAGCAGGACGAGCAGGAAGGGGAAGGCCGCGGCGGCGAGGCCGAGAATCCCCTGTTGAAGCAGTTTCTGAAGACCCGCACCATACTGCTCACCGGCGAGGTCAACAAGGAACTGGCGGAGCGGGTGGTGCGGCAGCTGCTGCTGTTGGAGCAGGAGGGCGATGAGCCGATCAAGGTGTTCGTCGACAGCCCCGGCGGCGATGCCGATGCCGGCTTCGCGATCCTGGACATGATGCGGTTCGTGCGCCCGCCGGTAAAGATGATCGGCATGGGGCTGGTGGCCAGCGCCGGTGCCATCATCCTGCTGGCGGCGCCCAAGGAGCGCCGCTTCGCGCTGCCCAACTCGCGCTACCTGATTCATCAGCCGATGGCCGGATTCCGCGGTGTCGGCACCGAGATCGAGATTCAGGCCAAGGAAATCGACCTGATGCGGCGCAAGATGAACGTGCTGATCTCGCAGGAGACCGGCAAGCCGGAGTCGGAAGTGGAGCAGGACACCGACCGCGACTACTGGATGGGCGCCCAGGAAGCGCTCGCCTACGGACTGGTCGGCAGCATCATCAGTTCTCAGGATGAGCTCTAGGGAAACATTCCCGGGGTTGCGGAGCGACCGGCTGCACGCCCTCGTTGGCGGTGCCGGCCGGGTTCCGGAAGTGCGCTCCTTCAAGGTCCGCGAGGTGGTGGATCTCGGCGACCGGCTACTGGTGGTGACCAGCGACCGGGTGTCGGCATTCGACCGCGTGCTGACCACCATTCCCAGCAAGGGGCAGGTGCTGAATCAGCTCTCGGTGTTCTGGTTCCGGCACACCGCGGACATCGTGGCAGGCCATCTGCTGCGCGAGGTGACGCCGCGCAGCATGCTGGTGCGGCGCTGCTCGGTGGTGCCGGTCGAGGTGGTGGTGCGCGGCTACCTGACCGGTTCGGCGTGGCGCGACTATCAGCGCGACGGGGCGGTGTCCGGCATCCGGCTGCCGGCCGGGATGCGCGCCGACGAACGGTTCCCGGAGCCGCTGCTGACGCCGTCGACCAAGGCGCCGCCGGGGCAGCACGACCGCCCGCTCGCGCGCGCCGAGCTGCTCGCGGGGGATATCGTGGACGGCCAGTTGTGGGAGCGAATCGAGGCGGCGGCGCTGCGGCTGTACCGGCGCGGGGTCGAAATGGCCGCCCGCGGCGGGCTGATCCTGGTGGATACCAAGTACGAGTTCGGTACGATCGGCGACGAACTGGTGCTCGCCGACGAGGTGCACACCCCGGACAGCAGCCGGTACTGGTACGCCGGCGAATACGCCGAACGTTTTGCCGAGGGCCGGCCACAGCGCAAGCTGGACAAGGAGTTTCTGCGCGCCTGGCTGATGGAGCGCGGCTACATGGGCGATGGTGAGCCCCCGGAGATTCCGGACCACGTGCGGGAGGGGCTCGGCGAGCGTTACCGGGAAGCGTTCCGGCTGCTGACCGGCGCCGAGTTGGTGCCGTCGGCGTTCAGCGAACAGGAAGAGCTGGCCGAGTACGCGGGCGTGATCCGCGCCGGCGCGGGCGGTTGACCGTGTATCGCGGCGCATCGGCGGCCGCGGTGGTAGCCGGCGCGGTACTGCTGCTGGCCGCCTGCACCGGCTCCGCGCGCACCATCACGGTGGTCAGCTACAACGTCGAGAACCTGTTCGACGCCGAGGTGGACGGCGGCGAGTACCGCGAATTCACCCGCCATGGCGGCTGGAGCGAGGATCTGTACACGGCCAAGCTGCGCGCCATCGGCAGGGCGCTGGCGGCCGCCGACCGCGACGGCGCCGACCTGGTCGCCCTGCAGGAGGTGGAACACTACGCCGCCGCGCAACGGCTGGTGGATCTGGAGCTGGACGGCCTCGGTTACCGGCACGTGGTGTGGCTGCCCGATCCGCACAACGCCAACGGACCGGTGGTGTTGTCCAAGCTGCCGGTGCGCCGGGTCGGCGCGCTGTGGGTCGACAGCGGTCCCGCTGCCGGCGCCGAGGAGGGCCTGGAGCGGCCGCTGCGGCCGATCCTGGAAGTGGAAGTGGCGCTCGGCCCGGACGGCGATGCGCCGTCGCTGTTCCTGTTCAACAACCACTGGAAGTCGAAACGGGGCGGCGCCGCCGAGACCGAGGTGTACCGGCGCCGCGCGGCCGCCGTGCTGGCCGGCCGCATCGACGGGCTCCGTGCGGGGAGGTCCCCCGGCGCCGCGCGGCGGCCGTGCTGGCCGCCCGTATCGACGAGATCAGTACGGCCGATCCGGCGGCGGAGATCCTGGTGGCCGGCGACCTGAACGAGTCGGTCGACGAGTATGAGCGCCAGGGACGGCGCTACGCCACGGCGCTGATGCCGGCTGCCGCGCCCGATGCCGCCGGCGGGCTGCGCGTTACCGGGACCGTTCCGCAGGCGCGTGCGCCGGTGGAGTTGTATAGTCCGTGGCTGACTCATGACGCGGATGCGGAGCCGGCGGGAAGCTACCGGTACGGGGACGATTGGCAGACCATCGACCACCTGCTGCTCGGGCCGGGCCTGTTCGATGAGCGTGGCCTGAGCTACGCGGTGGGCGGCGGGTTCGCGGTGATCCACGACGGCCTGCTCGATGGCGACGGCGCGCCGCGCGCGTTCTACCGCGGCCCGCCGGCGGGCGGCCACTCCGACCACTTGCCGTTACGCCTGGAACTGACCCTGCATCCGCCGTCGGACTGACCGTTCTACTCGCGGCGCACGCCGGCGAGGCGCTCCAGGGCGACGGCGAGGCTGCGCAGCCGGTTGCGGGCGGCCGCGTGCCCGCGGCCGAGTTGCAGGAGCTGGCTTTCCATGCGCGCGTCGGCGTCGAGCAGCGCCGTGACCTCGTCGCGGGCACGCTGCAGGGTGTCGGCCAGTTCCAGCGCGGAGCCGGCCAGGTGCACGCCGCGCAGCGCGTGGCCGACGGTGTGCAGGTAGAGGTACAGGCCCGACGGCCCCACCGGCACCACGCGGCGCTGCAGGGCGGTGCGCAGGAGCTCGTCCTCCGGCCCGGCAAAGCAGCGCAAGTAGAGCGCGTCGGTTGGCACGTACAGCAGCGCGAAGTTGTAGGTGCCGGCATCCGGCAGCACGTACTTGTCGCCGACCGCGGCGACGTGCCGGGTAATGGCGCGCGCGGCCGCCTTGCTCAGCGGCTGGTCGGGCGCCTCCTGCTCCACCGCCTCGAACGGGAACTTGGCGTCGATCGCCACGTTGCGCTCGCCGAGCCGGACCATGGCATCGACGCGCACCCCGCCCGGCAGCGTGACCTGGGTGGCAAAGCCGGAGCGTGGCAGCCAGGTGGCCAGCAGTTCCTCCAGCAGGCGCTCGCCATAGGCGCCGCGCTGGCGCGGTACGGTGAGCGCCTCCTCGAAGCGCATCAGCCGCCGCGACAACTGGTCGAGCTGCTCCACGCGCCGGCGCAGCGCACCCGCACCGCCCACGCTGGCGGCCCGCGCCGCCGCCATTACGATCAGCGTCACCAGCACGCCGCCCAGCGCCGCCGCACCGGCTACCAACTCCAAGCTCAACATGGCTATGTCCCTACTAGGGTCGGCGCGGTGGTGGAATGAATAAAGAGCTTGTCAGCGCAGGAAGCGCGTCAGAGTGGCGTATTCGAGACACGCCTCCTTTAGCGATGGCGGCGCTGTAGGAAGAAGGCTCTGCTCGCGGTCACACATCCGATACAATGAGTCCGCGAGTTCATGCAGCCCTGCTGTATTGAGCTTGCGGAATCGCGGCTTGTAGTCGTGTACTTCATTGACAACCTCGCCAGTCTTCAGGTGCCACAGCCAGGTTTCGATGTTTCTCCTTGGAATTGCGATGATCACCAGATCTCTCGGCTGTCTCTTTCGTACCTCTTCCGTATCGCATTGCCGATCTAATCGGGATCGTCGGTTCGCCGTGGTATTCATATCCGCATCCGTGACTACCAGGAGGACCGTTTGCTTCTTCCTGCGAACCCACTGCAGCTCTTCCGGATACTGCTCGCGGACCCATTGTTCGCCCGAGCCTTTCGCAGGGAGAGGAACGGTGTGGATGTCGTGCGTCCTGAAATTGCGATGCTTCAGGAATCGCCGTACGAACTGGTCGGTCCGCTGATCCTCACAGAGTAGAATGATGCTGGCGCTCACTGCTGCCAGCCACGAGCAATAGCCTCCGAGATCGACAGCTTCCCGCTCGCGTGCTGTGGTTCATCCGTTACTCGTACCGGTCCTTCACCGTCGCGGTAAAACCACCGTCCGTGGGCGCCCGCCATATAGTCGATGGTGGTCGGATGGTGGGAGACGACGACAATCTGCTCCAGGGAATCTCCGCAATGCGCGACGGCTTCCGCGAGCCATGGCTGTATCTCGCGCAGCGCCACGTAGTTGTCAGGTTCGTCGATGAACAGGGATGCTCGTCGATCGTCCGTGAGTACAATCAGGCTGTACAACGCTATCATTGCACGTTGACCATCGGAAATCTGGTCGAGTCCGTAATCGACTTTCTTGTTGTCAGAGTCTCGAAACACCGCTTTCAGAATGCGTGAGTTCTCGCCAGATTCTCTGAGTCGCATTGAATGAAACCCGTCGAGAGCCTGCCGGAGTGCATCGAACAGTTCCGCGACCGCTCCCATGTTCTCCTGAGAGCGATAGCGGTACCAACCGACAAAGTTGCCCATCATCGGCTCCAAAAAGTGATCTTCGGTTCTGGTTTCAGGTCTGATCGTCGGCGGACAGGGACTCACGATGACGTAGTTTTCGAGCTCGTTCTTGAAGCGGCTGAGCTTGCGGTTATTGGGTCGCTCATACAATGCACTGAGCCCGGACAGGGTCCAATCGAACGGATAGGTCTGACCAGCCGGCACATACTCGTCGTTGTACAGTTGAGCTTCGCCGTATTGAAACCCGAACAGGGGTCCGCCCGTATGTTCAAGCGTCTCTTCCGCGATCCGCATCCGGCCATGGTCCTGGTCGTGTTCCACGACTAATCGGTACATGTAGGTCTGCTTGTCGACGCAACACTCGATCTCGAAGCGTTGCGTCTTGTCATTCCGGCGCAGGGACAGATCCCGGGCGGGGAACACTTCGTCGATGCGGCGCCCAAGCGCCACTAGGTTCTGGATCTTCCAAAGGACGGACAACACCGAACTCTTACCGGTGCCATTGGCACCGAGGAATACGTTCGCTTCATCAAGCTTGAGTTCAAAGTTGCTCAGACACCGAAAGTTGTCTGCGTAGAATCTGGTGAGCATGCTGACCTACCTCAGTCGCGGGATACGCAGTATCAAGGGCCTACCCATGCTCGTCAAGACGTGGATCCGTTGTTCGATCGCAGCGGTGGGCGCGTCACGGTTGAGGTGATGCAGTTGTCGTGGCGCGCGGGGGTGTACTATAAGTCCACGGATGCAAAACACGTCTGAGGTCTATCACAACGCCGGCGCCTACCGGGCGGCGCTGCAGGAACGCGCCCTGGTACCGCGCGGCTTCCGGTTTGCCGTTACTGCGACCGAGTTCGTCCCGGCGGAGCTGGGCGAGGAGGCAGAGCCGCTGCCGATCAAGCTCACCGCCATTCTGGCGCCCGCCGCCAGCCGCGCTTGGGCCGCGGTGCTGACCCGCAATCGCGTGACCGGCGCACCGGTGGAGGTGGTGCGCGGCCACCGCGGGCGGCCGGTGCGCGGCGTGGTGATCAACAACAAGGTGGCCAACGTGTGCGCCGCCGATGGCGAGGCGGCCGCGCGCAGTGTGCTGGCAAGCGTCGGCGCCGCGTTCGGCGTTCCGGCCGCGCAGTTGCTGCCCGCTTCCACCGGAGTGATCGGCTGGCAGCTTCCGGTGGCCGCCCTGGCCGCCGCCGCCCCGCAGTTGGCCGCCAACCTGGGCGCCACGTCCGCGGCGGATGCGGCCGAGGCGATCATGACCACCGATGCCTACCCGAAGCTGCGCAGCGCCACCACCCCGTCCGGCCATCGCGTGCTCGGCATCGCCAAGGGCGCCGGGATGATCGAGCCCGACATGGGCACCATGCTGGCGTTCATCGTCACCGATGCGCCGGCCACCGCCGACGAACTGCAGGAGGAGTTGCAGGGCGCCGCGCGGTCGTCGTTCAACGCCATTACCGTGGACGGCGACCAGAGCACCAGCGACATGGTGGTGCTGCTCAGCAGCCGGGAGCGGGAACCGGACGCGGCGCCGGTGGCCGGCCTGGGCGCCGCGGTGCGGGAGGTTTGCGCGGGGCTGGCCGGCGACATCGTGCGCAACGGCGAAGGCACCCGCCACGTCATGGCGATCGCGGTGACCTCGCGGCTGGCGGAGGCGGATGCGCTGGCGGTGGCCAAGGCGGTCGGCAACGGGCCGCTGGTAAAGACCGCGGTGTACGGCAACGACCCGAATGTGGGGCGCATCGCGAGCGCGGTCGGCGACTACCTGGGCAGCCGGCCCGATCTTCGCCGTATCGGCGCGCGCGACCTGACCATTTCGCTTGGCGACCGGCAGGTATTCGACGGCGGCGTGTTCACCCTCGGGCCGGCATCCGAGCGCGACCTGAGCGACTACCTGGTGTCCTGCCGGTGCGACACCAGCGGCGGCTTCCCGCCCCACGACCGGGTGGTGCGCATCGGCATCCGGATCGGCGGCGGGGCGGGGGAGCGGGAGCCGCACACCGTGCGCGCCCTGGCCGCCGACCTCGGCTACGAATATGTCCGCGAGAATGCCGACTACCGGAGCTGACCCAGGGCCGTCGGGAGACGTGCAGGCCCGCGAACCGGAAGCCGGGCAGGCGATCGAGCAGGGCCGCCTGCTGGACGCCTGCTTCGCGGAGGTGGGCAAGCGCATCGTCGGCCAGCGGTCGATGGTGCGCGGCATGATGATGGCGCTGCTCGCCGGCGGCCACGTGCTGCTGGAAGGGATGCCGGGACTGGCCAAGACGCGCGCCGTGAAGGCGCTTGCGGAGGTCACGGACGTGAGTTTCCGGCGCCTGCAGTTTACGCCCGACCTGCTTCCCGCCGACGTGATCGGCACCATGGTGTACCGCCCGAACAGCGGCGAATTCGTGGCGCGCAAGGGCCCGATCTTCGCGCACATCGTGCTCGCCGACGAGATCAACCGGGCGCCGGCCAAGGTACAGTCCGCGCTGTTGGAGGCGATGGAGGAGCGCCAGGTCACGCTCGGCAACGAGACCTGGGCGCTGGATGAGCCGTTCGTGGTGTTGGCGACGCAGAACCCGATCGAGCAGCAGGGCACCTACCCGCTGCCGGAGGCGCAACTGGACCGGTTTCTGCTCAAGCTGCGCGTCCCGTACCCCGGCTACGAGGAGGAGCTGGCGGTGCTGCGCCTGGTCGGCCACGAGCAACCGGTGGCGCTGCGCCCGCTCCTCGACCGGCCCGCCATCGCTGCCCTGCGCGCTACCGCGGCGCGCGTGCGGGTGGACCGCCGCATCGAGGAGGACGTGGTAACGCTGATGCGCGCTACGCGGCCGGCTGCCGCTGTGGCGGGCGCCGCGGACGGTGCGGCGGCGCAACCCGACTACCTGCGCTTCGTCGAGCACGGCGCGTCGCCGCGCGCGTCGATCTACCTGTACCGCTGCGCGAAGATCGCCGCCCTGTTCGCCGGCCGGACCTTCGTCATCCCCGAAGATGTCAAGGCGGTTGCCGCCGACGTGCTGCGGCATCGCCTGGTGCCGAGCTACGAGGGCGAGTCGGAAGGGGTCACGGCGGAACAGGTGATCGAGGCGCTGTTGGCTCACGTGCAGGTTCCGTAGCAGCCGTGGGCGGAGCGGTTGGCGTGCGGGGCAGGGCGGTGCGTGGCCGGTGCGCGCCATGAACGGCGGTACCGGCGACACCGGATCGGGGCCGGGCGGCCGGCGGCGGCAGCGGCTGGCGGCCGGTTCGGTTGCCGCGCGCGGGCGCCGCCTGCGGCTGCTCGCAAGGCAGACGGTGGCCAGCCTGCAGGCGGGCGGACAGCGCAGCGTGTTTCGCGGCGAGGGCATGGAGTTCGACGAGGTGCGGGAGTATGCGCTCGGCGACGACGCGCGGCTGATCGACTGGAACGTGACTTCGCGCATGGGCAGCCCGTTCACCAAGGTGTTTCGGGAGCAGCGCGAATTGAACCTGGTGCTGGTGGTGGACGTGTCGCGGTCGCTGCTGGGCGGGGACGGCGCGCGGCGCGAGCTGGCCGCCTGGATCGTCGCCATTCTCGCCCACGCGGTGCACCTTGCCGGCGACCCGGTAAGCGCCTACCTGTTTTCGGACCGGCGCGAGCGCTGGCTGCCGGCGCGGCGCGGCCGGGACCATCCGCTGCGCATTGCCGGCGAGGTGCAGGCCATCGAACCGCGTGGGCGCGGCTCCGATCTCGCCGGTGCCCTGCGCGGCGTGGCGGGCCTGCTGCACCGGCGCGCCACCTGCGTGCTGGTATCCGACTTCAAGACCACCGGATTCTGGCCGCAACTTGCGCTGCTGCGCCGCCGCCACGAGGTGGTCGCGGTGCGTGTTGCGGACGCCGCCGACGTCGACTTCCCGGCCGCTGGCGCAGTGGATCTGCAGGATCCGGAAACCGGGCGGACAACTTGGGCCACCGGCCGGTCGCGGCGGTTCCGCGCCGCCTATGGCGCCTACTGGGAGCAGCACTTCCGCGAAATCCGCACCGGCTGCCGCGGGCACGGTGTCGACCTGCTGGAGATTGCCACCGGCGACGAGCCCGGCGCCGCCCTGGCGTCGTTCTTCCGGCACCGCTCGCGCCGACGCCGCGCCGCGGCGTGCTGATGCCCGCGCCCGTGCCGGCGCGCTGCCGTGCGGGCTGGCGCCGGCGGCGGCGCAGGAAGCGGGTGGCGCCGGGCCGGCGACCGGCACCGAGCCGGAACCGGTGTGGGAGGTGCAGTTCGAGCCCGCGCGGTTCGTCGCCGGCGAACCGGTGTTGGCGCGCATCGTGGTGCGCGGCGG
>MKWU01003004.1_pt1 | contig 23283 bp, 16 predicted proteins | sample 809101 | NCBI WGS metagenome assembly MKWU01 (sample SAMN05860141, study PRJNA318959) | sponge metagenome | host: Aplysina aerophoba | place: Slovenia: Piran, Adriatic Sea, Gulf of Piran | collected 2013-05-07 | reverse complement strand
ACACAGGAGCACTACAAAGCCGTTTTGCGAAAAAACCAGCGAAATTTGGGTCAAAACGCATGAATTCGGGGCAAAATCGGCCCTTTTAGACGGAAAAATAGGGAAAATGAGCACCGAAATCATTAACTCGTCAAACGGAGTGGCGAAGATGGGCTGAGGTTAGCCGAGAGCGAATCCGCCGAGCAGGACAAAAAATATTAGGGGAGGATTGTCACACTGACTGGAATCAAGATGTGGGCTTTCGATCGCTTAAGGTGGATTCATCAAACATGAAGGATGTTTATTACCGCCCCGACGATGTAAAACAATCTCAACTTTGGGAGATGGTGGACAGCGTTAAAGATGACCGGACGCCTGAGGATCTGCTGTTCCAAGTGCTGGTTGACTGGGGCATGGACCTAACACTGCCGATTCGACAAGAGATTGTCCATAAAAAAACCGTTTTCTTTGTTAACGAAAAGGAACTGGTGGCATGTTTCGACCAAGGCGTGACCGAGGAAATAGTGAGGGAATTAGCAAAACTTACTCCCTTTCGTGTCGTCTTCCGTGATAACAGCTTCGTCTCGGATGCAGTAAAGATCAACACACAGCAAATATTTCGCCAACTGTCTCCTTCGACAGACTTGAAATCAATCTAAATGAAGGGGCGTATATGAAGCTTAAATACAAAATTCAACAGTACCAAACCGAGGCTGTTGATGCAATCATTGATTGTTTCAAAGGACAGCCAAAGGCTGATGCTCTCCATTATAGAATCAATCCTGGTACGGGAGGGGAACGACAGTATTACCTTCAATATGATCTTCAGACCGGCTTCAGGAATAATGAGATTCTTTTGAGAGATGAGGATCTCCTAGAAAACATACAAGCGGTGCAGAACCGCCAAGGCCTACCGTCTTCCAGAACACTTGCGGATTTCACGACGCTAAACAGAAGGGGCATCCGTAAACCCGTCAATCACCGTTACAAGCCGGGGGCAAAGATCAACCTTGATGTTGAAATGGAGACTGGCACCGGCAAGACGTACTGCTACATCAAGACTATGTTCGAGATGAATAGACGGTATGGCTGGTGTAAGTTTATCGTTATGGTGCCAAGTATTGCAATCCGTGAAGGTGTCCAAAACTCTTTCCAAGCTACAGCAGAGCATTTCTCAGAAACCTTCCAGAAAAAGGCTCGCTTCTTTGTGTATAATTCAAGGCACCTCCAAGAACTGGAAAGTTTTTCGTCTGATGCAGGCATCAATGTAATGATCATTAATATTCAAGCCTTCAATGCAAGAGGAGCTGATAATCGTCGGATTTACGAAGAACTGGACGAGTTTCAATCAAGACGCCCGATTGATGTGCTCAGTGCAAACAGGCCTATCCTTATACTGGACGAGCCTCAGAAAATGGAAGGCAATGCCACACTTGGAGCTCTGCCAAAGTTCAAACCATTAATGATCCTGCGGTATTCTGCAACACACCGTACCCAACACTGCCAAGTACACCGGCTTGATGCGATTGACGCTTATGAGGGGAAGCTGGTTAAAAAAATTTCGGTGCACGGTATCCAAACACATAGGATTTCCGGCACAGATGCCTATCTATTTCTTGATGGTATTGAAGTCTCCTCCAAAGCCCCAGTCGCACGGATTGAGATTGAAGTAAAGCTCAGGTCCGGTAAAATCATACGCAAACTCAAACGTCTCTCCGAAAATGATGACCTCTATCAAGCTTCAAATAGGCTTGAGCAGTATCGTGGTTATATAATATCCGACATTAAGCCTATTCTGAATATCGTTGAATTCATCAATGGAAAGAAGCTGTCTGCCGGTGAGGCAATCGGAGATGTAAATGAAAACGATATCCGCCGCTTTCAAATTCGCGAAACAATCAAAGCTCATCTTCGGAAGGAACATCAACTCTTTTTGCAGGGTGTCAAGGTACTCTCACTTTTTTTTATTGACGAGGTGAAAAAGTATCGGGACTACGAGCAAGTAGATGAAAAGGGCGAATATGCGCGCATCTTTGAGCGCGAATATAAAGCGGAACGCGATTATTATCTCGCAAAATCAGTGGATCATGATGAGCCCTATCGAAACTATCTCACAGAGATTGACCCGGCCAAAACCCACAACGGTTACTTTTCTATAGATAGGAGCGGGCGTATGTCAAATCCTAATAGGATCAAGAAGAGAGGTGAAGGAAAAGGGACCTGTGATGATATTTCTGCCTATGACCTCATCCTAAGAGAGAAAGAGCTTCTCTTATCCCTTGAAGAGCCAACCCGCTTCATCTTCTCGCACTCTGCTCTACGTGAAGGCTGGGACAATCCAAATGTCTTCGTCATGTGTATGCTGAAACGTAGCGAAAGCAATATCTCACGTCGCCAAGAAGTTGGACGTGGCTTACGACTCTCAGTTGATCAAAACGGAGACCGAAAAGATCATCCTGCTACGGTCCATGAGATTAATGTACTCAGTGTCGTGGCGAGTGAAAGCTATGAAAATTTTGTCCGAGAACTCCAAACTGAAATTGCAGACACACTCTCAGCACGACCTAGAAAAGCAGATCAAGCCTATTTTAAAGGGAAGTTTATCCAAACTCAGGAAGGTCCAATTGAGATATTGGAACTAATGGCACGACGAATTTATCAATATCTGGTCAGGAACAACTTCGTTAATGACATGGATGAAATCACGGGTACCTATCGTCAAGCCAAGGCGGCAGATCAACTGCCAGACATGGGAGAATTACAACCCTATCGTTGCCAGATTATTGAGCTAATTGATAATCTGATTGACGAATACAAATTGCTTAAGATTGATAACGGGAGGAAGACAAAAATCAATCGGCTGAACGCTAACTTCAGAAAAAAGGAATTCAAGGAACTCTGGGCAAGGATAAACCGAAGGGCTATCTATCAGGTCGATTTCGACACAAGCGAATTAACAGAAAAGTGTGTCAGTGCATTGAATGAAAATTTAAATGTCCCTTCTTTGCAATACACCCTAAAGGTAGGAACTCAGAGGGAGGAGTTGACTAATACCCAGATACAAGGTCTAGATGGCTTCACTGTCACAGGCAGAAAGACAGAGAGTGGTCCGGTCATTCGGTCATCGGTGAAATATGACCTCGTAGGTAAGATTGCTGAGAAGTCACAGATTACCCGAGCTACTGCTGTAGATATTCTCTCGAAGATCAAGCCCCAGTCCTTTGAACAGTTCATGGGCAACCCCGAGTACTTTATCTCAGAATCCTCTCGTATCATCAGAGAAAAAATGGCCGCTATGGTTGTTGAGTGTCTTGTATATGATGAAATTGACGAGTGCTACGACATCAACATTTTTACTGCGAACCAGACTGGTCAGAACTTTTCTAGGGCTACGAAAAAACTTCAACACCATATCTATGACTTTGTAATCACTGACTCAGAAATAGAGAGAAGTTTTGTGAAAGACTTAGATACAAGTAGCGAAGTAACTGTCTATGCTAAGTTGCCTCGTGGTTTTCTGATTCCAACCCCCATCGGCGACTACAACCCCGACTGGGCAATTTCATTCAAATTTGCCACGCACAAACATATCTACTTCGTGGCCGAAACGAAGGGGTCAATGTCTTCCCTTGAGTTTCGAGGTAGTGAAGGGATTAAAATTGAATGTGCCCGAAAATTTTTCAATGAAATTAGCAGACAGATTGACGCGGATTGTGCCCAATATGATGTGGTTACTGACTATGAGAGCTTGATGAATCTTGTTGCTCCCAGCAAAAAGTAATTGTTCGAGACTTGCTACTTCGTGGCTTTCTTTGAGTCATCTAAATCTGAACTTCCTCCCTTCTCAATTCCTCCGAGGTATGATATTTTCCAGTAATTCGGGCCTTTTTGATAAATTGATGATCGCCAGAGAGGGAACTATTTGGGAATTTTGCTTTGATTCTGCGAACCGAATGTCTATAAAAGCTTGATGCTCAGAAATTTGAACGCCCGCTTTTGGTCGGACTGATTTTGTTGATCACGATCACTTCGTCTGCGGCTGTGTTGATGTTCGGAACCACAACCAAGCGGCATAATCCAGCGAGTTCCTGCATCAGCGTTGCAAAACTCATGACCTTATCGCCCGTTTTGTTTGGTGTGGTTTTTTCGCTTGGAGAGCTGGACAGATGGTTTGGCAGGTTCCATTGCAATACCTGCGCTGTGCAGCGTTCCCTCCGGATTATCCTCAGCAAACAACATCGGTGCTAACTCCCGGCGCAGGTGATATTCCGCATAGTAGCCAGCATGTATAAAACCGCATGTGCCATTCCTGGTTTTTGTTGCGATGGTGAATCGGACGTATATGCAACGAGATCTTCTTCATCGTGCGAAAGACAATCTCCACCTTGACAGACACTTGTAATTCGCTACCAACTCGGCCGCTATAGCTCCTGGTTCGGTCGGCAACGGGCGGCATACATGCCATCCAGTTGTTCCGCCTTCGCAATTCCCGTGCGGCTGTATAGTAAGAGCCGCGAAAGTTGAGAGGCTCACGCGCGGTTCTGTGAGAGCCCGGGGGTGAAATCCCCCCGGGCTACTTGACAGCCAATATTTTCTGACGGCGCTAAATACCCGCTTGTGTGGTGTGACGTTCGAGAATCTCAAGCGCCCGATTTCGATTAAGATTAGCGTGCGAAAATTGATTGCGGTAACTCCGAAGGCAGCCATAGCAGCTTGAATCGCACCCACAATCGCCGCGCACCCGATCACGTGCAGCAAGAAGTACGTCGGCAAAGACCTCTTCGTTTTCAAGCTGTGCTACTAGCCCAGCACCGCCGGGGACGTTATCATAGAGCACTACTGCTGGTTCACCCGTTTGATTATCTCCGGTAATTGTTACGTTTAAATCGGTAGCTGGCACTTCCAGTGTGTCCGCTGCACCAAGCAGGACTGCATAAGCGACCGAATACGCGTCCCACTCTTTGTAAAGAAACTGAAACTGAAGGCACACAACGTCGGTGGCCAGTTCATGGCCGAGGGAAAATCGTTCTAGGGGAGCCTTGCATTCCGCATCTGACGGCGATTTGTGCTTAGCCTTCGGTTCCGCCATGTGACGACCACAGGTACAGCAAATGTAAAAACCCTGCCTGTTCTTACCCTCGCACAAAATGACCAGTTCGCCGGGAACAGCTTTGGTCACCTCCACACCGAGAATAGTCTTAGCTTCAGGTTGAGTGTCAAATCCAGGGAAGAATGGCCGAGTTGTGTACAGACGTCGCGCCCGTCCTTTCGGCTCTGACGCCCTCTTGAATAGAGGGGTTACAAATCCGAACTTTGGAATTAGGTACTTCCGGCGGTCAAAATCCGCGATGGAATCAGCTTTGCTCCATTTCCGAAAGTTGAGGGCGTTGTCGTAACTGTAGTAACATACAGGCCATGCCTTACCTGGTACCGACTTTACGCCACATGATTCCCACTCTTTTTTATTTGCAACCACTTTGCCACCCGGCGCATATTCGGCGATTGCCTGGGACAGGTCCCGCTGTAGCGAGACTCCTGTCGGCCGACCATCGCTCGAGCGGACATCAAGTTCAACAACATCCACCGGGAAACCATACTTGGGAATGATAGCTTTTCGAGAGAGGAAGTTGATTACCGGCTCACGGGCAATGGTTCGCATGCGCTTGCCGATACGACTGAGCATGGAGTCCTTACGACTGTCGAAACAGGCTTGGCGAAGCGTCTCCATTTCTATATAGTCCGTGCAGACTTCCTCTTGTACGGAGGCTAGGCGGCTCTCCTCCCCCGCAATTTTGCGAATCCATGTATCGTCCCTAAGTCCTACCGTGCTGCACATTTCCTCTGGAACGATAAGGCACAGGGAATCCTTTAACTTGGAATTGTTCTTGCAGAATTTGCTAAGGTCGGCTGCTGCCTGGGGACTATGCCAATCGCCAATAAATTGCTCGACGTTCTTAAACTTGTGTCCGTTATTGATAAAGAATTCAGATAGAGCAACAGCTACCATGTGGCGCAAAACGATTTTCTCGTTCGTCATGTGTAGACGAGGTGGATGAATCGTTCCCTTGATCACTCGATCCGGGTCTTCATAATGATATAGGTCATGTGGATTGCGGCGACAGTATGTCAGGACTAGACCAGGATTGTCTCGGCGCCCCGCCCGACCAGCGCGCTGTGTGTAATTAAACGATTCCGGCGGAACATTGCGAAGAAACACAACCTCCAGATCCCCAAGGTCCACGCCGACCTCGAACGTGGTGGAGGAGCTAAGAAGATGAATGTCACCCTTCTTGAACGCGTCCTGTCTTTGACGCGCTATCTCAGTATCGATTTGTGCTGTATGCTCTTCTGCAGACAATGCTGGCGGCAATCCCGCACTTTCGTAAAGAATTCGGTAATGGTTCGCCTTGAGTCTTCCCTCGCTACTCAATGAAAGCTTGCCTGAACAACGATTTCTGGGGCAGATGCCCCGAATATTGTAGCTGCTCAGAGTCGCGCATGTGTTGCATTCCCATATTTCCTCAGGTGAGGCAGGCTTGATTCTAATCCACCGTGAATCAAGAAGAAAGGTGCCATTAATGTTCGAGGGTGTAAGAATAGCTGGTTGGGAATGCTGCCGGAGCTGATGCCAAATATCATTCATAAGTCCAGTTGAAGCCGTTTTTTTCTCGTCCTCAGAGATGCCACTGTCATCCAGTAACCTGCGGAGATAATGCTTAACAACCGAGGATGCGGGGCCACCCCATTGCCGGACATTGCGCCTTCCGCGTGGTGGCGTGATACTAAATGACTGCGGTGGCCAAGGCGAAATTTTTTTCCAATCTGGAGTCCCTGCACCAGTTGGCAAGCCCACGGCACGGCGCGGACGCATCTCGTCTACCAAGTAGCAGATAAGCTCACGTGCTTCTTCTTCAGTGAAATTCCATGGTGATTGATAGAGGGCATCTGGTATACACAAGCCCCTCGGTAGCGCAACAAACCACTTGACTAAGCCGACACCACTCAAGGATAGCCTTTTCTCGTCTGTCATAGCTTCGCGCAGGATAGACGTCAATACTTTACGGGATCTATGCTCTCCCGTATCTGCTTCGCTGAAAAGACCTGCATGAGCCCACTGTTTGAGCAAGCGATTCTGCATGTCATCAATGGATAGGCCTTCTCTCGCAACCTGCTCGGAGTGAATGGCCTTGAAAATGAGATTTCGGTCGCGTAGTTTTTCGTAAGAATTTTCCACGTACCAAGCGAAGAAAGCAGCTTCTTGGCGGCTGTCGGCAAAGGCTAAAACCTTCCGCTTTCTGTCTGGCTGTAACTCGTGCAGGGCAGTCGCTATGACGGAATTCGGCCCATCTGACCCGTGCACGATCTTTTGGACGGGATCACCGATTGCACCTCGGCGGTATCCGCAAACCTCGCACTCCTTCAGTCGGTCCAAGTGAATGTTATGAGACCTGCATTTTTTGACGCGGATAGGGGCAGCACAGGCACAATGAGGTGTAGCATTCGACAACATACCACAGCTCCTGCAAAGCAATTCGGTTCCATCTTCAGATGGGAGATAATAATCCACACCAAAGCTTGGGCTACTAGGGTCACGGTCCGCTTCCTTCAACTTTCCATCTTGTTCTTGACCGACATAGTAATGTTGGCCGCATTCCCGGCAAAGGGCGACCTCCAATGGTACTCCTGTTTCACCGTTTCCACGTGCACCCTTACGATTGAGTACCACAGTATCTTCGCCATCTCTGTAGACAAGAAAAGCACCTTCAAGAGCGCGGAGAAAGGCATGATAGCGGCGAGGTGGCTCAGTAGAATCGATGGTCTGCGAGGATCCACCAAAAACAATTCCCGGAATAGCGAACGGTTCGTCAAATAATTCCTGTGCAAATTCCGCGACCGCATTTTTGTGCTGCAGACTTTCTTTGGATGAAATGGTTGCGCTGGTGGCAATGCATCGGAATGACTCTTTCCTCCCTCCGTCACGCAGTCGCTGTTTGAGACGGCGGATCAACATGCCCATTTCCATGCCCTTGGCACCACGATACTGATGTGCTTCGTCCAGCACGATGAACTGCCAAAAAGCACCACGCCCGCTGTCGAACAGAGGGCTATCATCGGGCCGTATCAGCAGATATTCCAGCATTGAGTAGTTGGTCAGCAAGATATGGGGCGGAGTGTCCCGCATTTCCTTGCGAAAGACAAGTTCGCCGTCCAAGCGGCCGTCAGCACGCGCAGTGGCGTTGCGCCAACGATCTCGTTCGTCTTCCGGTGTCTGACCAATGTACTGACCGAATGTTGGACTAAACTTGGATTCCGCTTGACGTAACTGCGCGCAGATTGCCCCAAGGCGCTCACGTTGGTCGTTCGCAAGCGCATTCATGGGATATAGGATCATTGCGCGAACCCCGGATTCGTGCAATTTTCCCTTTAGGTGTTGTTGGTACAATTCAAAGAGGATTGGATACAGGAAACTCTCAGTCTTGCCACTGGCGGTCCCCGTGGCAACAACTACATTCTGCTTCGCGATGTGCGTGGCACGTATGGCCTGCTCCTGATGTTTGTATAAGGGACCGTCAATCAACGCGGGAATAACATCAGCACCGCGATCCGGGAAACATTCGGCTGCTATTGTTCTCGCGTGATTTCCTTCGGTAAATCCGCGATGTGGCTCAGGAAAGGGTCCCTTCAAGAGTTTACCCTCTTCCCGCAGTGCCTTCTCAAACGAATGCCGGAGGTTGGATTGCCCAAAGAAGAACGAAGTCTTCAAGTAGTTCTCGTAGCGTTGGCGGATTCTATCCGGCCAATCTTCAATGTCGATAGTCTTACTCATTCATCAAGGTCTTAAGAGCTTGTACGTTGATTTGGTGCACAGTCTGCCTCCGTGTATCAAGCCGGATAGAGCGTCTGTTAGCACCTTGCAACGTCAGTCCAGCACACTGGACCTCATTGTGGCTAAACCCCTTGGCATTTCTCCACCCGCTTCCGTCATGACGCCGGACACGAGGCCTCAAATGCTTGGCTAACCTGTCTGGTAAATCAACGTTGACGGTCACGGCTCGTTCAACGCGATACGTGTCGGAAACGACTAAACATAGAGTGTAAGCTGTGGTTTCGGTGGGACGTACGATACAATGCCCCTCAGATTTGACGAGGCCAATATCTGGAGTGATTGTGACTTGGGCTTGATTCGCTTCACTTGTGACCCACTGTAGTGTCGCTTCCTTCCCTTTGAGTATTCTCATTGGGCTTGTGGTGAAGGATTCGATTTCGGGCAGGGGATCGGCAGAAATCACGATCAGCTGAAGCGCCGTGCCAGTAAGTTCAATCTTGAATTGGGTATCAGCACTTAGTCTCTGATCAATCTGCACATGGTCAACAAATTCACTCAAGGGAATCGGAATAGTACACTTTCCCTTACTGCGTCTAAAACTTAGATTCAGTTCATCGTCGAATCCGACTCGAATCGACTGGAGTCGTCTCTGCAGCAGCCTTATCTCTGAACCACCGTAAGCGTGTTTCTGGAATTCCTGACGCGTCATCTTTAACGGTTTGTCGCACCACTCGCGCTGAATTTTGCCGCCAGACACCATTTTCCACCAAGTTCGCGGAAGATCTAATTTGATTTTCGCTCCATTATTCCCGGATCCTAGGGTACACAAAATGCAATTAGCCTCTGGGCTTCGGTCAACGGTGAGGACGCCCGATTTGACCGTTCCATGGGTGCCTTCGCAGAGTGTGATCTGGGGGCCATTGGAATCGTCAACGCCGACAAAGCGCACCTCTGTAGGCGGATGTCCGTTCAAATCTGGTAAAAGTATCGTGTGTTTCGTATACGGCTCGCCATTGACCCAGATCTGTTTCAACCCTCGCAGGAATCGGAACGTTGTGCTGTCGAGGAGCTTGCCACTCGAATCGTAAACGCGGAGAAAAAACCGTCCCTCTCGTCCATTTAGGATTTCCGACAGCGTTTGCTTGGCCGGTTTGAAATTCTGTCCTTTCCAACCGGATTTCGCTTCCTCCCCAATCCGCGCCCACACAATATCTTGCGTGGCAATTAATTTTGGCACGCGTTGCACAAAGAGGTCACCCTCTTCGGAATCGTCGAATACAAGTTGGCCCGACAATTTAATTCCAGTGACGGCGCGAAAATCCTCACACTCCCGAAAGCCACTAATGTGCTCGTCCTGCGACTGTGCTTCCCGATAAAAGTAGTGTGCAAGGAATGCTTCATCCCTACAACCTTCCGGGGCTACGGGCACATAGCCTGTCCTATTCCACTTGGCTGGCGCGAACACGATGAAATATCCACTCGTAATGGCCGCAATCTTACAGCCATTACCGGCCCAATTCTTTTGTAATTTGAAGATCAACGGCTTGCCTTCAAAAAGCGTTACATCCTGTTTCTGCCCATCTTGATACTCAATAGCTAGTTGCACAGCTAACGAGGGTATGGGTATGCGACATTCATTACTTGCAACACCAAGTTTCTCGTCTTGCAGATACACAGCTTCAATCGGGGACTCTTCATCAACAGACAGTACCACCTCCCACATCCCGTTGACCCTGTTTTTGTAGCAGAGCAGTTCTGGACGAGAAACCCGTGGCGCCCGCGGCTCATTACTCGATCTTCGCGGCACTCTGCTTCGCCTCCCAGAGATCTGGCGTGGTTTACTCTGCGGTTTCCGTGGTACTTTCGGGCTCTGGCTTAAGTCGGTGTTGTCATCGGGATCGTCACTGTCTGGAATTCTATCGTACATGGACGGATGGCCTTCGTCATGTACACCGAGGAGCTGAATGGACGCATCCGAGCTACTCGGTTCAACCACAGCTGAGCTGGGCAGTGACCGATGGATATCGTCGGAGTCCGAAGAAACGGCACCAAGTCCAGAATCTGCGGGGTCGGAGGGATCTACTTCCGGGCCGGTTTTTGTTACAGTAGACAGAAGGTCGCCATCAAACGGCTCACTAGAATCCTGATCTTCGGATAATCCTGTGTGACGGTCCAAGGATTCGCCTTTATTGTCTATTCCCGGCAACCGTGGCAAGTCTGAATCAGTCTTGTCTGGAGCCGTTTCATCTCGATTTGGCGGTGAAGACCCACCGGATTTGGAATGTTTGTTACCAGTGGATGGACTGGAGGGCGACTGCCAAGTTCTTGCACTAATTCCAAGCCATTTCGCTAGGGTCTTCAATACAGTCACTATCCTACTTAACACTGACATCAACTATTCCTGCAACGTCCGATAAGAATCTCGCATAGGAGGGTGGTTCTACCGCGAATATCGTGGATAGAGGTCCAAATTTCTAAGGAAAGACAAAATCGCACTGCAGAAGTTTCTGAAGGTTCCGTACCCTCTTCCGATCGTGTTGACTTCCTTGATCTTGCTTTGATTCGCTCCGCTCTGGCGTTGGGCTGTTCATAGCAAAGTGAATTACAGACGCTTTCATGGTATCATTCAAACATCTCGGCAATCTCCATGACCTCCTTTATGGCGGCGTCTCTAACACTCTCACCCAGAGCTTGAAATGATGATTATGTACCTATGTACTGCAATTTGCGCTGGGTCTGAGCATCCAACTTCTGAAAATGGTTTTGCAAGAGGCTCTACCTTAAAGTGTAACCTGAGTTAGAGAACAGTTTCGGTCTTTATTAAAGTTCTGAATCCTCTTGTACATACGCAGCCAGTATAAATATACCTACTACTAGCAGGATAAACATTTCCCAAAACCATTCCTTGAATCTCCCAAAACCCTGCTATACAATCCCAAAACCAAGCGATTCCATGAAACGTGTCACATTCCTTTTGGGAGCAGGAGCTTCCATCCCCGCCGGATATAGTTCCACCCATTGCCTGACAGAGCGAATACGAGCTCCGAGCGGTTATTATCGACACACAGATGGAAGATATTACCGTGGGCCTCCCTGTCCCGACACAGATTTTAGAACGCCTCTCGTGCGCCGCATCATTTGCTGGCTATACGAGCTAACACATGAATACCTCTTTTATCGTGAGGAATCCAAGGAAATCAATTATGAGGACTTATACTATCTGGCCTCACAATTGAGGGACGATTGGTCAGAATTGCAGAATCCGGCAATGCTACCGCTAATACGTAACCTGAAATGTGTAATGATCTCATGGCCGGAATACAGGGAATTCTGTGAGCGATCTGGTCGCACATTGAGTATCCCTGATCTGGGGGAATTTCACCAACTTTGCGAGGAAACGTGCCACTACATTGAAGACATTGTTGTCAATGTTTTGAGCCATGATGGTCAGCATCACTCAAAGCACCTTGCGTTAATTACAGCCATCGGCGAAGCAAATGATCTAGATTTGAAAGGTATTGCAACTCTTGCACATGACACACATGTGGAGAATTTTTTGTCTGAACATGTCTCACTCGCTGATGGCTTCAGTCCCGAGCAGACTGACTGTGGTTGGAGAGTCTGGCAGGATCATTTTCCTGAAGGTAGTATCCCATTTCTTAAGCTTCACGGTTCTACCAATTGGAAAAAGCTTCGTAACGATGGAAACAATAATAGATCTCCTGAGACAATTGGTATCAACATGGCAAACTCGGAATGCTCTTCTCCCCGGCCTGATGAACCCTCAGACCCAGAGTGCTGGAGGAGAGGTTTTGATAGACGGCCTCTTCTTCTAATAGGTACGTTTAACAAGCCAGCCATGTACACGGGGCCAATGTTGCTGGATGTTCATTATCGATTTCGTAAGATCTTGAGGAATACAGATACGCTAGTTGTGTGCGGTTATAGTTTCGGCGACAAGGCAATAAATACTCAACTTATTTTTTGGTTGACCTCCTTATCAGGCAGATCTCTTGTAGTGATAGATCCTCGTTGTCCTTCCCAGATACAGAAAAATGCCCGATACGCTACTCAAAAAATCTTGAATGACCGGGGAACCAGATTAATCAACGAGAAGATGGAAGACGTTTGTAAGGATCAGTTGATTGGTCTACTGAGAGGCGTAGGTGAGACTTAACGTCAAGAAGCTCAGAGAATTTTCACCTCCAGACTCTCACGGAACCGTACATGAGCCCTCTGGCGGGCTACTTGACATCGCCATAATTTCCTACTACAAGGTATAAAATCGCATTGATCAAGCCGAATCCCGGAGCTACAGGGTGGGGAGACTAACAGAGCCCTAGCAGGTCGAGTGCATGAACAGAAAAACAGTCGTAACTTCATATCCCATGCACACGCAGCCAATCATCAATTATCGGTGGTTTAGATGAGAACAGTCCGTTGTACGATGGCGCAAGCGGTCGTAGCATTTTTGAAGAACCAGTTTGTGATGCGTGATGGCTTCGAGCAGCGTTTCTTTGCCGGTTGTTCGGGGATCTTCGGTCATGGAAACGTCAGTGGGATCGGTCAGGCCCTGCAGGAGCATAAAGACTTCAGGTATTACCAGTCCAGAAATGAACAGGCGATGGTTCATTCGGCGGTGGCATTCGCCAAAATGAAAAACCGACTGCAAACACTTGCCTGCACCACATCAATTGGTCCGGGGGCAACAAATATGATTACGGGAGCGGCGGTGGCTACCGTAAACCGTTTGCCAGTACTGCTTTTACCGGGTGATATCTTTGCCCGTCGCAACGTAGCCCCCGTCTTGCAGCAACTCGAGAGCGAACACTCACAAGATATGAGTGTGAATGACTGCTTTAAGCCTGTCAGTCGTTACTGGGATCGTATAAATCGCCCAGATCAACTCATTACTGCGTTGCCGGAGGCAATGCGTGTACTTACTAGCCCCTCCGAAACCGGAGCAGTGACCCTTGCATTACCGCAGGATGTCCAAACCGAAGCCTATGACTACCCCGGGGAGCTATTCAGGAAACGCGTCTGGAAGGTGCACCGCAATCGCCCCGATAGGGAGGCCCTGGTTCAGGCAACAGAATGGATCAAGAATAGTCATCGGCCGCTCATCATAGCAGGGGGAGGGGTTCTTTACAGTGAAGCAGAAGAGTTGCTTCGGAGCTTTTCTGAGCGTAGAGGTATTCCTGTATGCGAAACCCATGCGGGCAAGGGCAGCGTCCTGCATGGTGATCCATACAACCTCGGAGCAGTCGGGGTTACAGGCACGCTTGCCGCTAATCGTATTGCTAAGAGTGCCGATTTGGTTATAGGGATTGGTACGCGTTACAGTGATTTCACAACCGCAAGCAAAACGTTGTTTGAGCATCCGGACGTACGTTTCATAAACATAAACGTGGCAGAGTTTGACGCCTTTAAGCACGGCGCATTGCCCCTGACAGGGGATGCAAAGGTGACGATGGAGGAACTGAACGATGCACTTTCCGGCTGGACGACCTCACACGAGTATCAATCTGAGTGCAAAGCACTTGTAGAGGCCTGGTCAGCGGAAGTTGACCGGATATATGCTATCCGCAATAAGCCATTACCCAGTCAGGGTGAGATTATTGGGGCTGTTAATGAGTCAGGTGATCCAGATGCCGTTATGGTGTGTGCTGCCGGGAGTCTCCCGGGAGATCTGCATAAGCTTTGGCGTACCAGACATCCAAAGCAGTACCATATGGAGTATGGTTTCAGTACAATGGGCTACGAAATAGCTGGCGGCTTGGGTGTAAAAATGGCCGCACCGGAGCGTTCGGTGTACGTACTCGTCGGAGATGGCAGTTACCTCATGCTGTCCAGTGATCTTGTTACAGCAATTCAAGAAGGCTGCGATCTGACTATTGTGTTATTCGACAATGACGGGTTTAAGAGCATTGGTGGTCTTAGCCGTTCGTTGGGGCAGGAAGGGTTCGGGACCAGATACGTATTCCCCGAAAACGGCATCTTACCGGGAGATACTGATGAAGATGTCAGAACATTACCAGTCGATCTTGCTGCAAATGCAGCTTCCCTTGGCGCCCGGGTCATCGAGTGTAAGAATGTTGGTGATGTGGAAAATGCTCTCAAAGAAGCAAAGAAAAAGAAGGGGACTACAGTCATTTATGTTCGTAATGACCGCTACGTAGATGTACCGGGATACGAGGCTTGGTGGGATGTACCGCCCGCGGAGGTCAGCGAAATGCCAGCGGTCCAGGAAGCTAGGAAGAACTGGGAGCTTATGCGTGTCAAGGAGCAATATCATTTTTCTCGGGATTAATCTTATGCGCTGTTTGTGGATTTCCTTGTTATTCGTGTTGGGGGTTGTCTGTGGTGGCTGTGCGTCTGATGATGACGCTGGCACCGATACTCCGATTCTGCGATTTGTGTTTGTGACGCACGGGCAGGCCTCAGATCCTTTCTGGAGTGTCGTTCAGAGGGGAGCATTGGATGCCGCTCAACATACCGGAACAAGGGTGCTGTACCAAGCCCCTGAATCTTTTGACTTGGTGACTATGTCCCAGCTTATTGATGCCGCTCTGGCATCTCAGCCAGATGGGCTTGTGGTTAGTATTCCTGATGCAGATGCATTGGAAGCAGCACTGATGTCGGCCCGTGAAGCGGGTGTTCCGATCGTGAGCATTAATTCCGGTGGTGAGCATTCTCAGCGGCTGGGGAGCCTGCTGCACGTAGGCCAATCTGAATATGAAGCCGGTTATCAGGGAGGTCTGCGATTATCTGCGATGGGTGCAACGAATGCGTTGTGTATTAATCAGGAGGTCGGCAATCTCGCACTCGACGAACGTTGCCGGGGTTTTACTGACGCGCTAGAAAGCCAGGGGAGTAGCGTAGAAATGCTTGCCGTGGAACTGGGAGATCCTACAGAGTCCACACAGCGGATACTTGCAGCGCTGCGCAGTGACCCTTCCATTGACGCTCTAATGACCTTGGGACCAACCGGTGCGCTGCCATGCTTGCGCGCGCTGGAGGAAATTGATAACCCAGGAATCAACTTCGCAACCTTTGATACCTCCCCCGAAATACTCAACGCAATCGAGTCCGGCGCGATCCTGTTTGCAATTGATCAGCAGCAGTATATGCAGGGTTACCTGCCCGTTGTGCTTTTGGCGCTGTACCATCGTAACGAAAACCTGTTGGCTCACGAGAGCCTGCAGACAGGACCAGGGTTCATCATAAGGAGCAACGTAGGGCGATTAAAAGAATTGACCGCACGGGGTACACGTTGAGTATGGTTTCCCGGGATGAGCGACTACGCAAAATACATCCGATCCGCCGACTCCTCTCACGCCCGGAGGTAGGCGCTCTGGGAGGTGCGTTGGTTATCTGGCTATCATTTGCTCTGGTGGCTGGTGATCAGGGTTTTCTCTCACTAAGAGGTACTGCAACCTATCTGGAAGTGGCAGCAGAACTGGGCATATTGGCGTCAGTTGTCGCTCTGCTGATGATCGCCGGCGAGTTTGATCTTTCTGTTGGTTCCATGATTGGTGCCAGTGGGATGCTACTTGTTGTGCTCAGTGTGCATTTGGGCTGGAATATATGGCTTGCTGCAGTTGCAGTAGTCATCTTTGCTGGATTGGCAGGTCTCTTTAACGGTGTGCTTGTGGTACGGACCGGATTGCCATCCTTTATTGTGACGTTAGCCACACTTTTCGCCTTCAGGGGCGCGACAATTGCACTGACACGGCTTATTACAGGTCGAACCCAATTGGGTGGGCTCCAGGAAGCGAGCGGGTTTGATTCAGCACAGGCATTGTTCGCGAGTGAGTTGACGCTGGGAGGGGCCAACTGGCCGGTATCTATTCTCTGGTGGATTCTGATCACGGCGGTCGCCACTTGGGTGCTTCTGAAAACACGGTTTGGCAATTGGATATTTGGGACTGGGGGAGATGCTAAATCTGCGAGTAGCGTGGGCGTGCCAGTGCGGTGTGTAAAGGTTACTCTGTTCATAATGACAGCATTGGCTGCTGCCTTGGTGGGCATGATTCAGGCTGTCACTTTCAGTGGGGCAGATGTTCTTCGCGGTGAGCTGCGGGAGTTTTATGCAATTATCGTTGTTGTGATTGGGGGCACATTACTTACCGGGGGGTACGGATCAGCCATTGGAGCTGCGATAGGAGCATTGATATTTGGGATGGTGCGGCAGGGGATTGTTTTTGCAGGCGTGGATGCCGACTGGTTCCAGGTGTTTCTTGGCGTGATGCTGCTCATTGCTGTACTGGTTAATCATTGGATTCGTCGCAAGGCTCTGCAGGAATGAGTACTTCGCTCTTACAAACACATCAACTTGGCAAAGTTTTTGGTCGCGTCATCGCGCTACAGGATATCACCATGGAGTTGCGTGCAGGTGAAGTATTGGGACTCCTGGGGGATAATGGTGCAGGGAAGTCAACGCTGATCAAATGTCTGTCTGGCGTACATCGCCCTAGTCAGGGAGGGATATTCATTGAAGGCAACGAGGTCGTGTTCACCTCACCAAGGGAGGCCTTGAAAATGGGTATTGCCACCGTTTACCAAGACCTTGCTATGGTACCACACCTGGGCATTAGCCGCAATTTTGTCCTGGGTAACGAGCCTACAAGGGGTTGGGGGTTACTGAGAAGACTGGATATGGCCAGAGCGGATCGGATCACACGTGCCGGCTGCGGCAGACTCGGTATAGATCTACGAACAACCAGACAACCGGTCGGAACACTGAGTGGTGGGGAGCGCCAAAGTGTTGCAATAGCACGGGCGATACACTTCGGTGCCCGGATCCTGATTCTTGATGAACCGACCTCCGCGCTCGGAGTCAAAGAATCAGCAAATGTACTGCGGGATGTGGCGGAGGCACGTGACCGCGGTGTGGGCGTCATTATCATCACGCATAATGTGTATCATGCTTTCGAAGTTGCTGATCGATACACGATATTGCACCGCGGGCGCAGTTATGGTAACTTTATGCGGGATGAAATCAGCCGGAACGATGTAATCAACATGATGTCCGGCCGGGTCACAAGCACTACTGAACAAGGATGAGTAACGTAATTGAGCTAGATCATTTTATAGGGGGGAAGTGGAGACCTTCCCAGGCCGGCGATGCCCAGAAGGTCATCAATCCAGCTACCGGAGATACCATGGCAAACGTTTCTATGGCTTCGTACACGGATGTCGATGTGGCCGTACGTGAGGGGCAAGCCGCATTCAGACAATGGCGACGGACCCCGGTAACCGAGCGGATCCGTTATCTGTTCGCCTTCAGGGAAAAGCTTGAGTATCATTTCGAGGATATTGCCCGTTCGATTACAAAGGAATGTGGCAAGACCATCGCTGAGAGCAGGGGGGAATTGCGGCGGGGCATAGAAAATGTTGAGGTCGCATGCGGTACGCCGATCCTAATGCAGGGCTACAACAATGAGGATATTGCAAGCGGGATTGATGAGCATATGATCCGGCAACCGTTGGGTGTTGTGGTTGCGATCACGCCCTTCAATTTTCCGAGTATGATTCCTCTGTGGTTTTTGCCTTATGCCATTGCGACAGGTAACTGCTTTATCCTTAAGCCAAGCGAAAAGGTACCTCAGACGAGTGCTTGGTTAGTGCGCCTGCTGGATGAAGTGGATTTGCCTGCGGGTGTAGTGCAGTTGGTGCACGGAGGTAAAGAGGCGGTAGACGCATTAATTGAGCATCCAGGTACGCAGGCTGTCAGTTTCGTGGGTTCTACAACGGTGGCCCGATATGTTTACGCACAGTCCGCTGCGAATGGTAAGCGGGTTCAGTGCCAGGGTGGGGCCAAGAACGTGGCAGTTGTGCTAGAAGATGCCGTCATGGATATGACCTCGACGATTGTGGCGGATTCGGCTTTTGGCTGTGCAGGCCAGCGTTGCCTCGCGAACAGCCTGGCTGTGACGGTTGGTGGAGCGCAGGGAGTGTTCACCGAGGCCATGGTTGAAGCAGCACATACGCGTAGGGTTGGATACGGGTTGGATGAACATTCAGAAATGGGCCCGGTGATCACACCGGAAAGTCAGTCTGCAATCGAAGGTCTAGTAGATGTAAGTGAGCGAGAGGGTGCGCAGGTGCTGGTGGATGGTCGAGGTAAAGTGGTAGATGGCTTCCAGAACGGTAACTGGATTTTTCCGACCCTCATTGATAATGTGGATCCGACCAGCACATTTGCCCAGACAGAGGCGTTCGGACCAGTATTTGGATTAATGCATACGGATGATCTGGACGGTGCAATTGAGTTGATTAACTCCCAGTCCTATGGTAATATGGCTTGCCTGTTTACCAGTGATGGCGCGGCTGCCCGAAAATTCCGCTATGAAGCTGATGCCGGTAACATTGGGATCAATCTGGGAGTTGCTGCTCCAATGGCCTTTTATCCGTTCAGTGGCTGGAAGGATAGCTTCTTTGGATCGCTTCATGCCCAAGGCAGGCACGGGATCAAGTTCTACACACAGACTAAGGTAGTCGTGGAGCGATGGCCGAGCGGTTGGAGTAGAAAGTTTTAGTCTTGTCCGGTACCACAAAAGCCATTTGAAAATGGGAGGGGTTAGCACATTTGACAGTCACTCGTTCGGGCACAGGAGTCGCGTAGACACAGACGATAGAATCAGATGTTGATCTGTAACAGGGTTGCAGGCCTGGCTATAAGTCTAGCGAATCTCAGTGCAATGCGAACCGGGGTAAATGACAACGGCGGCTAGGCAATTTGCCTCGTTCTGTAAGGGTTTGTGTTGATGGTTACGTTTATCCTCTTCTCTCGGATCGCCTGAGCCATTCAGGCTTGTTCAGTGGTACTCGCGACATTCTCCCTGCAATTGCTTGGGCGATTGACTGTGCAAATTCCGGCTTCAGCTCCCCTACCCACCGATGTTTTTGCTCCTCATTGACACCTTGGAACATGAAAGTATGATCAGAATTGTCCGAGTATGCGAGCACGCATTGCTGCCCACAATCGGGCTCAAAGTCCATAATACGCCAATCCGAAGGTTTCATAGATATGGACATACGCCGATATTCGTTTTCCTCAATTGGCACAACGATCTGAACCGTTTTCTGCTTTGGATCGGATAAAGGAAGAAATAGAAAAGATGTCTTCTCTTTCAGTCGGACGCTATCGCATTTAGGGGTAACACAAAGTAGAAATTCTTGCTCTCTGATTCAGCACAGTGAATTACCGTTCCCATTGTTAGCTGCCTCTGTTTTTGATGCAGTACCTGCCGAAAACTCATCGCTGATGCGAGTCGGAGATCAAGGTTATCACTGTTTTCTGCACCCTTTGAGAATCCATGAGATAGAACTTAGAATTTGGGGGGGGCAGGAGATGATCCTCTTTAACTTCAAGTCTGCGTTCCAACACTTTCAAGACTTCAGCCACAGGATGCTTGTCATTAGAGCTAAAAATCACCTTATCATTCTCAAATCTCTCGGAAAACCAATGTTTAATTAGTGAACTATATACTTAATTGTACTAATATAGAACATTTTCCCTTTCAAAGTTCTTAACGACAATGGACTGGAATGGCTACCACATTCCCCAACCCCTTTTACCAAATGATCATGATTGAGGAGCATAGGATTACTATTGTGCTAAACCTTGACGTTAATTCCGGCCTGTTTTAGTATTGCGTTGGCCATATGACGTTTTTTGATTCTCGCTGGAACAGACACTTCAAGTTGTTCGTCATTGCTCCAGATCACATGACTGCCTCGGGGATTGCGTTCTACCGAGAATCCGGCGTTTCTTAATAATTTCTTGATTTTCCGTTCATACCCAGCCATTACTCACGCATATTGTAAAGAATGTGCGTGTTTGTTGTCGCCCCAAGACACTCCTGGTAGCGAGGGTAAGGAACTGGTTTTTTGTTGATGGACAGGATACTCAAACAGTTTAACATCTAAAAGAAGTTCAGTCTTTGCAATTTGTTCATCAGTCAACCCGTGATTTGACTTTAGTAGCCGAGATGCAACTCGTCGAAGTTCAGTCAGTAACTCGTGGAAAGTACTAACTTCGATAAACAGTCCCGTAATATCACTATCTGTAATTGACAGTGTACCATCTCTGTGTACAAAGACCGTAACGGAGAAAGTATGAGCCATCTTGGTTGGTTTATGATTATTGTCGCTTAAGGTGTCTAATATTACGAAAACATCACGTCTCCATGTGAGCGCAATTACGGCGGCAATTATTACCGTCGCATTATCTTCTCGTCTTGCTTTGGTTTGGCGGATCGTTGCAGCAGACATACGCAAAAAAGTTGCGGAATGTTCCATAACTCGTAAGGTGAGCGCTTAGTCAGTTCTGCGCTTTGCGTGCTTTGATCCTGTTGTAGCGCACCAGTGCCAAGTCCTGCGCCATTTTTACCTGGACTATCGTCATCTCCTGGTATAAGGCATCAATCAAATCGTCAGACAGTAGCGTTAACTCCCTAGTTAGTGCGTCATCTATCTTTGATAGACCTGCCTTTGCCAAGATAGCCCATATGTATGATTCCGTGGGGTCTCTCTTCACACCTCTGCCATAGAAGTAGCACATGCTAAGAAAGGATTGCGAGAGGGAATATCCCTGATCCGCTGATTCCCTAAACAACCGAGTGCTCAAACTGAAATTTTGGGGTACGCCCATACCTCGGTAGTAGATTACGCCCAAAGAAAACTGTGCCTCGGCGTCTCCCCTTATAGCTTTTGCCTGTATCTCTTTTAGTGATTGCCCTCTGGCGACCCCTACCGCAATCAGAAGGGCTACTGTAACGAGCGTGGTTGCCTTGGTCATGTTCCTACGGGAGGATCATCACACTTACCGTCCTTGTGATCCACTTCTACCCGACTAACGTCTAATCCCTCACGATTTCGAGTAGATTTTGAGATGGGTTCCTTATTTCTTGAATCTACTATTCTCTCGACAGCAGTTTAAAACGAAATGGAGAGTGGTTCAATGACCGTAGGTTTCATGGCTGCGTTAGTGAGTTGCAGGAGATGTATTTACCTTCACTGGCTTGGATCAATGCAGTGGTCGCATCGAGACCAGTAAGGTAGCGAGTGTTTTGTCTGTACACGTATTCGGCCATGTAGCGATGCAGGTGCTTGAAACTCCACCAGTGGTGAGTGCCATAGTACCCGTGCTCGATTAGCGCCCAGAAGCTTTCTATGCTGTTCGTAGAAGCGTTAGCGCGGACATACTCACCTGCACTGTGCTTTACAGATTCGTGGTCAAAGGCTTCATTAAGCCCTATGTATGCCTTAGCGTCGTCCGTGTAGACAGAAGCCCCCTCTACCACTGTGTCGGTTATTATGCCGTGTAGAGTGGGCTTATCTACATTCTGGACATGCATAGCAACGACCGCTCCGCCCCGCTCTTTCAATCCAACAACAGCCGCTTTACCTACTGCTCCATGTCCTGTGTCTGCCAGAGCCTTACGCTTGGCGTTGCTCATATTCTTGCGCTTGCCTCCTATGTAGGTTTCGTCTGCTTCGACTTCACCGGAAAGGGCGGGCATCTCTGATTCACACGCTTTACGGATACGGTGCTCCATGCGCCAAGCGGTCGTTTGCGTGCCCCCAGGTGCTTTGCGAACTGAACGCTATATATATCCTTATCCTGCTCTTTCTGGACGACCTTTAGCCGAGCAGTCCTCCCACATAATCGGCAACGGTATTGATCCAGTGCAACCAGTTCCCCCCGCGTTATCCCACTTTCCCTGTCATTCATGAGATTCAAGCTACATAATTCCCTATCCTGGTTTGGGAATTTGGGCTAGACCAAACCAGATACCCCCAATGTCCATCAATATCAATGACCTGACAGGCGTTGCAGAGGCTGCTACGTGTGTTGGCGAAGCTCTCAGATGTGTCGATTTTTGTTTTCAATCCCTTTCAGATCAAGAGAATAGCAAAGGCCGAGGCTGAGGCTGCTAAGATCAAGGTGCAGTGTGAAATCGAGGCCGGGGATATGTTGCTGCGAGCAGAACGGCGAAGGGATGCTGAGGAAATACGATATCAGCAGAATATGGAGTGCGTATTCCGACCATGCGGGACACCCATTCCGGGTGATGCGGGACACCATTCCGATTGATGCGGGACACCTATGTGTTACCAAACTGCCCTTCATGATTTAGTGGATTTGATGATCAATTCTTGTTCGCCTTGGACTTTGCGCATGGAGTCACCGGTCAGTTGAATTCTGTGGGCATTGTTGACCAGTCGGTCCAGGATTGCATCGGCTAATGTGGGATCTTCCATGGTCTGATGCCATTTGTCTATGGGGTACTGACTGGTAACAATGGTCGAGCGCAGGGTATAGCGGTCATCCGCGAGTTCCATCAGATCACGTTGTTGTGCGCGGCTGATGCCGTGTAGTCCCCAATCGTCGAGGAGGAGTACATCGGTGCGGGCCAACTGTTTCAACAGACGAAGATGGGTGCGCTCTTCGCGCGCAAGCTGGAGGG
>MKWU01003003.1_pt1 | contig 23283 bp, 29 predicted proteins | sample 809101 | NCBI WGS metagenome assembly MKWU01 (sample SAMN05860141, study PRJNA318959) | sponge metagenome | host: Aplysina aerophoba | place: Slovenia: Piran, Adriatic Sea, Gulf of Piran | collected 2013-05-07 | reverse complement strand
CCAAGCCACGGTATATCCGGCAGGGCTATCGCACGGCCCAGGATGCGGTCCCCGGGCACCAGTCCCACCTCCGCATACCGGCTGTCGTGGCTGTCGGCGTGATCGGCGTGCAGGTAGTAGTGCCCGGGCGGAATCGTCACCGGCGCGATCGGCACAAGCGTCCGCCCGTCCAGCGCACGCGGCTTCGCGCGGGCGATGGCCTCGCCGTTGAGCGACACCTCCCCGGCCACGTCTATCGAGATCGTATCGCCCGGCACCCCGAGCACGCGCTTCAGATACGGTGCCGACGCACCGAGCGCTCCGGGGGGATCGAAGATCACGACATCGCCTTTTCGCGGCGCGCCCGTCGGCAGCAGCAGGTAGCCCCAGGCGTCGTCCGACCAGCTCGCGTTGACGTGCAGCCTCGACGCCAGCACCAGCCACCCGACCACCAACAGGGCGGACACCGCCAAGATGCGATTTGCCCGAGTCCTGCGGACCGCCGAGGTCCTGCGCACGGCGGAAGTCCTGCGACCGGCAGTCATGGTCGGGCCTCCGGCTGTGCGCCGCGGTGTTCGTCCACCTCTAACTTATCGGCGTAGGATGTCTCCCAACCCACCATCGCCGCGCGCACATCGTCCGTGTAGTCGGTCGCCCCGGCCGCCACCGCTTCGGCCGGAAACAGCACCACACGGTGGCGTTGCGCGACTCCGTTCAGCGCTCGTTCCAACTCGATCGCCCATGACCGCGCGGCATGGGCGATCGTGCGGTCCGATCCTTCCGCCTCGATCGTTCGCTCGACCAATTCCGAGGCCAGCTCATCCAATCGAACCGTCCCGATCCGTGGCGGTCCCCGGTCGATATCGACCAGCCCGCCCAACAGGAACGCCCCGATTCCGATCGTCGCGATCCACAGCTCGATGCCCCGCCCCGGGATCGGCTTGCGATCACTCATGGTGCGTGTACCCCGCGTTCATCGAGCCCGCCGCCTGCGAACTCATTGCCGCCCGCAGCCCGCTTGCGGTGCGCGGTCCCTTGGCAGGCCGCAGTCGCTTGGCAGGGGGCAAGCCCATTGCAGGGCGTTGCCTCCATCGTCACGTAAGCGCGGGTTTCGCGATGCTTGAACCACGCCGTGTCGTTCGCATCGTGGAACATGTACATGAAGTGTCCGGCGAAATTCGGATCGCCTATCTCTTTCGAAAGCACGCCGCGACCGATGGCCTCGGCGAACACCGCGTCGGGATCCCCGGCGATGCGCGCCATCCGGTGGCCGTTCGCCCGCGATGCCGTGCCCGCGGTCATTCCGCTGCGCCGATCACGACCGGCGGGTGAACCCTCGGCGAAAGCGGCGCGCGCTCCCCCAGCACCGCCCCCGCCTGCAATTCACAGTGCGCCATGAAGTACAGCACCAGCGCGGCGATCACGACGTTGTACACCACCAGCACGGCCAGCCACGGAAAAAACGTCCTGAAGTTCACCCCGACCTCCCGCCGTTGGCCTCGCCGGGCGCTTGCCGGCCGCCAGGCCCGCGCAGCGCTTCGAACCGTTCAAGCCATTGTTTGGCGGCACGGTCCGGCGGCAATGGGCGCACCCGTTCCTTCAGCGGTGGAAACTGCGGGCCGCCGCGCTGCGCGCCGCGGTCCATGCCCGCGTCCGCCAGGTCCCGGTACACGGCCGCTTCGGCCATCCGCTGCGTCAATTCCAGCGCCTGGCTCCAGCTCCCGGGCAAGTCCGGTTCCGCGCCGGCCGCTTCGAGCACCTTCCGCAGCACCGTTGCGGCATCGGGCAGTCTTGCGTCCGACCCCTTGCCTGGCGGCCGCGTCCCGGCAATGGCGCCCATCCACGCCTGCCCCGCATTGCCCAGTAGCGCGTGAAGGCACAGCACGCGGCGGTCCGCCCCCGTCATCCCGCCGAGCTTCGCGACGGCCCCGCTGACCGTGACCGCGCGCTGCGCGAGCGAATAAAACCGGCGGCTCCTGCCGCCCCAGCAACAGGTGTTGCCGAGCACGTGGGCCACGGCCTCGAAATCCACCGTCTCGGGCGTCAGCCCCGCCGGATCGCCCGGCCACCGTATCGTCCGGTTCCTGTCGGACACGCTCATGTTCGTTCTCCCTTCCTTTCCGGCGCTCTCAGCGCCTCGTAACGGGCCAGCCACAGCCGGGCGGCGGTGGCCGGATCCATCGGTCCGATGCGTCTTTTCAGTGCCGGGAACGACGACTCGCCGACCGGCCCGGCGCCCGGCACGTCGCGGCGCACCGCGGCGTCCGCCATGCGGCGGACCAGCCGCAGGATCCGCGCCCAAAACGACGGCACGCGCGGATCGAGCCCGGCGCGCGCGAGCACGGCCTCCGTCACCGCCGTCCCGAGCCCCGCGGGCACCGTTTCGGACAACAGCGCATGCAGCGCCAGCGTCCTGCGGTCGTCCCCGCTCAGCCCGCCGAGCCGCACCAGCAGCCCGTCGACCGCCGCCGCGCCCGGCACCGGACCCTCGCCCCCTTCCCACCAGTTAGTGCGCGCCATCCCGTCTGCGAACGCCGCCAGGTCCATCGTGTTCCACCTGGTCTTTGTTTGGCCGCTGGTCTCATTCCCGGGCTCGAGCACCCCATCGCGCGCCGCGGCCAGGCACACGTGCGTCGCCAGCACGCGCCGCGCCCCGGTTTCCAGTCCCGCGATGGTGTCCACCGCCTCGCTGACGACCACCGCGTACTGCGCCCGCGTGCAGTGCTTGCGCACGGCAAACCGATTGCCCGGCGCAAGCCGCTCACGCGGGGCATTCGGGTCGCCCGGCGCGAGCCGCAGTCGCGCATCGAATCGCCCGTGCCGCTCGACGCGGTGGTCGGTGAGTGCGAGCCCGTTCGCCAGCGCCTCGAAGTCCACCTCGCCCGATGTGTCCAGGGGCGAATCCCCGTGCCAGAACAGCGCCTCATAGACGGAAACGGTGCTCACGGCGCTTCCCCGGCGCCGTTCGGCCGCGATGTCGCCGCGGAGCGATCGGACCCCGTTTCCCCGACCGCATCGCCGACGACCCGCCCGATCGCCTCGACCGTCGACAGGCCCTGCGACTTGAGTCTCTCCACCGCGGCGAACGCCGGACCCCGGGACGAGAACAGCGCCACCGACCAGCGATCCAGCACCAGTCTCGCCACGCGCCACCCGTCCGGGCCGTGCAGCACCAGTTCGGCGAACCGCCCGGCGGCCGTCCTCAGGCTCTTCAGCGCCCGCTCCATCCCCGGATCGCAGTGAATGCGTTTTTCGGCCTTGAGCAGTTCCACCGACTCGTCCTTCTGGCTGAGAAAGATCACCCAGTCGGCGTTCTCCCACGCTGCGCGTGCCGCGGGATTCGCGTAGTAGTCGTTAACCGACTGCGTGCCGGTCACCAGCGCCCCGCGGTATTTTCTGGCCCGCCGGGCCGCGCCCTCGATGAACGCGCGGCTGTCCTCGCCGGAGAGCAGGTCCCAGGCCTCGTCGATGACGATGGCTTTCGGCACCGTGCGCTCGCCGTGGTACATGCGTTGCGTGGCCAGGAACACCACCAGCATCAGCACCACGGCCTGCACGTCCGCCCGGCCCTTGAGTTCGGCCAGTTCAAACACCGTGAACGCCGCATCGAGCGCCGGCACATTGGAGCCTGCGAACAATCTGCCGCTGGATCCGCCGGGACACCACGGCCCGAGCGCCAGCCCCATGTCCCTGGCGCGCGTGTCGGCATGTTCGGTCAGGTGGATACGAACATGGCCGAGGTCCGCGCCGTTGCCCTCGTTGTTCCACGCGCACGCGATGGCGTCGTCGATGAGCGCCGCCTCGATATCGTCCATTGCACCCCTTCGCCGGCACATCCTGCGGACCACGCCCGCGAGCATGGAAAAACACTCCTCCCGGTAGTCGTCGTCGGCCTCGGCCGCGGCGGAATCGATCATGGCGAACGGGTTGAGGCAGGCCGAGTCCCGGCCGAACTGGATGAACGCCCCGCCGAGCGCCTCGGCGGTGTGCTGGAACGAGCGCCCGTCGTCGATGACGACGGCTTCTCCGCCGGCGGCCACCAGGCCGCAGACCAATTCCTGCATCAGCACGGACTTGCCGGAACCGGACTTGCCGGTCACCGCCACGTTGTAGTTGCCCGCGTCGTTGGCGAACGGCGACCAGCCCGCCGGCTGGCCGCGCCGCCCCAGGAGCAGCAGCACAGGCGGGTTCTCCGGGTCCAGGGGCTGGCCGCGCCATTCCCCGTGCACGGGCGCAAGGTTCACGGCCGAGGCGCTGAGCAGGGTCTTCATGCGGCCCATTCGCGCGAGATCCGCGTCCAGCCCCCCGGCCGGGAGCATCGGCAGGCACGCAAGCCAGGACGGCAACTGCACGAACCGCTCCGACGCCAACCGCCAGCCCTGGCCATGGTAGATGGCCCGAACCGCCTGTTCGGCCTCGTCGACCGCTGCCGCGGGGGCATACACGGCCGCGAAGTAGCACGCCCTGACCAGGCGCTCTCCGTCCTTGAGCCGTTCGGTGACGAAGCGCCAGTCCCGGGCCTTTTCCGGCAGCCCGGGCAGGTAACGGGAAATGCCCGTACCGGCTTGCTGGGTCGCGCGCGCGGATTTCAGAAAAGCCTTTTCGCCGTCGCCGGTGTCGCCCGTCATGACGATGAGGCAGGTCAGGACCGGGCAGCCCGGCTGCAGGAAGTCGCGGTGGAAGTCCCCGATCAGCGCGTTGCCGCGCCACCCGGGCCAGACTTCCGGAAAGGCCAGCGCGGTGAGCACGCGCACCGCGACATCCGCGCCGTCGGGGTCGTGAAACGCGAGTCCCTCCGGCGTCACGGTCATCGCCCGGCCCGGGGAGGCGCACTGGTTGTGCAGCGGATCCCTCGGCGACCAGCGCCGCTGCGGGCGCAACAGCGATTCGTTCGCTGACGCCCCCTGTTTGCCCACCGCAGGTGCGATGAGTTCCCCGGCCAGCGACAGCAGCGCGTCGGGCTGAAGCCGCCGCGCGTGCGCGCCCGCCGACGCCAGCGTGCCTTCAAGCGCCCGTCGAAAGGCGCCGAGCGCCGTCTCCGAGGCCGGACCGGGATGGCCCGCCAGGCTCGCCGTGACGAACACACGGTAGTCCGCGCAGGTGAACGGCGGGCCACCCGCGTGCAGCGCCCGCCAGCCGGCATGGCCGAACAGATTCTCACGCCGATCAGCCATCTCCGACAACAGTCCACCGTCGTCTCGCCGTGTCCCGGGTCTACCCCGCGCAGCGGATTTGCGCCGCGCAGCGGACCAGGCCGCCAGTGGGGCGCCGAAACGGGGGCTCGCCCACTGAAGGACCTGAATCGTGCATCGCTCGGGCGACGCGTCGGCCAGCGCGCCGGCGAGCGCGCCCAGCGTTTCCGCGTCGATACCGGAGAACGGCGGAATCTCCAGCACGAATCCGTGACTGGCGGCGTTGACGTACAATTCCGAACCGCCGTCCCAGGCCCTCCAGGGCAACAGCTCATGCAACGGCTCCGGGCACGGCGGCGGCGCCCAGGGCGCCATCGAGTCCGGGCCCTCGAAGAGATCAACCAACCGCTTGATCACGGGGTTCGCCTCCAGCCGGCAGGTTCAAGCACCACGCGGATCCAGCCCGCCTCGTGGTAGACGCCCGCGGCGTCCACGTACGGTGCGATCCAGATCCGCCCGATCACCTCCGCCGTGCGGGCGCTGTCCAGCCATACGGCGCCGGTTTCGTGACCGGGCCATTCGCCTTCCGCACGGTCTTTGCCCGCACTCGTCCCCGCCGGGTTTCCCGCGACTCCAGTGCGAGCCAGCGACCGGATCCCGTCGCCAGGCCCATCGTCGGCGCCAACCCTTTCGTCCCGCGGACGGCAGTTCTCCCGGCATTGCGCTTCCGGCTCCCGGGCACCCGTCCAGGGGCGCGCCGAGGGCCTTCGCGCACCGGTTCCGGTGCGGTACCGTAGTGCGTGCGGCTCCGATCGCTGCGTTACCGGCTCCGTATCGGCCGCCGCGCCAGTCGACGTGCCCGGCGGCGCTGCCGGATCGGCTGCCGCGACCCGGGTACATACCGAACCCTGCGCGAGCGGGCACTGCCAGTCGTTGCCGACGTGGGTCGCAGCGCAGCCGCCCACCCCCGTCGCCAACCACCCGACCACGCCGAAAAACGCCGCGCGCACGCACAAAGTCCGCGCCATCGTTCCTTGCGAACTAACGGTTCGATCCGTTGCTCTCATCCCCGATTCTCCCCGGCTTCGTCAATGCGCCCGTCAAGCCACGCCCCTTCCAGAAACACCACGGTCACGGGCGTGCCCGCGGCGAGCTGGATCACCGGCTGGTACTGCTCGGCGCGGCGAATGAGGTAATCGCTGACCTCCCGGCCCGCGGTGCCGGTGCCCGCACCGAGCCCCGCGCGGCCGATGTCGTCGAGGTCCGTGTTCTCGAACGTCGCCGTGCCGCCGCCGGCGAGCACCGCCTGCGGCCGGAACGCCTGGTTCACGCTCTCGCCCACCCCGGAAAACACGCCGGACAGGAAGGCCCGCTGCACCAGCGAGCCCTCGCGGCTCACCACCGGCCCCCGGACCCCCGCCTTGCCGCCGCCGGCGACGAAGCCCGACACGGGTGTTTCGATGACAGTGCCGGGCGCCTTGCCCGTGCACGCCATGGTCTGGAGACGCACGTACACCTTCTCGGACGAGAGATCCCCGTAGGCCGCCCCGGTGATCGTGCAGCCCTCGATGTCCGTCGCCTCCGCCACCGCGCCCACGGCCGCGCCATAGGCGGGGCTCGTCAGGCGCAGGAGAACCGGACGAGGATCCCCCTGCGACTGCACGCCCGCGGATGCGTCCGCGCCCGCGATCACCACCGCTTCGGCGTAACTTCCGGCCGCGACGTACCCGTCCCGGGGCCTTCGAATCGCTACCGGTTCCAACTCTGCCGCGCCGTTCGAGCCGATGGGATTCTCCAATTCGAATGTCCGGATCAACGGTGCCGCGAGCGGCGAAGCCACCGCCGCGCCGTCTGGCACTTCGGGCACCCGGCCGCTCCCCAGGGGTGCTTGTCCCGCCGGCGCGAACGGATTATCCGGCGTTGCCTCGGACACGCCTGCCGCGGGCACACCAGCCGCGGGCACTGCCCCCGATCCGCCGGTCATGTTCTCGATCAGCGCGGCCTGTCGGTCGATGACGTCCCTCGCATTCTCCGCATCCTCGCTCAGCTGCGCCTGCAACCGGGCGTTGTTCTGTTCGAGCTGCCGGTTGAGTGTCTCGATCTCCCGCAGCTGCGCTTCGATCTGCGCGAGGCGGTTTTCCGACTGCCTCACCCAGCCGGCCTCGGCCGCCCCTGACGAGGCCAGCTCTGCCGCGATGCCGCGCAGCTCGGCAGGTCCGCCGTCCCCTCCGGCGCCGAGCCACAACACGAACGCCACAACCGCCGTCCCCGCCACCGCGCCGAACAACAACCATTGCCGACGCTCAAGATGCCGGTTCACCGGGTCTCCGGAGCGCGAAGTTCGATTGCCTGTTCCACCGTTCATGGCGCCGGTCTGCCTCGTTCGACGACGACCGCCAGCCGTTCGCCCGAACCGGCATCGCCGTTGGACACCCAGGCGGCCGCCACGCCCGGACCGGCGCGTTCGCCCAGACTCGACGCATCGAAAACCGCCACGTCGGCGAGGCGAAACACCCGAACCGTGAACTGCAGGCCCCGCCACACCTCCACCAGGCCCGCCGCTGCGGGATCCGAGTAAACAGGCCCCGGCTCGATCGTGTACCCCGCCATGGGGGACCGCCCCGCCGCCGCCCGGACCAGCGCCACCAATTCGTCGGTGTAGACCGACGGCTGCGCGTCCCGGGCCGGCGCGTCCGCCTCGAGCGCGGGATTGCGGATCAGTATCTGGACCGAGTCCCGCGGCACTGCCATCAGCGCCAGCCGGTAGGTAAAACCCCGCTCGGTCCCGAGATACAACGCACGCGCCGGCGCACCGCGGAATCCCGAATCCCCTACCCATCCGCCGGTCGCACCTCCCGGATGCAGGTACAGGTCACCCCTCACCGGGTCGTGCTCAACGGTGAAGCCTCCCGGAGCCTGGATCACCCGCGTCACACGATCGCCCTCGAGCGCAATGCGGTTGACCGCGCTCGATGAAACCTCAGCGGCCAGTTCCGCGTGATCCGCTGCATCGATGACCTGCAAGGCGCGCGCCGGCGCGCCCGCGAGGAGGATCATCAAGATGCCCAACGCCGCGTGCGCGACCCGGCACCGGCGCAAACCCGGCGCCCGAATCACGCGCATACTGTTCCTGGTCGATCTCACCGTTGCTCCTCCCGTTCCTCGAACCGCAACAACCCGATCCGACCGCCCTCCATCGCGAACACCAGCCGGTAGCGCTTGCGCGTCCGGGTGACTTCCTCGCGCCCGAGCCACGTCACGAGTTCTCCGCTCACCTCCGCGGCCAGTTCGTCCGCAGCCAGATCGATCCCTTCGGGGTAGAACGCGCTTGACAGATTCCTGCGCGCGAACCGCGCGGCCTCGGTCTCCACCCACGCCGCGATCTCTCCGCGCGCCGAGGGGTGCGCCATGCGAGCGGCCGCCTCCCTGACCTCGACCGCGTTTTCCGGCGTCAGCGTCAGCAGCGTGACGGCCACCGTGCGCGCGGTGTCCTGGAGGTACCGCCTTCCCGCCCAGGCTTCCCCCACCGTCCAGGCGGGACCGGAGACCGCCGGCACCAGCACCGCCATTGAGCCCCGCGTGGCCAGCCCGTGGCCTAGCACCGCATTGACCGCCATCGAGAGCGCAAGCAACACCGCCAGTACCAGCCGCGTGTCCCTCACCCGGCGGCGCTCCGCCTGCATCGCCTCGTGCCTCACGAAAAAACCCCTGTCGTCCCCACCGCCCGGGCGGCTAGCCGGCGAAGCGCCGGCGGTGGCTGCCCGGCGCCCCCCCCCCCCGGGGGGGCGACCCGGCGAAGCGCGGGCGGGGGCTCCCGGGCGCGCCCTGAAGCCTCAGCCCCGCGCCCGGCAGGAACCAGTACACCGCGTGCATAACGATCCCGCCGCGCCCGCCGCGCTTGATCCGCCTCAGCACGAGCCAGCCGCCGATTCCGATCACAAGCCCCGAGACAAACGCGTTGGCCGCCAGCCCCAGCATCGCCGGGCCCATCAGCACCGCCGCCTCGTCCATCGTCCAGAACAGCCACCGTTCCGGATCGTCCAGCCGGGACGGAATCGCAAAACGCTCGGTGTCGTTCACGACCACGGTCTCAGATGATCGCGGTGCCGACGATATTGGTCACCACGCCCGCGCCGGCGCCCGCCGCGACCCCGACGCCCACCGCACCCATGATCTGCGTGGCGTTGAATCTGAGCACTGAGCCCACCAGTGCCGCACCCACCGCGAGCACTGCGGCGAGCTGCCCGCCCGTGCCGCCCACCATGTTGGTCACCGTGGTCAGCGGTGCGGCGAAAGTGGTGTCCGTCGTGCCCCAGGCCGCATCGATCCCGCCTATGAACGGCAACGCCACCGGCGCCATCGCCATCGCCACACGCAACACGCCGGCGACGAAAGTGCTCAGTGCGTCCAACAGCGCAGCGCGTCGAAGTATCCGCCGCGCCCTCATCGGCCCGTACCCCCGCCGCCCGCGCCGTTACCCGCGATCGCGCGACGCTGACGGCTATCCGCCCTGGCGTCCAGATCCGAATGCGCGAATCGCACGCCGCGGCCGAACTTGGGAACAGCCGACCCGTCGCCGCTGACCCGCAATCCCTCCAGCGTGCGCGCGCTCGTCCCGAGCAACGCCGCGGCTTCCAGGGTGTTCAGGCACCGTGGGTGATCGTTCATTTCTGGTTCTCCTTTCTCTGCGATCGACCGGCCGGGGCTTCGCCCCCGGATCGCCCGTTCGAGGCCAACCCGGAACGCGCCGCCCGGAAACGGCTGCGACCATCGGTAATGCGAATAACGGCGCCACGATAGATGCGTCATGACCGGGGGAGAACGTTTATCGACACCGTTTTGCCGACGCATTTCCGGCACACGCCGCAGCCCCGGCGCCGACAGGTCGAAAAGCCAGAGTCTGCCGTTCTGCTGAACGTCCGCTATTCTCGGTCCCCCAACACCCGGAGAAGCGTTGCGCATCGGCGAGGTGCAGCACGCCGGTCAGGCGCCGCGCGTCGGCATTTCGGTTCGCGCCAGCCCTGCCGCCACAGTGCGCCCGTCACGCAAAGCGTCCCTGGCGACAGACCAGGGGCGCCGACGAACCGCCGCGATTATTACCGTGTAATAGTTTTCCGGCCGTTTCGGCCGAATTGAGCATGTTTCTCGGCCAGCGACCCCGTTGCTGCCCGCAAGCCACTGTTTTAAATGTCGATTTGTTCGGCCTTCAGCCGCGGTCTCGAAGCCGAGCCCCAGTCATGCTGTTCGAATCTTGGACCGATCCGTATGAAATTGGGCGACCGGTTTGGGTATGCAGCGCCCCTCGATCATGCTTTGGCCCGCACCTCAATCCGCAGTTGCGCCCGACTGGCCGCCTCCCGCCGCCACTTCCCGCATCGGACCACCTTCGGTCCCGGCCACCGCACGCCGGACCAGCCGCCGCACCCGTGTATGAGCGTGATTCCGGCCGGCGTGCAGGAGCGCGATGTACCCCTGGTCCAGTACCACCGCGCCAGCCAGCGGCAGCGGCTTGTCGTGCAGGGCGTACACGGCCGCGTGTACTTTCCACGAGTCCGCCTCGCCCGGCTCGCACCGCGACAACCACCGCTCGGTCCTGGATCGCGAGCGCCTGGCCGACCGTGGACCTGGAAGACACGTTGGCGATCCGCGCGATCCGCGCATGGTCCGGAAACTGGCCCCTCGCCCCGCAGCGGCGAAAAACCATCTACATCACCCTGTCCACGGGCTGAAGGACCGCGTCGCGCACCACCCGCGCCGGAAAGACGTGCGGATCCCTGTCCACGAACAGCACGGCGTTCGCACACGGCCAGACTCCCACCGCATCGGCGGTTTCCCCGATCAGGCGGTGAAGTTCAAGCGTCCGGCGCCGCACCCTCGCCTTGCTGCCGTTCACCAGCCTTCCCCCGCACCGCCGTCATCGGATTGGCCGCCACCGCTGCCTCTCGGACCGTTGTCCTCCGTCCACTGCTGCACTGCGGCCCACACGGCCCGAACGGGCGCGCCGGTCTTGCGGTGGATCTCGAGGACCGTCTCGGGTCCCAGTCCGCCGGGACCGCTCGACTCCAGTCGCGGCGCCAGCTCGCGCCACAGGCGCCGCGCGGTGTCCTCGTCCGGCTCGGGGGGCCGCCCCATCGGCAGCCCGGGCGCCAGTGTCCGGCGTCGGCGTGTAATTTCCCTACCGGCCAAGCCGAAGTAATGGCGCATCATCTCTTTCGACGCGTCGGCCTTGATCAGCGCCTCCTGGAGTTCGCTCGACGCGCGCAGCTCGACTAACCGTTCCATCATCCGCCAGAACAGTTTCCGGTCCAGCGTGATCGCCAGGCAATGCGCCGGCACCGAACCCATCCGGTGGAGGTCGTCGAGACGCAAATCCCCGAGCGCCTCGATCTCCTTCGGACCGAAACGCATCGCGCGCAATACAGGATAATCGCCCTCCGCAACACACCGCGTGGCATACCACAGCAACGCGCCGAACAGCACCGATTCCTTCGTACCGATCATACCGACTCCCACAGATCGACGCCCGAGGCTGCCGCACGGCGGTGCAGTTCCCGGTACGCGCTCATCAGCGCCAACAAGGCGCGCCAATCCCGTTCCCGCACGGTGCGCCACAACCCGAATCCCGTCTGCCCGGGATCCAGCCTCAGGACGCCGCCGAAGATTTTCGCAGCGTCCTGCCCGCCCAGCGCGCGGCGCAGCTGAGATTCCTCCGCAAGCTCCTCCAGAAACGTTCCGGGCGGCGCCACGGTCGTCTCCGCGCAGGCGGCCAGATGCCACCACACCAGACCGTGCCGTGCCCGTTCGGAGCGGTCCAATTGCACGGCCAGAGCCGGGTCAGGGACATCACACACCACGAACCCCATACCCTTGCCGGGCACACGGCGAACCAGACCGCCGAGCCCATTGCGGGAAGCCAGCCCCGAGGCCAGCTCCCACAGCACCTCGCGCAGCGACTCGATATCACCCGGCCCGGCCTGCGGCAGACTTTCCCTCACACGGGTGCCGGAAAGCGCTTCGCCGCTCGCCTGCGTGTCCGCCGGCACCTCGGCGCCGTTCATCCTCGGGCGTCCCGGTGATTCGCGGTTACCGTTCGAGGCAGACGGCTCCGAATCGCCAACGTGCCCGATCCTCAATGAGGCACGGCCGTTTCCAGCCCGCGGCGCATCCGCGTTCGCGCCCGCTTGCGCGGCAAGATTTTCCCTACCGTACCACCCGTCCCAGTCATCGTTCTCGCCGTCTCCGCCTGGCGCGGTCGCCTCGAACGGACGCCCACACAGCCCGGCGTCGATGTCGAGGCTCACCGCGTGGATGCTCAGTCCGGCCCGCTCGGCGATTTCCGCCTCCAGCGCCCGGCGCAACGGCGCCGGGTCCCATTCGGCGGCGTCATATCGGCGGCACAGCGTCCCGAAAGCCTCGTCGTATCCGGCATCGTCCGGCATACGTTCCAGCCACAATGCTCTCGCCACCCGGTCGAGCCTCCGGATGCGCATCACATGGCGCCGCCCGAGCCCCGCCTCAAGCGCCTTCGGTATCACCGCGCGCAGCCGCTCCACCGCGTACTTCATCTGCGAAATCAGCCCCTGACTCACCGCGTAGCCGCGCCCGGCCATTTCCTGGGCCAAACGTGCCTGGGTGAGACTCCCCCCCGAATCCGCCGCGAGCCAGCGCTCGGCGTCGGCCACCGCCAGCGCCTTGTCCATAAAGTTCAGGTTTCCGCGCAATTCGTTCTCCTTCAGGTGCGCCAGCACCACGTCGGCCTCGTCCGTCCACGCCCGGTAGCAGCACTGGGCATTGGCGAACCGCTCATCGCCGGTCTCTGCATACAGTTCCCCGAGAATCGTCAACCGCGTGTTGCCGCCGGCATGCAGCCGGTAACCCACCTCGCCCGGTCGCTTCGTCACAATCAGCGGCTGCGCCAGTCCGTCGGCGCGGATCGAGTCCTTGATGCGAGCGTATTGCGCGTTGGGCGCGCGCCGCGGATTGTGCTCATAGCACCGGATTTCGCCGATGTGAACGACCCTCGGTTCGAGCGCCGGCGCACGCGGCCCCTCGACGGGCGGCGCCGCGGCCGCGGGTGCCCTCGCTACGTCCATCGTTTTGCATCCAGTTCGTCGAATGCTTCGCGGCCGAAGATGTCCGGATACCGCACCAGGCTTTCGCGGGCCACGTGAGCGAGGCGTCCCCGGGAGCGCTCCGCCACGGCGCGGGACAGCCGCTCGATGCGGTCGGCCATCGGCGCGCTCGCGTAGCGGTGGCGCCCGGCCAGCAAGTACAGGTAGCCCACCGAACCGTTGCATGCACAGGCCACCTCCCGGCGTTCTTCGGGCGTTGCGGCCCGCAGGAACCGATTGAGTTTCATCGGTGTCTCATTTAGCATGATACGCACCCATTCGTTACCATATCGTCTGATCTTGTATTTACCCTTATGCTAAATACCGCCCGAAAGCAACACCGAATTCGGCTGGACAATCTCGAACGCCTCGTCGCCGAGGCGGGCTCCGCCCGGCGCCTCGCCAAACTGTCCGGCACCAGTCCCTCCTACGTCAGCCAGGTCCGGACCCAGCGCCTCACCCCCTCCGGTTCGCCCCGCGGAATTGGCGATGATCTCGCGGCGCGCTTCGAAAAGGCCATGGGAAAACCCGACGGATGGATGGACGAGTTTCACGCCGGGGAGGATCCGGCTCCCGTCAACGCCGAGCCCGGACCCGGCGCGCACGGCGTGCGCCCGCTGATCTCCTGGGTGCAGGCCGGCACGTGGACCGATGCCGCGGATTCGTTCTCCGCCCACGACGCCGAGGCCTGGCTGCCCTGCCCCGTGCGCTGCAGCCCCGACACGTTCGTGCTCCGAGTCCGCGGAGAGAGCATGGAGCCGCGATTCCGGGACGGCGACCTCATTTTCGTTGACCAGGCCGTCTCGCCGGATCACGGGCGGTTCGTGGTGGTGCGGGAGGAGGACTCGCACGAGGCGACGTTCAGGCAGCTGATCGTCGAAGGCGAACAAAAATACCTGAAGGCACTGAACCCCGACTGGCCGGCGCGTATCGTGGAGAGCAATTCCACCGCGTCGATTTGCGGAGTCGTCGTGTTCAAGGGGGAGATCGTCTAGGCCGGCTGGCGCGCGGGCGTGCCCGCCGCGATTGTCCTTGCAATAGATTTTCATGTGGCCTCTCACGGCCTGCTAGCAACACTGTGAAAATGTACTAAAACCAGCAATTCGAAGTTGCAGGGTTTGCAAGGTCGTTTTGGCGGCAGCGATCTCGTAGTCGATCACGAGCGTTTCCTGGCATCGCGCTGCACGTCGGCGAGACGGCGCGGTCTGCGGTCCTGGCCGATCGGTTCGCTTGCCGACGGTGCCGGGTCCAGCGACAACACCTGGTACAGCGGGGCTTCGTAAGCGATGAAATCCGCCTCCATCAGCGCCCGGCGCGCCGGGTCGAGCTGCCCTGCCCTGCCTCTCGCCCCAGCCCAGACGGGCCCTCACCGAGGCGTCCCCGAAATAGCTCAGGCCCTTCGCGTCGGCCACCGTGACCAGGAACAGGTACAGCGCCAGCGCCTCGCTCGGGCAGCGCTCAAGGTGGCGCTCCCTCACCAGCCGATGATCCACCCTGCTGAACCGCCTCGGCACAGCGCGCAGGCGCTCGGGTCGCAGCAGGCGTTTGTGCACCATGTGGGGGTTCTCCCTGAAAGATGTCCAGGGCCAATTGTTGATAACGACGCCGGCTGCGCGCTATGTCCTCTTGTAACGCGCTACCGGTTAAAGTGGCGATAAGTCCCGTCAAAACAAGGCCTTGCGCGCGGCAGTCCTCTTGTAACGCACGCCCCGTTAAGGAGCCTGTGTTCCCAGCAGGATCAGTGACTTGCGTCGATGAGTGATCTTGTAACGCCCGGCGCCTGCGGACAGCATACCCCGGATTGGCCGCCCGCCAAGCCTGTACCCGTAGCACGTGCTCGGGGCCACTGTGGTAGTCTTGGTTCTGCGGTTTGGCCAGCCAGCGCGCCTGGCTGGCCGCCTTGCTGGCCTTGCGGCAGCGGGGCGCAGAGCAGTACCGCTGATGCCGCACATTGCGCGGGTCCGGACGGAACAACTCCCCACAGTTCAAACACTTGCATCGTCTTCGCTTCGTCATCGATCGGCCACCTCCGAGCCCCGATGATGCGGCCAACGACACCGCATCGGGACGCCGAAGAAGAACGGATCGAAGAAAACGAAGAAGCGTTTAAAGGAAGGTTTTCGAAGAAGACGCCGCCGAAGAAAACGACAATTTCAGAGTGATGAAATTAGTAATCTTTCAGATTGTCGGTGACACGGCCATCACCGTAGTCGCCACCCCCCACCTCTACCGGGACGCCGGATTCGCGAAAAAGACGCCTAAGTCCGGACCGGTCTGTACTGCCGACTGCAGACTGCCGCAACCCGACCCGGTGGGAACCGGACAATGGCCAAGCGCGGAGACGTTGTAGTGCATACACTACAAGATTGGTTCATAACAACCTACATTGATATACCATTCTGGTAGTCAACGGAAAATCGATTTTACCTATGCCCTGTTCGGCCCGAAGCAGAATCCTTTGGAGAGTCAACCGCGGCGGCCCCGAACCCCTACAGCCCCAAGTACTCGCCGGACCCGATAGGTGGAAATGCGGCGGGCTACGCAGCCGCGACTGGCGCGGCGTCAAACCCTGCCAACAGCCAGACGCTACCCCGAACGGCCCCAGCGTCAAACCCCAATCGCAGACGTCAACGGAAACGGTAAATACGCCCCGTAGCGTCGGGACATCAAGTATCGATAGCAAGCTCAACCTCGCAAGAGCAAGCAGAGATCCAAATTCGACAAGCTCTTGCAAGCAGTCAGAAAATGTTATAAGGCCGAAAGGAATACGCAATCGCGTAATCCCGCGAAAGTTACCGGTTAATCCCACTCTCAGTTACCAGCCGTTCCCTTTCAAGAGCACCATCCGATCCGCGTCAAAGTTACCGCTTCGCCGGTGATCGTCGAACGATCGCCCGGATCGATGCGCCGAGTGCGGATTTCCCGCACGGCTCAACAACAGGGCTCAACACGCAACACTGTAGGTCCATGCAAGTCTGATAGACTTTGCATGAAGCGAAATGATCGAGGGTAGTGCAACACCCCGAATAGGCGAGAGCGACGAACACCAGGTCGAGACGATACGGGCGAGGGCGATCCGATCCGCGAACCGGGTCTTGGGAAGGGTCAGGCGATGAACAGATTCAAGGCGCTGATTGTCGCCGCCTCGATCGCCGCAACCGCGACCGTCGCGTGGCGGCTCGCGGACTGGAACGGCGAACCGGCCGAACAAGCCGCTTCCGTTGACCCCAGCCGGGCAACGGTTGAACGCATCCTGGAGCGAACCGCACGGGAGAGTCGAACCGGCGTGGTGGAGACTGCCGTGCTGGCGGCGCCGGAGAGTTCCGCAGCAGTGGACTCGCCGCAACGGCAGTCCGAAGCCGAACGATCCGGCGTCGACATCGACAGTCTCCCCGAGGGCTATTCGTTCGGCACATACCGTGGACCCATGCGGCGCGCACCCTTGAGGGTCGAAGCCGGGGCGGAGCGCCCCCCGAATCCGGTGTGGCTCGATCCCGCCACCGCGCCCGAGTCGATTCTCGGGCAGGCAAGAGAAACCGGGCGCGAATTCACGTTCGCGGTGGTGCGCCTGCTTCCGCGGACCAACCGGCAGGACTTCGGGCAGGCCCTGGCTGCCTTGGGCGCGCAGGTCGAGGGGAGGCGGGGTTGTCGGCATCGGCGATCGTGGCGGTGATCGAGTCGACGGCAACGGATTTCGATACGAGCGTGATTCAGTTGGCGGCGCTGTCGCGCGCGGGAGTGGATTCGGAGGTGCTCGAGGCGATGACCCGGGCATCGGCGGCGACGCGCCTGGCACCGCCGCAGGTGGCGGCACGGCGGAGCCCTGCGCCGTCCCCGCAACCGGGCCCGACATCGTTGCCACCGACGTCACCTGAGCCTGTGTTTCAGCCTGGCCAGACCTTCTCGGACGCGTTGAGCTCGGGCGGCCAAGGTCCGGAAATGGTGGTGATCCCTGCCGGGCGGTTCTACATGGGCTGCGTGTCGGGACAAGACTGTTACGATGACGAAATGCCGATTCATGGCGTGACGATCCCGCAGGCGTTCGCGGTATCGAAGTACGAGGTGACGTTCGAGGACTACGACCGGTTCACGTACCCGAATCGTGTGGACGATGTAGGGTGGGGCCGCGGCAGTCGCCCGGTGATCAACGTATCGTGGGACGATGCGCAGGAGTACGTGGCGTGGTTGTCGGGTCAGACGGGTCAGACATACCGCTTGCTGAGCGAGGCGGAGTGGGAGTACGTCGCGCGTGCGGGCTCATCCACCGCGTACAGTTGGGGCAATGACATCGGAACGAACAGGGCAAACTGCAGCGACGAGTTTGAAAATCTGGGCGTTTGCAGCGACCAATGGGAATTTACCGCCCCGGCGGGATCGTTTGCGGCGAATGCGTTTGGCGTTCACGACATGCACGGCAACGTGTGGGAGTGGGTTGAGGATTGTTGGAATGACAGTTATGCGGGCGCGACGGCCGACGGCAGTGCGTGGCGGAGCGCGGACTGTAGCAGGCGCGTGTTGCGTGGCGGTTCCTGGAACGTCGTCCCGTGGTACCTGCGCTCCGCGTACCGCTTCTGGATAACCACCGGGAACCGGCTCGTCGACTTCGGCTTCCGCGTGGCCCGAACGCTCACCCCTTGAATCTTTAGACCAACCGCACCAGCGTGCGCCGAACCAACGGGTAAATCCCCTCGCGCCCGACACCGGCAATATCCACCGGTTCGCTGCCCTCCACAAAGGCGCGCACCTGCTCCAGCGTCCGCACCCGCTCGGTCTGTAACGTCACGATCATCCTCTAATGTTCCCAGACGCCCACCTACAGGCTCATGTCTCGTTGGATTACCGCTTTACCTTCAGGCTCACGTCTCGTTGGACAACTCTAGAGTAGTAGTTTCACCCCGCCTCACGACCGTGTTAGGCTGCCTTGGGTCGCCCAGTCTGCGAGTTCATCGGGCAAAAAGATGGGCGGACATACACGTCCAGCTCCTGGGGCAATTCCCTTCAGCGGCGCAACGTCATGCGCGCCGAGCATCTACATGTCGCACGCGATAGTATGCGTGCTCAAATCGTCGTGGCCTGTTACTCCCGTTCAAGAAGCGGAATCCAGTGCACATCCATTGTCCCGGAATTAGAGGAGGACCCGCGTTGTACTTCCCACCTGCGTCCCTTCTGCACCGGTGCTGCGGCGCCATGATGTTCGCCGCCCCGCGTTCTGGCACGGAAGCCGTCATCGCATTCAATTATTACTTCGAAGTCGGACTCTGCCGGGGGCGTATCGCCGTGGCTCCGACTACAACGAAACCATCGGTTTCCGCCGTGTATGGTTGACTATGTTGCCTTAGCTCCCAATCGCCGAATACCACCGGCGCAGACAGATTGCGCACAGCTTCTTCCAATTCGTTGATACGTTCGACTACGGAACCCATGGTAAAGGCCGCACGCTACCGCTACCAGCAGGCTAACGAAAGATACAACGATTGTTACCCAAGAGCCGGGTGATAATTGAGCTTGGTTATTCATTGTCTGTTCCTCCAAGTTTGCCCGCTGGGCTGAAAAAAGCACCATGTTCCACTATTAGGGTCATTGTCAGAAACATAATCCGTAGTTGGCCCACATCTGTAAAGTAATTCCTATCTCACTTTACTTGAATCGCGCAATTACCGTTTGGGCAGGCTTCCTTTTCTCGACAGCACTTTTGTCGAGAACGATTGTAGTGGTACGCCGAAACAGCGACTCTTGACGGCCACGAGAGAACACACTCGCCCTAGCGTCCCGGCGTTGTCACGCTCAGCAGGTCGCCCCGGTTGCCAATGCATCCTACGATCAACCGCATACCGGTCTACTGCCGATTCAGCCAACAAGAATCGTCCAACTCGCCGCTAACAGCGCCATGAGCCCGAGCCACAAGGCTGCGTACAATTGTTGCCTGTACTTGAAGCGTTCGTATGGTGTGGCGGTTTCGTCCTCACCGTAGAGCCTGTTCTCGACAATGAACCAGGCAGGTGGTCCTGCCGTCCAAATGATTGCCACCAACACTAAAAGCCAGTCGCCTTTGGCTATGTTTTTCTGCCACTCGCCATCGTCGTCACAGTGCCAATACAGCAGGATAAGCGCAACCGTCAAAAAGAATGCCACCGCCACCAAGACGAACCCCAGCGTATTTCGTAGAAACCTTCTGTCAGTCATTTTCTATCTCCCATCATGATGCCAAGCACGATTCTGCAATCCCTCGAACACGCCCATACCTGGCGCTTGCGCCAGTCCATCTTTCGCGGCGGATGGTTCGATCCGGCACGCGAGCCTGACACGCCCCCTGGCGCGTGTTGCGTGGCGGTTCCTGGATCGACATTCCGTGGGGCCTGCGCTGCGCGGACCGCAACAGGAACACCACCGGGAACCGTAACAACAACGGCTTCCGCGTGGCTCCCACGCTCAAGGGCCGGAACCGGCGATATCATGGTGCCGACGGGTGCGCGATGAGCGTCCAGGGCGAGTCATGATGAAGGGGACGGTGGCGCGCCTCTTGCTCCACTCGACGCAGGAGGTGCGGCGCCGGCCGTTTTGAAAAGCAACCCATTCGCTGAGATATCATGATTGGTAAGTGCCGGAGACCGTATGCATGTTGTGACTCAGGTGCTGCTCTCTCCTTCGCTGCCTGGGGCCGGGTACCTTGTATCTATCTCACGCAGAACCATTACTCGCTTGCCATGCGGAGCTGGTGAGGCCGGGGGTCATCCGGCACCCGCAGCCCCCGGCAATGCCGCCCTGCCGAATCTCGGAAACAACGTGAGCATCGCACCATCAGGTCGCGTTACCGCGCTCAATCGGCAACGCGCACGCACCGCAGCGCGCGAGACGGGTCCTTGAAAGGCCGGTGGAGACCACGGCGGTGGGCGTGGCGGTGTTCCAGGGCTGCCGCGATGGTCCTGACGTGGTCCGGGCGATGCTCGCGGGCATCTCGTCGATGCTTGCCCGCCCAAATCCGGCCGCGACCAAGGGTGCTGACGCCCCTTTGGTACCCCCTAAGAGGTAAAGATGAAAGGATTCAAGGGGTGAGCGTCCGGGCCACGCGGAAGCCGTTGATGTCGATCCGGAACCCGGTGGTGCTCCAGCCGCGGCTCGCGGAGCGCAGGTTCCTCGGGTAGTCGCCCCGGTCACCGCCACGCAACACGCGCCAACTACAATTTCCGCTACGCCACGCGCTGCCGTCGGTCGGCGAACCCGAATAACTATCATTCCAGCAATCTTCAACCCACTCCCATACGTTGCCGTGCATGTCGTGAACGCCAAAGGCGTTGGCCGGAAATGAACCCACCGGCGCCGTCCGATCACCGTCCCATTGGCTCCCGCATCCGCCGCAGTTCGCCCGGTTCGATCCAATGCCGTTGCCCCAACTGTACGCGGTGGATGAGCCCGCACGCGCCACGTACTCCCATTCTGCTTCGGTCAACAGGCGATATCGCTCCCCGGTCCGCGACGACAGCCACGACACGTAAGCCTGTGCGTCCTCCCAGGATACGTTGATCACCGGGCGGTTGCCGCGGCCCCAATAATCGTCCGGTCGATACCTGCCGCAACCGCCATCCAGCACGCACGCGTCCCACTCGGCAAACGTCACTTCGTGCTTCGACACCGCAAATGCTTGAGGGATCGTCACGTCGTGTACCGGGAATTCGTCGTCGGAACAGTCTTGGCCCGACACGCAGCCCATCCGGAATCGGCCTGCCGGGATCGTCACCATCTCCGGCGCCACAGCCGCGACGGCCGCAGCCAATGCCTCTTCCTCAGCCGCCAGACGCTCAGCCTCCGCCCGCTCAACCGCCAACCGCTCGGCTTCGGCTCGCTCCGCTGCCAAGCGCTGTGCATCGGCCTCCGCCTTCGCCAACTCAGCCGAATCGTACAACTCCAGCGCCACACGATAGTAGTCACCGCCCTGGCCCGTGTCTTCCAGGTAAAGCACCACCGACTCGATCGCCAGCTCGTGCAGCCCGGCATCGTGCGCAGCCTGAGCGCGCCTGAACCATAAAACGTCGGGAATATCCAGGTCGTGCTCGCTTTGTAACTCGACGATTCGATTGAGCGTTTCTACCGCCGCGCCGGGATCCCCGCCAGCCAGTTCGCGTTCCGCCTGCACGAGATAACGGTCCGCCATTATGGCCGGCGGTAGCTGCGCCATCGCCAACTCTCTCGACGCAAAACAGGCAAGCAAAATGCCGGTCACCGCCAATACAGACCGCTGGCACTCAATTGTCTTTTTCATCACATACCTACCGGACGGATTCAACCATAGGAGATCGACAAAATACTACGCCAGGCATCGCCACGCCCACCGCAGGGATTCGGGGATTCGACGGTAACAATCGCGAATCCCGTTCCGTTGTCGTGTTGCCAACACCACGATATCGTTACTGTATTGGACTTGCGAGGATTGGCTGTCTTACCTCCAGACGGGCAACTGCCGCAGCGACTTCCGCTCGGCGGCCAGTCTATCGTATTCGCCGATATCGCGCGGGCTCCGGCGCGAGCGTGCACCGCCAATTCGGGCGCAGTACCGGTTCCGGTGCGTTGTGGCGGCGCGGACAGTGCCGTTGAGGGGGAGTTGCCCTGCGCCACCTTCGCCGGGTCCGATGCACCGCCCGCGTCCCTGAATATGGCCTGCACCGCGGCGGTGTCCGCCGCGGCGTCCAGCGCCGATACTCTCTCGCCGGCGGCGCGCTCAAGCTGATCGGCGAGCTTTCGCCCGTCGTCGGTGATCAGTTCCGCTCGGCATCTCGCCCGGCTGATGGCGACATACAGGGCCTTTTGGTTGACGTAGGCCAGCGCACGATACCCACAATGAGTCCGAGACGGTCACAGTCCATTACCGTTTTCACGCGCTTGGAGGAACGCAAGCCAAGCTTCTGATGGAAAAATCGTGTCGCGGCAAACAGAATCTGGTCGTCGCGGATGAAGAGGGACGGCGATATATCATTCCGCTCTGGATGACGGCTCCGGAAGCGGCGCATTGGGGCCTGCGTAGCATTCCACGCCTTTCACGGCTGGCGTTGTCCGAGCTGCGCGATCTTGCTGAGACGTTTCCCGTCGAGTCGGTTTTGTCGGAGACGGGAGATCGTGATGAGGAATCGCAAACGAGAGAAGCCGCAGCGAGAACTGCTGTTCGTTCCACAGCCCCGAGTGAGCCTGCCGAAGGGAGTGATCCGGGAAGCGGTTGGCGCCCTGACGGCGATGATCGGCGCGGCGATGACAGAGGCGGATCGGAAGGCGCGCGCCGGAGGCCTGGGGACAACGCTACGCCGCCGTGGTCGCCAGTGGGCGCCGGCGCTGGGAGGAGGTGATGCCGTTTTTCGCCTTCCCGCCCGAGGTGCGCAACGCGATTCGGAACAAGGGGCGCTTTCCCAGCGACGAAGCTGATTTACCTGGCGCTGAGGAGCATCACGGCGAAGTGGAAGAACGCCCCCAAGGCAGTGGCATGCTGCCAAGGCGCAGTTCGCCATCCAGTTTGGCCACCGAATTGTGCAGACGGTTTAGACGATGAAATACGGCTCAGCACACAGAATTTCTTACAGGACCTCCGCGCCGACCCGATCCTGGCGAGCTTTGCACGCACCTCGGTGCAGTTTCCTGCGGCCATCGCCGGCTTCTGGCAGGTTCCCGCTCGGTCCGGCCCGCGGGTGACTGTCAGTGCGGCGAACGGTGTTCGATATCCACAACTGCGCACGATCAGTTCTGACGACGAGTACATGTCCCGACAATCTCTGTCCATTTAACAAAAGGAAATCACGGCAGGAAGATGGTATCGGTTCTCACGCCATCTTCCCAAGTAGATATAAAGCTTATAGTTCCGTCCGAATCGCGCGAAACCCATTGGCCGTGCCGCTCCCCGTCCACGACCGGGCCTTCGTCAACGCGCCGCCCGCTAGCGAAGCGCTCAACCCAATGGCCGTGCCGCTCCCCGTCCACGACCGGGCCTTCGGAGACGGTGCCGTTCGCAAAGCGCACTACCCAATGACCGTTCGGCTCCCCGTCCACGTACGGGCCTTCGTAGACATTGTCGTTCGCACCGC
>MKWU01003001.1_pt1 | contig 23292 bp, 18 predicted proteins | sample 809101 | NCBI WGS metagenome assembly MKWU01 (sample SAMN05860141, study PRJNA318959) | sponge metagenome | host: Aplysina aerophoba | place: Slovenia: Piran, Adriatic Sea, Gulf of Piran | collected 2013-05-07 | reverse complement strand
CTTGTGCGGGCACACGGCGAGAACGATCACGCAGCCATTGACGGCCTGCCCGTGCTCGGCGAAGTAGGAGATCTGCGAACCATCCTTGCGGCCGAGGACATTGAGGCCGTGCTCATCGCCTTGCAAGCCAATTCGCACGAAGAGATCATGCAGATCGTCGAGGAGGCCGAAGGGCTACCAGTCTCCTTCGGCATCACGCCTGACCTGTACGACATTGTGACCGGCCACGTGCGCACGACGCAGATTTACGGCGTGCCGCTGATGGAACTCATGCCCGAGTTGATGCCGGCTTGGCAGCGGACGGTCAAGCGGCTCATCGACGTGGTGGTAGCTGTCGTCGTGCTCGCGGGTTTGGCTCCGTTGTGGCTGTTGGTGGCCGCGGCGATCAAGCTGACCTCCAAAGGGCCGGTGTTTTTTCGTCAGGAGCGCGTCGGCGAGGAGGGGCGGACCTTTGCGATGCTCAAATTTCGCTCAATGTACGTGGATGCCGAGGAGAAGACCGGCCCGGTGTGGGCCAAGGGAGCCGATCCACGAGTGACCCCGATTGGCCGAGTGCTGCGCGCCCTACACTTAGACGAAATTCCCCAGTGCATCAACTTCTTGCGCGGCGACATGAGCTTGGTCGGCCCACGGCCCGAACGCCCGTTTTTCGTCGAGCAGTTCAAGAAGCAGATTCCCTTGTACATGCGGCGTTTTAACGTCAAGCCCGGCCTGTTGGGCTGGGCGCAGTCCAAGCACGAGTTCGACCTCGATTCCAAGGACGTGGTGGGCATTGCCCGCGAGCGGCTGGAGTACGATTTCTACTATATCGAGAACATGTCGCTCAAGCTGGACTTCAAGATCATGCTGCAAACAGTGTGGTTCGTGCTGACGGGCAAGAGCACGCGCTGATCTTCCCTTTTTGACGAAATCGACGGGACCAACAACAGCGGTTTCTCGATTTTATCCCAGATAGATTTTTAACGGATCACGACGTTTTCCTGATGGTGCGTCGGTGGCTAAAGCTCAATGGCCGAATTGATGCTTGAGCGCGATGGCTAGCGACCAACATAAATACGTGATACTCAGATAAGCTCTCGAATCTTCTTGTGAAAGTAGCAGAAACTGGGCGATGCGTTGATAGCTACGTCCATGTGTGGAGCGATGCGCTCTGCCCAGATCGACTTTTCATGGCCGACTGCTGCCCACCCCTTCTTTCTTAATCCGTTTGCGCCGTCTTGGGATACTGCATCTGCCAAGAGTTCCCATGTGCCGCAAATGTCGTCGTTTTTGTAACGACTCAGGACATTGTCCTTGGCCTTTGGGTAAGCTGCTTTGATCGCGGGAATGTCGCCGAGTAGCCAGGCTTCACCTTCCTCTATGGCAATGCAAAACCGGGTCTCTGGTTTGGGGTTACACGCATTTAGAACGCTGAAGAGTTCTTGGCGAAATATTTTCAGACACTTGTCGTCCAGGTCGCAAACCAGAATCACCACTGCTGGATAATTCGGGGGATAATCGGCAAATGTCTTCCCATACCCTCTGAGCAAACTGGGAAGTCGGTCGAGCAAAATACGCTTGTTCGCTTCGGTGCCACTCTTGAGGTTTCTGGGGATGCGACCGACTCCTCGGTATTCGATGACCCTGAATGTATGTTGATCGCCGATGATTTTTGGGATTAGAATGTCGAGTGCCTTTTTGCCGGACTGGTCTTCGACGAGTACCTCAAAGTGCATCCAATTACCTCGTGTCGAGATAGTCGCTGTACCAGAGACTACCCAACGGCAATCCCTCCTCGACCATGTTGTTCACGATAGGATCGTCACTTGCCCGGCGAATTGTCGAAAAGCCATCCGCACCTTTTTCCAAAATCCAGACTTCTTGCGGCTCTAAAGCATCGACGAAGTAAGGTTGGTGCGTCGTGACAAAAACTTGCGAGTTGCCTCTGCGTCCACTGGCGTGTTCGCGGAATTCGTTAGCGAGGGTCTCCAACAGTTTGTGATACAGGCCGTTTTCCGGTTCCTCAATGCAGAGGAATGGGGGCGGGCTCGGGTCTTCGAGAAGCAACAGATAGGCAAATACCTTGAGCGTCCCGTCGGACACTTGCTGGGCATAGAACGGTTCTTGGAATCCTTTGTCGTTAAACCTAAGCAGCAACCGGCCGTCATTGGTTCTTTCCGTGTCGATCTTGTGTATGCCTGGAATTTTCTCGGCGATTTTCTTAAGCATAGCCTGAAAACGCCGTGGATGTTCGCGCTCCATGAATTGCACGACGTTGCCGAGATTGTCGCCATGGACGTTGAGACGGCTCTGTGGGCCGGCCAGCGGCAGGCTGCGCGCCGCGTCGGGGGTAAAGTAACTGAGATACCATCCTTCGATGAAGCGGCGAAAAGCGGAAATTCGCGGGTATTGTTTCAAGGCTCCGAGTGTGGCAATGCCGAGCTTGCGCTGGTCTTCCAATTCGATGAGTTCGATATCTTGGGATCCTTTCCATTTTTCTTTCGATTTTTTTAACTCGAAAAGATCGAAACCTTCTTGGCTAACGGCCGAGTTTCCCTTCCATGCTACGCCCTCGCCTTCTATGAGAAAAAGAAAAAAAAGTGGTAGGGTATTTTCCTGTCCTATTCGTCCTTGGTGGAGATGTTCTTCCGACACATAGGGGCGTCCGGACTCATCTAACCTAATGGTGATTTCGTAAGTAATAGGCTGGGCGTTCCTCTGTTGCCTGTAACACACTTCAAACTCGATAGGGCCTGTTTCCCCCTGGGTCCGCATTCTCTCAAAGCCGCCGCGCCCACGTGCGTCACATGCCTCCTCGACACCGAGTTTCAAAGCGTCGGCGAGGAATCCGAACGCATCGAACAGGGCGCTCTTTCCCACACCGTTTTTGCCGATCACCGCTGTTATGGGAGTAAGCGGTTGACTATTCGGTTGGTTCCACAGGCGGCCCAGCGTAACGTCCTTGAGTACCTTGAAGTTTTTTATTCGCAAGCCTTCTATCTTAGCCATCTTACTGTCCTCATCAGCGTTGTCGCCTGAATCCATGCACTCTCTTAAGTCAAGCTAAGCTGTCGAATGACGACAAGTTCCTTTCAATACTGTTAGGTAGAAGTGCCGCGCTTACTTCACGGCCTTACCTCATGCCTTGAGCGCCAGATGGACGAGTGGCCAGACGCGGCCGTCTTTCACCGTCCCGGCTAGGCGCAGCCAGCCGCCGTAGTGGGACACCCGCACAAAGGATGGCTTGTCGAGTGCGTGTTGTGCGACGAAGTTCAGACGCGATCCTTCGTCGCACCAGTGGATCCCGTCGGGCGATATCTGCACCTTCGCCTCAACTATGGGGTTCTCTTCAGCGCGGAGTATGCGCACGAAGAAAATGGCCTCGTGGCTCCAGCCTGCCTCGTACGGCTCGGTGGCAAAATCGCCCTCCCAGCACTGATTGCGCTCCACGACGGCGGTGTGGCTCTGTCGCATATTCATTCGTCAAACTCCCCGGATAACAATACAGAGTCGATATAGAGAAAGGCCCGCGTATCTACGTCGGCTTCGACCCAAAAGGCCGCGTTGAGCATACACCACAAATTGGCCATGGCCGGCAGTTCAATGCAGTGCATTCCCTCTGGCCCGAAGGTGCGGTCGTTGCACTGAAATCCGGTGAAGGCCCGCCGTTTGAGATCCAAGCCGATGCGCAGATAGTGCCAGTTCATTTTGGTGGCGATTTCGTTGTAGCACAAAAGCTGTGGCTCGCCCGGCACATCCTCCCAGCCCTCCGGCCCCAAGTGGAAATGCGATACGGTCTTGCCGCTGCCGCCAATAGGCTGAACCGACCGGGTGGCAGGCTTAGTCTGCCAGCGTCCTCGGCGCTGGCCGTCCTCGGCGTTGAGGTAGCGCAAGTGGGGCATCCAGCGCCGTCCTTGGGGATTGCCGTCCTGCACGTCGAAGAGCACGCCCCAAGCGCGGACGTCCATTTCGCCGAGCTTGAGTTCGGACGCTTCGGGCTTGAACGCGAAATAGCACTCCAACTGCACCTGGCCCAGTGCCCGGAAGGTGTGCCGCTTGATGCCTACGGAGAGGCCGCCGGCCTGCGGACGGGTGGCCAGCTTGAGAGCGTAGATACCTTCCATCGAGCCAGCCGTGCCCGTGTCCCACATCGTCAGGTTGCTCAACATGGGAGGGCGCAGGTCCCGGTAGTCGGGCAGCATGGTGTCGAGCGAGTCTTCGTAATTGCCGATCAGTCCGGTCCAGCCGTTTAGTCCCGAGTCGAAATCGTCGTAGCACAGAATGCGCGCCAGCGGGTCAAAGCGGCTGAGCCGAGGATTGGCTAGCAATGATTCCACAGTATGCTCCGGTGTTAGAATGGATGATTAAATGAACTCTCACCAATAAAAAACCCCGCCGAACAGTGAGATCGGCGGGGTCCGTACGTCTGATGGAACAGGCGTACTAGTCGGCGGCTGTCGCTTCGACTTGACCCCAAGTCACGGCCTCAGTAGCCGTGCTTATCTGGGGAGCGGTCCAGCTCGCGGGCACGATCGGCGACGAAACCCAGCGGCCGTTAACCTCAGCCTCCGCGGAAACGCCATAAACCACGGACTCGGGATTCGGCAGGTCTGGAAAAAATTCCGTACTGTACCGACCCTGAGCGGGCGTGGCTTCCACATGGCCCCACGGCACGAAGGTGGGCTGTGTTTCGGCAGGCTCAACGATCTCTCCACCGGCTTCGACTTCGATCTCATCGGGGTCGAAAACCTGCAAATAGATCGCGTAGCGGGTCGCATCTTCGACCTCTTCCCACTCGACTAGCACGAACTGGGACTGAGGGCTAGCAAGGCTGACCCTTACGTCTTCCGGTCCCATAAGCTCCATGGCACCGTGAGGACATTGCGCCCAAGCCGCGCTCGCGAACGCGAGGGCTACGCCGGCCATTAGCATCCGCTTCTTCATAAGGCACCTCCTTAGAAAGAGTAGATACTGCTGGCTAAAATACCATCATTTCCGGCAGAGTCCAAATTTTTTATCTCCACGCAACCCCTACTGGTCACCGCGCGGATTGGCGCGCAGAGTCTTGAGGTGGCCATCGAGGACTTGCACGCCGTAGCGGAGGGCATTGCCCACGTTGAGGAAGCGATATCCCCAGCGAGTTTTCTCTTGGATCTCGGACACGTCCATCAGCGTAGTGCCCACGGCGATTCCCGTGTCCGCTAGCTGTTGCGGCACGTCGCGCATGATTTGCTGCACTTGTTGCGACCCAGTGTCGGTGATCGTCCCCACAGTAGCCGACAGGTCCAACGGCCCGACGAAAATCACGTCAATGCCGGGCACGCGCTTGATTTCGTCCAAGTTGTCGTAGGCCCGTTGGCTTTCGAGCTGGAGGACGACGAGCGTTTCCTCGTTGGCGGTTTTGATGACCTCGTTCCAGTCCGCGCCGGCGATTTGGGTCCACATGGGCGAGAGGCCGCGCCGGCCTTCGGGTGCGTAGCGGGCGGCCTCGACCGCGGCTGCCGCTTCTGCGGCTGTATCGACTTGGGGTACCATCACGGCTACTGCGCCCGCGTCGTACGCTTTCTTGATCAGCGCGGGATCGTTCCATGCCACGCGCACCATGGGCGCGACGCCGCGCATCCGCGCCAGCACCAAGATCGAGTCGAGCGCTTCGGTGGCGTGGGGCATGTGCTCGGTGTCGGCCCAGAGGAAATCGGGACCGGTGGAAATGATTGACCCGGCCACGTGTGGGGTGGGAGCCGACAGGCTGGTGCCGAGGAGGATTTCGCCGTTGCGCAAACGCGCTTTCAGGTTGTTGGGATACATGGATAGCTCCGTTGTATTTAACCGTACAGTGAGTAGAAGATGAGGCCACCGAGCAGGATGCGATAGGCGGCAAACGAGTAAGTGCCGTGGCGTTGGAGGAAGCGGAGTAGGAAGCCGATGGATAGGTAGCCGCTGACCGCGGCGACGAGGATCCCCAACCCCAGACTCAGCAGCCCGGTGCTGCCTAACCCTCCTTCGAGCAGGGCGAATAGTTGGAGCAGGCCGCTGGCACCAATGGCCGGCAGGCCGAGCAAAAAGGAGAAGCGGGCAGCGTCTGCGCGCTGGAGACCCACGAAAAGCCCGCCCATGATGGTTGAACCAGACCGCGAACACCCGGGAATCAGGGCGAGAGCTTGACACAGGCCGATGAACTGGATCGACCAGAAGCCGAGGTCTTGCATGGTGCGCTCGCGCCGCCCCACGCGCTCGGCCAGTATCAAGAACAGCGCGAGGACGATCAAGCTTGTGGCGATGAGGGGGAGTTGGCGCGCCTCGGTCTCGATAAAGTCGCGTCCCCCAAGGCCGAGCACGGCAATGGGAATAGTGCCCACGGCAATGGACCACGCCATGCGGCAGTCTGGGCTGTGGTTGAAGTTGCGGTGCACCACCCCTTGCAGCGCGGCGACGACCAGTCTTTTGACATCGGCGGTGAAGTACGCGAATACAGCCGCGAGCGTTCCCAGTTGGATCACCGCAGAAAACGCCGCACCTGGATCGTCCCAGCCGAGAAAATGAGGCACTACTCGCAGGTGAGCGGTACTGCTGATGGGCAGGAATTCAGTCAGACCTTGGACTAGGCCTAAGATGAGTGCTTGTAGCCAGTGCATGGAGGGATTAAGCTAACCGCCGCCGCCCGCCCCGACAAGGACGGCGCGCCCCTTGACAAAAATGCGGGCCAGTGTGCAGAATACCCCTGATTTTCACCGACAACCAACAACAAGGAGACATCATGCCCGTTACCATTAAAGACGTCCAAACCATTCTCACCCAACCGGCCGGCTCCCGCTTGGTCATCGTCAAGATTATTACTTCGGACGATGGTCTGTACGGTCTCGGTTGTGCGACCTTTACCCAGCGCTTCCACGCCGTTCATACGGCTATCGAGCAGCATTTCAAGCCCTTTCTCATTGGCCGCGACGTGGACCGCATTGAGGAGACTTGGCAGATGTTGATGGTCAACGGCTATTGGCGCAATGGCCCGGTGCTCAACAACGCCATCTCTGGCGTTGATCAGGCGCTGTGGGATATCAAGGGCAAGCGGGCGGGGATGCCGGTTTATCAGCTTTTAGGCGGCAAGTGCCGCGAGGGAGCTGCGGTGTACGGCCATGCGGGCGGCGACACGCCCGAGGCTGTCGTCGATAGCATCCGCCAGTTCCAAGAGCAAGGCTATCGCTACATCCGCTGCCAGATGGGCGGCTACGGCGGCAAGGCATCGACCTTGGTCAAGCCCGAGGGTGCTCCCGAAGGCGCGTATTACAACCGCAAAGAGTACATGATGAACCACCTGCGGATGTTTGAGCACATCCGCGCAGAAGTGGGTTTTGAAGTGGAACTGCTGCACGATATTCACGAGCGGCTGCACCCGATTGAGGCGGTGGGCTTTGCCAAGGACGTGGAGGAGTTCAAGCTGTTTTTCTTGGAGGATGCGCTCGCGCCTGAAGACATCGAGTGGTTCCGCCACATCCGCCAGCAGTGCGCGACGCCGCAGGCCATGGGCGAGTTGTTCAACCACCCGCACGAGTGGACGCCGCTCATCGAAGGGCGGTTAATTGACTTCATGCGCATGCACGTCAGCCAGATGGGCGGGATCACGCCGGCGCGCAATGTGGCGTCTTTCGGGCAGATGTACGGGGTGCGCACGGCTTGGCACGGCCCGGGTGACACCTCGCCGGTGGGGCACGCGGCCAATCTGCACTTGGACTTGTGGGCACCTAACTTTGGGATACAGGAGTGGTGCCGATTCCCGGAGCACGTGTACGAAATGTTTCCTGGACTGCCCGAGGTGCGCAATGGTTACATGTATCCGAGCGACGGGCCGGGGTTGGGGATCGACATCGACGAGGATTTGGCGGCCAAGTATCCTTGTGCGAACGAGGTTATCGGGTGGACACAGACGCGCTTGCCCGACGGCAGCCCGGCGCGGCCCTAAGAAGCGCAAAAGTATCCGCAGATGAACGCAGATAAATGCAGATGTGAGATGACGTTGATTGGAGTGCAGCTAGAATGTTAAGGCGGCTGCTAAGATGAAAATCCTAGTTTCCAATCTCGGTAGCACCTCGTTTAAGTACAAGGTTTTTGCCATGCCCGAGGAAGTGGTTTTGGCGCGCGGTGGCATGGATCGGATTGGGGGCCAAGGCTCGGTGCATACCTTCCAGATCGGCGGGGCCGATGAGGTTGAGCAGGCCGTGGACCTGCCCGACCATGCCAGCGCGATTGACGAGGCCCTTGTGCGCTTGGCCGAGGGTGGGGTGTTGGGGGTTGTGGAGGAGTTGGCCGCCGTGGGGTTTAAGGCCGTCCACGCGCGCGCTATTTCCGGGGTGGTCGAACTCGACGAGGACGTGGTGGGACGGATGGAGGACTTTTATCCGCTGGCCCCGGCGCACAATCCCGCTTATGTGGCGGCGATCCGGCGGTTTGCGCGGGTGGCCCCCAAGGCGCGGCGGGTCGGGTGTTTTGAGACGGCGTTCCACGGCGCGATGCCGCAGCGGCGCAAAATGTACGCGGTGCCCTATGCTTGGTATGAGCAGTACGGCATCCAGCGCTACGGCTTCCACGGGGCCAGCCATCGCTACGCCGCTGAGAAGGTCGTGGAACTGGTAGGGCGTGCTGACATCAAACACGTCAACATGCACTTGGGTGGGTCTTCGTCGCTGTGTGCGGTAAAGGACGGGGTTTCGCAGGGGGCGTCGCACGGGCTAAGCCCGCAGGGCGGCCTGCCGCAAAACAACCGCATCGGCGACTTGGATCCGTACGCGCTGGACTTGGTGATGCGCAATGAGGGCCGACCGTGGGACGAGGTGTTGGCGCAGTGTGCTAACGAGGGCGGCCTTGTGGGGCTTTGCGGGTACAGCGACATGCGCGACATTGAAGCGGGTGCGGCAAGCGGCGACGAGCGCTGTGCTTTGGCCATAGACGTGTTGGCGACGTCGGCGCGCGACTGGCTGGGGGCTTTTGCGGTGGAGATGGGTGGGCTGGACGCGATCAGCTTTACCGGCGGCATTGGCGAGTACTCGGCTGCCGTGCGCGGCCAGATTCTGCGCGACTTGGAATTTTTGGGAGTGGTGATGGATGCGGCTAAAAATGAGAGCGTTCAGGGAGAGGGCAGCCTGCACGCTGAGTCGAGCCGAGTGCCCATTTACGTGCTGCGCACCGATGAGGAATTGGTGGTGGCGCGGCAGACATGTGAGTTTTTGGGTGTAGAGACTGAGGGAGCGTAGGCGGGGTTATTCTCAGACGAAGGAGGTGTTCTTGTGAAACTGAAATCTGTGGAGATTGAAAACTACCGCGCCATTGAGAAGCTCTCGTTGCCGCTTGACCCGTCGCTGACTGTGTTACATGGCGATAATGGGTATGGCAAGACGAGCGTTCTGAGCGCGATTGCGGTGGGGTTGGGGCATGAGGCTATGCTCGGACCGTTTCTTGATGTCTTCATTGATTTTTGCGAGGAGGATTGGCGCGAGGGAGCAGAGAATCCGCGGGTATCGCTCTCTCCAGTTGACGGAAAGCCGTGTGAGCGACAAGGGACCAAGTCGGTGGTTGAGCGGAAGAAGGCGGAGGAAGAGATGTTGGCCAACCGGGAAAATCTGGACAAGGCACTGGTCGAGAATATCCGTGCAGAGAGCAAAGATATGCCGATGGGTGTCTTTTATGGTACTGATCGGATGGTCTCAGATGTACCAGAATCGGTAGCATCACCACGCCAGTTACCGCGCCGAATTTCTCGATTGGAGGCACTGGAAGGGGCACTTTCGGCACACACGGACTTCGAGGAGCTCTTCACTTGGTTCTATTTCAAGGAGGACGAAGAGTTAAGGGAACAGAAGGAACGCCGCGATTTCGATTATCAGCTAAAAGAGGTGTACGCGGTGCGCCAAGCGATCTCGTCTATGCTCCCGGAAGTGTTCGACCCTCGCACCGAGTTGAATCCTCCCCGTTTTATAGTATCCGTGAGATCGGAGCGAGGACAGATAGAAAAGCTCTCGCTCGACCAGCTAAGTGGGGGTTATCGCATCGTACTAGCACTGGCGGCTGATCTGGCGCGGCGAATGGTGCAGGGCAATCCGCACTTGGATGATCCGCTCACATCCGAGGCGGTTGTCCTAATTGATGAGGTGGAACTGCATCTGCATCCGGGGTGGCAGCAGCGCATCTTGGGCGATCTGCAACGGACGTTCCCGAATGCGCAGTTTATCGTTTCTACTCACAGCCCGCAGGTGCTGACTACAGTCGAGCCACAGCGCATTGTGGAACTTGCTCGCGAAGGTGACCGCATTGTTGCTGGGGCACCGGCGGGGGCAACTTATGGAGCCGAGGCGGGGGATGTGCTTTCCGTGGTGATGGGCGTGAAAGAACGGCCCGAAAACGAGTTCACAAAAGCACTGGAACAATACCGGCGTCTGGTCAGCGAAGGTGAGGGCGAATCCGAAGAAGCCTTGGCACTCAGACGCAAGCTCGAAGAGATCTCACCCCGTGATTACGCCCTTAATAGGGCCGACCTCGAAATCCGGCGACGCAAGATGTTCAAGCGGATGGCCGAGTCGCAATGAAGAGAATCCTCGCACGAAACAAGCCCACTCTTGGCCTTGCCGAATATCTCGCTGCTTTAGGCGACGACGCGAATTGGAACGGATTCCGCGACTACAATGCCAGCGCATCCTACAACGAACTCATTGAAAAGTTGATCGATGTTCAGCACGGATTATGCGGCTACTGCGAAATCAATCTTACAGAACTAGACCGCCAAATTGAGCACATCATTCCGCGGAGAGACCCGCAGCAAGGAGCATCAAAAGAGGTGGACATCACCAACATGATCGCTTGCTGTAAAGGTAGAACATCGCCTGTGTTTGCTTCCTCTGAAAGAAGTAGCGATGAAGATAGGTATTTTGAGCCGGTAAAGGATAATATGAGTTGTGGCCAGGCGAAGGAAGACCTCAATGACGCGGATTTTTTAGAGCCCCGGAAGTTGCCCGCGCTGCCGTCGCTTACGAAAGTGCTTGTTGATGGACGGATCGAAGTCGATGAAAAAGCGTGCGAATCGGAGGATATTCCCACTACTCGCGTGACCCGCACCATTGAGATTTTGAACCTCAATGCGGAACGGCTTAAGTTGGCGCGGGAGAAGCAGTGGAACAATCTTGAGGAAGAGGCGGACCAAATTGGCGATCCGGACAATTCGGATATTATGGAGGCTTGGATACGCTCCGTACTGATGCCGGACGACGCCGGCCAGTTAGTCTCTTTCTTCACGACGACTCGGTCGTACTTCGGCCCACTCGCCGAGCGCGTCCTTGAACAACAACCTCAAGCGTGGATATAAGGGATGCCCGGACTCGTCTAATTGAGCAGTAGCCGTCGATTGTCGAGCCAAGCGATTACATAAAAACAACGATAGAGTACTTCCATTGAGCCGAGTGCTCATTTACGTGCTGTGCACCGACGAGGAACTGGTGGAGCGGCAGACTAGAGAGCTTTTGAGCCTATGAATACACCAACGATATTCAAAACCTGTCATCCGCGAGCGGATGTGCTTCAAGGAGTGGTCTCCGAGGCCGATTTTGCGGCGGATTTGGCCCAAGTCATCGCCGGAACCGGAAGCGCAGAGTACGTTGATCCGGTGCGGTTTTTTGCCCACACCTATCCGACGAGAGGCTTGAAGAATTTACTTGCCAACGTTATGCGTCGGTTGAGTGGCAAGGGTGGAGACGCGGCGATCTTCCGTCTCGACACGTCCTACGGCGGAGGCAAGACCCATGGACTGATCGCGCTAACGCATGCAGCACGTAGCGCGAAGGACGTGGAGACAATTGAGGAGTTTGCTGATCCGGCGTTGTTGCCGCCAAAGCGCGTGCGCGTTGCTGCATTTGATGGAGAGAATGCTGATCCGGCCAATGGGCGGGATATGGGCGACGGCGTTCTCGCTCACACGCCGTGGGGCGAGATCGCTTACGCCTTGGCTGGGAAGGAGGGCTATGAACGGATCCGGCCAAGCGACGAAAACCATACTGCCCCTGGTGCAGAGACCTTGCGGACATTGTTCGGTGGCGAGCCGACGCTGATCCTGCTCGACGAGCTTTCGGTTTATCTGCGTAAGGTGCGTCGTCTCGACGACGTAGGCGATCAGCTAACTGCCTTCCTGACCTCGTTGTTTAAGGCCGTAGAAGGCGCACCGAACGCGGCCCTCGTCTATACGCTAGCGATCGGCAAGGACAACCTTGCAACCGACGCCTATGGCGAGGAACACCAGTTTATCGCCGATAAAATGGCAGAGGCCGAAAGCGTTTCGGCGCGCAAGGCTACGATTTTGAATCCGACCGAAGAAGACGAGACAGTCCAGGTGCTTCGGCGACGCCTGTTCGCGGAGATTGACGAGGCGCAGATTCCAGCGGTGGTGGATGCCTATCGCCAAGTGTGGGCGACCCATGGCGAGTCGCTTGTCGATGAAGCTACTCATTCCGAGACCGTAGAGAACTTTCGGTCTAGTTATCCGCTGCATCCAGAAGTGCTGAAAACGCTGACTGGCAAGACGGCGACACTGAGTAATTTTCAACGGGTGCGCGGCATGCTGCGGCTTTTGGCGGGCACGGTGGCCCAACTTTGGGAAAACCAGCCCGCGGACGCGACTGCGATTCACCTCCACCATATTGATCCAAGCCACGAGCCGATACGCCGAGAGATTGTCACCCGCCTAGGACAGGCTGCTTATACACCGGCGATTACCAACGATGTCGCCGGATCGTCCGATGCCCGTGCACTGGCGCAGGAAATTGACGCAGAATTCCATAGCGGCATGCCACCCTATACCGCATACATAGCGCGGACCATCTTTATGCACACGCTCGCCTTCAATGACCCGCTCAAAGGGCTCTCGCCCGAACAGGCGCGCTATTCGGTAATGGGGCCAGGGACCGACATCAGCTTTATCGAGGAGGCACGCAAGAAATTCATCGCCGAGTCCGCTTATCTCGATGATCGGCCCGGCGCGCCGATGCGCTTTCTGGCCGAGGCCAATCTGAGTCAGATCATCCGGCGCGAAGATCAGCATGTCGATTCGGGTGAAGCTCGGGCGGAATTGAATGACCGTATCCGGGAGATTTTCAACGGTCGGACGTTTACGCTGGTGTTCTTTCCCGGTGGACCGTTCGACGTACCGGACGAGGTCGGTGACGGCCGCCCCCAACTCGCTGTTTTGTCCTACGATGCCCTAAGCGTTGGCGATTCAGTAGAGTGCGTTCCTGAATTGGTCGAGGGCATCTACAATCGCAAAGGCGTGGAGGGTACTGCCCTGCGGGCGTTGCGCAACCACTTGGTTTTGGTAGTGGCCGACGATGCTCGGAAGGAAGCGATGCGCCGCAATGTCCGCCGTCGGCTGGCCCTGCGGGCACTCAAGCGGCCCGAATGCCTCGCCGATCTGGCAGAGCATCAGCAAGACAAAGTACATCAATTGGAAGCGGCTTCCGAGAAGGACTTAGCCGTCAGTATCCAGCAGTGTTATCGGCATGTCTTCTATCCGTCGCGGAACCGGGTTGGCGCAGGGACAGTTGATCTAGCGCATACCGCGATGGAACTACCGGCGGTGTCTGCCACACCCGGTAGCGGACAACAACAGATCGTGCGGACGCTACGCGATCTCAGTAAGCTGCGCTTGGCCGAAGATGAACCTGATTCGCCAGCGTATGTACGCGATCGCACACCGCTAAAGAAGGGCCAAATCACCACGCTAGCCTTGCGCGATGAGTTCCGCCGCGATCCAGGACTGCCTATCCTGATGGGCGACGACATCTTCCTTAAAGGAATCCGGCGCGGCATTGAGCAGGGTGACTACATCTACCAACGCGGCGATTTGCTGTTTGGACCGGGCGATCCGGCGGCTAGCATCGCCATTGACGAACAAGCCCTAGTCTTTACCATGGCCTACGCCCGTAATAAAGGGATATGGCCTCGCTCTGAACCGACTCCACCGCCAGAGAAGGAATCCCCCCCCGCCGAGAAACAGTCGAGCGAACCTCCGGCCCCGTCCCAAGAATCGTCGTTTGACTCCGAGGGTGTGTTCAAGGAGGCGTTGATCAAGCTTTGGGAGCAAGCACGCGATAGGAAAGTGGAAGCGGTTAGCATCCTGACTATTCGCATGTTTGAGGCTAGTGACTCCTTCCGTCTGTTGAATGCTGTGGGTGCTGTGTCGGGAGCGGAAAAGATTGTTTCTATTACAGGAGGGTACGAAACCCACGATGGCGGCTCGTTTGAACTAGAGTTCCGAGGACCGGTGTCGGATGCTCGGCCAGTGAGGGAGTTTCTCGAACCGCAACTGCGCGCCGCCGATACCAGCACGCTGACGGTGAACTTTCAATTGACCTTTGGCGACGGCTTGGCGATGAAGGGTGATGCAGTGGAGAAACTCACCGAGCGTCTTGCCAAGTTCACGAGCGGGGTGGCTTATGTATCCGCGACGCCGAAGGGTGAGAGCCAATGACGCGCTTGGAGAGAATTGACCAAATCGAGACACCGGAATCGGCGCCTCGATACGAGTTACGAGTGTGCCGTCACGGGCCGACCGATACCGAATACGAAATCTGGCAGATGCCCGCGCCAGCCACACCGCAGGTTACATCGGCGCTACGCGTTGCAGGGCTTAGAGGACGCAACCTCGAACTAGTCGAGCATCGGGTGTTGAGGTGGCTTGCGCAATCTGGCCTCAAGCTCGGCCACAGTGCGGATACTAGGAAACGCGGCTACGCGCTCAGCGAAGACTTGGCGCTGACGCTGGGGCTACTGTTCCGCACGCTAGCCCCGATGCGCAGCCGCGCTAATATGCGGGCAGTAACTGAAGGCATTGAGATGATGGGACGCGAGGAGGCCGCCTATTGGTTGGGCATGGCGATGCATCGCAAGTATCCACGCCGCGTGCTGATGGCGCTGCGCGTCCTCTTGACGAATGTGCAAACAGGACGGATTATCTCGTGAAGCTGGATTCACAACGCGACTATGCACGACCCCGGCTATGTCGGAGAGGACGGATAACATGAGGATCGAACCGGAAATCAGCGGCGTGAACGTCGTTTTACTCGGAGATTTTAACCCGGCGATCCTCACACCAGCTTGGTTCGCGCTGCACGGCCTTTTGCCGCAACATGTCGCTGAAAGTGCCGAATTGCGGGTTGCCAACCAGCAGGTGACAGAATTTGCTGCTGAGTGGATGCGCCTACAGGTTGCGGCCGGACATTTTTTTGTCGAAACCTTGCAGGCACCACATATTCGCTTGTGCGATTTCGTCGCACGGACATTCAAGGAGTACCTGCACCATACGCCCGTCAGGGCGTTTGGAATCAACCGTGATGTTCATTTCCGGGTGAAAAGTTTGGCTGAACGGGATCGAATCGGCAGAACGCTGGCTCCGGTGGAGCCGTGGGGGGCTTGGGGGCAGGACCTCGGACTGGATGGAAAGCAAGGCGGGATGACATCACTGACGATGACGCGACTCAATCCTGAAGGAAGACCAAGTGGAGGGCAGATCAACGTCACGGTGGAACCATCCCACCGGATTGGAGAGGGGCGCATAGGAGTTTACGTCAGGGTCAACGATCACTATACCATCGACAATGCCGAGTTGGAAACTGCCGAGCGTTTGATAGAGCTTTTCGAGGACAATTTCGAGAGCTCTCTTAAACGTAGCGACGGTATCATCGATCACGTCATGTCCTTAGCAAAAAAGACAAAGGAGGCTTAGTCCATGTTGCAAGCGGCTCAATCCACAGCGACGCAACACACCAATCCGCAGGAAGGGTTTAGCGATTTCAATGAAGATGCTGTACCAGAATTTCCTGTCCAAAATATAGACCAAGCAATCAGCTTGGCATTAGGACAGGAAGAGGAATCTCCGACGACGCAAGGACGCGATCAAGATATAGAAAGAGGGACCCTGCCTGTATTTGTCGATCCTGAACAGGATGACAATGCTATCTCCCGGATTATAAAATTTCCGCAGCCGTCAGCATACAGGCCGAAGCCTGCGACCCTCCACGCTCTACAAGAGTGGGAAGGCTATGTCACTGAGATAAACGATACGGAATTCACTGCAAGACTGACCGACCTGACGGCTGGGGCGACCTATCCTGGAGAAGAAGCAATTATCCCCATAGACGAAATATCAGAAGCCGACGCCGCCAAAATGCAGGTCGGGAGTATCTTCCGCTGGGTAATCGGCTACGAGCGCACAGCGGGAACGAAAAAGAGTGTTTCCTATATTGTGTTTCGCGATCTTCCAGCGATTACTGAGACCGATTTGCGCCGTGGCAAGGAATGGGCGCGTAGAATCATGGCGGCTTTCGATCAGTGATAGAAGCCGGGGAAGCGGGAAACCCGCCAGATGAGAATGAATTTGAGGTCGTGTTGTTCGGTCCCGGTTACGGCGAGAGCATCGTCCTGCATATAGGTTTCGGCAGTTGGGTGATCGTCGATTCTTGTATCAACGACGTAGGGAAACCACGTGCCTTGGAGTATCTCGAAAGTATCGGCGTCAATCCTGCACAGGGAGTTGAGTTGATAGTAGCAACTCACTGGCACGACGATCACATACGCGGGATGGCGAAGTTAGTGGAAGTCTGTAGCAAGGCTAATTTCTGTTGTGCCAATGCGCTCCGCACCGAGGAATTTCTCGCGGCTATTGATGCATTAGAAGGCCAACATCTTTCCGCGGACGGTTCAGGGATTCGGGAGATACACCGCGTATTCAATGGGCTTATGTCCAAGGAGTCGCGCCCTATATTCGCTGCGGCTAATCGACGCATTTACGCCCAAGATGAGTGTGAAGTCTGGTCCTTGTCACCCAGTGACGCCGCCTTTGAGAACTTTCTGAAATCGGTTGGCACTCTGTTCCCTAATGCAGGTCAGACAAAGGTCTGGACTCCATCCGTTTCTCCCAACGACGTGTCGGTCGTGCTCTGGATCGGTGTTGACGATATTGCGGTGTTACTCGGTGCGGATATGGAAAAGCGTGGTTGGGTAGAAATTCTACAGAGTAAGGGGCGGCCAATCGGCAAGGCGTCGGCGTTCAAGATTCCGCATCACGGCTCGGAAGGTGCTTATGAACCGGATGTATGGAACCGGATGCTGGAGCCTAATCCCGTCGCGGTGCTGGTGCCGTGGCGCAAGGGGGGCGGTGTGTTGCCAACTCAACGCGCTGTGCATCGTATTTTTTCACACACGAAAAACGCCTATGCAACTGCGAGCGTCGGTTTGTCCACGCCATCCCAAGCGCATAGGCATAGTAGGGTTGACCGAACCGTTCGCAGGACCGGAAGCAAACTTCTACAGAGTGCGATGTCTGACGGCGCAATTCGGCTGCGACGATTGCTCGGGAGGCGAAAACGCTGGAAGGTCGAGAAGTTCGGCACCGCCTACCATCTTTAATGATCTCACCGGGTCGTACCCATTTCCCAATAAATATATAGATATGGATTTAAACCGATGCCCGACACCCGTCTCATAGAACGCTGGCTGCCGATTGCCGAGCTTGGCGAGGAAAGTGTGCGCGAGCGACGATCCATGACAGCGCTTCCCCCGACCTACTATCTCCACGTCTGGTGGGCGCGGCGACCGTTGGTTGCGTCGCGGGCGGCGATCCTTGCGTCGCTGCTGCCGGCGGATGCCGACCGCGAGAAGTTTCTGCATGTGCTGGGAATTCATGGAGATCCGGTGGCGGCGCGCAATGAAATTGACCGAGCGAAAAGGACGGGAGTCCGGGTGGATAATCCCTACGGCTACGACCGCGCCTTCAGTTACCTCTTGGACCAAAATGACTGGGCATGGCTTAGAGCTATGCTTGGCAATGCCATAGAAGGCTTTACTGTCCTCGATCCGACCGGCGGCGGCGGGAGTATTCCATTTGAAACGATGCGTATGGGGCTCGCGCCACTTGCCAACGACCTGAATCCTGTGGCTGCTCTGATTATGAAGGCCACGGTCGAGTGGCCATCGGCTTGCTCCCACGATATTAGGGAACAATTCGACAACTTGGCTACCGAGTGGCGCAGACAAATCGAAGATCGTCTCGGCGCGTTTTTCCCCCAAAGAGACCTGCCAGACCGGGTTGACCAGACCTATCTCTGGGCGCGCACCATCACCTGCCCCTATTGCGACGGTCTCGTGCCGCTGTCGCCGAATTGGCGTCTCGCGCCTGGCGGTATTGGGGTCAGGCTGCGGCCCAATCTCAGTTCTGGCCCTGGATCAACGGATCGTGTCTGTTCGTTTGAGATTGTCGAGTCGGCGGCGGAACAGTCGCACGGAACGGTGTCAAGCGGCGATGGCACCTGCCCTTATGACGACTGCGGACGCGTCATTGATGGCGACCACATAAAGGCGCAGGCCCAAGCCGGGGACATGGGCGAGCAGCTCTATGCGGTCGTTTATAAGGAACGGGTGCTCACCATGACCAAAACCGGCAAGACCCGCGAGAAATGGATTCGCCGCTACCGCGCGTCCCGGCCCGAGGACGACAATAGTGCGGAAATTGAAGAAGCACTCGCCGACAAGCTGCCGGAGTGGGAAGCGCTAGACATAGTGCCGAGCGAGAGATTTCCCGAGGTGAGCAATGACGACCGCCCCATACAGTATGGGATGCCTTTGTGGCGCGACCTGTTTTCGTCGCGTCAGCTTCTTTGCCACGGCACCAGCGTTGAGGTCTTTCGCGAAATGCTCGACACCGACCGAGAGGCAGGCAAACTCGACGGGGTTCGGCAAGCGGCGTATAGGTACTTGGCTCTTTCACTGGACAAACTATGCGACTACAACTCCCGCATGACCCGTTGGCATACTGGACGCGAGGTCGTGGCCAATACCTTCGACCGACACGATTTCTCATTCAAATGGTCCTACGCTGAAATGGCTCCTCTCATCGTCGGTCTCGGCTACGACTGGACCATCGGACAGACCGCTAAGTGCATCAAGGAACTCATCGCGCTGATCCAACCTAGAGCCGACATGATCGGCGATCTGTTCCACGACGCCAACGCGGAAGCACACACTTCGCCGCCCGTAACCATCACCTGCAAGTCCGCCGACAGCCTCGACCATATTGCCGATGGCAGCCTCGATGCGGTGATCATGGACCCGCCCTACTGTGACAACGTCATGTACGCCGAGCTGTCGGACTTCTTCTATGTCTGGCTCAAGCGCACCGCCGGCTATGTCTTTCCCGAGTTGTTCCGCCGCCACCTGACGGACAAGGACAACGAGGCGGTTGCCAATCCCGCCAAGTACCAGGGTCAGAAAGGTGCCAAAACGCTGGCCGGGCGCGAGTACCAAGAACGCATGGCCACCATTTTTGCCGAGTGCCAGCGGGTGCTCAAGGCCGATGGGGTGATGACCCTAATGTTTACCCACAAGGCGACCGGGGCGTGGGACGCGCTCACCAAAGGACTGATGGAGGCAGGCTTTGCCATCAGCGCGTCATGGCCGATCAACACTGAGGCCGAGGGCAGTCTGCATATCAAGAACAAAGCGGCGGCCAACAGTACCATATTCCTAGTTTGCCGTCCGCGTACTCCCCGTGCGGAAGAGGATACGCTAATGGTGCGCGAAGCACCGGCGGTTTACGGCGAAGCCACAACCTCCGTCTATTGGGAAGATGTGGAGCCACAAGTCACACGAGCAGTGCGGACGCGAGTGGAGGAATTTCAGCGAGCGGGCATTACCGGGGTTGATCTGTATCTTGCTTCCTTTGGTCCGGCGCTGGAGGAGTTCTCGCGCCACTGGCCATTGAAGCGAGGCACACCGCGTGAGGTTCCCGAGGAGCGACGGCGACGGGTTCAGCAGGAGCTATTTGAAGAGGAATGGGATCCCTATGCCGCGACCCCGGAAGACGCCCTCGACGTGGCTCGCCGCGAGGTCAAACGCTGGCGCTTGGAGCAACTGACTCATCTCAAGGCCAACGCCGATCTCGACCCTACCACCGCCTTCTTCGTGCTTGCTTGGGACGCCTTTAAGGCACCGGTATTCTCCTATGACGAAGCACTGAGGCTCGCCCGCGCTGTCGGTATTGATCTCGACAACGACATCGTCGGGCGGCTCGCGCAGAAGAAAAGTAGCAATATCCTGCTGTGGGACAGCGTCCGCCGGGCGGCCAAGGGGGCACTCGGCCCGGCCGATGGTTCCCGAGGCATGATTGACGCCATCCACCATGCCGCCAACATGGCCCGCGTGAATTCTCTTGAGGCCGCCCGGGAAATGCTCACTAGCACGCTAGTAGACCAAGAGCCGCGCTTCTTCGCCGCTCTTGAAGCGGTGCTTGAGGTACTGCCGGTATCTGGGGCCTTTACCGGCATCGAACTCGAAGGGGATGCAGCGGCCTCGGGTAGCGACTTTGAGGCTCTCTACAACCTCGCCCGCCTCGCCTACGGCGACCAGATCGACGAGCCGGAGCAGCTCAAGCTATGGCGCGACGACTAGCCGCCCGCGACTGGAAACTCAAATACACTCCCGAAGACGGCGACCTCGTTCGGCTTTTCTACGTCCCGGCCCTCGAAGATGCCCGGCGCTACGATCGGCTAACGGGGTACTTCAATGCGGGAGCACTGGCGCTAGCCGCACGCGGCATTGAAGGCTTGATACAAAACAAAGGCCGGATGCGGCTCATCGTCGGTTGCACTCTTGAGTCGCCGGAGATTGGAGCCATCAAGCGCGGCGAAAAACTGCGCGACCTCGTCCAGCAACACTTGACCAGTCTGCCCCTAGATCCGCCCGACCCGGCCTCCTCTCAAGCACTGGAACTCTTAGCTTGGATGATTGCCCGCGACCATCTCGAAGTTAAAGTCGCGGTGCCGTGCAATGAGCATCGGCAACCTGTTTGTAACCAAGCCCTATTCCACGAAAAGGCGGGTATTATAAAAGACGGGGCTGGCGACCGGATTGCTTGGAACGGCAGTCTCAACGAGACCGTCGCTGGTTGGCAGCGCAACTGGGAGAGCATCAACGTCTATAGGAGTTGGGAAGAGCCGGAGCGAGTCGGGGGCGAAGAAGCGAATTTCGCCCGCCTGTGGGCCGGTCAATCACAGCAGGTAGTTGTACTCAATGTGCCCGAGGCTGTGCGGCAAGATATGCTGCGCTTCATGCCTACCAGTGATCTACCGACGCGGTTGATGGAACCCCCAAAGGAGATGTCCGACGCGGATCGTCGCAACCGAGTATGGGCCTTTATCGAGCGCGCTCCGTCTTTGCCTAAGGGCGGCGCACGGGTCGGCGAGGCAACCGCAGCGGTAACTCCTTGGCCTCATCAGGTGCAGGTGTTCGAGCGACTGTATAGCCAATGGCCGCCCAAACTACTCATCGCCGACGAGGTAGGGCTAGGCAAGACCATTGAGGCGGGGTTACTCTTGCGTCAGGCGTGGCTAGCCGGACGGGCAAAGCGCATCCTGATCCTCGCCCCCAAGGCCGTACTCAAACAATGGCAAATCGAGCTTCGAGAGAAGTTCAATCTCAATTGGCCTGTGTACGACAGCGCGGCAGGCAAGCTGTCGTGGTATCCTTCGCCGGCAATGCACGGGCGGCACGAGCGCCTAGTCAATAGACAAGACTGGCATCGAGAACCAGTGGTAATTGCGTCTAGTCAACTCATGCGCCGAGACGACCGGTCGAGCCAGCTACTTGAAGATGTCGAGCCGTGGGACTTGGTAGTACTCGACGAAGCCCATCACGCCCGCCGACAATCCCCCGGCAACCCACCGTACGATCAACCTAATAAATTGCTCCAACTCATGCGGGGACTCAAAGAGCGGACCAAGGGTTTAGTGTTACTGACAGCGACGCCCATGCAGGTCCATCCCATTGAAGTGTGGGATTTATTAGACCTGTTGGGCTTGCCGCCGGAATGGACTGCCGAGGCGTTTCTCCGCTTCTTCGACGATATAGGGCAATCAAACCTCGCGCCGGAGGACATGGAGCGCGTGGCGCAGCTATTCCAGGCGACGGAACGCTGTTTTGGTGAAGCTAAGAAGGACGATGCTCAACGCCTTACGGGCTTGTCTTCGCTAATGGCCAATAAGGTTCTGCACGCCTTGCGCGATCCTTCCAGTTACCCGCGCCGTCAGTTGGACACCAAGGAACGTCAGGCGGCGCGCAATCTCTTGTGTCGGTACACGCCGATCCAACACTTGGTATCGCGGCACACCCGCGACCTCTTGCGTCGATACTTCAAGGACGGAATGCTCTCGACGCCTATCGCCAGTCGCCAAGTTGAAGATCGGTTCATCGATCTGACCGCCGACGAACGCGCGCTCTACGAGGAGCTTGAGGAGTACATCGCTAGCACGTATAACCAAGCCAGCGCCAGCGCCCGTTCGGCTGTGGGCTTTGTGATGACCATCTACCGACGTCGGCTCGCCAGTAGCTTCCGTGCTTTGCGCCATACGCTTAGCGGTCACCTCGCTGCCATGGCCACCAGCGACCAAAGTCAGTTGACGGGATCGGAAGAGGACGCGCCCGACGACGAGGCCGTTGACGAGGTGCTAGACGCTGACGAGGTGGCGGCTATGGAGCGCGAGGTTCTCGTCGCTGAGGAGACTGACGCTATCGAGCACCTGCTCGACCTCATTGGCCGTCTGCCACCGGATAGCAAGCTCGAAAGCCTCAAAGATGTGCTCGACGAGTTGCGTGCGGCTGACTTTAAACAGGCGATGGTGTTTACCCAGTACACCGACACCATGGATTTCCTGCGCGAATCCCTTGCTGCCGACACCGACCTGCGCCTAATGTGCTATTCGGGCCGGGGCGGCGAGATTCGCTCCGTGGACGGGGGTATCCCGGGACGACGCCCGACGCCGGTTCCGCAGTGGAGAAGCCGATGTGCTGCTGTGTACTGACGCTGCTGCCGAGGGGCTCAACTTTCAGTTCTGCGGTGCGCTGATCAACTATGATATGCCGTGGAATCCGATGCGGGTTGAACAGCGGATCGGGCGCATTGACCGCCTCGGCCAAGAGCATCCGACCATACGCATTGTCAACTTGCACTACGAAGGCACAGTCGAGACTGACGTGTACCGGGCGCTCCGCGATCGCATCAGTTTATTTGAGTCGGTGGTTGGACGCTTACAGCCTATTCTGGCGCAATTGCCGCGTACCATTACCGAAGCGGTGCTTTCGCGGCGCGGTAATGTCTCCGAGACGATCGCCCGACAGGTAGATGAGGCCCAAGCCGACGGCTTTGACCTCGATAATGCGTTGATCGAAGATGTCACCTTTCCAGAGCGTGCCCCGTCGCCGGTCGGGCTCGATGATCTCAACCGAGTAATCGCATCG
>MKWU01003000.1_pt1 | contig 23296 bp, 21 predicted proteins | sample 809101 | NCBI WGS metagenome assembly MKWU01 (sample SAMN05860141, study PRJNA318959) | sponge metagenome | host: Aplysina aerophoba | place: Slovenia: Piran, Adriatic Sea, Gulf of Piran | collected 2013-05-07 | reverse complement strand
CCAGGCGCTGGCTTCGACCTGTTCGGGCGACGATAGCGGGCCTTGATTCCCAGCCGTTTCAGCAGCGTGGCGACCTGAAGGCGACCGACCTGATACCCTTCCTGCTGTAACAGCCCCCGCAGCATCCGCCTTGCGCGGCCGGTAGCTGTAAGGCCCAACCTCGACTATGCTTAGGTGCTCACTGAGGCCTGTTGGGGGATTTGGGCATGGGGGCTCCTCCTAGGGTACGGCGGTGCCGAGGGTGTGGGTTCCTAATCGGCTATCAGGTCTTGGTAGCGCACCATCCATACCCCGAGCCATAGCGCTCGGTCGATAGTGTCAGACTCCCGGAGGTTGTGGCGGTCTTCAAACTCCCCGACGTAGCGCCCTAGGTGCTTTTTGCTCATGTGGTGGTGGGTACCGTGGTATCCCCGCTTGAGCATCGACCAGGACGATTCTACCCCGTTGGTGTGAGCCATCAGGTTCACATACTCACCGGCTGAGTGATTGACCGGCTCGGTCGCCCCGACCGGGGTCTCCGCCGTTAAGAGCAGGCCGAGCATCAGCACCGAGATGAGGATCAGAAGGCCAGGAACCAAGGTCGACCGGGAGCGCCCCATCCCAGGAAGGTCGGTCCGGTCGCCGGATCCCCTGCGCCCGTGCACCCTACCTTCTCATCAAGCGCTACCGAGGAATCGGCCTCGGATCCTCAAGCCGGTAGACCACAGCCGGCCAACCTATCCCCAAGGACAGCTGAACTGTGGCGGGTCGGCAGCACGGGGCCGACCCACGGGGGGCTTGCAGCCTGCGCCTGCACGCGTAGCAGCTCCCAGCCCGGGCCTTCACAATAGAGGTTGGATCAATAGGATCAATATCATCACCAGGGGGGAGACCAGGACGCCTATGACCAACGCCGAGATCTCGTGGGCAACCTTGATCCCCCAGCCCGGTGGTGCCAGTCTCCAGACGAAGTACGAGACCACGACGAATACCCCTGCGAGGGGCCACAGGCCCCACGAGAGCGGGAGCATGAATGCGGAGGTTATCAGGACGATATAGCTTAAGCCCCCCACCGCGTAAGCCCTACTGGTACCGCGAGGGTCGACTAGCGGCCGCCACCAACCGCCCAGCAACTCACCGATAGTCCTGCGGCCCGGTCTAGCCATCTCCGTCCCCATCCTACCTCATGGCCACCACCCCAACCCGAGCGAGTCAGCGCCACCCCCCGGCCGGCGCCATTATGATGTCGGCATGAACGACCCCAGCTACCCCCCTAGCGGCGGCCACGCCTCCGTCCACCGTCGCAGCCAGAGCAAAGGGGCAGCGGCGCCATGACGAGCGAGACGCTTCTCGAACGCCGCGAACGCCTGCTGGGAGCCGGCACACCGCTCTTCTACGACCGTCCGCTGCACCTGGTCCGAGGCGACAAGGTCTGGCTCTACGACGCCGACGGCAGACGCTACCTCGACATGTACAACAATGTGCCGTGCGTCGGCCACGGGCATCCCCATGTCGTCGCAGCCATCTGTCGCCAGGCCGCGACCCTCAACCTGCACAGTCGCTATCTGCACGAGGGCATCCTGGAGTACGCGGAGCGGCTGACCCGGCTCCACACCGCTCCGCTCTCCAGTGTGGTATTCACCTGCTCGGGAACCGAAGCCAGCGAGGTGGCCCTGCTCATGGCGCGCGCCGCGACCGGCGGTCGCGGGATCATCTGCACCGACGCTGGCTACCATGGCAACAGCTCCGAGGTGCGCAAACTGTCGGCGGCCCGGCGGGCTCCAGCGGCGGAGATCCGGGCCATCCCGTTCCCGCAGCAGTACCGGACCCTCAAGGAGGGGGTCACGGGCGCCGAATTGACCGAGCTCTACCTCGCCGAGGTCCGCAGAGCGATCGAGGGGTTCGAGAGCGACGCCATCCCATTCGCGGGGATGATCGTCTGCTCGATCCTCGCCAACGAGGGGCTGCCGGACATCCCGCCCGGGTTCATGCCGCGCGCTGCCGAGTTGGTGCGGGCGGCGGGCGGCCTGTTCATCGCCGACGAGGTGCAGGCCGGATTCTGCCGGACGGGGCGCTGGTGGGGCTATCAGGTCACCGGCTTCGTCCCCGACCTGGTGACGATGGGGAAACCGATGGGCAATGGGCTGCCTCTGGCGGCGGTCGCTGCTCGCAGCGACCTGGTCAACGCCTTCCGTAAAGAGGTGCGCTACTTCAACACCTTCGCCTCGAGCCCCCTGCAGGCGGCGGTCGGGATGGCCGTGCTCGATGTCATCGAGAATGAGGATCTCTGTGCGAGTGTAGGCGAGGTGGGAGCTTACCTGCGCGACGGCTTGGCGAAGCTCCAGCCGACCTGGGAGCCGCTGGGCGACCTTCGAGGACAGGGACTGTTCATCGGGATCGAATGGGTGAGCGACCGCGCGGCGAAGACCCCCGATCAGAGCGGGGCGCTGGCCGTCACCAACCGCCTGAAGGCTAAGGGTTTCCTCATCGGCACCGCCGGGGCGCTGGACAACGTGCTGAAGATCCGACCGCCGCTGGTATTCGAGAAGGGGCACGCAGACCTGTTCCTGACAGCCTTCGAGGAGACGCTGCGCGAACTCTACGGGCATGGCTAGGGTCGGCGAACTGGGCAAACTCGCGGAGCAGGCCCTCGCCGAATGGGGTCTGGACGGTGCCCGGATCGAACCTGTCAGCCTCAGCGAGAACGCCAGCTTTCGGGTCGACAAGGCTGGACAGGCCTACGTACTGCGTATCCACAGGTCCTGGTACCATACGCTCGACGAGCTGCACTCGGAGTTGGTCTGGACCGCAGCGTTGCGGGAGGCGGGGCTCGACGTGCCCGAGGCCCTGCTCACTGCCGACGGCCGGGCCTACGTCACCCTGCCACTCCCGGGCTCGGCGGGGCGGCGCAATGTGGGCGTGCTCCGCTGGGTGGAGGGCGAACTCCTCAGCGAGCTGATCGCCCGGGAGTCCGACCCAGCGGCGCTAAGCCGGCACTTCGAACAGCTCGGGCGGATCGCAGCCCGCATCCACAACCAGTCGTCGAACTGGAAGATTCCGCCCGGATTTCAGCGCCACAGCTTCGATGTCGACGGGCTAGTGGGAGCCAAGCCATTCTGGGGACCGTTCTGGGACCTGCCCCAGCTCAAGCCGCGCCAACGCGAGCTGATCTCGGAGGCGAGGTGCGTCATCCACCAGATCCTGACCCGTTACGGCAAGGCAGCGGACACCTACAGCCTAATCCACGCCGACCTGCACCCTAACAACCTGGTCGTCGGCGAGCGGGGACTGCACGTCATCGACTTCGACGACTCCGGCTTCGGCTGGCATCAGTACGAACTGGCAGTCGCGTTGCACCAGAGTCTCGAGCAGCCACACTATCAGCTGATCGAGGAGGCCCTCATCGGCGGCTACCGCGCCGAGCGACCGCTGGCAGCTTCGGACCTGGCGCTCCTGCCGGTATTCCTGCTGATCAGGACGCTGGTGGGCCTAGGTTGGATCCATCAGCGCCCCGAACTCGGCTATGACGAACACCTCCCGCAGCTGATCGAGGAGGCCTGCGCCCACGCCGGAGCGTTCCTGGACTCCTGGCCGGACTGACCGCCGCAGCGTGGCGCTGTGGCAGGGAGCGTCCCTGCTACCCCCCCCGGTGTCGGCCCCCTCCCCCGCCGCCCCGCCACCAGGCAAAGACAGCGAGTGCGAGGCTCGCGAGAACCGCCGAGGTGGAGAGCATGCCGAAGGCTGCGAACCAGGACCAGCGAGCGACGATGATGCCGATGAGAGCGCTGGCGATACTGGCCCCGATGTAGTGGGAGAAGTCGATGACCCCGGCGACGCTGGCCGTCTCCTCACGGTCGCTGAAGAGCATCGGCGTGGTAATGAGAATCAGGGTGCTGACCCCATAGACGGTGGCACCCAGGACGATCAGCAGGGCCACGCTGGCTGCAAACGACCCGGAGGCCAGGGGGAACAGCAGGGCGATTCCGGCCAAGATGAGAAACCAGACCAGGGCGAAGCCGATCTCCCGACCCCGGAAGCGACTCGCTACCAGCCAGCTAAAAGACAGCGTGCCAGCGACCCCGGCGACGGGGAGGAGGGCCGAGAGGTTCGCGGAGGCAGCGACGCTCAGGCCTAGCTCGTCCACGAAGTAGGTGGGCAACCACACCACCAGGGGGATCAGCAGCGAGCCACCGCAGACACCGGTGAGGGCCAGCGGCCAGAAGCGCAGCAGGACCCGGGTCAGCTCCGGGGCCGAGCCGTGGCCCCCGGCACTCCCCCCGGCAGCCTCGGGGAGCGCCAGGCCTGCCCCCTCGGGCCGGTCGCGGGCGGCAGCGGCCCAGATCAGGGCGAACAGGGCCAGGAGCAGCCCGGGGATGAGGAAGGCGAAGCGCCAGCCGAACGAGGTGACCAGCCAGCCGGCGAACAGCCAGGTGAGGGCGTTGCCGGCGACGAAGCTGGTAGCGTAGACCCCCGCCACCCTGCGGCGCTGATCGGGGGGGTGCCAGTTGGTCAGGACCCTCATGATCGGGGCCCAACCGGTCGCTTGCGCGAAGCCGTTAAGGGTCCAGACGATGAGTAGCGGCAACGTCCCAGCGAGCACCCCGAACAGCAGGTTCAGGACTGCGGATATCAGCATGCCTACGGCTACCAGGCGCCGTGGGCTGAGGCGGTCCCCCAGGTAGCCGCTCACCAGCTGCCCTACCGCGTAAGCGAAGAAGAAGCCGCTGGTGAGCAGGCCGATGGACTCCGCCGATAGCCCCAGGGAGTCGCGCAACTCCGGGATCGCCGTGGAGATATTCACCCGACCCAGGTAGTAGGCGGCGTAGGTTACCCATCCCAGCGCGACGATCCGCAGCTGCCAGCTGCGGAGGCGGGCTGCCTGGGGTCCGGCGGGGTCCAAGGTCTCCCGGCTCAGGCGGGCTCGAACCAGAAGCGCTCGAGCGGGTGCCCCACCGGACCTCGCGAGAAGGCGACCCGAACCGGCATGCCGGGCTCGAGTTCGCCCTCGTCGACGCCGCGGAGTCGGTGCAGGAACAGCGTCGAGGCCCCCTCAAGCGCCACGTAGGCCAGCAGGTAGGGCGCCCCCCCGGTATCGGCGTAGCTCGGGGCCCGGGAGCACCCCGTCCAACTCATCAGCCTCCCGGTACCCGGAAGCTCCTGCCAGCTGGTGATGGTGAGGTCGTCGGGGCACAGCGCCCGGGGCGGGAGCCAGACCCCGCCGCAGGCGAGGCAGCGGGAGCCGAGCAGGACGCCCTCCTCGAGGGCCAGGAAGAAGCGGGAGGTCTTGCCCAGGCTGTGCCGGTAGCGGAACCGCTGCTCTAGCTCGAGCAGCATCACCCGGCGGAAGTCGGCGAAGGGGTCCTGATCCCGGCCGAGCGGGTCGGTGACCGTGCGCCGTGCGGGCTCGCTCAGGCCCCGCTCCCAGCTAGCCACCCTTGCGCTCCCGCTCCCGGAGCTTCAGCTGGCGGCGGTTCAACTTGCCGGTCGTGGTCTTGGGCAGGCTGGCGACGAACTCCACCTCCCGAGGGTACTTGTAGGCGGCGAGATCCTCCTTGACCAGCTGCTGCAGCTCGGCGACCAGCCGCTCGCCTCCCCGGTAGCCGGCGGCCAACTCGACGAAGGCCTTGACGATCTCGCCGCGCACCGGGTCGGGGCTGCCGACCACCGCAGCCTCGGAGACGGCCGGGTGGCGCAGCAGCACCTCCTCGACCTCAGCGGGGCCGATCCGGTAGCCAGCGCTGCCGATCATATCGTCGTTGCGGCCCTGGAAGAAGATGTAGCCGTCGGCGTCGCGGTAGGCCAGGTCGCCGGTCAGGATCCAGCCCCAGCGCCGCTTTGCGGCGCTGGCCTCAGGGTCGTTCCAGTAGCCGAGCATCATAGTGGGGTCGCCGGGGCGGACCGCGATCTGGCCGATCTCGCCGGCGCCCGTCGGCCGGCCGGCAGCGTCGAGAATCTCGACCTCGCGACCGGGATAGGGTCTGCCCATCGAGCCGGGGCGGACCGGCCACAGCCGGGCACAACTACCGGCCAGGTGATTGACCTCGGTGAGGCCGTAGAACTCGTTGCACACCGCGCCGAGCCCCTCCTGAGACCACTTCAGCACCTCGTCGGCCACCGACTCTCCGCCGCTGGCGACCACCCTTAGGTCGAGACCGTAGCTCTCCCTGGGGTTGGGGACCTGGGCCAGCATCTTAAGCGCCGTCGGGGCCAGGAATATATGGGTGACACCGTAGCGAGCCATCAGGCGGTAGCCAGACTCCACAGCGAAGCGGCCGTCGTAGGCGAGGACCGGGCGGCCAAGCGCCAGTGCCGGGAGCAGGATGTCGAGCAGCCCCCCCACCCAGGCCCAGTCCGACGGCGTCCAGAAGAGAGTAGTCTCGTCGAACTCGAGGTCGAAGAAGAGCTGGAAGGTGAGCAGGTAGCCCTCGAGGATTCGGTGGGCGTGGAGCGCGCCCTTGGGTGGGCCCGTCGTACCCGAGGTGTAGAGCAGCAGAGCCGGGTCCGACGCTCGGGTCTCGGCAGGCTCGAAGGTCTCAGGCATCGCCGGGAGGGCCGCTTGGAGAGAGACCTCATCCTCCCCGGCCTCCCCCCGGATCAGCAGTTGCTCGAGCCCGGGCAGGTCGGCGCGCACCGCGCGGATCTTGCCGGCGAAGGCCTCATCGACGATCGCAGCACGGGCACCGCTGTTGCCGAGGATATAGCGGTAGCTGTCGGGGCCGTAGAGCATCGACATCGGCACGGCGATTGCGCCGAGCCGGTAGATCGCCAGGTGGGCCGCCGCCGCCTCCGGGCACTGCGGCAACACGATTCCCACCCGGTCCCCACGCCCCACGCCGAGGCTCGCAAGCAGGTTGGCGAACCGGTCGGTGGCCCGCCCCAGCTGCCAGAAGGTCACGGTCTCTCTGTCACCGGCACCATTCTCAAAGAAGAGTGCCACCCGGCCCCGATCGCCGGCCCAGCGGCCGAGCGCCCGATCGGCGATATTATAGATCTCGGGAATCTCCCAGCGGAAGCGGGCCCTGATGTCGTCGTAGTCCCTGAAGCGCGTCAGGTTCATATGCAGCTCACCCCTCCCTCTCGAATATATGCACGGCGCAGATCGTGGCGGTCCCAGCGTGGCTGTCGGTGAGACCGAGCTGGGCCCCCTCGACCTGCCGACGCGGATCGGCCTCGCCACGCAACTGGGTCACGATCTCAGCCGCCTGGGCGATCCCCGTAGCGCCGGCAGCGGCCCCGAAGCCGAGCAGACCCCCCGAGGGATTGATCGGCAACTCACCGCCGAGCTCGAACACCCCTAGGTCGCTCATCTCCCCCGACTCCCCAGGCTCACACAGGCCGAGCGCCTCGTAGGCCATCAACTCCGCACCGGTGTAGGAGTCGTAGATCTCGGCGACATCGAGCTCCTTACGGGGCTCCTCCACCCCGGCCATGGCGTAGGCCATCTCTGCCGCCCGACGCTTGGCTGCGAACCCGGCGAAGGCCCCCCAGGGGCGGTCTCCGGGCCGGGGTCGGTCGGTGGCGACGCCACTACCCACCAGCCGGATCACGGGCCGATCAGCGAAGCTATGGGCGTTGCGGCGAGCCCATTCGCGGGTCGCCAGAACCAGGGCCGCAGCTCCGTCTGACAGGAGGCTGCAGTCGAGAAGCTTGTAGGGCGAGGCGATCACCGGCGAGGCCATCACCTCCTCCACGGTCAACGCCATCGGCTTCTGGGCCAGGGGGTGGAAGCGAGCGTTGCCATGGTTCTTGACCGACACCTGCGCCATCTGCTCCTCGGTGGTGCCGTAGCGCCGCATATGCTCACGCATGATCATCGCGTAGTAGGCCGTGAAGTGCCCCCCTACCGGCAGCTCCCAGTCGGTGTCGGACGACATGGCAAACAGCTCGGTGGCGGTAGCCGAACTCACGCTCTTGCCCACCCGCTCGGCCCCAACCACCAGGGCGCACCCGCCGAAGCCGGCCCGCAGCTGGGCCAGGGCGCTGCGGATGGCGAGACCTCCGGTCGCGCCACCCCCCTCCACCCTGACGGTAGGTCTGGGGGCAAGGCCGACGCTGTCGTGCCAGATGATCCCCTGACCGAGCTGGCCGGCGAGATGGTCGCTCTCGTAGGCCATGACGCTTAAGTCGAGCCGGTCTCGCTCAAGGCCGCCATCCTCGAGGGCAGCGGTGACAGCCTCAACCACCCAGTCCCGGATCGAGCCGTCGAGTCGATCGTGAGAGAAGCGTGACAGGCCGACGCCAAGGACAACGACATCTGTCAAGCCCCGATCCCCTCTCGTCCGTGCTCGCTCCGCCATCCGCACCCTTATGATGACATCATGGGGAGATCGGTAGCGGGGTGCCCAGCGGCAACGTCGCGGCAACCCGGTTCAGCTTCGGCTCGGGGCCGGCCGTCTCGAACCTAAACCCTGCTGGCAACGGAGCTGTAGCCTGAGAGTCTGTGGCGGGAGCGGGTGGATGTCATCACCGGCGACGGGCTCCGGGAGAGACTGGCGGAGATCGACTAAGGCGTCGTGCGACTGGGAGAAAAGCAGGGCACTGCGCCCGTGAACCGTAATCCTAGTCGCTATCGTGAGATCGAGAGTCACTTCGTCGCGCCCCCCGCAGAGCGGCCGGGGGCTTCACCGACGTGGGCTAGGGGGTAGTGAATGCGACGCTACGCACTCGTGGGAACCGGCAGCAGAGCCGAGATGTATGTCACCGCGCTCACCACTACCTACGCGGAGACCAACTGCCTGGTCGGCCTCTGCGACCCGAACCCGACCCGGATGGCGTGGCACAATCGGCACCTGCAAGAGGCGGGGCTCGAGCCCGTCCCGACCTACTCCGCCGAGCGGTTCAGCGAGATGATCTGTGAGACTCAGGCCGACGCTGTCGTCGTCACCACCGTCGACGCCCGCCACCACCGCTACATCGCCGAGGCGATGCGCCTCGGCTGCGACGTCATCACCGAGAAGCCGCTAACGACCGACGAGGAGCGGATCAAGTTCATCTTCGACGCTATCGAGGAGACCGGGAAGAGCCTCCGCGTGACCTTCAACTACCGCCACGCCCCCGCCTTCGCCAAGGTCCGCGAGCTGATTCAGGGGGGTGCGATCGGTCGACCCTTGAGCGTCGACTTCTCCTGGCTGCTCGACACCAGCCACGGCGCCGACTACTTCCGGCGCTGGCACCGAGAGAAGCGATATTCGGGCGGCCTGCTGGTCCACAAGGCCAGCCACCACTTCGACCTGGTGAACTGGTGGCTGGACGCCTATCCCGAAGAGGCCTTCGCCATGGGCGATCTGCTGTTCTACGGACGGGAGAACGCTGAGGCCCGGGGCGAGCACTATAGCTACACCCGCTACACCGGTGAGCCGGAGGCTCGAGAGGACCCCTTCGCACTCCACCTCGATCAGGACCCGGACTTACAGGGCCTCTACCTAGCTGCCGAGGGCGACGATGGTTACCTTCGCGACCGCAACGTCTTCGGCGAGCCGATCACCATCGAGGACACCATGGCGGTGACAGCCCGCTACCGTGGCGGCGCTCTGCTCTCCTACTCTCTGGTCGCCTACAGCCCCTGGGAGGGTATGCGGGCCGCCATCACCGGAACCGGGGGGCGCGTCGAACTCGAGGTCGCCGAGAGCGGCAACCGGACCGCAAAGGCCGGCGTTGCCGCGAGCCAGGGACCCCACAAGGGGGTCCGGCTCCGACTTCATCCCATATTCGAGGACCCTCACGACCTCGAGGTCCCCTTGAGGGAGGGGGGGCACGGTGGGGCTGACCCTAGCCTGCTCAAGCAACTCTTCTCGGACAACCCCCCAGCCGACCCCCTGTCGACGGCGGCCACCCACCTCGACGGTGCCGCCTCCGCGCTCTTAGGGATCGCCGCCAATCGCTCGATCACCACCGGAATGCCGGTACGAATCGACGACCTGTTCCCGCTCAAGCAGGACTGATACCGTGGCTGCCGGGGCCGCACTCTTGACTGGGAGTGGTGCGGCGACCGTCGCGTCCCTGCCCATATCCGACGATCAGGCCCTCATCCACGCCCGGGCAAGTCTCATCAGCGCGGGCAGGTCGGCATGGTAAACGCCTCAGGGAGCGCCCAGGTGAGAACGGCCCACAGCCCAGCGGCTACTGCAGCGGCGGCGAGGTCGACACAGGAGTAGTAACGGTCGTGACCGACGGCTTTCGGATCCGCGCCGGGGGGTCGGCGCTCCCCTCCAACGGAAGCGATGTCCGACCTGTCAGGGGCTAGGAAGCTCCTGCCATACCGGCAACGAGGGGGGGAACCGATCGCCCGTGGGGGAACTCGCAAGTCTGGCCCGATGGAATACCCCCGCAACCAACCAGAACCCCACAAGTATCTTGAACGGTTCTCACCTTAGCATGCTAGAGAACGGCTCCTGCAGGGCGTCTAGCGGACCTGAACAGCGGCCCGGTGGGACCCAGATTTCCACTCCCGCCCCGGTCCGCCTCATGAGAACACCTTAGCTATGGGGTGCCCCTTGGCACGAGCTGTGCCATCGTTATCCGACGCGCTTAGACGAAGCCGCAGTCCAGGATTGACTCATGGCTTTACCTCCGGCGGGGCTGGCGGGGCAAACTCCTCGAGCTGTGCGATCTGGCCGACGGTCAGCGGGCGCACGGGAGGACGGGAACCCGGAATGTCATGGCCGACCCGGGATGGGAGCGATGCGGCGCTGTCGGCACCGCCACTCTCAGCCGTGTCGACCGCACCCAAGAGGGCCTCAACGACGCGCTGGAAGCTGGTCTGGCACAGACGCCCCTGGCAAGGGCCCATCATCATCCGAGTGCGGCGCTTCGCCAACTCTGGAGTGGAGAATCCCTGCTCAAAGGCCGCTTTGAGATCTGCTAGACAGACCTCTTCGCAACGGCAGATAAGGGTCGTGTCCAACTCACGCATCCTGAACCTCCCAGCGCCGCGCCAACTCTTGGCGACCGGCATCGACGGTCTCGAGGAAGTGGATGTCTGCCTCTACCCTGATCCGCTTGAGCCTTTTCAGGGCCGTAACGAGCTCTTCGGGAGAGGCTTTAGCCTCGGCGTCGAGCGCGATGGCCAGCCCGGCGGCGGTCCCCTGGGCGAGGGCGACCTCGGCGCTCTCTACACCGGTGATGTTGCCCGCCACGTAGATCCTCTCGGCAGTAGTCTCATAGTGAGACCCATGGAGCGGCACCTGGCCGCCAAGTTCGGGGATGTGGGCGAAGCGGCAACCCGCGACAGCCGCGAGTTCAGCGAGTGGGGTCAGGCCGCCCGCCAGGCAGACCAAGTCGACCGGGAGGGTATAGGCCTGGTGCGAAACCGGTCTCCCGTAGCGGTCCAGGGGCGCCAGAACCACCCCCTCAGCCTCATCCCGACCGACCACCTGGAGGCAGGCCGTACGAGCGCGCACCCGCATGCCCCACGCCGGCAGGCCCTGCTGGGGATAGAATCGGTGGGCCCAGCGTCCAGCCCCCAAGCCTTGGGCAGCGCGCCCCAGCAGCCGGAGGACTGGCGAGGGATGGAAGCGAGCCAAGCCAACGAGTCTGCGCACCACGTCGGCCGGATCGGCTCTCGAATCCTGCCCTGAAAGGTCCGGGGGAAGGACCACTGCAAGCACGTCGACCCCGGCCAGGGTAAGTTCCCTGGCAATCGTCAACGAGAGGATGTCGATGCCCACCACCACGGCCCGCCGGCCAGGCTTGACCCGGTGGACATTGGCGAGAACCTGTGCGGCCCCCACGGACATGACCCCGGGTAGCTCCCACCCAGGAAGGGGGAGGGGGTCCTCACCAGCACCGGTGGCCAGTAGCACCCGCTTGGAGTGGTGCGACGAACTCGAGTCGGGCGAGCGGGTGGCGACGATCCAGTCACCTCGTTCCCTGAATAGCCCCCACACGGCCTGGCGGAGTTCGATCTTGACCTTCGCATCGTAGGCGGAGCGGGCAAGTTGCTCAGCGACGTCCAGCCCGTTCCACCAACATCCCCCACGATTGGCCCCGGGGCGCTCGTGAAGCTGGCCACAGAGGCGGCCACCGGGACGATCGCTCTCATCCAACACCAGGACCGAGAGGCCGCGGTCGGCGGCGACGGTGGCGGCCGAAAGGCCCGCCGGACCGGCACCGACCACCACCAGATCCCATAATGGCCTAGTCACCGATCAGACGCCAGAGCATCGAGGCTCTGCCTGCGAACCTGCATCCCCTGCCGCAGTGGCGTCAGGCAGGCACGGACGTTTGCAAGTCCATCGATGATCATCCGGCACTCCATGCAGTGCCCGATGGCACAGTACAGCCCTCGAGGCCGCCCGCTGGGTTCGCTGTAGCGGAGGGTGCGTATGCCATGAGCGAGGAGTGCGGCGGCAACGGGTTCAGCCACCCGTCCGGCGAGGACCTCGCCCTCGAACCGAAAGGTGACCGTTTCGACCTCGGGCAGGGGACCCAGAACCGGGTGCCGATTCACGCGCCGGTCGTCACTCATGCGGACGCCACCAGCCTCCTCGTTTCCTCTGCGAAAGGTGCAAGCAGCTCGGGAGGTTCCCCGGTAACGATCCACTCTGCGATCCCCTCTCCGACGGCAGGACCTAGCGTGTAGGCGGCCCGGAACGAGGTCGCTAAGTAGAGCCCCCGGCGCCCAGCTACCGGTCCGATCAGCGGATGTTGGCTGCGGGTACGACCGTCGAGTCCGGCCCAAGTGCGAAGCACGTGCACGTCCTCCAGACTCGGGACCGTCGCAGTCGCCAGTCGGGCGTTCCCGATCAGGCTAGGGAGAGCCGGCCACTTGAGGTTGTGCTCGAGATCGTGATGTCCCGGCCAGCCGCCGCCGATCAGCACCGTCCCCTCCCCCTTCTGTTTGAGGGTGAGGCGTCCCGTGACATGGGTGATGACGTGATCGATCAGTCTGGGGAGGCGTTCGGTCACGATCATCTGGTTGTTGTGGACTTCAAGCTGAAGCCGTAGACCGATCCTCTCGGCCAGGGTTCGGCTCCACAGTCCGGCCGCCAGTACCATCCGGTCCGCGCCGACGCTCCCGCCCGGTGTGACGAGGCGCCAGCGGCCCGCCTCCCGCTCGATACTCAGGACTTCGCTGCGACTCTGCACTCTGGCACCGAGCGCTTCAGCCTCCTGCACCACCTGCTTAACGGCGGTGAGGGCATTGTTGTGTCCGTCGAGCGGGCACCAGTTCGCTGCCCGAACCGTACCAGCCAGGTAGGGCGCTCTCGCCCTGGCCTCTTCTCCCGAGAGGTGCTCGACCTCTAGGCCGAGGCGGCGCTGCTGCTCGGCCTCCCGCTCGAGGCGCTCCCCTCCGACGGTGGTGTGTGCTACGCGGAAGCCGCCGCAGCGAACGGTGTGGAGGTCGCGGCGGGTTTGCCGCTCGAAATCCTGCCACAACTCGACGCCGCGCATCGCCAGTGGGATCAGGGACAGGAGCTTGTTCTGGACCGCCAGGGTGCCAGCGTTGAGGCCGGCGGCTTCGAGACCCGGTTCTTTTCTCTCGAGCAGTAGCACCTCTTCCCCCCGACGGGCAAGACCGTAGGCGACGAACGCGCCGACGGTGCCAGCGCCGACGACGACCGTCCGTGCGCTGGCCCGCTGGGCCGGCATCAATACCCTCGGCCGAGGTCGACCTCATGAACCAGCGGAGCACCCTCACGGTAGCGGGGGAGGTTCTCGCGGAACGCTGCGACCGCCTCTGACACCCAGGTAATTCCCGAATGGTGGGGGGTGACGATCACGTTCGGCATGGCCCATAAGGGGTGATCTGGGGGGAGTGGTTCTTCCTCAAAGACATCGAGTACAGCCCCTCCAATAACGCCTTGGGACAGCGCGGCGATGAGGTCGGTCTCGTGGAGGATCGGTCCCCGAGCCATGTTGATGATCCACGCCGTGGACTTCATCGCCTCGAAAACGGGGCGGCCAAACAGACCCCTCGTCGCCCTGGTGAGGGGGAGCGTGACCACGACGAAGTCGGCCTCCCCTACGAAGGGGATAAGTTCGTCGGGGCCGTAACAGGCCGTTAGTGCGGGGTCTCGCCTGGGTGTGCGGGCCAGGCCCACCACTCTTGCTCCGAGGCCAGCGCAGGCGCGGGCGATCTGCAGTCCGATGTCCCCGACCCCGGCCACGGCCACGGTGCTGCCGCGCAAGTGGGTGAAGGGCAGTTCCTGCCAGTGGCGATCCGCTTGGTTAGCGAGCGCTTCAGGGATGCGGAGCGCGACCGCCAGCATGTAGGCCAGGGCGTACTCGGCCATTCGGGGCCCGAAGCTGCCGGTGGTACGACTGAGGCGGACCCCCGGAGGCAGCCCGGCATCGATCCAGCGGTTCACCCCGGCACCCTGCACATGGATCCAGCGAAGCCTAGCTGCAGCCCGCAGCTGCCCCACGGGAAAGTCGTTGGCCGAGAAGAGCACCTCAGCATCTCCGATAGCGCGCTCGACCTCGGTTTCGGAGCGGGCGGCACGAAGTGTCAGGCCTTCGGTCCGGGCACTCTCTCCCAGCGCCTCGAGATAGGCCTCGGGGTCACTCGGGTGGAACACGAGGACCGATTCGTTCACGCGACGACGGCGGCCATGGCGATCCCGATGCCCTGCAGGGTGGCTCTCAGGTTAGACGATTCCTTTTCGGTCAGCGGCAGCAGCGGCTCGCGCGGGTAGCCTCCGGGCCGACCGCAGAAGTTCATGGCAGCTTTGAGCGAAGCCGGGAAGGTTCCGGCGTCGCCGTGGACAGCCTTGTCGAGCGCCACACAGCGCATCTGGATGTCGCGGGCCTCCTCAAGGTTCCCCTCCATAACCAACTCATACATGCGGACCGCGTCGCGACCCATCACCTGAGACTCGACGCTGCTGACGTAGCCGTCTGCTCCCATCACCAGGCAGGGCACCCCGCGATCCACCGAGTGCCCAGGCATCACTCGGATGGCGTCACCCACGGCGCGCAGGGTGTCGAGCACTGCGCCGAACTCGGAGGCGCTCTGTTTGAAGGCGACGACGTTGTCGACCTGAACGAGCTGTTCGATCACCCCGATCGAGGGCGCCACCGCCTGTCGCGAGGGAATGTTGTACATCAGGATCGGCAGTTCAACGGCGTCCGAGACGCGACGGTAGTGGTGTACGATCTCGCGGTCGTTGGGCTTGGCATAGAACGGCGGGGTGAGCATGATTCCGTCGAGGGCGCGGTCCTTGGCTCCCTGGGCGTAGGCGACGGAGTGGCCGGTCACGATGGCCGAGGCGTTGCCGATGACGAAGACATCGGTGGCCTCGCGGGCAAGTTCGAACAGTCGAAGTCGCTCCTCGTCACTCAGGGCCCAGAACTCGCCAGTACACCCTGCCACGACGATCCCTCGGATCCCCTCCGAGACGAGCAGCCTGATGTTCTCCTGAAAGGCAGCCTCATCGATGTTGCCGTCCCGGTTGAAGGGCGTCACCACAGCGCAGAAGTTGCCATACCAGTCAACGCTATTGCGATCCATATTCTCCTCCTTCAGCGCGGCTCGCCCAGGGACAGGGCGTCGCCGCTGTAGTGGTAGGCCTCGAGGGTATCGCGGTTCAGCTCCACCCCGAGCCCCGGGCTGTCGGGGATCCGCACCCGCCCCCCTTCCGGTTCGAAGTGGCTATGAGTGACCGAGGTCCGGATCGGGTTATCGACCAGACAGAACTCGAGGTAGGGGCAGTCGGGAAGGGTGGCGATGAAGTGCAGGGTGGCGGCCACCAGAATATCTGTCGACCAACAGTGAGGGATGACCGTGACGCCACATGCTGCGGCGTCGTCGGCGATCTTGCGACACTCCCACAAGCCCCCGGCCCGGGCAACGTCGGGCTGGATTACATCGACCGCGCCCCGGACCATCAGATCGCGGAAGCCGTACCGGGTCGTCTCTTTCTCTCCGGCGGCGATCGGTACGGGCGAGGCCGCGGCGAGCGCGGCGTAGCCCTCGAGATCGTCGGGTGCGAGCGGCTCTTCGAGGAAGAAGAGGTGGTGCGGCTCGAGCAGCCTAGCCAGCTGCAGAGCCGAGCGTCGGGAGATCGGCGCACCCACGTCAAGCATGAGATCGATCTCGTCACCGACGGCGCGGCGCACCTCGGCCATTACCTCGGCGTCGCGTCCTACATCCTCGCCGAGGCCGTTCCAGCCGAACTTGATAGCGGTGAAGCCCTGCTCAGTGAGCTCGCGGGCGCGGGCGACCGACGCCTCGGCCGAATCCAGGGCCAGGATGCTTGCATAAGCGGGGATCTCGTCACGATACCCTCCACCCAGCAGCTTGTGAACCGGTTTCCCAGCAAGCTTTCCGAGGATGTCCCATAGGGCCATGTCGACAGCGCTGATGGCGTGGATCACGGCACCGCGGCGGCCAAAGACGCTGGTGAGCGAGTACATCCGGTCCCACAACCGGGCGATGTCGGTAGGGTCTTCGCCGAGGAGGGAGACCCGCAGGCCCCGGGCCATGACGTGCGACAGGGGCGCCTCGATGATGGCACGCAGCACCCAGGGGGAGGTGTGGGCCTCACCGACCCCTGTAACCCCCTCGTCCGTGTCGACCTCGACGATGAGACTGTCCTGGGTGCCATCCCCGATCGGCAGAACCTCCGGCAAGCGCAGCATAGTGCAGCGGATGTCGGTAATCTTCACAGGACCCTCAGAAGCGAGCGACCCAGAGTTCGTCCTGGGGTTCGTGCAAAAGCCGGCCACCACCCTCGGTGACCTCGGCCATCTCCTCGCAACCCATGCAGAAGGCGTCTGGTCTCGAGATGCCCACCCGGTTGATGGTCGGATCGAGGGTCACCACCATGCCGGCCTCCAGCCTCCCCTCGGCTGGGCGATAGGGGTTCGCCCGCTCGCCCAGCCAGGGGCCTGCATCGTGGGCCTCGCGACCGATCTGGTGGCCGTAGGAGTGATTGTCTCTGGGGAAGCCACGTTCCTCCACGTACGCCCACGCCTCTTCGTGGACCTCGTAGCCGGGCCGGCCGGGTCGCAGCGCCTTCAGGGCGCCGGCCAGAGACGCCTGACATGCATCCCACTGGCGACGCAACACCTCCGGGATGGGCTCGTCGCCGGCGGCAACGTACCAGAGCCTCTTGATATCTGCCTTGTAGCCCTTGTAGACGGCCCCCATGTCACTGACGATGGTCTGCCCAGGTTCGATAACCTTGCCAAGGGGTCCCTTGACATTCTTGCCAACACCATTGACGGCCAATGAAGCCGAGGCGCCGCTGGCGCCGTGGGCGGTCGCTCGTTCCCTCACCAAGTCAGCTAGGTCGCTGTCCGTTATCCCCGGCTTCAGGGCCGCGGACATTTCGCGGGCCAGTTCGATGGTGATTTCCGCTGCGGTCTTGAGGCGGTCGCGCTCCTCCTCAGTCTTGACCGCACGGATGGCGACGATCAGGTTCTCGGCGGACACCATGCGTTGCTCGAGACCCAACTCACCAAGGGCGTCGAGCAGCCTGCGGTACATCCCCAGAGTGAGGCCGTCGGCGGCGAACTCGGTAGCGGAATAGTTGAGCGCCACCCGACGCGGGTCGAGACGGGCCCACACCTGGCGTAGCGGCTGGCCGACATCGAAGCGAAATTCGATCACCTCGTCGAAATAGGTGCCGGCCCCGTTCTGGATGTCGATCGGTTCGAGGAGAGCGATCCTGCGGCCGTCGCGGGTGAAGATGAAGGCAGCGTTCTGAACGATATAGCTGGGTCCCGCGATGAGCGAGGTGAGGATCGGCTCCGAGCCCTCGCGTACAAACACCAGCCAAGCGTCGATGTCGTTGTCCCGAAGGTAGCCTAATGCTTGCTGTTGTTTCTGCTGAATGAGCGCAGCATCTTCTGGGGCAGGTACGAGACCCATAATCACTCCTTATCTCTTAGTGCGTCTAGGCGTGCGGTCTCTCACTCAAAGACCCAGCCGCCGGTCAGTAGCTCGACGAGGAGTCCGGGTGTCGAGGAGTCGATGGCCTAGGCCAACTCTTCGCTTCCCAGGCACCGTGCCTAGTTGCAGTGGAAGTTCCGCCAGACGGGGTTCGCCGTTGCGGGTGATCGTGCGCCCCTGCTTACCGTGCTTGCGGGTTAAGTCCCCGCGGCCAAAGCGACGGGGCAGCCCCAGCCTGGCCTCGCCCAGGACGATCCCCTCCTCATCGAGAGCGAGAGAGAGTGGCGGGTGTCCTAGACCCACTGGGACGCTCGACTCGATGGCGTGGGCAGAGCGGAAGCAGCGGTGGTTCAACTCGAATACCTCGCTCACCTTACCCTCAGCTCACTTTCGGATCGAGGATGTCGCGGAGTGTGTCGCCGAGGAGGTTGAGGCCGAGGACCAGCACGAAGATGGCGATGCCGGGAAATAGGGTGATCCAGGGGGCACCGAGCATGTAGTTCCGACCTTCGCTGAGGATGACCCCCCAACTGGCCGTGCCCGGAGGGAGGCCGACGCCGAGGAAGCTCAGGCTCGCCTCGGCGATCACCGCATAGGCGAAGATGAAGGTGCTCTGCACCACGACCGGGCCGAGGGTGTTGGGCAGGATGTGACGCAGCAGCACCCGCGCCTCGCGACCTCCCAGAGCCTCCGCGGCAACCACGTACTCCTCGTTACGAAGGCTGAGAACGGAGGCGTGGACAACCCTCGCGATGCGGGGCACGTACACAAACGAGAGAGCGAGGACAACATTGAAGAAACTCGATCCGAGGGCGGCGATGAGTGCAAGCGCGAACACCAAGCCGGGAAAGGCCATGATGCCGTCAATCATGCGCATCATCAGGTCACCGAAGCGGCGATTATACCCCCCGAGCAATCCCATGGCGATGCCGACCGCTGACGAGAAGATCACCACCAAGGTCCCCACCGCGACCGAGAGACGCGCCCCAAAGAGCATACGGGTGGCGATGTCCCGGCCGAGATGGTCGGTGCCGAGCAGATGCTCGGAGCCGGGCGGCAGCAGCCGCTCGCGGATAGCGATGGTAGCCGGTCCGTAGGGCGTGAGGAACGGGGCCAGCAGGCCCGCAAGCAGAAGCAGCAGCAACACGGTCAGACCGACGACGGTGGCGGGGGTATCCAGCCAGCGGCGAAACGCCCTGAGGCGGACCGACCGCACCTTCGTGGAAACCTTGGGTCCGGCAGCCCGTCCTTGGACGGGAATGTCCTTGGGCCTAGCCATAACGAATGCGTGGATCCAGAAGCGCGTAGGTGAGGTCTACCAGCAAGTTGACGAGGGCAACGAGCATCGCAATGAGCAGGATGACACCCTGAATCATGGGGAAATCCCGGCGGAGCACCGACTCAATGAGCAACCGCCCCACGCCCGGCACCGCGAACACGGACTCAGTGATTACCGAGCCGCCAATCATCAGGGCCAAGGCGATGCCGACAACACTCAGGGTAGGGACCAGGGCGTTGCGGAAAGCGTGCTTGTTGACGACCACCCGCTCTCTCAATCCCTTGCTGCGGGCGGTGCGCACATAATCGGTCTGCAGCACCTCAAGCAGGTTCGCACGCGACATGCGCGCGATGACCCCGGCGTGGCTGACCCCCAGGGTGATAGCGGGAAGCACCAGGTAACGCCAAGTGGCGCCGGGGTCGTCGGACAGGCTAGTGTAGCCCGCCGAGGGGAACATTTTGAACCTCAGGGCGAACGCTAGGATGAGGAGGAGGCCGAGCCAGAAATTCGGTATGGCCGCCCCCACCAGCGCCACCGCCATGGCACCGAGGTCGAGTACGGTGCGCTGGTACACCGCTGCCAGGATGCCGAGCGGGATGCCGATCAGGACTGCGATCACCGCCGATGACAAGGTAAGCAGGATGGTCGGCTCAAGCCGACTGTAGATCACCTGGGCCACCGATCGGTCGTTGAAGAGCGAGCGGCCGAAGTCACCGCGGATCAGCTGGCCAGCCCAGAGCAAGAAGCGAACGGCGGCGGGGCGGTCGAGCCCAAGTTCACGATTGAGCTCGACCACCTGCTCGGGCGTCCGGTCCTCACCAAGGATGAGGGCGGCGGGAGATCCGGGTATGAGGTTGGTGACAATGAAGACCAGCGTCGCCACCACCAGCATGGTCGCCACCATGCCAAGGAGCCTCCGGACCAGGTATTCTCCCACCGCCGACCGCCGCGTCCCTATCCGCGCTCGTGCCCTCTATTCCCCGACCGACACGTTCCAGAAGAAGGGTTCGGGCATGTTGGCGTAGCCCTGGAGACCGGAACTGGCGATGTGATGCTCGAAGTAGTCGCCGATCTTGATGACCACCACGTCGTCGTAGTAGAGGCCCTGGATCTGATCCCAGATGGCGTGGGTCTCCTCTTCACTGCCAGCGACCAGGAACTCACTCAGTAGTCGATCCCGTTCCGCGCTCTCCCACCAGCCGGTCCAAGTGGCTTGGAGGTGCGAGTGCAGGATGGGGTGGGTGCGGTAGGTGTGCTCGCTGATGGCGAAATCCCACATGGAAGGATCATCAATGATCGCCCCGTGGGCTGCGTCGTCACGAACCTCAACCTCAACGTTGAAGCCGGTCGCCTCGAGCTGCTGCTCGAGAATCAGCGCCACGTTGAACTTGGAGTCGTCGCCGGTCGACACCGCCAGGCGGATGGCCTCCCCATCGTAGCCGGACTCCTGAGCCAGTTCCTGCGCCCGGGCTGCGTCACAGACGTTGTACAGTTCGGACCCGGCGTCGCTCCACCAAGCGGTCTCTTGCCAAGTGACGCTCGGGTCGACCCGCCAGAAGTCCTCCCCTCCGTACACGGGTAGGATGTCTTCGACACAGACGGCCGCCTGGACGGCTCGCCGCATGGTGATATCGGTCATAATTCCCTGGGACTTGTTGGGAATGAAGGTGGTCATCCGCGGGGCACCCAGGAATGACTGGACATCAGGATTGTCAATGTAGCTGTCGAAGCTCTCTGGATCGATGTCGAGTGCCATATGGAAATCGCCAGCCTCGACCCCCACACGCCGGACCGACAGCTCGGGAACGAAGATGAACTTGAGCGTCTGCGCCAGCGCCTCGCGCCGTCCCGCGTAGCCGCTCGCGGCCATGTCTACGGGCTGGTAGTCCTCGTAGCGTTCGAGCACAATCTCTTGACCCTCCGCCCACTCCACGAAGCGGTAGGGGCCGGTGCCGATGATTTCGGTGATGCGCTCGTCGCCGGTCCGTTCGATGACCTCGGACGGGTAGATGGCGGGGCCGGCCCGGAAGGTTGCGAAGGCGGTGATCACGAAATTCACCGGTTCGTTGAGCGTAACGACGATTTCGTAGGGACCATCAGCCTCGAGTGACTCGACGAAGCGGGCGAGCGTCCGGCCGAACGAGCTTCGCACCATCCACCGATTCAGTGAGGCGACCACGTCTTCAGAGGTCATCCCCTTGCCATTGTGGAAGGTGACGCCCTCGCGAAGGCCGATCGTGTAGATGAGGCCATCGTCGCTCCGTTCGAAGCCGGTAGCGAGCATCGGGGTGGGATTGAAGTCGGCATCGAAGGTGAAAAGACCCTCGTTGACATGCATGGCCACGTTACGAACCAAGTTGTTGGTGGTGGCGTGCATATCGAGCGTGGGCGGCTGGGCCTTGATCGCCACGATCAGGGTGTCGCCGGATTGCGCGAAAGCCGCTCCCACGGATACGAAAAAGAAGAGTGAGATCTGGAGGAGCCGCCTGACGAATCGAGATCGGTTCAGGGTCTGCATCTTAGCCTCCTTGCTGAGGAATCGTGAGCTGCTCATTGCCTATCGGAAGGCGACATCGGATAAGGGTGCAAGTCCGACGGTGAAATCCGCTTACTCTGCTTCCTCACCTCCTTCGTTCACCACCAACGATGAACAACATGATGTATCTCACAAACGCCTGCGTCCTGAGGTGTGAAATCATCTTATCCCCCCACTCGGGTCGTAGTGTGAGATTATCTCTGCCCCCCGAAGGAAGGAGGCCAGTCCTGGTGCATCCTGCACCATGTGAGGAATAGAGACAGACCTCCAATAGCAAGTCTAGCCTGCGTCAATCATGAGTGCCCCAGTTACGGCCAAGCAGGCCAAGGAAACCTCAGGGAAGGACGGGTTCGCTGGACCCGCAAGAGCTACGGACCAGACCGGATCCGTTATACGAAGGACGGATTCGCTGGATTCGCTGCCTGAACTGCCAGAGCGAGTTCAGCGAACGCAAGAACACTCCCTAAAGGCGGACAAGACCCGTAGCTCCAACGAAGCCGTCCTTGTCCGCCTTTGCGGCTTCGTTGGACCCGTAGACCCGTAGAGTCCGTTTTTGGCCGTTTTCGCTTCGGGTCGGCTCACAGGCATCACCCCAGAAGCGATCCGGCGGTTGGCAATCCGCCTCGGGCAGCAGGCCAACTGCTTCCACGACCAGCGGGTCCAGCAGCTGGCCAGCACCAGCCTGCAAGCCGATGAGCGCTGGGGCTTCGCTGGGAGTAAGCGTGAGCAGTTGTGGCAAGCCGAGGTGGTCGATCCGGCAACCAGGCTGGTGGTGGCCTTTGCCACTGGGGTAAGGAACGAACAACTGATAGGATCCAGCGAATCCGTCCTTGACCAAGCAGGTCCTGGGAGCATGGGGAGTACTGATCTACAACTGGGCCCGGGAGTGTAGGTCACTCAAGCGGCCACTACCCCAACCGAGAGGCCGGCAGCTATATGAGAGACGCTCTCCGGCGATGGCTGCGGGGCTGATCCAGCGAATCCGTCCTTCTGATCATATTTGGAGTGTTCAGGAGTTGCAAGGACGGATTCGCTGGATTCGCTCACCTACTTATCCTGGTAGGGGGGTGAGATAATCTCACATCACTACCCCCACTCGGATGCGTACGGTAAGCAAAGTGACTCCCGAACGCTCTAAGAGTCTATTCCACAAGAGCCTATCCGAACCCCCCAAAAGGTTGAATAGCTAGACCCTTCCTATCCAGAATAGGTTTGCCGAAACTCACTCCTGGAGGATGCGTCTTGAACCAAGCATACCCAGGCTCAAGGATCGACTACTTCCAACCCCCCCGACCTGGCTGGCGCAAGATCAAGAACATCCTTCCCAAACCCAAGTAGAACAAGCGTGGTGGCCGCCCCAGGATCCCTGGCTGTTATCAATGGCAGTTGGTACATCCAAGGACGGCTTCGTTGGGCCCGTAGACCCGTAGCGTCCGTTTTCCGCTTCGGGTCTGGACCGGCTGCCAGTGTGCACCGCAGTTGGTTCGGTCTCTCCCCAAGCGTCCGGCACGAAAGATTCCAAACCTGGCAACAACTCGACCTGTTCCAAAGGATCAGGCGACGGCCGGTGCTACGCCAGGAGAGGCAAGGTCAAATGGAAATGGCAAGCGATCGACAGCAACAGCTGTCCTGCCCCCCTTGGCGGAGAGAGCACTGGTCGTACACC
>MKWU01002999.1_pt1 | contig 23311 bp, 17 predicted proteins | sample 809101 | NCBI WGS metagenome assembly MKWU01 (sample SAMN05860141, study PRJNA318959) | sponge metagenome | host: Aplysina aerophoba | place: Slovenia: Piran, Adriatic Sea, Gulf of Piran | collected 2013-05-07 | reverse complement strand
GCCGCCCGCCCACGGTCCAGGGCGGATCCTCCAGCGCGCCGTCCGGCAGCACCAGGAACCGCTCCCCGTCGATCTCCCGCAGCGTCACGCCCCACGTCGTGTCCTCGATCTCGACCAGCGTCTCCCGGGCCTGATCGATCCGTACCTCCAGCATCGCGAGGGTCTCGATCTGGCTCTGGATGCTCGCCGACAACCAGTGCGTCAGCCCCCAGCTCCCGCCGCTGAACCCGATAAAAAGGCTCAGGCCGACTACCAGGGGCCGCAGCCACGCGTTCAGCAGCATCCCGCGCATCCGCGCGACCGACGCTTCCGTATCGCTTTCGATGGTACGCAGCGCGCCATTCGCGACGGCGCGCAAGTTCTCGCCAAGCTGCCGCTGCTCGCTCGCCGCTGCCTCCTCGATCTGCCGGCGGTCGGCCGCCATCCGGTTCCTCACCCGGCTGCTCAAGTCGTTCGGGTTCGAAGTCCTGCTCATACAGCGTTCCTTTCAGCCGCCACCGCTTTCCGCTGTCCGGATCGTGGGCGGTCAGGTAGTCCTTGCCCTGGCGGGGCACCTCGAAGCCGGCCTCCTCCAAAGCGGCGACCACATCGGCGCGGCTCCGCACCACGCCGTGCTCGACCCGCTGCCGCAGGTAGTCGCGGATCAGCTCGCGCGGGCCGGCTTCGTGCTCGAGCCCGGCCCGTAGCTTCCCCGCTTCCAGGTAGGCGCGATGGCCGGGCTGGTGCGCCCTGGCCCGCGCCGGGTCGTCGGGGCGACCCCAGCCGTGCTGGTGGTTGAAACCGTCACGTAGCGGGCCAAAGGTCTTCTGCCAGCCGGGCGGTGCGATGTTCAGGCTGCGGCCCGTCTCCAGGTCGCAGCGTGCCGTGAGGACATGCCCTTGGACCCCGGTACCGTGCTCCCGGTGCAGGACCGCCGTCCAGGCGTAGCGGTCCGGCTCCAGTCCCGCCCAGGCCGTCCTCTCGAACTCGTCGAGGACAGCCCCGATCTGCGCGTCGGTCGGCCGGTCCGGCGTTCCCGTACCGGGGGCGCCGTGAGGGCGGGGAGGGGCGGGAGGTTTCGACCGCCTCTCGGCGGTCGATGCCGGCTGGAAGCCGGCGCTCCGAGGGGTGGGGACCGGAGGTCGGCGCCCCCTGGGCCTACGGGCGCAGGATGAGCTTGCCCGTGGTGGCGCGGCCCTCGAGGAGGCGGTGGGCCTCGGCGGCCTGGGCCAGGGGTAGCTCGCGGTCGATGGTGAGCTGGAGCCGGCCGGCCGCGACGGCGTCCAGCACCTCGCCGGCGCGCCAGCGGAGCTCGTCGGTGGTCGCGGCGTAGTTGGCGAGGGTGGGCCGGGTGACGAACAGCGATCCGTGCTGGGCCAGCAGCAGGGGGTCGATCGGGGGGACCGGCCCGGCCGACTGGCCGTAGAGGACGAGCATGCCGCGCGGCCGGAGGAGTTCCAGGCTCTTCCGCCAGGTCGTCTCGCCCACCGAGTCGTAGGCCACCGCCAACTGCTTGTCTCCGAGTTCCTCGCGGATGACCTCCGCGAAGTCCTCCTCGGTGTAGCGGATCACGTGGTCGGCGCCCGCCGCGCGCGCCGCCCGCGCCTTGGCTTCCGTCGACACGGTGCCGAAGACCCGCGCCCCCAGCGCCCGGCACATCTGGCAGAGAAGCAGTCCCATGCCCCCCGCCGCGGCGTGCACCAGCACCGGCATCCCCGACTGCACCCGGAACGTCGAGCGCACCAGGTAGTGGGCGGTCATCCCCTGCAGGAGGGCCGCCGCGGCCTGGGTGGTCGTGACGCCCTCCGGGAGCCGGACCAGCTTCGCCGCCGGGCGCACCGCCTGCTGGGCGTAGCTGCCCATCTGCATGACCCAGCCGACCCGGTCCCCGGGCGCCAGGTCCGAAACGCCTTCGCCAACGGCCTCCACGACCCCGGCGCCCTCCACTCCCGGAGTGAACGGGAGGGGGACCTCATAGAGCCCGGTGCGGTGGTAGGTGTCGATGAAGTTGACCCCGGCGGCTTCGACCCGGACGAGGGCTTCTCCGGCGCCGGGGGCGGCTTCGGGGACGGAGCCGAGGCTCATCACCTCGGGGCCGCCGGGCTGCTCAATGCGGATGGCTTGGGGCATGCGATTCCTTTCGGGTAGTCCAGGGGGCCGGGCATCCTACAATTCCGCGAATGACGACCGGTTTTCCCGCCGGTCTTGAGAACAAGATCGCTCTGCTCCCGGAGAGCGCCGGGGTCTATCTCTTCCGCTCCGCCGAGGGGAAGACGCTCTATGTCGGCAAGGCCGCTTCGGTGAAGGCGCGGGTGCTGTCGCACCTCCGCACCCCGCCGCCCGACGCCCGCAAGGGGAACCTGCTCTCCCAGATCGCGGACGTGGAGGTGGTGCTCACCGATTCCGCGCGGGAGGCCCTCCACCTCGAGAACAACCTCATCAAGACACGCCGGCCCCGTTACAACATCCTCCTGCGGGACGACAAGAACCCGCCGCTCGTCCGGCTCACGATGAACGAGAAGTACCCGCGGGTGCACATCGTTCGCGGCGCCGGCGCCGACGGCGCCGTGTACGCGGGTCCCTATTTCCCGGCCAGTCTGGCCCGCCGGAGCATGAGCCTGGTGCACCGGCTCTTCGGCATCCGGAACTGCCGCGAGCAACTCAACGGGAAACGGCCGCGCCCCTGCCTGCAGTACCAGATCCGCCGCTGCGTCGCGCCCTGCGTGGACTCGATCTGCTCGGTGGAGGAATACCGGGAGACGTCGGAGGCGGCGCGGCTCTTCCTGATGGGGCGCAACAGCGAAGTCTCGACCTCGCTCACGCGCCGCATGCGCGAGGAGGCCGAAGCGGAACGCTTCGAGGAGGCGGCCCGGTTGCGCGACAGCCTGAAGCTCCTCGCCGAACTGAACGACCGCCAGAAGATGACGGCGGCCGACGGCAGGGCCCGCGACGTTTTCGGTCTGTACCGGGAAGGCGACCGCGCCCAGTTGCAGGTGTTCCTGGTGCGGGGCGGGAAGGTGGTGGACCGGGATACGTTCTCGCTCTCCGACCTGCCGCCGGTGGACGACGCGGGCCTCGTGGAAGCGGCGATGAAGCAGTTCTACGAGATGGGGCGCATGCCCCCGCCGCGCATTGAATCGCCGCTCGACTTTCCGGAACGCGAGCTCGTGGCCGAATGGCTCGGGGAAAAGCGCGGCGGGCGCGTCGAGGTCCACGTTCCGGTGAAGGGCTCGCGCCGCCGCATGGTGGACCTCGTCTGCCGGAACGCGCGGCTGGCCTTCGATCTCGACTTCCGGGAGGCCGGACGGAAGGCCGCCGCGCGGGTGCGCGCCCTCCACGAAGCCCTCCAGCTTCCCGCCGAGCCCCGCCGCATCGAGGCGTTCGACATCTCCAACCTGGGCGGGCGCCAGGTGGTGGCTTCCATGGTGGTGTTCGAGCGCGGCGAACCGCTCCCTTCGGCCTACCGGCGCTTCCGGATCCGTACCGTCAAGGGAAAGCCCGACGACTACGCCTCCATGCGCGAGGTCGTGCTCCGCCGCTACCGGCGGGTGCTCACCGAGGGACAGGAGCTTCCGGACCTGATCCTGGTGGACGGAGGGCGCGGCCAGCTCAGCTCGGCGGCCGCCGCCCTCCACGACCTCGGACTCACCCACATCCCCCATGCGGGCCTCGCGAAGCAGGAGGAGGAGATCTTCCTGCCCGGCGCGCCGGAGCCGTTGCGCCTCCCCGGGAACTCCCCGGCCCTCCAGCTTCTCCAGCGCGCCCGGGACGAAGCGCACCGCTTCGCCATCACCTTCCACCGCAAGAGCCGCCGGGCCGAGACGCTCCGTTCCGCGCTCGACGGAGTACCCGGGATCGGTCCCCGGCGCCGGCAGGCGCTGCTGAGCCGCTTCGGGAGCCTGCGGCAGGTCACGGAGGCCTCCGAGGCCGAACTCGCCGAAACGGTCGGTCCCGCGCTGGCGGCCCGGCTGCACGCCCGTCTTCACCCCGTGGATGTGACGGACGGCCCGTAGAATCCCGACGCTTCATGACAGACACGGGAAAGACACCACGCGGCGGGCGCAAGCGCCTCCTCTCGGGGATGAGGCCGACCGGGTCATCGCATCTCGGGCACCTGGTGGGGGCCTACCGCAACTGGGTGGCGATGCAGGACGAGTTCGACGCTTTCTATTGCATCGTGGACTGGCACGCGCTGACCACCGACTACAAGGACACGAGCGACCTTCGGGCGAGCACCCTCGAGATCGCCACCGACTGGCTGGCGGTGGGGCTCGACCCCAGGCGCTGCACGCTGTTCGTCCAGTCCCAGGTTCCCGAACATGCGGAACTGCATCTCCTCCTCTCGATGGTCGTGCCGCTCGGCTGGCTGGAGCGCGTTCCGACCTACAAGGAACTGATCAAGGAACTGAAGGAGAAGGATCTCCACACCTACGGATTCCTCGGCTATCCCGTCCTGCAGGCGGCCGACATCGTGATGTACGACGCGGCCGTGGTGCCGGTCGGCGAGGACCAGAAGCCCCATGTGGAACTCACCCGCGAGATCGCCCGCCGGTTCAACCACTTCTACGGTGACGTGCTTACCGAGCCCGACGTGCGGCTGACCCCGTCGCCCCGGTTGCCGGGAACCGACGGGCGCAAGATGTCCAAGAGCTACGGCAACGTCATCGGCATTGCCGAAGACGAGGACTCGGTCCGCGGGAAGCTCCGGACCATGATGACCGACCCGGCCCGGAAGCGGCTCCGCGATCCGGGCGATCCGGCGAAGTGCCCGGTCTTCGATCTCCACCGCATCTTCTCCGACGGCGAGACGCAGAACTGGGCCGCCGAGGGCTGCCGTACGGCCGGAATCGGCTGCATCCAGTGCAAGAACGCGCTGGCGGACCACCTGGTCGCGGAGATCGCGCCCATCGGCGAGCGGCGGCGGGAATTCGAGAAGCGGCCCGACGACGTACGGGACGTACTGGCTGCCGGCCGGCGCGAGGCGTCCGGGGCGGCCCGCGCCACCATGGAGCGAGTGCGCGCCGCGGTCCAGCTCCCCATCGCCAGCAGCGGCAGCCCGTGAGAGCGGTCCTCTACCAGCCGGAGACCGAGCTCGGGACCCCCGGCCAGGGGTTCCGCATTCGCTTCGACGGCGGCGAGGGCTCGCCCGCCGAAGCGGGGTTCGACGGCCCGCTCGAGCTGCTTCTCCGCATGGTGCGCGAAGGGCGGGCGGATCCGCTGCGGATCGAGATCGCGTCCATCACCCGGCAATACCTGGAGACCCTGGAACTCCTCGAGATCCTGGACCTGCGGGTGGGATCCGAGTTCCTCAAGATGGCGACCGCGCTCCTCCGGATCAAGGCGCGGCGCCTCCTCCCGCGGCCCGTCCCGGCGGGCGCGGGAACGGAAGCGGACCCACTGGCCGACCTGGAGGACCGCCTACGGGACTACGCCCGCTACCGGGACGCCGCCCGGAAGCTCAAGGAGAGCCTCGAGGCCCGCCGTTCGGTGTGGGTGCGCGAGCCCGCCCTCGGGCTCGTCGAGAGCGAGGCGGCGAACGGCGACTCGATGAGCGCCGAACCGGAAACCCTGCTGCAGGTGGACCTCTTCGCGGTGGTCGAGGCCTTCCGGCGGGTCGTCGTCCGGGCGCGGGCGCGGCCCCGGGTGCCGCTCCCCGAGCGGCGCATCTCCATGGCGGTCCTGATCCGCCGCATCGAGACGGCCGTTCCGCCCGGCGTCGAGCAGGACTTCGAGGAACTCCTCTTCGAGGTCATCGAAGGAAGCGTGGATCGGGGGACCCTCGTCGCCGCGTTCCTGGCGATCCTGGAACTGGCCCGCCGGCGCCGGATCTCGGTGGGCCAGGACGAGAACTTCGGTCCCATCCGGATCGCCGGCCTGGCGCCCGCGTGACCATGCCGGACACGGTGCTGCACGCCGGCGACGCCTCCGGGGAGGCGCCCGAGCCGGCCGTGGACCCGGACCGCCTCGCGGCCGCGGTGGAGGCGCTGCTCTTTTCCCACGGCGCCCCGGTGACCGGGGAACGGCTGGCGGACGTGCTGGACACCGACCTGAAGGCCGTTCGCGCGGCCCTCGACGCGTTGGAGACGCGGTACTCGGCGCTGGAATCGGGACTGCGGCTGGCCCGGATCGCGGGAGGCTTTCAGCTCACCACCCAGACGGAATGGCGTGACGCCATCGAGCGTCTCATGGCGCCGAAGCGGGAGCAGGCGCTGACCGAGGCGGCGCTCGAAGCGCTCTCGGTCATTGCCTACCGGCAGCCGATCACGATGCCCGAGCTGAACGAGATCCGCGGGGTGAACTCGCAGAGTGTGGTCACCACCCTCATGAAACACCGCCTGGTCCGCTCGCGGGGACGGAAGCAGGTGGTCGGCCGGCCGCTCCTCTACGGGACCACGAAGGACTTTCTGGAGCGCTTCGAACTCGACCGGCTCGAGGACCTGCCCAAGCTCCGCGAATTCGAGGAAGCGCTGGTCGCCGCGGTCCAGGTTCCACAACCGGGTGGAACCGATGCCCCCGACGCTTCGGATCCCGCCAGCCGGTCCGGAGCCGGAGACGCCGCCGAATGACCGCCGAGCGGCTCCAGAAGCTGATCGCGGCCGCGGGGATCGCGTCGCGGCGCAGCGCGGAGCGGATGATCGCCGAGGGCCGCGTCACCGTGGACGGTGAGGTGGTGCGGGTTCCCGGGGTGCGTGCGGACCCCGCGCTCCACGACATCCGGGTGGACGGGGCGCGCCTCCGGGGGGTCGGCAAGCCGCGGCGCTACCTGATTCTGAACAAGCCCATCGGACACCTCACGACCCGCTCGGACCCGGGACGCCGTTCCACCGTGATGGACCTGCTCCCCCACTCGTTCCGCTCGCTGGTTCCGGTCGGCCGGCTCGACGGCAACAGCTCCGGACTCGTGCTGCTGACCGATGACGGGGAGCTGGCGCAGCGGGTCACGCATCCCCGCTACCGGTTGCCCAAGACCTACTACGCCACCGTCCGGGGGCTTCCCGGAGAAGACGTGCTCGAGCGGGCGCAGCGCGGTATCCGGGTCGATGGCGAAGGATTGCGGCTCGACCAGGTCGAGGTCATCGCCCGTTTCCCGCACCGCGCGGAATCGAAGCGCCGCACGCGGCTGCGGGTCACTCTCCGGGGCGGACGGAACCGGGAGATCCGCCGGGTCCTGAGCGTCCTCGGCCATCCGGTGCTCGAGTTGCACCGCACCCGGATCGGCTGCCTCGCCGACACCGGGCTCACGCCGGGGAGCTGGCGCAAGCTGCAGAGCGATGAGGTCGAAGAACTCCGGGAACTCATCCGGAGGTGCGCGGGAGAGATCGCCGCGCCCGCCCGGGCGGCGGATTCCGGACCGCCGGCGCCGCCTGCCCGTCCCGCGCCGGCTGCGTTCGTGGTGGCCATCGATGGCCCGGCGGGCTCCGGGAAGACGTCCGTGGCGCGGGCGGTGGCCGAACGCTTCGGATTCGGCTACTTCAACACCGGTGCGTCGGTGCGCGCGGTCGCGCTCTCGGCGATGCGGCAGGCCCTCGATCTCGACGACGGCCCGTCGCTCAGGACCCTTGCCTACCGGGTGATCCTCGATCCGGAGGGTCGCGTCTTTCTCGATGGGGAGGACGTGTCCGGGGCTGTCCGCACTCCCGAGGTCTCCGCCGGCGCTTCCCGGGTGGCCGTCCATCCGGAACTCCGCGAGGTCCTGGTGGAACGCTGGCGGCAGTTCGCGGCCGCCGGGGGCGTCGTCGAAGGGCGGGACATCGGCACCGTGGTCTTCCCCGAGGCCCCGGTAAAGGTCTTTCTGGACGCGCGGCCGGAGGTCCGGGCCCGGCGCCGTTCGTCGGATGAGGGAGACCGCGACGTGGGCGCCGTGCAGTCCGAAATTTCGAGCCGCGACCACACCGATTCGGGCCGGGCCGTGGCCCCCCTCCGCCGGGCGGAGGACGCCCACCGCCTCGACACCAGCGACCTCACGCTCGGGGAAACCGTGGACCGGGTGGCGGCACTGGTGGAAGCCGCTCGGTCCCGCGACCGCGCCTGATCGGCCGCGTCTCCCGGGGGGACGACGGGCGGCATTGGCCACTTGATTGGTGGCACGGTCCTCGAGGGACAGGGTGCGTCGCGTGCGCACGGATGCCGGAGGCCGAAGCCTCCCGAGGCCCGCCGTCCCCGCGGGGGGCGGATCGGCGAAATTAACAACAGCACCGCCGCCGGCGCAACCGCAGGCAGCCGGGTGGAGGCGCGCTCCTGCGGCGGCGGCTCGTTCGTTTCGCGTCAGCCCCGGGCGGCTGATTCCGGGTGCGGGTGCGTCGCCCGGCTCCAGCGAAGCGCGCCGGGGTGGAACCGGGAGGCGGACCGCTTCGTAACTCTTGGGTGATGCGGACCCGGCCCGGCGAGCGAGGGAGCGCTGCGGCCTCCGCCGCCACTCTTTGACATGAAGCGCGCCGCGCGGGCGCTCCTCCACAGCGGCGGCTACGCCGGGCTGGCGGTCGCGGTCATCGCCCTCGCGGTGGGCGCGAACACCGCCGTCTTCACGGTCGCCTACGGAGCGCTCTTCGCGCCCCTCCCCTATCGCGCTCCGGAAGCGCTCGTCCGGGTGGCGACCCAGTTTCCGACGATGGGCTTCGACCGGTTCTGGATCTCCGCGCCGGAGTACCTCGAATACCGCGACTGGAGCGCGTCGTTTGCGGAAGCCGGGGCGTTCAACACCGGAATGGCATCGGTGGTGGGTGCCGGGGAGCCCTTCCGCGCGCAGCAGGCCGCGTCCACGGCGAGCCTTTTCCGGACCCTGGGAATCTCGGCCTCGCTGGGACGGGTCTTCACCGACGCGGAGGACCGCCCGGGAACGGAGCCGGTCATGGTCCTCTCGCACGGGCTCTGGCGACGCGCCTTCGGCGGGGCCCCGGACATCCTCGGCCGGCGCCTCACGGTGGACGGCGTCCGGCGAACCGTGGTCGGAGTCCTGCCTCCCGGCGTGGACCTTCTGGATCGGCGCGTCGAGTTCTGGATCCCGCTCGCCCTCGACCCCGCGGACCTGCCCGGCCGCGGATCCCACAACTACATCATGGTGGCGCGCCTCGCTCCGGGGATCACGATCGACGCGGCCCGGGCCGAGCTCCCCGCGCTGCTCGAGCGTTGGCGCTCCGAGTCCGCGGACACCCACGCGCCGCATCCCGAGTTCCACCCGGTGATCCTCGTTGACCTCCACGAGGAGGTCGTGGGCGAACAGGGCGATCGCCTGCTGGCCCTGCTCGCGCTGTCGGCGCTGCTCCTGCTCGCCGGCTGCGCCAACCTGGCCAACCTGATCGTGGGCCGGGCCGAGTCCCGGCGGGGCGACATCGCGCTCCGCGCCGCCCTCGGCGCGGGCCGCGCGGGCGCCGCCGCTCCCTTCCTGCGGGAAGGGATCCTGCTTGCCGGCGCCGGCGGCGCGCTCGGGCTCCTGTTGGCTCAGGCGGGGGTGTCCGCGCTGCTCGCCGCCTATCCCGGCGGGGTCCCCCGGATCGCGGAGATCGGGTTCTCGGGCCCCGTCGTCATCTTCGCCCTCCTCGCTACGGCCATCACCGGGATCGTCTGCGGCGCGGCGCCCGTGGCCGGACTCGCCACCGCGGGACGCGAAGCGCAACTGCTCAGCACCCTGCAGGCCGGCGGGAAACGGATCACCGGCGGCCGCAACCGGTTCCGGAGCGGGCTCGTCGCCTTCGAGGTCGCGCTGTCCGCGGCGCTGCTCATCGCCTGCCTCCTCCTGGTCCGGAGCCTGTTCGCGATCCAGGCAACGGACCCCGGGTTCGATCCCGAGAACCTCTCCACCTACCAGACCTACCTGCCGGAGACCGCCTACCCGACGGCCTCCGACCAGCTCGCGTTCCTCGAGCGGCTCCGCGCCGAAGCCGCAGCGCTTCCCGGCGTCGAGGCGGCCACCTACATGAGCGGCCTCCCGCCGCGGCGCCGTCTGAACGCGAACGACACGGCCCTCGAGGGCGTGCCGTCGGGCGAAGGCCACCCGGCCCACAACATGGACTACTGGCAGTTCGCCGGGCCCGGCTATTTCGAGGCGATGGGGATTCCGCTGCTCTCGGGACGCGGCTTCACCGCTTCGGACGACGGCGGAGCCAACCCGGTGGCGGTGGTCAACCGCGCGGCGGCGGAACTGTTCTGGCCCGGGCAGGATCCGGTCGGCCGGCGCCTGCGCCCGCCCTCCCCCGACATCCCGTGGTTCACGATCATCGGCGTCGCCGGGGACGTGAAGCAGGGCGGCCTCGAAGCCGAGACCGGCACGGAGGTCTATTTCCACTACCCGCAGACGGCCGAGGCGGTCGGGTTCGCACCCCGGACGGTGAACGTCGTGGTGCGATCGCGCCTGCCCGCACCGGCGCTCGCGCCCACGGTCCGGGAGGTCACCCACCGGCTCGACCCGGCCCTGCCGGTGGACTCCTTCCGGCCCCTGACCGAGGTGATCGGCGCCTCGGTGGCGGGGCCCCGGTTTCTCGCCTTGCTCGCGGGGGTGTTCGCGGCCCTCTCGGTGCTGCTCGCCGGCGCCGGCGTGTTCGGGGTGATGTCCGCCCGCGTGACCGAGCAAACCCCGGAACTGGGAGTGCGCATGGCATTCGGCGCCGCGAGCCGGGACGTGCTGGGGCTTGTGTTCCGGCAGGGGATGCGGGTCGCGCTGCCGGGTCTCGCCCTCGGCCTCCTCGCCGCGTTCGCCGCGAGCCGCTACCTGGCGGGCATCCTCTTCGGGATCGCTCCCGGGGACCCCGTGTCCTACCTGCTGGCCTTCGGCGTCGTTCTCGGGGCGGCCGTCCTCGCCTGCCTCGCGCCGGCGGTCCGGGCGACCCGCACCCAGCCGACCGCGGCGCTACGGCACGGCTGAACTCTTCGGCCGGCAAGCGGCGGATCGGCGAAACGCGACCGATAGACTCGGCCCATGGACCCTCTGCGGAATCCCTACCGCCCCGGAGGCGGACGTCGGCCGCCGGCGCTGGTGGGGCGGGACGGCGAGATCCGTGACTTCGAGATCGCGCTGCAACGGTTCGAGATCGGAGACGATGACCGCAGTCAGCTCCTCTACGGCCTGCGGGGCGTCGGGAAGACCGTCCTGCTGGGGGAGTTCCAGAGGATTGCCGAAGCACGCAACTGGCCCTGCCATTCGATCGAGATCAGCGAGCGGGTCGATTTCGCGAAAGAGATCGCCAATCTGGCCCGCAAGGCGCTGCTGCAACTCTCGGCCCGGGAGAAGCTCGGCGACCTGGTTCGCCGCGGACTTTCCGTACTCCGGTCCTTTCAGATTCGCTACCAACTCCCCGAGGGACCCGAGGTCGCATTCGGGCTGGAGCCGGCCTTGGGCGTGGCCGACTACGGCAGTCTGCACGGGGACATCAGCGACCTGCTGGTGGCCGTTGGGCGAGCGGCACAGCCCAGGGGGTCTGGCGCGGTGTTCACGGTGGACGAGTTCCAGTTCCTTCCCGCGGAGGAGATGGAGGCGCTGATCGTCGCGCTCCACCGGATCAGCCAGCAAGGGCTTCCAGTGCTGTTCGTCGGGGCCGGGCTTCCCTCACTTCCCGGCAAGATGGGGGACGCCCGGTCGTACGCGGAGCGGCTGTTCGAGTTCCGCCGCATCAACAGCCTCGGCCCGGACGAGGCGCGGTTGGCGCTTGCTCGCCCCGCCACGGAACGCGGTGTCCGCTGGACCGAGGCCGCGCTCGATGCAGTCGTGCGGCGTACGCGCGGATATCCGTACTTCCTCCAGGCTTTCGGCCGGCACTGCTGGAGGGCCGCGCCCGGCCCCACGGAGATCACGGAGGTGGACGTCGCCCGGGCAACTCGCGATGCCTTCGGATCCCTCGACGAGGGTTTCTTCCAGGTCCGCTACGACCGCGCGACGCCCGCCGGGCACCGGTATCTCGAGGCGATGGCCGCCCTGGGATCCGGCCCCTATCTGTCACGAGATGTCGCCGCCCGGTTGAAGCGCCGTCCGAACCAGGTCAGCGCGCAGCGCGACGCCCTGATCCGCCTCGGCCTCTGCTACGCCCCCCGCCACGGCGAGATCGCGTTCACGGTCCCGCTGTTCGACGAGTTCGTGCGGCGCACGAGCACCTGATCGTCGCTTCGAGGCAGCCGATGAATGGATCCCCCTTGTCCACGTCGAATCTCGACCAGGCCGGCGTCCTTCATACGTTGGAGATGGCCCTCCAACTCCGCACGGCTGAGGTCCAGCCGCTCGCTCAGCGCCTTGCGTCCCGGAGACATTCCCTCGGCGAGGGCACGATAGATGGCGCGGCCTACTCCGCTGTCTTCGTCTCTCCCGTAGATTTCATGGAACCACTTCATGCGGCGGAAACCTCCTGAGAATCACATTCCAAAGGCGGCTCCCGATCAACCCCGGGCGGCGCGCCAGGTGTCCACGCAGGACCGGTAGGTGGCGGCGATCTGCTCGATCGCGTCCGCTTCGCCGAGCTGGCCGTTCAGATACGCCCCGAGAGGCTCCCGGAAGTTGGTCCGGCCGACGGCGAAACCGATGAAGCCGTCCACCGGCGCCGCCACCCGGAGCCATTCGTGCACCTGGGCGGCATCGGAACCGCGTCCCAGCACGATGGAGCCGACGTGTTCCCGTCCCTTCCCGCTGCGGACCGCCGCCGCGACGCGTTCGGCGTCCTCGGCGCGATCCACGCCCTCGATCTTCCAGATGTCCGGTTCGATGCCGAAGTCCTGGATCAGGTGGATGGCCCGCACCATGTGCCCGGGACGGATGTCCCGGTCATAGGCGTCGCCGGCCTCCCTGTCCGCCTCGGTGGTGGCGGGCACCAGCAACTCGAACATGAACAGGCGCCGTTCGTGACCGTGGAGGTAGTCCGAGACCAACTGGAGTCGGGTGAGCTGCGCGGCCGTGTCGGCGGCGGGGTCGTCGGGGTGGAGGCGGACCAGCACCTTGACGATGTCCGGCCGGTGATAGCGGATGTGGGTCACCCAGCGCACTCCGTACTCGAAGTCGAAGACCGCCTGGCCGCTCTTCTCGATGCAGACCGCCCGCGGAATCCCCCGCGCCGCCGCGTCGGCGAGGATCTGGCCGCCGAACTGCGCGTCCACCAGGATTCCGACCTGCTCCTTCGGAACCCCGCCTTCGATCGCCCGCAGCAGGCCGCGGTAGATCAGGCTCTTGGCGGCGGCGACGGGTGCGAATCCGTCGCCTGCGGGTGAGATTTCCGGAGCCCCGCGAAAGCCGAAGTAGGACTTCGTGAAGCTGCCCCGGTGGTCGAAGGGCTGGATGAAGAGCGGCTGGTCGTAGCCGATGGCGGAGGAGTTGTTCATGGGAATTGAGAGACCTTTCCGGGGGAGAGTGTACGGGGCGGCGGCGCCCCGGGAGCGGCGAGAAATGCGCGTTTCGCGGACCCCCGGCGGGCGGCGCCGGCGGGGTGGGCGGCGGCCGGAGTTGTGGGCCGCTTCGGGGAGCGATGCCGGTTCGAAAGACCGGCGCTCCCGGGGGCGTTCGGGCCATCTTCCCTTTAGACTCCCGGGAAAGCCCATGGAGCCCGATCACATCGTGGTGCGGGGCGCCCGGCAGCACAATCTCAAGAACATTACCGTTCGCCTTCCGAAGAAGCGCCTCGTTGTCCTGAGCGGGGTCTCGGGGTCGGGAAAGTCGTCGCTGGCGCTCGACACCCTCTACGCCGAAGGTCAGCGCCGCTACGTCGAATCGCTGTCCAGTTACGCCCGTCAGTTCCTGGGGCAGATGGACAAGCCCCTCTACGACACGATCCAGGGGCTCTCGCCGACCATCTCGGTAGATCAGAAGTCGGCGAGCCACAACCCCCGTTCGACGGTCGGAACGATCACCGAGATCTCCGACTACCTGCGCGTGCTCTTCGCCCGGGTGGGCTTGGCCCATTGCCCGCGGTGCGGGCGCGCCGTCAGCCCGCAGACGGCCCAGGAGATCGTGGAGGAACTGGCGCACCTGCCGGCGGGCGCGCGGTTCCTGCTGTTGGCGCCGGTTCTGGAGAACCGGCGCGGCGAGTTCCGCTCCACCCTGGAGAGCATCCTGCGCCGTGGGTTCTCGAGAGCCCGGATCGACGGGGAGGTCCAGCTCATCGAGGAGGTCACGGCCCTCGACAAACGGAAGAAGCACAACGTCCAGATCGTCGTGGATCGGCTCACCCGCAAGGATCCGGCCGGCGAAGACTGGCGGGGCCGGGTCACGGACTCGGTCGAGACCGCCCTTCGCGAAGGGGACGGCATCGTGATCGCGGCCGTGGAGGGGGAGTCCCGCGACCGTATGTTCTCCGAGAAGAACGGTTGCCCGGACTGCGGCATCGGGTTTCCCGAGCTCTCACCGCAGCTCTTTTCCTTCAACAGCCCGCAGGGCATGTGCAAGGAGTGCAACGGCCTCGGCGCCCGGAGCGAGGTGGACGAGGACCTGGTGGTGCCCGATCCGCGTCTCAGCATCAACGAGGGCGCGGTGGCGCTGTGGGGCCGGTTCGCCGAGCGCGACGGCTGGGAAGCTACGGTGGTCCGGGGCGTGGCGAAGAAGTTCGCCGTGGATCTCGACCGTCCCTGGGCGCGGCTCGCCGCCGGCAAGCGGAAAGTCCTCCTGTGGGGAGCCGGCCGCGAGCGGATTCCCGTCAAGTACCAGCGAAGCTCCCGGGCGGTCCACTGGGAGGGAGTCCTCAACCTGCTGACCCGCCGGATGCGGGAAACCTCCTCCGACCGGGCGCGCCGCTACTACGCGCGGTTCTTCTCGAGCCGGTCCTGCCGTGCCTGCGGAGGGACCCGGTTGCGGCCGGAGGCGCTCGCCGTCAGCGTGGGTGGCCGGACCATCGCGGACATTTCCTCGATGTCCATCGAGGACGCGCTCGACTTCATGGGAAACCTCGAACTGGAGGGCACGGCGCTCGTCATCGGGGCGGAACTCCTGAAGGAGATCCGGAACCGGCTCCGCTTCCTCGCCGACGTGGGGCTCGGCTACCTCTCGCTCGACCGGCTGGCGCCGAGCCTGTCCGGGGGAGAATCGCAGCGCATCCGGCTCGCCAGCCAGATCGGGTCCGAACTCACGGGCGTCATCTACATCCTCGACGAGCCGTCCATCGGGCTCCATCCGCGCGACAACGGAAAGCTGCTGGAGGCTCTCCACCGGCTACGGGACATCGGCAACACGGTCGTGGTCGTGGAACACGACCGGGAGACCATCGAGGCCGCGGACCACGTGCTGGACTTCGGTCCGGGGGCCGGGGTTTACGGCGGCGAGGTGGTTGCGGAAGGGACCCCGGCCGAGATCCAGGACGAGCCGAAATCCCTGACGGGCCGCTATCTCCGCGGCGACCTCGACATTGCCGTGCCTCCGCGCCGGCGCTCTTCCCGGCATTCCATCCGGATCGTGGGGGCCCGCGCGAACAACCTGAAGGAAGTGGACGCCGCCTTTCCGCTGGGAGCCCTTACCTGCGTCACCGGAGTTTCGGGGGCGGGGAAGAGCACGCTGGTGTACGAGGTGCTCTACCGGGCGCTCGCCCGCGCGCTGCATCGCTCGGAGCGTCCGGTCGGGCGGCATTCGCACATCGAGGGGGTCGAACGGGTCGGACGGGTGGTGGACATCGACCAGTCCCCCATCGGCCGCACCCCGCGGTCCAATCCGGCGACCTACACGAAGGTGTTCGACGGCATCCGTTCGCTCTTCGCCGCGCTCCCCGCCGCCCGCGCCCAGGGCTACAAGCCGGGACGCTTTTCCTTCAACGTGCCGGGCGGGCGTTGCGAGCACTGCCAGGGCGACGGGGTGATCCGGGTGGAGATGCACTTTCTCGCGGATGTCTTCGTGACCTGCCAGGTGTGCGGTGGCCGGCGATTCAACGATCAGACCCTGACGGTGCGCTACCAGGGCCGTTCCATCGCCGACGTGCTCGACCTCACGGTGAGCGAGGCCGTCACCGTGTTCCGGTCCCAGCCCGGCATCCTCCACATCCTGGAAACGCTCCAGGACGTAGGGCTCGGCTACATCCGCCTCGGGCAGCCGTCTCCCACCCTCTCGGGCGGAGAAGCGCAGCGGGTCAAGCTCTCGCGCGAGCTGGCGAAGCGTTCCACCGGCGACACGCTCTACATCCTCGACGAGCCCACCACCGGCCTGCACTTTGACGACATTGCCCGTCTCCTCCGGGTGCTCGACCGGCTGGTCGACGCCGGGAACACCGTGGTGGTGATCGAACACAACCTGGACGTGATCAAGACCGCCGACTACCTGGTCGACCTCGGGCCGGACGGCGGTGGGCGCGGCGGAGAACTCGTGGTCTCGGGGACCCCCGAGGCGGTGTCCCGGAACGCCAGGTCGTGGACCGGGCGTTATCTGCGCGAGATCCTCGAACCGGCGCCGGCGGCCCGGCGCGCTTCCTGACGGGTCCTCATGTACCGCAGCTATCGGACCGGGGTGGGTTTCGGCGGCGGGGCCATGCCGTCCGGCGTCAAGCAGCTCATCCTGATTACCGGCGGGGTGTACCTGGTCCAGCTCCTGATCCCGGCGGTGACCGTGTACCTGGGGCTTTATCCGCCCGCGGTTCTCTCGCTCGAGGTGTGGCGCCTCTTCACCTACATGTTCCTCCATGGCGGGCTGTTCCACCTGCTGATGAACATGTTCGTGCTCTACATGTTCGGGTCGCAGCTCGAGCAGGTCTGGGGACGGCGCCGGTTCCTCCGCTACTACCTGCTCTGCGGCGTCGGGGCCGGACTCTTCGCGCTGTTGCCGCTGCCGGCGTTCTTCGACGCGCTGCACATCGGTGCTTCGGGAGCGGTCTACGGGCTGCTGCTGGCCTTCGGCCTCCTGTTCCCCTCGGCTCAGGTGTACCTGCTCGGGATTCTGCCGATGAGCGCGCGCCACATGGTGATCCTCTTCGGTTTCATTTCGCTCGCGGGTTCCCTTTCCGCAACGTCCGGCGGGGTCTCCCACATCGCCCACCTCGGGGGGCTGGTGGTGGGGTATGTGCTGTTGCGGCGCGACCGCCTGATTCCGACGCGCCGCTCCCGTTTGGGGGTCCTGTGGGACGGCCTCAGACGCCGCCGGCGGCGCGCCCGGTTCGAGCGCTACTACGAAGAGCAGACGCGGAAGCGGTCCGAAACGCTCCACTGATCGGGTTTCCGCCGCGTCCGGGCGGGTCGCCGCCGCACCTGAAGGAGCCGTAAAGGCCTTTGGTACGACCGCCCTTTGACTCGGTGGCGGCCGTCTTGTTACAAAAGGCAGTTCGCTGGCCCCGGCTGGCTCATGCGGTTTACCGTTGTGTCGCCTGGAGGGGCCGACCGAGGAGGCTGCTATGAGATTCCGCTTTGCATTCGCGGCTGCGGCCGCGTTCGCGCTCCTGATCGTCCCCGCGGGGTTGGCTCAGGATCCCCCTGCCGAAGAAGAGGAGTTGACCGAATCGCACGAGATCACCCTCGATAACGTGGGGGAGTCATTGGTGGTTCGGGGACGGATTGCCAGGACCGAGGCCAACCCCGTCCAGGGCGTCACGATCCACTTCGACCGCGCCCACATCGACTACCCCTTCCGGGTGTTCATTCCCCGGGATAACCTCGGCGACTGGGAAGGCACGGACCCCGTGAAGGTCTACGCCAGGGGACGCATCATCAAGATCACCGGCGAGATCGAGGAACAGGGTGAGTTGCCCTATATCCGGGTCACCGAGCGCAGTCAGATCGAGATCATCCCCCGGACCCGCCGCAGGCGCAGGCGCCCGCGCGGCCCGGATCCGGCTGCGGTGATCCAGGCGGCCGCCGCGATCTCCCGCGCCCACGCGGTTTCGCCCGCCGGCCGCTAGAACTTCGAACGGCGCCTTCGGCGACACCCAAAGGCCGCGCGCCGCCGGTTCCGGTTGCCCGTGCGGGCAGCCGGGATCGGTCGTGCCCGGGAGCCGGAAAGACTTGACTCGGGGCGTGGCGGCTCGCTAGAACACAGGTGCCGGTACCGGCTCGCCACGAAGGGGCCGACCGAGGAGGCTGCCATGAGATCCCGCTCTACCATCGCGGCTGCGGCCGCGTTCGCGCTCCTGATCGCCCCGATGGTGTTGGCGCAGGATCCCCCGGCCGAGGAAGCGGTGGAAGTCGTCGGAGTCCGGGACGTGACCGCCGACCACGTCGGCGACGAGATCACGGTTGGCGGCCGGGTCGTGGACGTCAAGCGGATTCAGGCGTCCGGCCTGCACATCTCCTTCATGACGAGTTTTCTGGTCCTCATCCCCGAAACGCACATGCATCTGTGGACGGGAGTGGACCCCATCAAGCGCTACAAGGGGCGGAATCTCCAGATCACCGGCGAGGTCATGGAGGAGAACGACCAGTTGTTCATCGGCGTTACCGATCCGGACCAGATGAAGGTGATCCAGCGGCAGCGCCGCCGCCGGCGCTGAATCACGGCTGCCGGAGAGCTGGCTCGCCCGTTCTCCGAAATCCGCAAGAAAGGACCAAGGTTCCCCGCGGAATCCGCCGCGGGAGTTCCATGTTCCCGCTAGTGTGGTGTCCCGGAAACCGTGCGAGTCACCGAGAGCGGCCCAGTTGCTATGGAAGAACGAACTCTGTCTTACATGTGGCGGGGTGAGCGGACGGACCGATCATGGACATTTCTCCCGGTGGGGGCGGCGCCCGGCTGACAAGGCGTGAATCGGGAGGAATACCGAGCGTATTCCGACCGATTCGGAACGCCGAGCGCAGCGGTGAACAGCCGGTGGGGTAACTCCACCCGCCCGTACGGCGGAAGCGGCTTGGGACGCCCGCCTCAGCCCGCCCCCCCCGGGCCAGAGCCCCGCCGGAACCCCCCCCGCCCGTGCGGCGGAAGCGGCTTGGACCGCCGGCTTCAGCCGGCACCCGCTGGGCGAGAGCCCAGCGGAACCGCACCCTTCCACGTTCTGTCACGGCAGCCCGGCGCTTAGCCAAGCGGCCCGGTTCAGCCGGGATGGATCGCCGGCCGAACGCCGCGCGGGTTCCCCCACCGGCTGTTTTGGCCGGGATGCATCGCAAGGTCGCTTCCGGAGCGGGGCGAGAGCCCCGCGGAAACCCCTTGAGCGCGAGGGACGGAGGTTGGCGTCCGGCCAACCTCCATTCCTCGTGGCTCGGGCATGCCGCGCGATTTCCGGGACGCCGCACTATCATGGGGTTGATGAAACAGATACGTGCAAAGAATGTGAATCGACGGTTCCGGCAGTTGGCCGGCGCCATTCGGCGCGCCCCGGTCTTCCTGGTGCGGAGTGGCAAAGAGGTCGGCGTGATCCTCTCCCTGGAGCAGTTCGAAGGCCTTCGCGACACCGCCTGGAAGCGGGCCTGCCGGAGACCGCACCTCGACGCCGGAGCCGAGGCGGGACGTCCCGCTCCCGGCTGACAAGGCTTCCCCCGGGACCGCCAGACGACCCCCCGGAGGGGGTGAAGCTGCGGCGTCCGGACTTCCCGGCCCGAGGTCAGGCCGGGAAGTGAATCGGGGACTGCTCGCTCAGCGGTTGTCGAGGCTCCATTTCCCGGCCCCGGCCATCGCGATGAAGAAGAAGAGGAAGCAGTAAACGAGCGCCAGTTCGCCGCCGCTGCCGACGCCCTCGACGCGCTGGGCCGGCCAGAGCCCGGTGGGGAAGTGCGCCATGAAGTAGGCGACGGCCATCTGGCCGCTGCTGATGAAGGCGGCGATGCCGGTCATGAAACCGGCGAGGATCATCAGGCCGCCGACCAGCTCGATGACGCCGGCCAGGCCGATAAGGGAGAAGAGCTCTCGCTGGCTCCCTCCCATGATCCCGAAAACCTTTCCGGCGCCGTGGGTGAAGAACAGGAAACCGCTGACGATGCGCAGGAGCGCGTAGGCGGTGTCCTTGTGTTGGGCAAGCATGGTCTTCATGGTGTTTTCCTTTCCCGCTCGGGCGGGATCTGGGTCAGAAATCCATCAGGATCGTGTACTTCGCGATCAGCGCGCGGTCGAGGCGGTTGCCCATCGGGTCGCGCCGGTCGTTGAGCACGATGAAGAAGTCGGACAGCGGCCGGTGGATCAGGTTGAAGCGGATGTTCGAACTCCAGTCCTCGGCCACGCTGTTGTACTGGATGAGGGCGTTCAGGAACATGCTCGTGGTGAACGTGTAGGTCACCCGCGCGGTGAGCAAGTCGGCGACGAACGCGCCCTCGGGGAGCGCGATGTCGTTCCGGCTCCAGCCCACGTAGGAGGTCAGCTTTCCGCCGACGCGGACCACCGTGCTCAGGTTCAGCGCCTTCCGGTCCCCGGAATAGAAGCCGCCCCAGTCGTAGCGGGCGTTCAGCGAGACCGGCCGGCTCGGGTCCGAAAAGAACATCACGAACCACTCTTCGTAGTGGTGCTCGCCCGGCTGGACGATGGTGGTCGGGTGCAGGCTGAACGGCGTGAAGTTCTGCTCGATGCTGTCGTTGTAGCCGAACTCGAGGAACGCGCCGCTCTGGTGCCGGAACCCGAGGTGGGAGTTGACGTAGCGGCTCACCAGTTCCCCGTCGGAGTTGACATAGTCGTTGAACTCGAAGTGGGGGTTGAACTCCCGCAGGAAGTCGCTCCACCAGTCGGGGCGGTAGTGGTAGCCGACGTAGCCGAGCAGGCGGCGGACCCCGATGCGGGGTGCGAACCCCATTTCCGGGTTGAAGTCGTCTCCGAGCCTGGACCAGGCGCCCCGAAACTGCCAGAGCCGGCCGTCGTAATTCCCCGCGACCCGCGCCGCCTGGTCGTCGCCGGTGCGGCCGGGGCTGGCGGTCCGGGCCCAGTAGGAGTTGACTTCGATCTCGGGCGTGACCCGCCAGTTGGCGTCGAGGCCCATCGAGCGGTTGTAGTGGTCGCTGCCGGATCCCGTTTCCCGGTTCAGGAAAATGGCGCCGACATCCGAGTTGCCACCGACGTTGCGGCGCACCCGGACCGCCGAGAAGTTCTCTGTTCCGACCGCGTCGTCGTGTTCGCCGGTCTGGATGTTCATGACCCCGAGCTCGTAGGGGCCCGCCCTTCCGGTGAGCCTGCCGCCGCCCAGCACGGGGATCGGGGTCCCGGTGTCGGAAAGGCCGATCCGCCGGCTGAAGAACAGGTAGAGATCGTCTCCCCGGCTCTGGCTGGCGCGCAGCACCGAGGGGTTGAACGCCTGGCCGAAATCGGCCCGGAACTGCATGATCCTTGAATCGTTCGGGACGCCGAAGCGAAAAATGCCGGAGTTCTCGATGAAGAAGTCCCGCTTTTCCGGGAAGAAGAGGCTGTACTGGGTGAGGTTCACCTGCTGGATGTCGGCCTCGACCTGGGAGAAGTCGGTGTTTACGGTCAGGTCCAGGTTCAACCCGGTGCCGACCAGCACCTTCGCGTCCACCCCCAGATCCGCGGAGTTCATGGTGCCCTCGTCGGCCTCCGCGGCGCCCTGGCTCGTCTCCGCCCCCACGTAGGGCGTCACCTTGAACCGGCCCCCCGCTCGCAACCCGCTGAGCCCCTCGATGGTCCCCGAGTAGGAAATGCGGGCGAAGTTGAAGAACCGCGGAATCGGCGCCCAGAACGAGTCCTGGTTCAGCCGGCGCACCCGACGCAGGAAGTTGATCCCCCATGTCTGTTCGGGGCTCTCGCGGAACCGCATGGTCTTGAAGGGGATGGCCATCTCCACCTGCCAGCCGCCTTCGGTACGCAGAGTCTCGACGTACCAGACGCCGTCCCAGTCGCGGTTGAATTCCCGCCCTTCGTTGAAGACCTGTCCGTCGAACTTGGCGCCTGCCGGGTTCGTCTCGAACATGTAGCCGTTCCGCCGGTCGTGGAAGGTGTCCACCGTGACCCCGAAGATGTCCCCGGCGCGGGTGGAGAAGTCCCGCGAAAGGTCGTTGACGATCAGGCCGTCGGGGTCGTCGTGGGCGTAGGCGCCGACATAGAGGAACTCGTCGTCGTAGAGCACCCGCACCTCGGTCTTGAAGGTCGCCGGCATGCCTTCATTGGGGTTGCCCTGGGTGAAGTCCGTCGCGACGGGAGCGTTCGCCCACTCGTCCTCGTCGAGGACGCCGTCGATCCGGATCGGATTCTCCGCGCGCACTGCCGGCAGGCGCCGCTCGAGACGCGCGGTCTCGAAGTCCACCCGCTCCTGGGAAAGAGCCGTACCGGGGGTCCAGAACGGCAAAAGGGCCGCGCAGATTCCCGGGATCAGAACCCGGACTGCGGCCCTTCCGCGGAGTAGGGCCGCGAACATGTCCACCGGCCAATGTACCACCGCCCGGGAAGGCCGGAGACGCCGAATTTCAGGACCGGGGCGGCGCCGTATCGCCGGCCGGCGGGGGCCGAAACACGGGGAGCGCGGCGTCCAGGCTCTCCCGGTCGCCGATCAGCACGACCGTGTCGCCGGCCTGATACGGGGCTTCCGCCTGCCGCTCGTGGATCGGCCGGCCGTCGCGGACCACGGCTACCTGGATGGCGCCGGTGCGCTTCCGGAGATCGAGCGTGGAGGCGGTCTCACCCACTGCGGCGGCGCCCGTTTCCACTTCGACCAGCTCCAGCGCGTCGTGGATTCCGAGATGTTTCAGTGCGTCGAGGCGCAGATCGGGATGCGGGCGGTCCCGAAACAGGCCGTAGTGCTCGGCCCGGACGGATTCCAATTCGCGCCAGATGCGGTTAATGGGGATTTCGTAGCTTTCGAGCGCCTTGGCGAACAACTCGAGTGACGCCTCGAATTCCTCGACGACGACGTCATTGGCGCCGAGCGCCAGCAGGTCGTCGATCGCCCGCACGTAGCGCGTGCGGACCACAATGTGGACGGAAGGGTTCAGCTCGCGCGCCAGCACCACCCCGCGCCGTTCGTCGCCGGGGGAGTTGATGGTGAAGAAGATCGTGCGCGCCCGCCGCACCCGCACGTGGTCGAGCACCGCCGGTTGGGTGCCGTTCCCGAAGAGAGCCGGGATGCCGTCGGCGCGGGCGCGGCGGATGAGTTCCGGGTTCTGATCGACGACGATGCAGGCGATGCCCGCCGCCTGGAGTACCCGCGCCAGGTACCGGCCGGCGAGGCCGTAGCCGACGACGACCGTGTGATCCGCAGCCCCGTGGATCGCTTCGCTGTCCGGGTGCCACTCGTGGGGCCGGCGCTGGTCCACCCACTCGACGATCGCGGGGCCGGTCCGAATCAGGAAGGGCGCGGCGATCATGGACAGCACGGCGGTGCTCAGGAACAACTGGTAGTCGGCGCCCCGGAACAGACCGAGCGGAATGCCGACCGCCGCGAGCAGGAAGGCGAACTCGCCGACCGGGGCGAGAGCGGCCCTTTCACCGCGGGGCCCGCCACTCCCAGCCCGACCACGAGCACGGGGTTCCCCGCCAGGACCGCCGGATCGAGCAGCATCCCGATCGAGCTGAAGAACACCCCGGTGAACAACGCGCGAAAGGGCA
>MKWU01002998.1_pt1 | contig 23312 bp, 16 predicted proteins | sample 809101 | NCBI WGS metagenome assembly MKWU01 (sample SAMN05860141, study PRJNA318959) | sponge metagenome | host: Aplysina aerophoba | place: Slovenia: Piran, Adriatic Sea, Gulf of Piran | collected 2013-05-07 | reverse complement strand
AATTCTCTAAAATATAGCCAAGTCCACCACCGTGATCGAGGTCAGGGTGTGTCAGGACTACCATGTCAATTTTCCGAATACCGTGAAAGTCAAGAAAAGGTTCAATAATCCGTTCACCGACATCATATTCAACTCGTTTCCGTTTCTGTTTGTTGTAATAACTCCGTTGAATGCCACCATCAATCAGGATCGTCCGGTTATCTGGAAATCTGACGATTGCCGCGTCCCCTTGCCCGACATCAAGCGTAATTACTTCCAACAGTTTTCCCTTCTCGCGGAAAGCGGTATCCCAAACCCAAATCGCCACAACAGACAACCCGATGAGGCTTGCGACTTTCCATTGACGATAGACAATCCGCCAATGTGTAATGCCTAAACAGCAGGCGACATAGAGGACGAACAGACCGACTGTTGGTGGCGTTAACTTGGCTATCCCCCATGTCTGTCCGAACATGCCGATCAGGGTCAGGAAGATGGAGATAATCGCGTGATTGAGGAGTCCAAGCAGTTTCGCAAACGGGAGCCAGATAAAACCGACGCATACGGATGCCATACCCACCGCAACGATGAGCGATACGAGTCCGACTGCAAAAGGACCGACGAGGATTCCGAGCGGATATGCCCGATAGAAGTGGTAGGCAATTAGCGGTCCGGTTCCGATTTGCGCGGCGAACGTCACGAGATAGGAGAGTACCACCCACTTGATTGCGACCTTCCGAAATTTTGTCAGGACTGAACCTTCGCTTTCTGAAGATGAACCCTCCGCGCCCTCCCACAACCGACGCAACGGTTTCTCCATTTTCGGGACAAAATAAACAATTGAAACGACGGCGACAAAGGATAGTTGGAATCCGACATCCCACAGTTGCTGCGGGTTCAAGAGCAGTAACACTAACGCCGCAAACGCTAACAGATTGAAGATGTCCGCATCCCGGTCGATGAGGGTCGCGAAGAGAAATAGGATTGCCATCAGCGAGGCACGAAAAACAGAAGGACGGAAACCGATGAGACAGGCGTAAATTAGCACTGCTATAATCGTCAGGAGGCAAAGTATTTTCTGTGGAAATCTGAAGAGTGAGAAACCGAAATAGCAGAACATCGCGACGAGCCCGACGTGCAGACCGGAGACTGCAAGCACATGGAAGGTTCCGCTGTTTCGGAAGAGATCCAATGTTTCTGTGGGAACATCACTACGTTTACCGAGTAAGATGCCTTTGAGGAGTTGGGCGTGCAACGAGGGTTCAAGGAGAGGTGTCTCTACCTCAGTTTGCGTGTAGATAACGTCAATTAGACGTTCTGTCCGGAGACGGAGTGCTTCAATCCACCGTAAGGGTGGAAATCCGCCCTGTTCCCCTATACGCACAATCCCTTTCGTATCAATTATGCCGACGATGCCTTGCCGAGAAAGGTGTGCCTGGTAGTCAAAACCACCCGGATTGCGCTTGGCTTGTGGTTGACGCAGGACACCGGTCAGCGTTAGATGTTTACCGTAGCGGAGTGGTAACAACTCCTGAAATCTGATCAGGAATTTCGCCGAGACTTGCTCTGCCGGATCTGACAATAACCGGAGTTCACCGACGGCATAACAGGCATCCCACGCCTCGCCGCGTTCGGGTTGATATACGGTGGTGCCTGAGAAGCTGATCGGCTCGTCGTAAAAGTGGTTGGGGATTGGTGAATCGGAGGCGGTTTCTAATCGTAGCATCCCGCCAGCGAAAACCGCCAGATGGAGCAAAGCGTAACAGAGGTACCGCTGACGATTTCTTGTTACGATGCTACCGATAAAGCAGAGGAGTACAAATATCCATAGCGACAGAAATGGGAGGGATACCCATTTACCTGCGATGATACCCAGTAGATACGGGATAAGAAAGAAGAGTGCGGGGCGTGGTTTGATTTTCATTTGAATCTTATCGGGGTTTTCCTCAATGTCTTGCCATTATATCAGTCTCTCCGAAAATATTCTGCTTTTTTAATAGTTTTCAGTTATCGGTTAGGAGACGTTTGTAGAATTCACGATATACGCAACTGCCACATGCACTTAACCGAAGACCGATAGCCATTATATTTGACGTGTTCCGTGATTTGTGATATAATCCGTTTTGACACTACTTTATAGGGAACATAAATGCCAAAAAACAGTATTCTCTCACAGATGCCGATGGACCTCGGTAACAACCTAAAACTCCGGTTTGCTACGCATGCCGACACGGATGCCCTCGCTGCATTCAACACTCGCTTTCACGAAGAAGTGAGCGTGGGTCCAAATGTCCGAGATCTGATGTCTCGGGATCATCCTACCTGTAAGGCAAGCGATTTTACCCTTGTTGAAGATACCCAAACAGGGAAGATTGTATCATCTCTCTGTCTGATTTCACAAACTTGGACATACAGTGGCATCCCGTTCAAATTCGGGCAACCCGAATTCGTCGCCACTGAACCTGAATACCGCAGAAGAGGACTCGTCCGCAAGCAGATGGAGGTCATTCATGCATTGAGTGAAACACGCGAGGAATTGATGCAGGGTATCACTGGCATTCCGTGGTATTATCGGCTTTTTGGGTATGAGATGGCACTCGACATGGAAGCGGAACAGGTCATTGACGGTATACATATTCCTACAGTGAAAAAAGGGGAGACCAAGACGTGTCGGCTCCGATCACGGACGGATGCGGATAACGCTTTCATCGAAGACCTCTACGAAACCGCTATTCAACACCACGTCTTTGCATGCCCTCGTACATCAGAAATGTGGGCGTATGAATTCAATGGACGATCGGCAGGAAGCGACGCACGGCACGAATTTTTACTCATAGAGGATATGGAAGGGGCGCGGCTCGGATATGTGCAACATGTTCAGTGGTGTTATGAAAATTTTCTTATCTTGCGGATGGAGCTAAAACCCGGAGTCGGGTATCTAAACTTGATTCCTTCCCTCCTACGCGCATTGTGGGAAAAAGCGAAGGTAACGCCGGTGATTGCTGAAAACGATAACCCCAAAGCGACAGGGGTCCAGTTCATGTTGGGACGTGAGCATCCAGTCTATCAAGTATTACCGAAAAGTGTTGCCCGCAAGGCACCACCCTACGCGTGGTATATCCGGGTGCCGGATTTAATAGCATTTCTACGGCATATCCAATCCGCACTCGAAAAACATCTCATCGGCACCGTCGCCGAGGGTTACACGGGTGAGCTTAAACTCAACTTCTATCGAAGTGGGGTACACCTCAAATTTGAACGAGGTCGCGTCACAGACATTGCCGATTGGACTCCGAAAGACGTTGAGGAGGGGGATGCGGCGTTCCCTGAATTAACTTTTTTACAACTGCTGTGCGGACGGTGTCGAACAGAAGAGTTGGTATCAAATTTCGTTGATTGCTGGACGAACGGCAGTTCTCCGGCGGTCCTACTCGATTGCCTGTTCCCGACATTCGCTGGCGAGGTTTGGCATCTCTAATTGGTTGTCCGCCGTCAGTCTTCAGTTAAGAGATGGTTTGGTTAAACAAAGCCTCTCTTTAACCGATAACCGATAACTGATAACCACTAAAACAATGGTTACCCAATCGCATGTCGTCCTCAACATAGCACTCCTCTCAAAGCGAAACAAACCTTTCCTTCACTGCTATGCCTTCATCGGTGCTGTCCTTCCTGACCTGCCGATGTTCGTTTTCTTTGCAGTCGAAACTTTTATCCTTAAAACACCACAGCGTGAACTCTGGGGTTCCCGATACTTCATGGAGTCGTGGCAAACTTTCTTTGACATTTTCAACGCCATCCCGTTGATTCTGATCGTCTTGGGGATTGGATATTACCTACTAAACTCCGAGAGAATCGTCGTTTTTGCGTGGAGCATGCTCCTCCATTGCGGTTTCGACTTTATGACGCATCACGACGACGGGCATCATCATTTCTTTCCGATCTCCGATTTTGTTTTTGAAAGCCCGATTTCTTATTGGGACAGGGATCACTATGGCGGTATTGTTGCACCAATAGAGCGATTGGTTATGCTTGTCGCTTCAGTCTATCTATTCCAACGACTGAAAACCCGAATAGCACGTTGGGCACTGATTATCATAAATGTTCTGTTCTTAGGTTCTTATCTTCTCTTTTTTCTCCGGTAGGTGTAGCCTCTCTGTCACAATTTCCTGTCCAATCGTCCATCTTCCTGTAGGAGCGATCTCATGATCGCGACTTCCGTAGAGTGCAGATGCTATTTGTCAGAATCGCGGATTGTTTGAATGTGTCAAGTTTCAGAGTATTCAGAGTAAATCCGAAAATCGGTGGGGTCTCAAAACGACTGTAACCTTAGACACTCATTGGGTTTTGAACGATTTTGAAAGAAGATACTGAAATGCTTACTCTGAAATTTTAGCGTCAGGGGTAGGTGTCGAAATTTATGGTGTTTGAATGAGGAACGTGTTGGTTTTCACGGAGACTTCACGGAGATTTTCGCCAGCATAGGTGGACCGTGGGTTGCCACGATGCAATATGTCGTCTCTCCGTGAAAAAACGAATGTGAAAATAAAATTAACTTATAGTATCGGTGTTTTTAGAGCCGGATGTTAGGGATTCTCTTCCTATGCTTAAAGACAGATTCTCAGTCTTGGCTTGGTATAAGGCAATCAAACGCGCCTTGTAATGCGTCGCGCAATCGTTGTTCGTCCTGAATGATCTCTTGGATTTTCCTTGAATTGGGTGGACTACCGTGTGCCAGGGCATTGCGGATCTGATTAAGATTTTCACAGGCTTCACGATTATCCCCTGGCTTCTGTCCGTTTCTTAAAGACCACTGCTGAACTTCAGATTGAACGTCTTGCTCTCTACGAATATAAGGATCCTTTAAATCAAGTCCTTTTTTCTTACATACCATCGTAACAACGGCTTCCCAACCGAATAGCACTGCACGGACATAGTCGCGGCGTTTCAAGTATTGACGGGCTAATTCGGCTTGCTGTTTGGAAAGGTCATTGAGGTCAACCCATGCTAAACGTTCAAGCAATCTTATCCGAAACAGTTCCGATGCCCCTGTGAGTTTAGAATGAAGGACAGGTTTGAATTTACGAATCGCCTCGGCTGCTGCAGGTAAATTAAGCGTCCGCTCGTGAAAAGCGGCATTTTCAAGATGCTTCGCCTTACCTGCGTCCACACCATCTTTGGTGAGAAGCGAACCGAATACCCGATAATCTCCGGTGGCGTCAAAACGGTTGAGAGCGTCTACCCACTGACGCACGCGATCCAATCCCTCTAACCTAAGAACAGGTGTGATGCCATCTCGAGTCATTTCAAGGGCACCATACCACAGATTTTTCACATCCAGTCCTCGAACACGCGAGAGCATGAAAGCCGACAGAAACCCGATCATACCGAAATGGCGAAATCCATGTGTCAAATCGAAGTTGATATCTCCTTCAGGAACGTTCTCGGCAATAACATCTAATATTTTATACTGCTGGCACTCATTTTCCCCAAACGGAATCAAGCGTGGTACAACTTCGCAATCGACAGCCCGGCACATTAAATTCCTCACTCTATCTAAATGTGTTTGCTCAACTTCTCCTCTGGTCTCAGCATCAAGGATTTCAAGTCTCGCTTCCTCTTCTTCACCATCCACTGCCAGATTCTCTATCAAAACTCCCCATTGGCTGCTACTTGTACCTAAAATAACGGTGCGGTCTGGGTTGATGTATTCTGCCAAGGCAAGTCCAAAGAACGCTGTTGTTTTCGTTGATTTATTTGGGAATTCGTAAGTGGTTTTCCGATATCCGGTTGTTTTATTTTCCCTACCCCTACCGAGAAATGTCACAAATGTTTTCATTCAAATGTTTTCCTTCATCCAAAGGTTGCCAATCGCAAATAAAAAATTCAAGATCGTCTAATGACGGTTGATACGTGCTTATATCGGATAGATTTTGTACGCGGTGACGTAGCTTAACAATGAGCATTACATCTCCAGTTGCGAGTTCTGCTGGCTCCCGTGATACTTCAATCTCAATGCCTGTGAGTTGTTCAATCAAGCGAGCGGTTTCGGGGTAACCGATGTAACTTTGGAAGTTGCCATCTGTATCCGCTTCTTGTAGTAATCCCTGAAACTTGGATTTTGAAATTCGTTTCAAAGTGTAGGTACCCTCTATAGGCATCACGGCGGCATTGAGTAAAAGAATCATGTTTAATTTTTAGAACGTGCGATAATGCACTTCGCATTAGGGCGAGTACGCCGCAGAATCGCACGACTACGAACCTTTTAATCTTCAGTCGGTGAGATTTTGATCCAGCCAAGAGGGACGATCGGATTTTCGCCTCGATATAAAATCCTTCGTGTTTTGGGGAATTCACGTTCATCGTAATGCCCACGCCGAGAACGGCTTTCGCCTAATTTGAAGCGTTCTCGTAGGTCCATCCAGTCTACTGGTGGTTCCTCACCGTCTGTATACAACGATGTGACGGTGTTGGCGTAGTAGCCTGTTCCCCATCCAATTTGCAAAAGGAACTCGCCTTCTGGAAGGGTGTTGTTTAAACCGATTAGTTTATCATAGATGTTAGCAATTTCCGATAGGTTATAGTAATCAAAGAATTCCTGTTCACTTTGCATGAGTTCATGGGTTGCTGAACGGCACACTTCTGCAATATCACGAAGTGTTTTCTCTTGCAACTCACTAAAACCGAGTCGTGTTTTCTCGCGCTCGCGGAACAAAAGCTCATCAATCTTAAGTGTAAAAGTCAAACGCTGTCCTGCTTGAATTTGTTGGACGAAGTTTTTGTACTCCTGCCCTCTGTCTTTCTTCTGTACAAGTTGGTCGTTTTGGTCGAGGGTAACTGTCCATGCCATTCCGATTTCAAGGGAGTTACTATCGAGTGGCAGTGTGTCGCTGACCTGCAAAGCACGAAGGAGGTCTCGGTTCGGATCTTTGCCGAAAGCGAGGCTTTCTATGCGTCGAGCAGGTTGCTCTCTTCTCGGATTGCCCCTCGGTCCTTGGTTAATCAAGGTTTTTAACTGACTGAGACTTTCACTATAAACATCATCACTTTCATTGAGAATCTCTTCTAATAACACGGTTCGGATTGCGCCTTTGAGTGTGCTACCCGGAATATAGGGACGGGTTCCAACTGTTTTGATAGCCTCTCGAATTTCAACCTCTTCGGGGTTTTGCGGACACGGAAGATTATAGGCAGAGAGTTCTAATAAATCGGTGTTATGTTGTCGAAGATAGCGTTCCCATCGAAAACCTCGCTGCGTCATGTCGGAAGTTAAGGCGCTCAAATCGGTACTTGGGTGCGCCAAGACTTTTTCTAAGTCTACATGATACCATCTGCCATTGGTATAGCAACCATCTATATGGCTTAACGTTTCACCTGAACCTATATGAACAGGGGTAATCGTCTGGAGTTGATATTTTTGTTTCATTCAGATACTCCTTTCGTCCCGACCTGCCATGCGTAGCCGTAACGGTAGACAGGATGCTCATAGTTATCTGGTCTGAGATCGACTAACCGACCAATATGTGTGTCACTTGCGTGTAGAACGGAGCCTTCCGCGAACATGTTGATCTTTTTTCTCTGGGCAATAGTGCCAGGTGTACTCACCCATCCTGCCCCTGGATTTAGCGTGTAGGCGATATTACCCGTGAGCAGCTGCTCCAGTTGTTCTGGTGATTTAGGACATATTGACGAGAGGGTAACAAATTGGCTACCCGTTTCTGGTGTGGGTATTTCAAGCGTCGCTTTCGTAAAATCAAACGCGCCGTATCCAGCGTTGCGTTCGCCACCGATGCCCGTGTCTCCAAGAACCTGAAGCAAAGTTTCAATTTTGTGTTTCGTCTCGTCAGAATCAAATTGGGCAGCGAACCAGAGTCCACAATTCTCGTTGAATTGGACGGTTTGAACGTGCCATATCTCAGAGCCGGAATTTCGGCTGCCTACTGTAACACGCGGTCGCGTGTTCGTTGTCCAGATGGTAATATCGTCGTTATCTGATGTTTCCAACTGCGCGCCCTCTTCAGGACTTACCCAAACTTCTTCACCGTTAACCAACTGGTTTTCGTTGAAGTTTGGAGGGTTACCAGAGACAATGTTTTGAAAGACGGGTTGGGAAACAAACCGCACGCGCTTGCTCTTTTTTGAAGGGGTCTCCGACAATTTCGGAAAGGTCATGGGTTTGGGAAAGAGATAGACATCCTTGGCAAATGGAAAAGCCGAAGTCAACATAAAAGGTAAAACCGTGCTGTCTTCCATGTACCTTTTGAGAAAAGTTGTGAGACTCTCAGTGTCGTAAAAGGTCGTCCACGTTTGGCAGATTGCTGAGAAGAGGGTATCGGCGGGTATGTAGGTCTCGGTTTTCTCTAAGCCGAGACTCCCTGCTTGTGTGGGACCGGAGGTGCGTCCGAGGTGCAATTGCGTTTTAAAAGTCAGGCGATAGACAGTATAAGTCTCCATACGCGCTCCTATTCAGCAGATATAGCCGCCAGAATTTTCTCGGGATAATCGGATTGGCGTAAGGTCTTAATATCTACATTCTCAGCAATGGTTATCGGTGCTATGCCTGCCTTTTCATAACATCCGCGGGATTTAAAAGTCATCTCTAACTTTTTAAATGCTATTTGTCCAGAACCCCGAGAACCGGAGCCTCCGAGGTAATCGTCCTCTAAGAGTTCAATGCCTTTTAAGACGGTATCGAAATAAGCAATTTCTTTTTCAAGTTGATTATCGTGGTCGCTGTCATGCAGTGTATAGAGGCTATGGACTATCTGGAAAGGTCCGAAAGTTGCACCAGCAGGAACGCGCTCCTGCTGACGCGGTGTTGCGGCAGAGGTAATTCGATCAATCGCGACCTCAGTTTTGATTTCAGTGAAATCGGTATCGGTATCCGCTCTATCGAGTGCATCTAACGATTCCCGGGTTAAAAAGGTATCTCGGACGATGACGCGTGTTGGCATCGTTTTTCCGCGTAATGCCCCCTGTGGAGCGACACCGAAGACTTGGCAAACCGGACATTCGTTGTAATCTGCTGGTGTTTGGCATTCATGGACGCGAACGTCCCTACCAACCCGTTTTTCAAGTGGTTTATCGAAGTGTCGGTCAAGCAAACCTCGCATCTTACCCCGTACGGATGAACCCGGAATGTAGGGTTGACGGTTGAACGCGTTCCGTATGATAGGGTTATCAATACCGCCAATGTCTAACTCACCCGTATTCCCACCGATATGTAAACCTGTGAGTGCATTAATAGTGCCTTTCAGAAAAATTTTACCGTGTAGTTGTATACTTGCCATGTATTTACGCCTCCTTAGTCCCTGCCTCCAGCAGCTCTGTGATAAGCGAGTGTTGCTTCAAAGAAATCGACGAAGTTTTTGAACCGTTGTGGGTTATCACCAACTCGATCAATCGCCTGTGTTAAAGCATCTTTCAGGTCTATCACCTCATTATTTCGTGCCGCGGCATAAGCCAATTTCGGTTTCAGCATGATGAGGTCATTTCGGCGAAACACGTCGCTCATCTGAATTTTTTTAACAGCTCCGTAAACTTTTCTGATTTGTGCGGTTTTGAGATTGCGAGCGAGTTTGGTCCCCAAATTCTCGGCAGCATTCACAAGAGCCTCTCCACCCTCTTCAATTACATCGGGCGGTAATGTGTAACCTTGCTGGCTCCGCGAGTCGCGTCGATTTCTATTGGCATAATTTCCCATTTTATTCCTCCTTATTTCTAATGTGTAAAGCCGTCCATCTCGTAAGAACGTGAATAAATTCCCTCAATTGAAAGGCAGTATCGAAGTTAAGTGCGTGTTGTAGTTCACGGAGAAATGGCGTTTGCGATTTATACCGCTCTTGGACACGGCTGAAATAATAGAGCGCGCGCCACGCCCACCGTTTTTCATCTGTGTAAATCTCGTTCAGTCGAGTTAGGAAGACGCTCGGTAAAGAATCTTTCTCAGCACGCACTGCGTCCAAGAATTTGCTATGCCAGTTACGGACTACCTCAAAGTCTGCCCACGACATCGGTTTGCGCAAAAAAGTAATGGCGTTCTTTTTAGTTAAACCCTTCGCAGTTTTCTCGGCTTCACCACTCCGCGCGGCGAATTGATAAAGTGGATATTTCTTGTGTTCAATTGCGATACCACCGGAAAGCGTAACATGGTCGCCAGTGACAAAGTCATGAAATTCAGAGCGAATCCGCTCCGCGATCTCCGGTAACGCGCTCCAGCCACCGACGAGGAACAGATCATCGCCGCCTGCATAGATGAGTTCAAGAATCTCGTGCTTCTGTTTTTCTGTCCGATCCTGATTGTATTGGCGGCAGAGTTTCGGGACGTAACCCTCAAAAAAGAGACGGAAGGCTTCACTCAAGGTTGCAAGGCGCGAGATAGTTGCGTTTCCGAGTTTGTCAGTGAAAACAGTGCCGAGGTCGTCTACGTCCATCCGCAATGCGCCGAGCCAGTGAACGCCTTCAGAAGCTTCTGCAAGATAATCGTAATCTGCGATTTTTTCTGGATCATCGGTATCGTGTCTACGCGCAATGACCGGTTTAAATAAGCGAAAATCGTAACTAACGGGGATACCTTCTGATGGATCGGTGCTGTTAGAGACTGCAGCTCCCTGAAAGTCTACTGTGTCTTCGAGGAAATGGGTGTCGCCGATACGGTAGACAGCGGCGTGTTTTGTGTTCTCAGGTGCTGTGGGTTTGTCGTCTACAGCTTCGCGAAGGTGGACCGCTATTCCGAATGCCTTGATCGCATCGTGCCACATCGGTGTGTCCGGAATGGGTGATTCCGGCACATTGTAGGTAATAAGATATTCAGGATTTCGCAATTTTTTGCCAAGATCATCAAATTTCCAGTGATTTTCTCTGTTTGAGTGAGGTTCCGCGCGAGGTTCAAAGAGATTTTGAAACATAGCTTCGTTGCCCATCTCTTTCCATTTCTCCCGTTTTCTCTCCTGCACCTTTTTTGAAACGGCATCCCACTTACACAAAAAGTTCTCGGGTTTAAAATCGCGTGCCTTTATTGAGATACCCGCTAAAATGCAAGAGAGGTCGCCCTTGTGGAGATGCCATAATTTTTGGGAGATATTTTGACGGATGCTGTCCAATTTCACTTTGGCTTCGCTATCGGGTGCGAGGATATAGAAGTGTCCGCCACTGGCAAGCAGGAGATTTGTGATAGGCAATTCAAACTGCTCTAAAACATAGTGGGCAATTGACTCTGTCAATAGCTGCAAATAAAAAGACCTGCCTCGCAATTGGTTCGCAGCCCCGTCAGAGAGGATCTGATAGAGGAAATTCTGAATGCCGGAGATGTCGCCTTTTATAAGCGCGCTGATATTCTTATCTGAATCTTGTGGTTTGGGGAATAGCGCATCAACATCTGTTTCGGAAAGTTCGCGTCCGATGCAGGCGGCGATTGCGGCAGTTGTGCGGAGATGGTCATAAAGCGATATATCTGGCACGGACTTCTCTTTACTCTGTTCCCAGGGGGTTGCAGACGGTATACGTGCTGTGTATTTATGGAGGAGTGCTACGATGGTTTGATAATGTGCTGGCGTGTAGTGTTTATCTGCTGCCGCTTTTTGGAAGTCGGCAGTGAAAGTGTCCCATAGGTTTTTGTACGTGCTCTGATTTACGTCTACGGATTCCGAAGGGATAATCGTGCTTCGATCTTCTAAGTCAAGGTCTGTCAGCGCGTAGCGATATTCTTTGGTCGTGCCTTCAAGGCGTGAGAGTGGAGAAACGAGGGCGGATACAACAAAGTCCTCTCCTTCGCGTTCCTCATCTTCGCGTTCGGTAGCGGAGAGTCGGTCGGCTAAAATCACCTGTTTTTCTATGAGATGCTGGAGTTGACCAGGGGCGCGATGGTGATGTCGGATAGCGTTTTTGAAGGTATCTCCACACGGTGCGAAAAAATCAGCAAAGTCTTCGTTGACGAATTCGTAACTATGTTCTTGGTGCGGTTTGTAGCGGTCAGTGGCACGTTGCCGGAATTTTCCGATGTCGTGAAGCAGTGCGGCGAGGTGTAAATGTTCAATATCTTTCAATGTGTTTAGTCCTTGTGAAGCCAATTATGTGTTGTTCAACTGCAGGTAATTGTAAAGCCAAAGATTAATTCTGTCAAGTTAAAAATCTACGCGCCGAAACATCGGGGCGTCGTTTCGATTCCATACGGGTTGGATTAAAAGTGTGCGATCTCCTCCTGCACCATAAGTGTCAATTTTAGAAAAAAGCAGCAGGATTTTTAGATTTGAAAAAGGTCTTGCGCAAAATATCTCATACCTCCCTCATGTTTTTTATTGCGGCGTGAGGGTTTTTCTGCGATAAGGTTTTTCAGCGGGGGGCAAAACATCATCGTAGGGAATCAACGCTGAATGCGCGTGTGGCATTCAGCGGGGTAGAACGGATGCCACCAAAAACGTAAATATCATAGAAAAACAAAGTCTTCTCCAGTACACCGCATTGACCAGATACCGAGTGAAACCCAACACTTTCGTTGTGAAGTTCCCACGCCCGTGTCGGTATGAAGTTGGGTTTCGCTGCTGCGTTCTTGAGTGGATATGCCAACAGGGCGGATTTCACGGGTATTTGGCACACTCACATCTCTGTTTTCTGTCCCGCTCTACCCAACCTACGGGACCCCGGAATCCCTAAATTGACACTTATGGCTCGATTAAAAGAAACACCAAGCCGATTATGATTGATTCACTAAAAGTTGTTTCGATTCCATACTGGTTTGATTAAAAGTTCAGAAAAGTTCAGATAGCACAAGGCGCGGGAGGCAAGTTTCTATTCCATACTGGTTCGATTAAAAGTACATGGCTTAGTGCGTAGAAAGTCGAGTATGTCTGTTTCTATTCCATACTGGTTCGATTAAAAGCACAACACTCACATCTCACGCAATGACAGTAAACCTGTTTCGATTCCATACTGGTTCGATTAAAAGGTCTGCAACGCGGCGGAAATCCACGCGGTATCGGAGAAAAAAGGTTTCGATTCCATACTGGTTCGATTAAAAGTGTAAGCATCATGGCATCAAGTATAATCATGCACGGTTTCGATTCCATACTGGTTCGATTAAAAGGACAGATTATACGTATCATGCTTAGTCAAAAATAGCGAGTTTCGATTCCATACTGGTTCGATTAAAAGTCAACCCAAAGGGAACAGGGAGAATGGATTTTAAAGTTTCGATTCCATACTGGTTCGATTAAAAGAAAATGATTTATTTGATTGACAGAAAACTTATGCCGTTTCGATTCCATACTGGTTCGATTAAAAGATTAGCAATACCTGATGAGCAAATCATCGCGGATCAGTTTCGATTCCATACTGGTTCGATTAAAAGCGAGGTTCTCATGTACTTTCGCTTTCGCTGAAAACTGTTTCGATTCCATACTGGTTCGATTAAAAGTTTGTGAGACACGCCTCCGTGCCGGCACAGATAAGAAGTTTCGATTCCATACTGGTTCGATTAAAAGGAAAATCATTTGGACTCCTCCGTGCATTCCGTGCAGGGTTTCGATTCCATACTGGTTCGATTAAAAGCATCGGTCGACGCGGGCAACTTCCAAGTGTCCAAGGTTTCGATTCCATACTGGTTCGATTAAAAGTCCACCTCATAAACATGTCAACATCGCCGAGCTGGGTTTCGATTCCATACTGGTTCGATTAAAAGAAGAGGTATTCATTAACATCAATATCAGTCGGGATAGTTTCGATTCCATACTGGTTCGATTAAAAGGTGTTGGTTGATTATCAGGTAACTCCAAGTTTCCGACGAGTTTCGATTCCATACTGGTTCGATTAAAAGATTTATCATCTTGTCAAGGAATTGCTCTGCTACCACGGTTTCGATTCCATACTGGTTCGATTAAAAGTTTAACCCTTCAGCGAGTAGAATAATGGTCTCCGCTCGGTTTCGATTCCATACTGGTTCGATTAAAAGCTTCGGTATATGGTAGAACACAATATCCGAGTCCACTAGTTTCGATTCCATACTGGTTCGATTAAAAGACATCCATACCTTCGGGGGTCTCCCTGTTGAAGGGTTCAGTTTCGATTCCATACTGGTTCGATTAAAAGACTGGGACTTGATGCGGATGCCCGCGAGACAGGCGGGTTTCGATTCCATACTGGTTCGATTAAAAGCTATTCCCAAGCCGTCTGCTAACTCCGTGATGTAGTTTCGATTCCATACTGGTTCGATTAAAAGCTCCTGCTTGTCTTTATTGAGAAGGTTCCATTTGAGTTTCGATTCCATACTGGTTCGATTAAAAGGAAACAAAACAACCAATCATCACACCTACACCACAAAGTTTCGATTCCATACTGGTTCGATTAAAAGAGACGCACCCTGAAAGCCGGAAAGCGAAGGGGAAGAATCGTTTCTATTCCATACTGGTTCGATTAAAAGTTTCCATATCCGATGACTCCAGGGGCATATCGTGATAATAGTTTCGATTCCATACTGGTTCGATTAAAAGAACAAACTACCAATCGCAATAGCAACCCACCATCCAGGTTTCGATTCCATACTGGTTCGATTAAAAGTTTGAAAGAATTCTCCTGACCAAATGCTGTAAACTCCAGTTTCTATTCCATACTGGTTCGATTAAAAGACGGTACCACCGATGCAGACGCACACGAGGCTTATGCGTTTCGATTCCATACTGGTTCGATTAAAAGTTTCCCAGTTCTGTTTCGGAAAACCTCTGAGCGATGTTTCGATTCCATACTGGTTCGATTAAAAGCCACCTCGTCGCCCGCGCTGTACGTTCGATCGCCAGTTTCGATTCCATACTGGTTCGATTAAAAGAGCAACCCCAAGCAAGTTAAGGGTTGTGTCAAATAAGTTTCGATTCCATACTGGTTCGATTAAAAGGGCGAAATCAACTTAAGAGTGCGTTTCAAGGCAAAGTTTCGATTCCATACTGGTTCGATTAAAAGTGAACACACCTGAAGGCAATGCGTTTGTCGTTGAAAGTGTTTCGATTCCATACTGGTTCGATTAAAAGCAAGGTGAGTCCGAACCGCAGTGGGCCAACAACAGTTTCGATTCCATACTGGTTCGATTAAAAGTCGAAAGTCGCAGCTTTACAGTGGCAATAACGATATGTTTCTATTCCATACTGGTTCGATTAAAAGGCTGCCTGTTGATTTTGAAGGCAAGATCCATTATGGTTTCTATTCCATACTGGTTCGATTAAAAGCAGTTCATCGAATGGTGAAAATATGAATAGAAAAGACCCCGTTTCTATTCCATACTGGTTCGATTAAAAGATGGGAACGGACTTGAGCTTGGAAGCGAATGGATTCAGTTTCTATTCCATACTGGTTCGATTAAAAGGAAAATCACCTTCAATGCCGACATCCAGCAAATCAGTTTCTATTCCATACTGGTTCGATTAAAAGAGCGACCAGCACCTGCGTCAGGCTGTTGCATTTTATCATGTTTCTATTCCATACTGGTTCGATTAAAAGAATATTGTGCTACGATGCGAGAATCAGGTCGAGTTCGAGTTTCTATTCCATACTGGTTCGATTAAAAGATTGGGCCGCCCTCTGATTTAGAGAAGCGACAACGTTTCTATTCCATACTGGTTCGATTAAAAGATTGTAAGTGATGATGAGCATTCTAATCGTGTTGAATGTTTCTATTCCATACTGGTTCGATTAAAAGCCCTCCGTTGTTGATGACTACGAAGGCTATGCCAAAGTTTCTATTCCATACTGGTTCGATTAAAAGGCGCGCATGGATCACCGGGAGGTGACGGCAATGATGCGTTTCTATTCCATACTGGTTCGATTAAAAGGGCGATTTTAGCCTCGGTTTTCTTCGCTGCCTGTTCTGGTTTCTATTCCATACTGGTTCGATTAAAAGTGAAAGTATTCAACCAATAGACCTTATAAATATCATCGTTTCTATTCCATACTGGTTCGATTAAAAGGAAGGGAAAAAACCCGCAGGTTCTTCCCCTCAGCCTTCGTTTCTATTCCATACTGGTTCGATTAAAAGGCGATCCCAGCACCATCCGTTGTTGACGACTACAAGTTTCTATTCCATACTGGTTCGATTAAAAGAGAGACACACACCCGCGTGTCTCAAATTAAAGGGGAAGTTTCTATTCCATACTGGTTCGATTAAAAGGGAACACTTCGAGAGCAAGAACCCGCGCTATACCAGCCTTGGTTTCTATTCCATACTGGTTCGATTAAAAGAAGGTATCCGTTGAGGATGTCCTCTGATCTTGCGTTCGTTTCTATTCCATACTGGTTCGATTAAAAGGACCAGTTCGGATTAGCATAGTCACCAGCAACCGAGTTTCTATTCCATACTGGTTCGATTAAAAGGTCTCCGACTCTGAAGTTGTGCGTCTCGTTAAAGTATTGTTTCTATTCCATACTGGTTCGATTAAAAGGGTTACGACTTTCGAGGCGCGCCGAACGACTACGAGGAGTTTCTATTCCATACTGGTTCGATTAAAAGGTGTCCCTGAAACCCTGTAGGCGTTGAGACGCTCCATGTTTCTATTCCATACTGGTTCGATTAAAAGGAGCGTGTCGGAGATCAAGCGACCGCTTTTGGCAAGTTTCTATTCCATACTGGTTCGATTAAAAGCTATCGTTATAGACAGTCAGGAACAACGGCTTGGACAGAGTTTCTATTCCATACTGGTTCGATTAAAAGAGACGTTTGGGATACCCCCTACTTGACCTTCCTCGTGGTTTCTATTCCATACTGGTTCGATTAAAAGTCGACTTGCGAAATGCTTGTTTGTCGAACATTATTCTGTTTCTATTCCATACTGGTTCGATTAAAAGGAATTTGACAAATGATGTGCTATCGCTCTTGGAGATTGTTTCTATTCCATACTGGTTCGATTAAAAGCGTCCCGTGTCCCGTATTGCGATAAATCTCCGTCTCGTTTCTATTCCATACTGGTTCGATTAAAAGATCCAAAATGGGAATCTCGAAAAATGCTTAGCTTCAGTTTCTATTCCATACTGGTTCGATTAAAAGGCTTTATGAAAGCCATAGATATATTATACGGAACCCTTATGATCCGCGTCAAGTCAATTTTCATATACATCGTTTCTGAGACGAATTTGCTGTCGACCGGCAGTCGCGCAAATTCTCTGGGAGATCGACGGATCCTTACAAAACGTGCATTCCCATTACTTTATTCCAGAAATGGGATGTGCAAAACAGCTCCAAACCCCTCAATTGACCGAGATCGACAGCAGATGTTATACCAATATTCTTGGAGATAGCTCGCTTAGAGTAGGTTCGTCGCGGGGTTCTTATCTATACCCATGACTTCCTTATTCATCCAGCGTGCATCACGCAACTGATAGATGATGATAGAGTCATATTCAGGATCGGTGAGTGCTGCTAATCCGGCTTTGACCCGCGCGAACTGTGCTTTGGTTAACTGTCCTTCAAAAACCGAATTTTGGATCCAATTGAGGTGTTGACGGAGATATTTACAGACTTTTGCGACGCGCTCGACTTGAATGTCGTAGACGAGAATGATGTACATTGTAGATGCTTCTTTCTAAAAAGGAGTGCCAGACAAGAATGCACAGACTCACAGTCTATGCTACAAGAAGACAATTGTTGCTACCACCAAGGACGCAGTGCCTGATAGGTCTCCATCCCAACGAGATGTTTGATGAGCTTATAACACTCTAATCGGATCAACCGCTGATAGGAGACATGGCGTTTCAACTTCCGATGCGAAACGGTCTGCTTGAGTTGCTCATCAAACGCGGCGATGAAGAGTTTACGTCCTTTTTCATTGAGATAACACCCATCCACCCCTGTCTCAAAATGTTTCGATTCGTTGAGTTGTCGACGATTGAACAACCGGAAGATAATCCTGTCAATGATGAGAGGCTTGAATATTTCGGCGAGATCGAGACTCAGTGAGAAACGGCGTTCTCCGGGCTCATGTAGAAAGCTGATTGTTGGATTGAGTTGCGTCCGATAAATTTCGGTAAGGCAGGCGGTATACATCATGGAATTTCCGAAGGAGATAGCAGCGTTGATCGGATTGTATTTGAGAGGGAGACTTAAAGGTTATAGTTTTTTATCGTGCTTGAATAGTCGAGCCGTATCGCACAATCTGCGTACGTTGTTCCGGCAACCAATAAGGAGGACGATAGGCACCAAAAGTCTCAATTGTGGTAACCAATGAAAAACGTTGGCAACCAAAAAGTTCTTGATTAAGTCTATCTTGTATTTCTCTTCGGGCAAAAACACGGTCATAAGGTAGATCTTTAATCAACGCTAACCTATCGTTCCTGTGGAGTGGTGAGGAGAGTGGTTTTGTCCATGTTGCTGTCAAGTCCGGGCGTTCACTGACTTCAAAAGAAGCAATCTGACCATATCCTAATGTAGTTTTCTTGCCAAGTCCAATATGTTCCTTGAAGGCAAAATTCAATAACCGTTCAACTCCGCTTTTATCACCGCGGAAGAAAAAGGCATAACTTTTAGTGAGTGGAAAATAGAGACGATTGTCAAGTGCTTTCGTTGAACCACCACCCGTATTAAGTTTACTCTTGAGAAGAATCGGACGACCAAAAGGTTCACTCACTCTTCTTCGCAATGGGATAGAATCCACAACTTCAGGATATACCTTAAACTGTTGGCTGTTAGAAGTGAAAAATGCACCAACAGGAATAAGGGTATCACTGTTGACATCAACGGGTAAACCTACTGAACAATCATACAGTGGTTTTAACCCAGTCAACGTAATTTTACGTAACGGCAATTCAAAGTCTATCCATATCTCTTGATGACGTAACGCTATATTCCATTGCCATAATAACTGTTGCGAAAGTTCGGGATTTGCATTCAACGCGTTACCAAGTGCAGCACGGAAGGCGACATAACTGAGAAAACCATCAAGCGTAGGAAGACCAATAACAGGGGCATTGGATTTCCTATCTGTCGTAACCGCAGATGTAGCTAAATTTAATCGAAGTTCGTATATGTCCTTTCCTGTCTTTACCCCGAATTGGTGCTGTGCATCTTGGAGTAATTTCTTAATAGACTGGTCAGGTTGTAACACTGAATTAGAGAGGCGACGCGATGTCATTCGTTTATTTCTTCAGTCTGAATAGTTAAGACTTTGAGAATGTCTTCATGTTTTTCTGTCAGATAATTTTGATAGGTGCAGACCGAATCTTTGATGGTTTCCGGCCAGTCTCCCGGCCATTGCACAGATTCGGTCCCAACCGTTCCTTGCAATTGAGCCCGGACTTGTCCATATCCAGCCGAACTTCTACCCCCAAGTGTGGGTTGGCGTAGAAAAGCACTCAATCCATCAAAAAGACAACCGAGTTCCAATTGATCAACTGGAAATTTAGAGTAGAGTTGTTGCAATAGCCATGTTCCAGCAGGAATACATTCAACATAGTATATCATCTGTTGAGGTTCTTGATTTTCCTCAGCGGAGGTTCCATCTGTCTGTAACCCAAGATCAACAAAACGTTGCCGCGTAAGGTCCTTGCTATCATCTTTCCGTGTAAGCGGACCGTCGTTAAAAATCAAATTCCCTGCACTTGTCCATTCATTCATTGGAGGAACAGGACATTCTTCAAGTGTCGCATACATGCCTTGCAGAATTTCCTGTGTTTCCTCTGCACAAGGCACAATATGTGTCATCGCCAATTTTGAAGGAAGCATTACATTTCCGAATGCAGATCCCATCAGACGCATTGAAGGTAGATGATTAGAAAATTTATAGATCAGATCTCCTGCTGTGCTTTTCTCGGAGAGTGCTCCACCACTATACAAGATAGTGTAAACATCGTTACTATTGAATTTGAGTAGTTGTTTTCCTTGATTACTAAGGCGGGAACAGAGTGCGTCGGCAAGAATGTCACGTAGTTGACCTCGAAAACTGTTACCAGATAATGCAGGAACAGACACAGGTTTTCCTTTGTAAATGACGCGCATTTGTTTGAGTTTACTGATATTTCCAATTGTTTCTTCTGTGTGAATGATTGGCTGTTCGGCAAGGTAAGCAAACGTCAATTTCACATCAACGAGGTTGTGATTAGTTTTTGTCATATTATGCTTCTCCTTCACTAGCACCTTCAGGTAGGGGCTGGGCTTCATCTGCCTCATCAATTCCTCCCCGGGCATCTTGATAGATTTTTTTCATGAGCATTACCAATGGCGTTGTCTCTTCTTTCAAAAGTTTCAGTGCCTTATCAACGTGTTCCGTTTTAGACTGATAGATAGCTTCAGTTACTTCACCAAGGGACCGTAGTGTAATGAAATTGGGGGAAATTGCTAACTGTACATCATTCACCAAACTTCCAAGTGTTTCCGCATTAGAAGCACGGATATACTTGACGAGTGTGGGATATGGGTTAAACTTTTCTTTCCGTTGGAATAATTGGGGGTCAATTGGACCTCGCATCAGAAGGAGAGTTTGAATAGCTAACTTGACAGATTCACCTAAATCAAGTTTCACAGTTGCTTGTAGTGCGTCAGTTAAAGTCTCCTCTAAAGACTTCTTCGGCTTGTTCTGTTGTTGGATCATCGGCGGTTCCTCCTAATTTTTATCTGTGTTTTGTAATGGAAATAAAGTAAGTTGTTGAGGTGAACTCGTCTTGTTCTTCTTAACTTTTGTCTGTTTTTGAGGGATTTCCTTTTGTTTTTGAAGGGCTTGTAAAAGTAGCAGAAGGGCAGGAAATTCTTCAAGTGCGTTTGATGCATTTTGTTTTAACTTCTCATATTCCTTCCAACTATCGGCAAAATCACCTGTATCAATATGTCTGTTCCAGAAATCTTCTGCGTCTTTAAACGCGATATCCTCTAATGTTAAATTTTTCGAGAGTTGTCCTACATTGATTGTTGCAGCAGAACTCTCAAGAACAGCTGTGACTGGATCGTTATTAGAAAGTACCAGTTTAAGCCATAGGTTTTTCTGGTTCACTCTTTTTTTTGAACGTTTGAGTTCATTCGTGATCTCTGTTAAAAGTTTCTCACGCTCAAAAAATGCTTTAGTCAAACTTACTTGCACATTGTCATCAATCAATATCGGAATGGATGATAGAGGATTGACGGTAGTGATATAAGGTGTCATCTTAAGCAGGGTATGCTTTTGATGTGCAGATCGGTCAGGTTTTATAGTGGTTCCCAGAGCAATTTCTATCGCGGGGCACACCTCCGACTCAAATGGATAGGCGTTTAAAGCAACATTTGAGAAAATAAGGTCAAGATGTGGTAACAGATTGCGAACACGATCATTTAATTCGTGAGTCAAAGCAATAGCTCCAAGATATGGCAGTGGTAGGTGCTCGTCTGGAGCAATATGCTGCCATAATTTCGCAATAACACGTCGTGACATCTGCTGGAATAGTGTGAATTCCTGAGTCGTAACTGTGATACGGTTGAGGGCACTATGAAAACGTCCACCTATATCTAAGGGTGGTTGCTCCACTGCTTTCAATTCCTTATCGTCAGCGGCAAAATGTGAAGCAGGTGCGAAAAAAGCAAAAGATCCGCGAAGTGACTTTCGCGCGGAAGTGCCTTTTTTGGCTTCCGGTGAGTTAATCACATATAAATGCGTTAATGGGGCAACATCTTTTTCAAAACCTACAAATTCTGTGTCAACAAATTTGCTTGAAAATAACTGGTCTAATCTTGTTGGAGCAGGAGATAGATTTGAAACAAAGGGTGTCCCCGTCAAACGGCAGATTTTCCCAGATGGTGATTTTCTCGCTTTATTAAGCATCTTCGAGGGATGCAAGATAACTTTATTGAGAGGTCGGTCTTTGGTACGTTTTGTCTGTCGTCCGGGCACTTCACGAATATCAACTTGGCTATCAAAAGCAGTACCAAGATAATCAACTCCATCTTTTTGGGTCAAAACGTTAAAGTCCTGTTCAAGTCTATGACGACTTTTATCAAGCGTCATAGACTGAATCTCTTGAATCTTTTTGGACAAGTCTTCGGAATAGAGTTTAGATTGTGGAACGGCAATTATTACTGTCCTGTTGTCTTGATATACCACTAACAATTCTGCTAAAGAGATAATATTATTTAACATCTCATTAGGTGACAAGGGATTGCCTGTCAGGTCGGCAGTAAATACCGTCTTAAACGACTCATGTTTGGGATCAACTATAGGTGTGAGATGACGCATGATGAAAGTGTCACCATCCATACGGACATCAAAATGATGTCCAACTTTATTCCAGATTTCGGCATCATTCGGAGGCGAAGAAAAAGTTAGATTTGACACAGTCTCAAATTCAAAACGAACTTGTTCAATGGGCGTGCGTCCATCATCTTTGATCGCCTGTTTCAATGCTTCTGCAACATCTTTTGTAACGATTTCAATAAAGGCATCGGCAATAACTGATCGTGCTAAAAGCGTAGGCAATGCCGGTTCAGCCGCAATGCTTAACTGGATATAGTTGACAGTGGCACCGAGGTTGACCTGGTCCCCTTGATCTGAAATGAAATCGGTCTCGTTTAAAACAAAATGAGGTATATTTCTTTGAAAACGATGGTGAGTTTTAACTAAACCTTCACGGATATTCATACGTTTTGCAAACTTCTTTTCTGCCTGAGAAAAAGGCATCATTCCCGGAACATGATACCAAAATAGTTTGCCTTTACGAACCCAATAGAAGGCAGGTTTATACAAATCGTGCCAAAGCCACGCGATAAATTCTTCAACGCTTGTTGAACCAACAAGCGCATTGAGCATAACATGAAGCGGAAATGAGGCGAGGTTGATAGTGTCGTTTTTGTTTCCGGCAGATGTTCTCGCTATTGGTCCGAAGTTAAATTCTGTCATTTTGATGTTTTCTTTGGTTTATTTTACCTTAATATGAAACATTCTATAACAATTTAGTCAAATAGCCAAGTTATAATGAGGAAACGCACCACGTTAATGTTGACCTAAAATGAATCGTCGCACCCGTAATGCGTCTGCGTTCCGCCATCACTTGCGGAAGGTGAAGCGTAGGAAACACTGTGGGGTCTTTTGGGGCGACCTACCAGCAGTTATGTCTCTAAGCGGTCTCGGAAGGCGAGAAAACTTTCGGCAATCGAAGCGGTCAGGTTTAACTGCTTGAGCCGCTCCAGATCCTCAATCGCTTCAAGGATCGGTTTTACCGTTGTGATGTCCACATCAGGGAAGCGTTCAGCGAGAATCGTCAATGTGCTTTCGACGCTCATCTGACGCGCGCCTTGCTCTATGCCTTGTTCTATGCCTTGTTCTATGCCTTGTTCTATGCCTTGTTCTATGCCTTGCTGCAGGAAATGTTGGATAACCGATGATTCTTGCAGGATCGCCTCCATTATGATT
>MKWU01002997.1_pt1 | contig 23332 bp, 21 predicted proteins | sample 809101 | NCBI WGS metagenome assembly MKWU01 (sample SAMN05860141, study PRJNA318959) | sponge metagenome | host: Aplysina aerophoba | place: Slovenia: Piran, Adriatic Sea, Gulf of Piran | collected 2013-05-07 | reverse complement strand
CCCCGGGCGCCAGCCGCGGTCGGGTGCGGGGCACCACGGTCGGCGGTCGTTCCGGCCACAGCCGCGTGTCGACCGGCACCTCGGCCAGGTAGCCCAGGCCCAGGGCCGCCACCCCGTCCAGGAAGTCCACCGACCGACCGTAGCCCTCGTCGCAGACCACCCAGCGCGCCGGCAGCGAGCCCGCGGCCACCAGTTCGGTCAGCAGTTCCAGGGCCAGCTGCGGCTTGGTCCGGAAGGCGGCCTCCGCCGGCACGCCGCAGCGTTGCCGGCGCTCCGCATAGGCCGCATCCCCGGTCCAGGCCTCGGTCAGGAACAGCCGCCGGTGGACCAGCGTGGCCCCGCCCTCCCCGGCGTAGGCCACAAACACCCCCGCCTGGCAGTTGGCCACCTTGCCCAGCCGTCCGCAGTACTGCCGGGCCACGCCCACCGAGTGCACCCCCTGCTTGGGCATGTCGGTCGTGTCCACCAGCAGGACCCCCTCGCGCGTGCCCAGCTCCGCCCCCACCGCCTGCCAGTGGCGCTCCAGGAACGGTTGGTCGCACCAGGGGCTGTCCGCCGCAAAGTACTGCAGGCGGCGCACCTGGTTCATGTCGCCGTCCAGCTCGCGCAGGACCATGCGCTCGACCGACTTGCGCCGCTCCCCCGACAGCAGCCCCTCGGCGTAGGCGCGGAAGGACGCGCCCTGGTCGCGGCGCGGGAACAGGGGCCGGAAGCGCTCCAGGTAGGCCTGCAGGGAGGGCCGGAGCTGAAGCAGGTCGTCACAGGTCAACTGCGGGGCCGGGGACGGGACGGCGGCCATGGCGGAACTCCGTGGGCTGAATCCAATCCCTGCAACCTACCACATGACTTCTCGTTGCAGTGGTAGTTAGGGGCTTGGCTCCCAGCTACCTGGTTCACGGGTCGCGGGAGAGCCTTTGCCATCCGGGGGATGGCAGGGAGGCAACGTTCCTCGCCGTGCAGCAGCCCCTATCCTCGGGCTGGTGGACGGGCCGGCATGGAAGCCCCGTACCGGCCCAGGATGTTGATGGCGGCATTGTGGTCGGCGTTCACCGCGAACCCACACGCAACACAGCGGAAGCGCGCCTGTGAGGTCCGGTTGCGCTTGTCCACGTGTCCGCAGCGGCAACAGGTTTGCGATGTGTAGGGGGCCGGTACCTTGACCAGCTCACCGGCCCTTGTATGCCAGCAGCTGGTCACTGTTCCACAACAGGGCTTCCAGTGGGCACCAGCCCCGTGCGGTGAGCAGTCTCCATGTGTCCAGCGGACATGGAGGCCCTCTCCTTTCTGCAGGTGCCACGGTCCGGATATTGGAACTGCCTTGTGGCGCAGGCGGACTTCCAGTACTGCTCGCCCTGGCCGCTCTCCGGCCCCACGTCAGGCGCGCGTCGCGCACTGATACAATCGACTCCTGCCGAAAATCCAACTGGCCTGCTCCCATGGCTGCGGTCCGTCGGTGGACCGCGGTGCAGGGGCATCGTGCAGCGAAGAGGAATGCTGTTTCGATCGAATCAATTCCAGTTCTTCGGCGAGGTGGATGAATCATGACTTGCAAACACTTGAGCCCATTGCGAATCGGCCTATTGGCGGCTCTTCTTCTGGTCTTGGCCGCCGCCAGCGTTGCCTGTGCTCCTGCCCCTCCGACCGAGGAGATGGCCAGTGACATGGACATGGAAGAGGGTCCCCGAACCGGCGGCACCCTGGTGGTGGGCACGACGGACGACATCATCAACTTCGACGCGTTCTCGCTCGGCTTCGTCAGTTATCCCATGCAGAATCAGTGCTATGACAGCTTGATTGTCTACGACAAGCGGCTGAACATCATGCCGCGCCTGGCCACGGCCTGGGAGACCAACGCGGAGGGCACATCCGTCACCTTGACGCTGCGCGACGACGTGGTCTGGCACAACGGCCGGGCCTTCGTGGCGGATGACGTGGTCCAAAACATCGACCGGGCCCTGGTTCCGGACACGGGTTCCAACGTGCACGGCATGGTGCAGACGGTGGCGGGAGCCACGGCCGACGGGGATCACAGCGTCACCATCGATTTCGCCGCGCCGACGCCCAACATGTTCGACATCCTGAACGTGATGCGCATCATGGCGCCGGAGTCCTTCGATTCCCTGACCAATTCCTGCATCGGCACGGGCCCCTTCAAGCTCAAGGAATGGATCCCGGGCGATGTCCTGACCTTCACCCGCAACGAAGACTACTGGGAAGAGGGTCGGCCCTACCTGGACGAGGTGTCCTTCAAGCCCTTCGATGACCTGGAAGCCCTGGTCACGGCTCTGGAGACCGGGATCATCGACGCCGCCATCGCGATTCCGCCCAAGGACTACCAACGTCTGTTGGATGCCGGCATTGCCGTCGACTTCGGACAGGGCGGTTTGCTCTATTCGATCACGGTGAACCCCCCGGACCCGGATCAGCCGGAAGGACCGCTCAGCGACAAGCGGGTGCGTCAGGCGGTGTGCTGGTCCATTGACCGGGATGCCATCGTGGATCAGGCCCTGTTCGGTGTGGGCGGAGCCACGGTGGTGCCGTTCCCCGATTACTCGGTGGCCTACTTCGAGGAGCTGGCCGATCACTACAGCTTCGATCTGGATGCCGCGGCCGCCTTGCTGGACGAGGCCGGCTGGGTGGATACCGACGGTGATGGGGTCCGGGACAAGGACGGCGTCAAGCTGGTCCTGAACACGATCACCATTCAGGCGTTCCCCGAGACCACGGACATCGGCACCATCCTGGAGGCCGACATGGCCACCATCGGGGTGGAAATTGATGTGGAACCGCTGGACAGCGCCACCTATGGCCCGCGGCACCTCGGCACCCCCGAGACCGACGGCAGCGCGGTGTTCGACCTCGACGTCACGTTCGTGGGCAGGCAGCACCTGGATCCCATGGGACTGTTCGACAACAGCCCGTTCCGTCCCCGCTCCAGTCCCATCTTCCCGCGTGGCGATTTCCCGGAGGGCTATGTGGAGCAGCTGGCGATTGCCGGTTCCACCTTTGATCGCGACGAGCGACGAGCGGCCTTCCTGCAAGTTGGCGAGATCATGCTGGACTCATGCATCGACATTCCGATCTCCTGGAAGTACACGCTGTTCGCCCGCCAGGCCAATGTCCACGGCCTGGATTGGACCGTCAACGACGAGTTGATTGCGGGCAACACTTGGGTCGAGTAGAACTCCGGTCCTTCGACGCAGATTCCGCTTTCGGTCGGGCAGGTTGCCTCAAGGCACTGCCCGACCCATCGAGAGCAAGTCCGAGGCTCTACTTCGTGAGGAGCGGAGCCTCGGATGTCCGTGCCGCACCGGCACCGCGGGCAGAGGACCGCATCGATTCCGGGCACCTCGCCCGTTCGTGATACCCAGTGGTTGTTTACGCCTTGCGGCGGCTGGTGCAGACGCTGCCGGTGCTCTTTCTGAGTTCCATCCTGGTATTCGGCCTGGTTCGCTTCATTCCCGGCGACCCGGCCATGCTGATCGCAGGGCCCGACGCGCTGCCGGAGCAGATCGTGGCCGCCCGTGCCCGCTTGGGGCTGGACAAGCCCATCTATGTGCAGTATGCGATCTGGCTGGCGCAGGTGGTGCGCGGCGATCTGGGCGTATCCATCCTGAACGGCTACCCCGTCTTCGACTTGATCGCGCGGAAGTTCCTGGCCACCTTGCAGTTGACGGCCGGCGGGTTGCTGGTTGCCCTCTGCATATCCCTGCCGTTGGGCATCCTGGCGTCGGTCAGGCGAGGCGGCTGGTTTGAGCGTCTGACATCGCTGGTGGTCGCCCTGGGCCAGGCCATTCCCACCTTCTGGCTGGGCATTTTGCTGGTGCTGGTGTTTTCCCTGCAGCTCAAGTGGCTGCCGCCTTCCGGCCAGGTGGCATTCAGCGAAAAGCCGGGGCTGGCGCTGCGCCTGATGATCCTGCCTTCCGTGACGCTCGGCTTCTATTCCGCCACGGTGCTGACGCGCTTCCTCAAAAGCTCCATGCTGGAAGTGATGGAGATGGATTACGTGCGCACGGCGCGTGCCAAGGGTTTGGCGGACACCGGCATCCTGACGCGCCATGTCCTGAAGAATGCGCTGATTCCCGTCGTGACCATTTTGGGGCTGCAGTTGGGTGCGTTCCTGGGCGGGGCCGTCGTCACCGAGTCCATCTTCGACTGGCCCGGTCTGGGCCGGCTCATGCTGCAGGCGATCGGAACGCGGGACTATCCGGTCCTGCAAGGCACCGTCCTGTTTGTCGTGGTCACATTTGTCTGCGTAACCCTGATTACGGATCTGACCTACGGTTACCTTGATCCGCGCATCCGCTATCAGTGACCCGGTTGCTTGCGGGGACAGGGCCTGCCATCCTCTTCGTCCATGACCATGTCGTCGAGTGAGACCGCCAAGGACCGCGCAACCCGCGGCGATGAGGCTGTTCAGCCTTGGGACTTGCCGGAGCAGCCTTCGCAGTCCCGACTGTGGCATCGGTTCCTTCGGCATCGGGGCGGCGTGGCGGGCCTGGTGGTGGTTCTGGCCATGTTCTTCGTCTCCGTGGCGGCCCCCCTCCTCTCCACCCACGATCCATTGGTCATCAGCAAGGGCAACCAGTTTCTGCCGCCCAGCGCGGCCCATTTCTTCGGCACGGACGAATTCGGACGCGATATCTATACGCGCACCCTGCACGCGGGACGCATATCCCTGCTGGCCGGAACGGTTGCGGCTCTCACCGCCGCCGTGCTGGGCGTGCCCTTGGGGCTTGTCAGCGGTTACGCGGGACGCGGACTCGATACGGTCATCATGCGGTGCATCGATACGCTGCTGGCGTTCCCGGCGCTTCTGTTGGCCCTGACCATCGTGGCCGTGCTGGGACCGGGTTCGATCAATGCCATGATCGCCGTTGCCATCGTGGGACTGCCGGGATTTGCCCGCCTGGCCCGGGCCAGCATCCTCGTGCAGAAGGAAATGGACTTCGTGCTGGCGGCCCAGGCGGTCGGCGCCACGGCCCGGCGCATCATCTTCCGCACCGTGCTGCCCAACTCGCTGGCCCCCCTTCTCGTGCAGCTCACGCTGGCCGTGGCGTTCGCCATCCTGGTGGAGGCCGCCCTCAGCTTCCTCGGGCTGGGCACGCAGCCGCCCGACGCCTCGTGGGGGGCGATGCTGTTGAGCGGGCGCGGCCATCTGCGGCGCGCCTGGTGGTACGGATTCTTTCCGGGCCTGTTCATCACCTCGCTGATTCTGGGCCTCAACAGCCTGGCGGATGCCCTGCGCGATGTGCTTGATCCCACCATGGCGAACCAAGGAAACAACCTGTAGAACCCGGGCCGCGGCGGATGACACCGCCGCCCAAGCCTGGCCAAATCGTCACCATACGGAGGTGCAACCGATGTTAACGGAAGCCCAGCCCATTCTTTATTCCGATTTCAGGGTTGCCGACTTTGCGGAGGGCACCAAGACCCGCCTGCACCTGATCCTGAACACCCTGCCCTCGGGCGAACCGCTCTACTGCCCCGTCCTGCTCGCCCGCGGCGACAATCCGGGGCCCGTCTGCATGGTGACGGGACTGGTGCATGGAGACGAATACGAAGGTCCGGTGGCCATACAGGATGTCTTCGCGGAATTGGACACGGCCGACATGCGCGGCACGTTCTTTGGCATTCCCATGGTGAATGGACCCGCCTTTGCCCACGGCACCCGGGAAGGGGGCTGGGACCATCTGAATCTGGCCCGCATCTTCCCCGGCAGTGCCCAGGGCTTCCCCACGGAACGCATTGCGCATGTCTTTCAGGAGCATCTGGTGGTCCAAGCCGACTTCCTGCTCGAGATGCATGCCGGCGGCAACCTGTATGCCTGCAAGGAACTGGCCGGCTACCAGGTGCAGGGCGGCCCGGCCGGGGCGCGTGTGCACGAGGCCGCCATCGCCTTTGGGTTCGACTTTGTCTGGGGCACGGAGGCCCTGCCGGGACGCACGCTGTCCGCGGCCCGCATCAAGGGCGTGCCCGCCATTTACGTGGAGAACCGAGGCGAAGGCCGGCTGCGCTCCGCCCAGCGCACCTACGCAGGGCAGGGCATCCGCAACGTCCTGGCGTTTCTGGGCATTGTGGAAGGCGACTATCCCACTGCGGAACCCGAGTTCAGCCTGCAGACGCTGGGGGAGGAGGCAGGCCACTTGCAGGTGAACTACCCCAGTCCCTACTCGGGGCTCTTCGTGCCCGCGGTGGAACTTTGGGATATCGTCTCCGAGGGGGACATTCTGGGCGAGGTACGCCATCCCGACGGGACCGTTCTGGCGGAGATACCGGCCGTGGAGTCCGGACGGGTGATGCTCCTGCGTACCATTCCCAAGGTCCTGATGGGCGAGTGCCTGCTCTATGTACTGGAAATGGAGACATAAATTGGGTGGGTGGTCAGGAGCCTCCAAGGTGTGTTGAACTCCGCGGGAGCCGGTCAAAGTTCAGGGGATCAGAGCTCCCGGGGTCCTTGCTTGTCAAGGCTGGCAGGACGGCGCGGCAACGGGGAAGATGATGCAGAGGGCAACGTCGATGGACTTTCATGAAACCGACACCGTGGTCCTGGGCCTGGGGGCCATGGGCAGCGCGGCCCTGTATCACTTGGCCCTGCGGGGGGTCCCGGCGCTGGGTATCGAACAGTTTCGGCTGGGACACGACCGGGGCAGCACGCATGGCCCCAGCCGCGTGTTCCGTCCCTTCTATGTCAACCCGCTCTATGTCGAAATGGCCCGGGCGGCCCAGGCCCAGTGGCAGGAACTGGAACGGCGAGCCCGGACGCCGCTGCTGCGTCTTTGCGGGCAACTGGTAATGGCGCGGCCCGACAATGCGCAGTTTCAGGCAAGCCTGAAGGCCCTGCGGGAAGTGCGGGAAGATCACGACTTGCCGACCCGGGAACAGGTGGCCCGGCAATTCCCCATGATGCGGCTGCCGCCGGACTCCGTCGCGTGCTGGGTCCCCGGAGCGGGATTCCTGGAGCCCGAGCAGGCCTTGTCCGTCCTGGTTTCCGAGGCTCGCAAGGCCGGCGCGGACGCATGGGACGCGCAAAGGGTGACCGGGTTGGATGCGCAGGGCGGCCGCTTGGAAATAACCACCCCCGACCGCCGGATTCTGTGCCAGCGCCTGATCTGCACCGGAGGCTCCTGGACCGCCTCGCTGCTTCCGGACCTGCAGCTGGATCTCAAGGTCACGCGGCAACAGAAGTTTCACTTCCGCAGTGCCGACGTTGCCGACCTGCACCCGGACCAGGTGCCGGTATACACCGACTACGACCTGAACTACTACGGCTTTCCCGTGTGGCGCGGCATCTTGAACGTGGCCGACGACAACTGGGGGGACTTCACCGACCCCGACGAGGTGGATCGCAACCCGGATGCGGAAACGCGGGCGAGGTTGCAGGATTGGGTGGAGGCCCTGTTTCCGAATCGCGGATGGCAACACGTCCACACCGAGACCTGCCTCTATACCAATACGCCCGATGACGACTTCATCATCGACAGGCATCCCGAAGTTCCCAATGTGATCATCGGCGCCGGTTTCTCCGGCCATGGCTTCAAGTTCACGCCCCTAATCGGCGAGTTGCTGGTCCAGCTGGCGCTTGGGGAAACGCCGAGCCTCGACATTCGAGCCCTGGGCCTGCAGCCGGAGCGGAAACTCAGCCTGAAGAGCTAAAGGCCGGCAGCCCGTCCTCCCGCGCCGGATGGACACGGGAAGGGCCGGCGCATTCCGTCACCCGCAGCTGCACAGCCTTGCATGTGACAGCCCCCATCATCCAGGAGCACAGCCGTGTCCCATCCAACTCCTTCCCGCATCAACCTGCAGGGCCTCCATGCAGGCATGGCGGCCGCCAATTTGGATCTGTTGGTGGCCACCTCCCTGGAGAATTTTTTCTATCTCGCCGATGCTTGGCTGCTCTCGCAGCGGATCATTCCCGAACGACTCTGCTTCGCGCTGCTGGCCCGGGATCGGGAGCCCGGAATCATGACCTGCTACAGCGAGGAAGCCCAGCTGCGGGCGGAATCCTGGATCACGGATCTGGAGATCTACCTGGAACATCGGCAATCACCCATGGAGGCGTTGGCCCAATTCATTCGCGGGCGCTACGGCGCCACGGCTCGCATCGGCATCGAGAAGCGTTTTCTGGCCAGCGCCTATGTCGAGGAACTGGCCGGTCTCCTGCCGGCGGCGGTCCTGCTGGACGGGGATCCGGTTTTCGACGCGGCGCGGGCTGTCAAGACGGATGCGGAAGTGGCTCTCCTGACCCAGGCCGGGCTGGACACGGAGCAGGCGATCCTCGACACCTTTCGCGAAACCCGGGCGGGGCACACGGAAAAGGAAATGGCGGACCGCCTGTCCGCGCACGTCCTGCGCCAGGGCGCCGAATCACTCTGGCTCACGTTGGCGGCGGGAGCCAATACGGCCTTCAATCATCCGTCGCCGAGCGACAAGCAACTGCTTGCCGGGGAAATCCTGCGCGTGGACGTGGGGGGTGTGTTCGAAGGCTACCAGTCGGATGTGGCCCGCACCGCCGTGGTGGGCGCCGCCTCGGCCGAACAGCGTTCCGTGTATCGGCGCCTGCGGGAATGCGAACGCGAAACCATCGCAGCCTTGCGCCCCGGGACCAAGGCCGGCGAGGTATACCTCCGCGCGCAACAGGCTCTGGCGGACCGGGATCTGTCCCTAACCAGTCAGGCCATTGGCCATAGCCTGGGCGTCGGATTGCACGAACATCCCATCCTGCATGCCCGCAACGAAGCCGAGCTCGTCCCCGGAATGGTGATCGACATCGAGCCCGCAGTCAAGGATGCGCAAGGCTTCCTGTATCACCTGGAGGACTTGGCGCTGGTCACCGAGGATGAACCCGTGATCCTTACCACATTGATGAACACGGAGGAACTGTTCAGCTTCGGCAGCGGCAACGTTGCCGCCGACGCGGAGGGTCTTGCGTGAATGTGGTGCCGCCCGGCAAGTTGGACAGCTGTCGCCTACGGGTGTGAGTGCCCCTGCTCCGGCACATGCCCGGAGCAGGGAACACGCAAATGGTAGTGGAGCTTGCCCGTGGCCAATGGCACGGCTTCCGGGGTAGAGGCTCCATTCCCTATGGATGGCATCTTGTTTCGAGCGCAGTTTGCTCTTGTCAACCGGCCGCCGAAAAGCAGATCCGTGTCTACCATGTCGGAACGGTGAGTGCTGTCACGGGCAGGCTTTTGCGTTCATTGGTCACGGGTTCCGACGGCTGATGTCCAGGCATGTACACGGGGTGTAGCATCATTCTGGCGTCATTCGTCGAGATCTTCCGGCATGAGGACAAACTCGGGATAGGCTTCAATACCCAGTTCGCCGACATCCTGGCCCAGCTGTTCCACCGTCCGGGATACCCTGACACCCATGATCCTGTCCAACAGCATCCATAGAAGCCAGGAAAGCCCAAATACGAATGCACCAACCGCCAATACACCCATCAATTGCACACCCAGATTGGCGCCCGCCGCGATGCTTGTGGCCAGCGTGCCCCAGATTCCGGCACCCAGATGCGCCGGCACGGCACCCACGACATCGTCCACTTTGAGGATTTCCAGCAACTTGATGCTGGCCGTACACAGGATGGCACCGACGATGCCGATGATGATTGCCCAATAGGGCTCCGCGATGTCGGGCCCCGCGGTGATGGCTACCAGTCCGGCAATGGCTCCGTTCAATCCGGCAAAGAGATCCATCCGTCCGAGGATGGGCCGCGACACCAGAATGGCAGTGATCACGCCTGCCGCCGCCGCCAGATTGGTATTGACAATCACTTGACTCATGGCCACCGCATCCAGGGCGCTGCCCAGCGCCAACTGGGACCCGCCGTTGAAACCGAGCCACCCAAACCAAAGAATGAAGACACCCAGGGTCACGATCAGGATATTGGATGGAGGCAACGGTTTGACGGAACCGTCCCGGCGAAACCTGCCCAGCCGGGGTCCTACCACGAGGGCTCCCGCCAGTGCCGCCCAGCCACCGGTACTGTGCACCACGGTCGAGCCGGCGAAGTCCTGGAAGCCCAGAGCGCTCAGCCAGCCGCCACCCCAGGTCCACGCACCCACGATGGGGTAGATGATGGCGGTCAGCACCAGGACGAAGAGGAAGAAGGCCCACATTTTGACCCTCTCGGCCAGCGCACCGGACACGATTGACGCGGCCGTGGCCACAAAGACCATCTGGAAGAACCAGTCCGACAGGGTGGAATAGCCGCCCGCGACCACGGCCGCGGTTGCTTCCGCCTGGCCGGCCATCAAGGCCAGGTCATCGGCCGTGGGGCCATACAGGAAGCCGAATTTGCCGATGACCGCCTGTACGTCCACATACATGAGGTTGTAGCCAATCAGGTAGTAGGCCAGCCCCGCAATCGAATAAAGGCCGATGTTCTTCAGGCAGATCATCGAGGCATTCTTGGTGCGTACCGAACCTGCCTCCAACATGGTGAAGCCGGCCGCCATCCACATGACCAAGGCCCCCCAAAGGAGGAAGGCGAATGTATTGAGCACGAAGACTGTTTCATCGTCCGGAGCCGCATAAACCGCTGTGGTTCGGAACAACAGCAGGCCCAGGGCCAGGAACAGAATCACCCACAGGGAGCGTCGGCGTTCACGCCCTAAAATTTCGATAAAGGCTTTCATGGTTGACCTCCTGCCAATCGCGGTGAAACTCGAATACACCTGGACAGGCCTATTCTGCCCAGGTAGTGTCAAGGTGATAAGCGGTACATCCAACGTTTTGTGGCTGTGGAGTGGGGGGTGCCACAACCGCGGACACCTGATGGCCGGAGTCCGGTCCGGAGTTTGGGGTGCCATCCATCATGATCCGGGACTCTCCCATATTGGCCGCCGGAAGTCGGTGTTTAGAAGCGGATGGTCTTCAGCCGCTCCAGCTGTTCCGTCAGGTAGGGTACATCCTTGCGATCCCAGGAGGCCCGGCCCTCCATCGCGTGAATGCCCATGAACTGGCGGCGCGCCGGCGTGTTCGCCCAGCTGACAATCCGTTCCGGCGGCGGCTCGTGCCCCCATTTCTTGACCCAGAACGGCTGGTAGCCGTAGATGACGATGCGCCGGTCGCGCGGGCTCGTGTTGGCCAGGCCCGTGTGCCAGCAGAGAACGTTCCAGACGATCACGCTCCCGGCGGGACCCGTGATTTTCTTCAGTCCCGGCATGTCCTCCAGGGAGTTGCCGGTGTACCGGTCGCGCGGAGGGCCGTCCGGCAGGAGGTGGGAGCCCGGAACCAGCGAGAAGCAGCCCATGTCCTCGGTCTGGTCGTCCAGGAAGTAGAAGGCCTTGGTCTTGAGGGTGTACTGGGGATGGGTCCAGGCCGGCCAGTCCCGGTGCCAGCCGGTGTGGGCCTGGGTGCCGGCATGGTGGCAATGGCAGACCATTTCCATGGTTTGAACATCCGGCCCCGTGATCTGCCTGAGCAGCGGAGTGATGCGCGGGTTCATGGCCAGATCCAGCCACAGATCGTGGTGGTTGTGGATGTTGTTCATGGTGTGGGCGTTGGGTCCGTGACCGTATCCGCCCTTGATGACCCCGGACTCCACCATGGCCCGCCAGGCGGACGCGGTCTCCGCCTGGATTTCCTCATAGGCCGCGCGGATTTGGTCCAGGCCGACAGCCTCCACCGCGTTCTCGATGACGACGTAGCCGTGTTCCCTGAAGTGGTCCAGTTCGGCCTGGTTGAAGTCCTGCATGCTGCTTGCCCTGGGCAATGTTGGGATTGAATGGGAGGACGGGTGGCGCGGATGCCGGGGCGACCACCAACCCGCTTCCGTCCGCAGACTCGAATATAGCACCGGCTATCTTCGGGCTGAACAGCCGCTCCGGGGTTGTTTCCCGGACTGCAGGCGGCACGGGTAGGATTCGGTTCCCCAGTCCGCAGCATGGAGCAAGGCGACCAATGAAGATCACCGACCTGCAGATCATCTCCTTTGAAGTGACGGAGCCGGCCTTCCAGTACGGGCAGGTGGTGCCGGATGCGCCCACGACCCAGACCCTGATGCGCATCCACACGGATGAAGGGGCCGAAGGCTACTACCTTGGTGGCCAGGGACACGGCGACCGCAACGGTCTGGGTCCGGCCGACATCGACATGATGCTGGGGCGCATCCGCTCGCTGATCGTCGGGCAGGACCCGTTCGACCGGGAACGCATCTGGCACTGGATGTGGGTTGCCAACATCCCCGAGGAAATCCTCAGTGCCGTGGACTGCGCGCTCTGGGACCTGCAGGGACGGCTGTTCGGGGTGCCGGTGCACAAGCTGCTGGGCGGCTGCCGCGACAAGGTGCCGGCCTACGGCAGTACGTTCCCCAACATCGGATCGCCCGAGACCTACGCGGCGCATGCCGCGGAGTGCCAGGCCCGCGGCTACCGGCACTACAAGATTCACCCCTATTACTTCTGGAATCCCGCGACGGGCGAACCGGACCCGGGACGGCCGTCCCACATCGATTGGGACATCGCGGCCTGTCGCCTGGTGCGCGAGGCGGTTGGGCCGGACATGGTGCTCAGCTTCGATCCCTGGGGCACCTACCGCAGCTACGAGGAGGCGGTCAAGGTTGGCCGGGTGCTGGAGGAGCTGGACTTCTACTGGTACGAGCACCCCATGAACGAGTTCCGGGTCTCCAACTACGAGAAGCTGAGCCGGGAACTGTCCATTCCCATCCTCAGTCCGGAAATCGCCCACGGCTCCATCTACACGCGGGCCGACTGGATCAAGCGCGGCGCCTCGGACATGAGCCGGATCGACGTGCTGCGGGGCGGCATCACCGGCGGCCACAAGATGATCGCCATCTGCGAGGGCTTCGGCGTCCGCTGCGAGGTGCACATGAGCGGCCACGGCAACTTGGCCCTGCTGGGGGCCAGCAGCGAGGACACCTGCGGCTGGTACGAACGGGGCCTGCTGGCCCCGGGTCTCGACTACGAGGTGGTGCCGCCCTACCTGAATTCGATCGGGGATCCCATGGACGACGAGGGATATGTCACGGTGCCGACCCGTCCCGGTCTGGGCTACGACCTGAACTGGGACTTCATCCACGCGCACGGTACGGTCCATGCCGTGTAGCCTGCACCAACATGCGTCCAGTCGAAGCACCATCCCATGTCCGGTGGGTGGCGGGCATCGGGCTGCCGCTGGCACGGGACCGCGACGGACATGGGGAACCGATCCTGCCCGGCTCCCCAAAAACGAAGGGCAGCACCGGAACGGTGCTGCCCCTGCCTGCCTTGCCACATGCGGTCGGCGTGAGTGGCGATGAGTGGAATTGAACCACTGACCTAGGGATTATGAAGCCCTCGCTCTAACCGTCTGAGCTACATCGCCGGGCAAAACGACGCCGACAGGGCAGTGTCGGCGGAAAGACAGTAGCGGGGGCAGGATTCGAACCTGCGACCTTCGGGTTATGAGCCCGACGAGCTACCGCTGCTCCACCCCGCGTCAAAAACTGAACAGGCATTGTATCAACGGCCTTGGCCCGATGTCAACAAGGGGACGACGCAGCCGAATCACGTTCCATGATTTGGGTTCGGGGCCGCAATCGATGACGGCACCTCCGAGCCGGTGGGCCGCCAGGACAACCTGTCGTCCGGTTCAGGACAGATCGATTTCGATGTTGAAGAGGGCCAGCCACTGTTCCCAGATGGGCAGGTCCAGAACCGATGTTTCTTGAGGCTGGGGGAGCAGGCCGCTTCCGGTGTGGCTGTAGCCGCGCGGCAGGATGACTGCCACCACCTGATCGCCGGGCCGCGAAAGCCCCAGCTTGTCCCGCGCCACGGTTTCACGGTAGGCATCGGTCTTTACGTATTCCAGCTGCTGGGCCAGCCGCAGGCCCCGCTGCGTGGCCTCGGCATACTTGCTGGAGGTCCGGTCCAGTTCCGCCCTCACTTCGGCCCGTTCCAGCATCAACTGGATATAGGTGGCGCTGAAGGCGATCAGCAACCCGAACAGGATCGCCAGGAAAACCTGGTTGCGGACGGAGTGGCGCTTGCGCGGGACCGGCTCCGGAAGTGTGGCAGACATGCGAACCGCCCCGGCCGACGGGAACAAAGCAGGAGAAAACAACGGCGGCGGGCGACGGCACGAATCGTACCATGCCGTCGGGGAGGGACAGCCAGGGGGATGCAGGTGCCGCAGGAGGGACTTGAACCCCCATGAGCGTAAGCTCACTACATCCTGAATGTAGCGCGTCTGCCAAATTCCGCCACTGCGGCGCAACCTGCGAAGGGGAATGTTAATGGCGATGCCGCAAGGCTGTCAACATCCGGGTTTCCGCGGTCGCGACAAGTGCCATAATATTGCCGAACGCTGTCAACAAACTCAGGCGCACCGTCATGTCCCGCACTCTTGTCTATGTCGTCATCGTTCTTGGCGTGGTGATTCTGGCGGGAGGCGCGGCCATATTCGAGCCGTGGACATTCTTCCAAACCGACGTGGTGGACGAGGCGTTTCCGTTCGACGACATGACCGAGGAGCAGAAGACCGCCTACGGCTCCCTGCCGGACGAGATGAAGGACGGTCTCATGGCGATGGCGGAGGATGAGGCCATCGAACCGGCCATGGTCAAGGAAACGACGGAGGCTGTCCTGATGCCGGACGCCGAAGTTGCGGAGGAGCCGATGCCGGAGATGGTGCCGGAGAACATGCTTCTGGGCATGGGCGAGTTCGGCCGCATCGACGCAATTCACGCCGCCGAGGGCACGGCGGCCATCTACCAACTTTCGGACGGGTCCCGCGTCCTGCGCCTGGAGGACTTCAAGTCCACCAACGGACCCGAACTGCACGTGCTGTTGACAACCGGGACGGAAGCGACCACGTTCGGCGACGTGGGCGACTATGTTGACCTGGGCATTCTCAAGGGCAACGTTGGCAACCAGAACTACGAGATTCCGGACGATGTGGATCTGTCGGTGATCAAGGCGGTGGTGATCTGGTGCCGGCCGTTCAAGGTGGTGTTCAGCGTGGCCAACCTCATGTAGGCAGGCAGCCGGACTTGCCGCCTGGTATGTGCCCGGGTTCCCGTCCCGCCGGATGTTGCCGACCGGGACACATGGACCTTGTACCGACCGCCGCCGAACGGTTTCGTTTGAACCCCTGCAGGACAAGGAAGGCGCACTGAAGTGCGCCTTCCCTGCGATTGTTTTGCGGTCCGGGATTCTTCCGGGACGGAACCGCCCTTGTTCGTATACGGAACGAACGTTCTGTCCCTAGCAGTTCGAGTTCACGACGGAGTTGTGGACGAAGGCAGTCAAGCCTTCCGCGTCCTCCACTTCGAACCACACGCCGTCTGCCGATGCGGACACCCCGATCCGTTTGAGGGTCGTGCCGGCGGCCAGCATGCCCAGCGCGCCTTCATCCCTGCTTGGGCCGCGCCGGTAGCGCGTACCGTCTTCGATCACGGTGACGGTGCAACCCATCATGCTGTCGTCCATCCCTTCTTCAAGCGCCCCCATTTCCATGTCCATGTCGTCCATCATCCCCTCTTCCGGCGGACGCTCCGGAATGATGATCCCGGTTGGGCCACAGGCTGCCAACACACCGATCAGCACGGTCAGAATGGCTGCCAGAGCCAGACGCGAATGGATGGACATCGGAGTACTCCTGGGCCTTGTCGGGGCGGATTGGGAAACGGCTGCAAAGCACATGCTTGCCGAATGCTGCACGGGGGTCATTGTAGCGCAGACACGGGTGCCGGGGTTGAGTCCCGCACCCGGTCCGATCAGCGCGGAAAGCCGGCCGCATCTCCCGCGATCGTCACGCGCGTGGTCGCGATGAACCAGTTCGCAAAGGTGTCCAGTCGTTCCGCCGGACTGTTGAGCTGGCCGACCTGGACGTTGCGGACGCGTCCGTGCACGCCGTAGGCGTAGACCGGCGAACTGATGGGCAGGGCCGGCAGGTCGGCCAGGAAGACATCCTGAAAGCGATGGAGGAGATAGTGCCGCTCCTCGGCGTCCAATTCAATGCGGGAGCGTTCCATCAGGCCGTCCGCGTAGGGGTTTGACCAGCCGCCGTAGTTCAGTTGGCCGGGAGCCGTCTGCGAACTGTGCCAGAACCGGAAGGGATCGGGGTCGCCTTCCAAGCCGGAAACCTGCACCAGGGCTGCATCGAAGCTGTGGTTGTCCAACTGCTCCACCAGCAAACGGGCAAAGGGCAGCACGACGAGTTCCACACCAATCCCCAGGTCGCGCCAGTACGCGGCGATGGTTTCGGCGTAGGCGCGCAGGGCCCGGTCGTCGCTTACCGCGAGCGACAGGGTCAACGGAACCCCGTCCCGGTCGAGCATCCCGTCCAAGTCGCGGTCGCGCCAGCCCGAATCGCCAAACAGCTCCAGGGCCAGCACCGGATCGTACGGATATTGCGTTAGGCCTTCCTTGTAGGCCCAGTGGCCGGCCGGGATGGGCGAGTCGGCCGGCGTTCCCCAGGCCAAATCGGTCGCATTGACCACGGATTCGCGGTTGATGGCATGCAGGAGTGCCTTTCTGACCTGCAGTTCGGCCAGCGTGGGCACGGTCTCGGAGCGCAGGTTGAACAGCACCATGGTTAGACTGGGCTGGGCGGAGGCAAACACCTGCAGCTCCTGTCTGTTGGGCAACAGCTCAAGGTTTTCGGTCACTCCGGCCGACAGCCCTTCCAGCTGTCCGTCGAGGAAGGCCTGAAACAGGTCCGCCGTACTCGCGTGGTGCCTGAATTCCAGGGCCGGAATGTACGGCACGGCCTTGTCCTGAAACCGGCTGGGCACCAGGCGCAGGAAGTCGTCCTCCACGCGATCCAGTTGCATGGGGCCGTTGCCTACCACCGGCAGTTGATCGATGTACTCCATCATGTCGGCCACCGCGACATTGGAGTGGATGTGGAAGGGCAGCAGCCCCACCGTCAACAGATTCAGGAAGGGGGTGAACGGCTGCTCCAAGCGGAACTGGACCGTAAACGAATCGGTGGCCCTGACAGAGGCCAGACGGGCGGCGTTGGCGAGGGAGGGGTCCCCGGGAAAGTCCGGGTCGCGCAGCACCTCGAAGGTGTAGACCGCATCCTGGGCGGTGACCCTGAGGCCGTCGTGCCAGAACACGTCCGGACGCATGCGCAGGGTATGGACCAGGCCGTCCTCCGACACCTCGTGCGCCACGGCCAGATCCGGTACCACGGCACCCCGGGAGTCGAACTGCATCAGGCCCCGGAACAACTGTCGGCACACCGTCCGGTCTATTGCATTGAGACTGCACAGGACAGGATTCAGGTGCAGGGGCGTCCCTACGACGCCTTCCCGGTACACGCCGCCGTAGTCGGGCAGGATGGTCGTGGACGCGTCCGCCGCCTGCCGGCCAAACGTGGCGGTCAACACAAGGAAGCCGCCCAGGATTACGGCGGTGATCCACCCCCGCACCGCAGGCTCGGCGAGCGGTTCTTGCATGGATCGGGTCGGGACCGGCCGCACCAGTCCGGAAATCTAGAGGCGGTTCTGCAGAATGACCGTAAGAAGACTCAACAGCATGAAACTGGTGGCCAGGGCAATGGTCACGTTGAAGACCACCTTTTCCAGGCCCCGGCGTGTGCGGTAGATGGAGGAATCCCCACCGAACATGCTGCCCAACCCGGCATCCTGAGCCTGAACCAGGATGATGGCAACCAGGGCGACGGCCAGCACCACAATCGCCACCAGCATGAAGTCAAGCAGTGCCACGATGGAACCTCAAACCTCAGGACAGTACGCGAATGCGGACGGGGCGTGCCTCAGGCGGAGGAGGAACTGGCCTTCTCTTCGCGGGCGACTTCGCCGTCCACATCGTCTTCGAAGGGGTCCTCGTCGTCCTCCAACAGGTTCGCTTCCTTCTTGTCGTCGGAGCCCCCCATGTTGCGTCGGAACTCCTTGATGGTCTTGCCGACCGCGCCGCCCACTTCGGGCAACCGGCCAACACCAAAGATCATGATCACAATCACCAGGATGATTCCCAGTTCCAAGGGGCCTAGATTGGGCATGTTGGCCTCGCCGCCGGTCGAACGGATGCACTCTATGTCAGCGGGTCATTATAGGGGTTTGGTCCGGGCACTGCAAAGGAGTCCGCCCGGCAGGTGTCCGGAGCGTGCGCCGCAGACATCGCGAATTCCTGTAGACTCCTCATTGACTCGGGCCTTTGACGGTCCGGCCACCGCCGATGCAGGCGGTGGCTTCCGAACCGTGTCCACCTTTCTGCGACGGCACAGTGCTTCGCTCCCTGCACATCCGCAACCTGGCCATCATCAATGACCTGGTGCTGGAGTTTACCCCGGGCCTCAACATCCTGACCGGCGAAACCGGGGCTGGAAAGTCCATCATTCTTGACTCCCTCGATCTGTTGCTGGGCGGGAAGGCATCCGCTTCGTTGATTCGGGCCGGCGAGACCGAGGCCAGCGTCACCGCCACCGTGGACACAGCCGGCGCCACCCATGTTCTGGAACGCATGGTGCGCGACTCCGGCCGCAGCGTCTGCCGGCTTGACGGCGAGGTGGTAACCCGCGAGCGGCTGCGGGCCGTGATGCAGGCACAGATCGAAATCCACGGGCAGACGGACCACCTGCGCCTCCTGAATCCCGATGCGCATGTGGATATGCTGGATCGCTACGGTGATCTGGCGTCGGAGCGGGAGGTGGTGGCGGGCATGCATACCCGCCTGCAGGAGGTTCGGCGCCGGCTGGCGAGTTCGCGCATGGATGCCCGGACCGTGATGCAGCGGATCGACATGCTGCAGTTCCAGATCGGAGAGATTGAGGCGGCCGGCCTGGTTCCAGGCGAGGTCGCCGAGCTGGAGACCGAACAGCGCCGTCTGGCCGATGCCGAAAGCCTCCGCACCCTGGCCGCGGAGGTCCGCATGCGCCTTGAGGAGGGTGACCAGGAGATCCCCGACATCCTGTCCCAGCTGGGTCTGGTGCAGGCGGTCCTCGATCGCCTGGTGGCGGCGGACGCCTCCCAGGCCGAACTGGCGGCGAACCTGCGGGAGGCCATGGAACTGTGCAGCGACGCGGGGCGGAGGCTGGGGCGCTATCTCGATTTGGTGGAGGTCAATCCCCAGAGGCTGGCCGAGGTCGAAGAGCGCCTGGCGCACCTGGACCAGTTGCAGCGCAAGTACGGACCGACAGTGGAGGAAGTCATCGAATGGGGTGCCAAGGCGGCCGCGGAATTGGCCGGCCTGGAGGATCAGGATGGACTGACGGAGCGGCTGGAAGCCGAGGAGGCGGAACTCCTGCAGGCCCTGGCCGTTGCCTGCCAGGCGTTGAGCGAGGCGCGGCAGGCGGCCGGAAGGGCCCTGGCCCGGCACACCGAAGCGGAGCTGGCGCATCTGTTCGGCAAGGAGCCGCGGTTTGAAGTGCTGCTGGAACAGGAGGAGGCGGCGGACGGCCTGCCCCTGCCGGACGGCAGTCGGGTGCGTCTGGATCGCACCGGCATCGACGCGGTGTCGTTTCTGGTCAGCACCAATCCCGGGGAACCGGTCAAGCCGTTGGTGGATGTGGCATCGGGCGGCGAAACCTCCCGTCTGATGCTGGCCCTCAAGTGCGCGCTGGCCGCGGTGGACGGAGCGCCCACGCTGGTCTTCGATGAAATCGATCAGGGCATTGGCGGCCGCATGGGGCTGGTGGTGGGCAGCAAGCTCTGGCAGCTGGCCCATCCCCATGGCTTCGACAACGGCGACGGAGCCGGCCATCAGGTTCTGTGCGTCACGCACTTGCCGCAACTGGCCGCCTTCGGCGATGCCCACTTCGGGGTGCGCAAGGCCATTCACAGGGAAGGGGGCGTCGAACGCACCCGCACCGAGGTCCAGATGCTGGCGCCGGCCGATCGGCTGGGCGAACTGGCCGCGATGCAGGGCACGTTCACGGCCTCCGGACGCCAGTCGGTGGCGGAGATCTTGGGACAGGCCCACGCGATGATGGGAATCGCGCCCGAGGCACCGGCCCGGTCCGACAACGGGCAGCGCGATTTGTTCTCCGTCAACGGGTCGTAGCAGGAATGCGCATCATCGCCGGCGAGGCCCGCGGCCGCAGACTCAAGGACGTGCCGGGCGCAGGCACACGCCCGATCACGGACCGGGCGCGGGAGGCTCTCTTCGGGAAGCTGCACGCCTGGATACCGGATCGCCGGGTCCTGGACCTGTTTGGCGGCACCGGCTCCGTCGGCCTCGAGGCGCTCAGCCGCGGAGCCCGGCATGCGACGTTCGTGGACCGCGGCGCCCGCGCCGTGGCCACGATTCGGGCCAACGGCGCCGCCTGCGGATTCCTGGAGCGCATGGAGATCGTCCGCCAGGACAGCTTTGCCTATCTCGAGGCCGCGGCCGTCAGGGGGATCGGCGAGGCCTGGGACTTCGTGTTCATCGCCCCGCCGCAGTTCAAGGACATGTGGAGCGCCGCCCTGGCCTTGGTGGACCGAACCGCGGGCGTCCTGGCCGCAGACGGCTTGGCGGTGGTCCAAATCGATCCGGGGGAGGACCGAGAGTTGGCCCTGGAACGTCTGGAACAGTTTGATCAGCGCCGCTATGGACGCGTGCTGTTGTGCTATTACCGGCCGCGGCCGGCTACGGGAGATACCTGATGGAATACAGCGAAGACAGGACCGAGGAACTGGTGGCACTGGCGGCCCGGGTCGTCGCAGCCTACGGTGCGCAGGGCCTGACCTGTGCCACGGCGGAAAGCTGCACGGGCGGTCTGGTCGGCCATCTCCTGACGGAGATTCCGGGCAGCTCCACCAGTTTCATGGGGGCCGCTGTTACCTACAGCTACGAGGCCAAGGAAAAGGTCCTGGGTGTCGAGGCCGGATTGCTGGAGGCCAAGGGCGCCGTTAGTGCCGAAGTGGCGGCGGCCATGGCCGCCGGTGTCAGGGAACTGTACGAAGTGGATGTCGCGGTGGCCATCACGGGCGTGGCGGGTCCCGGCGGAGGGACCCCGGACAAACCGGTTGGCCTGGTGCACCTGCACCTGTCCGGAGCGGACGGATGCGAGGAGGGGCGGCGCAAGGTGTGGCCCTCCGATCGCAGTGGCAACAAGGAACTCAGTGCCCGGGAGGCACTGGCGATGCTGGACGCCTGGGCAGCCGACCGAGCGGATGCCCAATGAGCAGGTCGACTCCCTTCCGCATCCTGGTGGCCAAGCTGGGTTTGGACGGTCATGATCGGGGGGCCAAGGTCATTGCCAGGGGCTTGCGGGACCGGGGCTTCGAGGTTGTCTACACGGGTATTCGGCAGACACCGGCGATGGTGGCGCGGGCCGCCCTGCAGGAGGATGTGGACCTGCTGGCCATCTCGATCCTGAGTGGTGCCCACAACACGCTTGTGCCGAGGGTGATCAATCTGTTGCGGGAACAGGGTCAGGCGGATGTGCCGGTGCTGCTGGGGGGCATCATTCCGGAGGCGGACCGGCCCGTCATGCGGGCCGCGGGGGTGGCCGAGATTTTCGGGCCCGGTACCACCATCGGGGAAACGGCGGACTGGATCCTGGCGGCGCTGGGCCGTGACGAATGACGGCCCCGGCCGGGTCGTCGAACCCGGAACATCTGGCGGAGGGCCTGCGGGACGGCGACATGCGCTCGCTGGCGCGCGCCCTGACCTGGGTGGAGCGACGGGCGGACGGTTTCGAGACGCTGCTGGGAGCCCTGCTGTCCCATGCGGGACAGGCCCAACTGGTGGGGGTGTCCGGCCCGCCCGGCGCGGGCAAGTCCACGCTGATTGGCAGGCTGGCCGAACAATACGGCGCCGTCCAACGCGTGGCTGTGCTGTCGGTGGATCCAACCAGCGTTGTCTCGGGCGGAGCCCTGCTGGGGGATCGGATTCGGATGACGGACGTTTCGCTGGCGGACAACGTGTTTGTGCGCAGCATGGCGACCCGCGGCACGGCCGGCGGACTCAGCCTGGCCTGCTGGGACCTGGCTCTGGTCCTCGATGCGGCGGGCTACGATCCGATTCTGATTGAGACCGTGGGCGCGGGCCAGGGGGAAACCGAGGTGCGCCATCTGGCCGACACGACGGTGCAAGTGGAAGCCCCGGGTCTGGGGGACCATGTGCAGGCCCTCAAGGCCGGCATGCTGGAAGTCAGCGACATTGTGGTGGTGAACAAGGCCGATCGTCCGGACAGTGCCCGGACGGCGGCCCGGATTCGGCAGACACTGGCCCTGGGCATGGAGACCGGCTTGGCTCCGCATGCCTTCCACGGACAGGCAAACGACACCGGGCGGGGATGGGTGCAGCCGGTCCTGCTGACGGATGCCCTGGCCGGCACCGGTATCAATGAGTTGCAGGCTCGAATTGCCGAACATCGCGACTGGCTGTGTGCGTCCGGAGCCCGGCAGGACGCGGAACACAGGCGCGCGGCGCGTCTGTTGAACCTGCTTGTGGATCAGGGCTGGCAGGCTCGCCGCCGGTTCATGCTTGAGGCGGCCGGATGGGATGATGTCGTGGAGGCCGTGGCCGACCGGCAACAGGAGCCGCACGCGGCGGCCCGCTGGCTGCTGCAACGGGTGTTTGGGGATGGTTCGGGGAGTTGACTGCTGGCCTTGGCGGGCAAACCGGCCAGCTTCTATAGCTCGACTTTGTACAAAGTCGAGCTTAGGATCGAGCAGACTTATCTACTCATGAATGACTCGCACTACCGTCAGATCTTCGAAGCCCAAAGTGAATGAAATCTCGACTCTGTTACACCAGGCTGCGCTAACCGGGAGAGTTGGCACAGCAAAGGCGTTGCTCAAAAGAGGAGCTTGGGTCGACGCGAAGGCGGACGGCGGTCGAACCCCGCTGCATCAGGCGGCTCGGTCGGGCCACGTCCGTGTCGCCAAGGTTCTTCTGTCCCAGGCAGCCCAGGTCGACGCGAAGGCGGACGGCGGTCGAACCCCGCTGCACGAGGCGGCTCGGTCGGGCCACGTCCGTGTCGCCAAGGTTCTCCTGTCCCAGGCAGCCCAGGTCGACGCGAAGACGGACGGCGGTCGAACCCCGCTGCACGAGGCGGCTCGGTCGGGCCACGTCCGTGTCGCCAAGGTTCTTCTGTCCCAGGCAGCCCAGGTCGACGCGAAGGCGGACGGCGGTCGAACCCCGCTGCATGCGGCGGCTCGGTCGGGCCACGGCGACGTGGCCAAGGTTCTCCTGTCCCAGGGAGCCCAGGTTGACCGGCGCACGAAGGGCGGTCGGACCCCGCTGCATGCGGCCGCTTGGTTAGGTCACGTGGAGGTGGCGCGGGTTCTGGTGGCTGCGGGGGGCGATGGCGGGACGCTATTGCACCGGGCCGCTGCCAGCGGCGGCGTTGATGCTGCGGAGGTTCTGCTCGCCGCCGGTGTTGCGGTCGATGCACCGGGAAAGGACGGACAGACCCCGCTGCA